>JADMIO011260318.1_pt1 | contig 51695 bp, 50 predicted proteins | sample 8958161 | NCBI WGS metagenome assembly JADMIO01 (sample SAMN16585339, study PRJNA669376) | soil metagenome | isolation source: Crop rotation soil | place: USA: Cullars Rotation, Alabama | collected 2011
CGCGACAACTTGTCCACGTGGAATTCTAAGCTTAGGATCCCAATGTGCTGGAAAGCGTCAGACACTGAACATCCCCCGCTGTTGCTGTTGCTCGAGTTCCACCTCGATGGCCGCACGCTCCAAGGTCGCGGCCATGCCGCGGACGCGGTCGGCGGCGCCCTGCAGGGTCGACGCCCGGTCGACCAGCCGCTCGCGCAGCCGATCGGCGGCGGGTCCGACCATTGCCTCTGGGTCGAGCGCCGACCGCAGCGTCGCGGCGATGGAGTCGAACTCGTTCGCCTCGCCGCGCAGGGCGCGGGCCTGCGCTCGCATCTCGTTCGGATCCGCCATCGACCCACTCCTCTCGGCCCCGGTGACGGAAGTGTAGGACGACCAACTGAACGCTCACTGAACGGCTTCCCGTCAGCCGCCGCTCGGCACCAGCTGTCATCGTGCACCTGCAAGACTGTGGGGAGGGCGGGAGCCATCCCCTTCGAGATCGGGACGAAGGTTATGGGCGCGAGAGCAGCGAATCGAGTGGGGTCGTGATCCTGCGGCTCCTCGTCGACGTGCCGGCGGCATCCGGGCGCGCCGTCGAGGTCAGCTGCGCCGGTGGGGCCACGATCGACGAGGTCGTCGCCGCGCTGGCGACGCACTTCGGCCTCGCCGGACGGTGGCAGTTGCACCGGGTGCTCGACGACCTCACGTTGACCTCGTCAGACGCCGTCGCCGTCTCGCGACTGTGCGACGGGGATCACGTAGCGCTGATGCCCGGACGTTGGAGCCGCGCCGCGAGCGGGACGGTCGACGAGCTCGAACTGGTGGTCCTCGGTGGTTCGGCCAACGGACAGAGCGTGCCCTTGACCGAGGGAGCGCAGGTCATCGGCCGGGCCCCACCGCAGGCCCCGGGGATCGGCCTGGACAGTCCGTTCGTGTCGGCGGACCATGCCCGTCTCGTCGTCGGCGACGTGATCGTGGTCGCCGACAACGGGTCGCGCAATGGCACGACGGTGCGACACGAGCGACTCGCCGCGGGCGTGCCCGCGACGGTCGCAATCGGCGAGACGTTCACGGTTGCCGACCTGCTCGTGACCATCGAGCGACCACGACCGGCGACCCCATCGCCGCGCGTCGTCGATGGCAAGGTCAGCTTCAATCGGCCTCCACGAACGCCGCGACCCGAGCCGGTGATCGCTCTCGAGGCGCCGACGCCGCCGGATGAACCGACCAAGCCGACGTTCCGCTTCTCCTACGCGACCGCTCCAGTCGTCCTCGGGATCGTGATGTTCTTCGCCCTCGGGCAGAACCCGGCGTTCCTCGCGTTCATGCTCCTGTCCCCCGTCGTCATGGTCGCGTCGTATGTCGAGGACGGTCGGACCGGTCGGCGGGCGTTCCGGCAAAAGTCGGAGGCGTTCCTCGCCACGGTCGACGAGCGAGCGGTGCAGTTGCGGACGGCGATCGACGCCGAGCAGTCGTGGATGCGGACCGAACATCCCCACGGTGCCGAGCTGTGCCGGTGGATCGCCGAGGGTGATCGACGGCTGTGGGAGCGCCGAGCGACCGACAGCGACTTCCTCACGTTGCGCTTCGGCTGGGGTGACGTTCCGAGCTGGTCGCGTTGCGTCGTGCCACCGCGTGGCGACGAGCATCTGCGGGCGCAGGCCGAGGCGATGCTCGCCGCAGCGACCACCCGGCCGGACAGTCCCCTCGTCGCCGACCTGCGTCGCTTCGGCTCATGGGGCATCAGCGGTCGGGACAACTCCGTGTCGGCGCTCGGGCGGTGGCTGGTGCTGCAACTGGCCGTCCACCACAGCCCTGACGAGCTCGTCCTCGCGGCCGTCGTCCCTCACGTGGCGCCGGCCGGGGACGCATGGGCCGCGCTGGCGTGGTTGCCGCACGCCGACTCGGCACAGCTCGGATCGAGCGTGGTGGACGAGACCGACGCTCGGCTTCTGCTGCAGCGTCTCGATCTCCTGATCGAGGAGCGGGAGACGAAGTTGGGAACGCGCGGCGGCGCGGTGACGTCACCGGCGGTCGTTCTCGTCGTCCATCACAGCTCGGACCTCGAACGCAGCGCGATGGCCCAACTGATGATGCGCGGGCCTGCCGTCGGCGTCCACGTGATCTGGATGGGTGACGAGATGGCGCGGCTGCCGTCGAACTGTGGCGCGGTGATCGACATCGCCGCGGGCGGCGTGGTCACCTGGCACGCCCGCGACACGCCGCCCGCGTTCGGGTTCGCCGACGGCATGCCGGCCGGCCTCGCCGACACCGCGTTGCGGGCGCTGGCGCGCTACCGCGACGTCGCCGGCCGCGGCGCGGGTGGGCGGGTGCCGGACTCCGCCGATCTGCTCGATCTCCTCGACCAACCCGAGCCGACAGCAGCTCACATCGCAGAGCGTTGGGAGGCCAACGAGGGCACGCTGATCGCTCCGATCGGGATCACCGCTGACGGCCCGTTCGTGCTCGACCTCGGTGAGGCCGCCGACGGCCCGCACGGCGTGATCGGCGGCAGCCCGGGTTCCGGCAAGAGCATCCTGTTGCAGAGCCTCCTGCTGTCGTATGCCGCGACGCACTCGCCCGCCGAGCTGAACATGCTGATCATCGACTGGAAGGGTGAGGGCGCGGCAGCGTTCTGCCGGCGTCTTCCGCACTCGGCCGGCACGGTGACCAGCCTGGACGGTTCCCTGGAACGGGCGATCGCGATGCTGGAGGCCGAGTGGCACCGGCGTGACGCCCTGTTCAACCGGTATCCCGGCGTCGACAAGCTGGAGAAGCTGTGGGCGATCGATCCGACCGTGGCTCCCCCGTACCTGCTGATCGTCGTCGACGAGTTCGCCGAGGTGCAGCGGTTGTTCCCCGAGCTGTTCAAGTCGTTCGCCTCGCTGGCGGCGCTCGGTCGCTCGCGCGGCGCCCGGCTGCTGCTCGCCACCCAGCGCCCCGGCGCGGCCGTCGGGAGTGAGCTCGGCAACATCGATCTGCGTATCGCCTTGCGGATGAACGAGCCGTCCGACAGCAAGGCCGTGATCGACGTCGACGCGGCGGCGCGCCTCTCGAAGGACCGCCCCGGTCGCGCGTTCGCCAAGAGCGGGCGGCGCCGCTTGACGGAGTTCCAGACCGCGTTCATCGACGACCGTCCACGCGAGCGAGTGTCCGTCCAGGTCCGCAGCCTCGACGGAGAGCCGAGGCAACTTCCACCAGCAGGACCGGTCGCACCAGGCGACTCCCCACTCGACCGTCTCGTCCTCGCCTGCGTCGAAGCCTGGAGCGATCGCGCCCCGGTGCACCACGTGTTCGCCGAGGCTCTTCCCGAACTCCTTCCCTTCCGCGCCGCGCTGGACGCGGCACCACCGGGTGCCGGCCCACTCCTCGGCCTGTTCGACATCCCCGAGCTGCAACGCCAGGAGATCCGCCGCCACGAGCCCGACACGGCCGGAGCCTTGCTCGTCTACGGCGGCGGCGGCAGCGGCAAGACGACGACGTTGCGCACGCTCGCGGCGGGTTGGGCGCTGTCGTCGTCGCCCGACGAGGTGCACATCTACGGCATCGACGCGGGGACGCGTGGCCTCGACGGGCTGCGCGATCTGCCGCACACCGGCGATGTCATCAACGTCGGCGACGACGAGCGGGTCGTCCGGCTGTTCCGACTGGTGCGCGACGAGGTCGCGGCGCGCAAGGAGATTTTCGCCACACACCGGGTGTCGACGTACACCGAGTACCGCGAGCACGTCGGCGCGCTGCCGCGCATCGTCGTGCTCGTCGACGGGCTCGCTGCCTTCCTCCATGCCTACGAGAGCGCGCAGCACGCCCAGCTCGTCGACGCCCTGCCGGGACTGATCCAGGACGGTCGGTCGCTCGGGCTGAACTGGGTGATCACCGTCGAGCAGCCGCTGGCGGCGCGCAGCGGGATCACCGCCGCAGCCGGCTCGTCGTTGGTGCTGCGCCACTCGTCGCCAGCCGCATATCCAGCGTCGTTCGACACGCGCAAGGCCTCGACGCCGTTGCCTCCCGGTCGAGGGTTCGCCAACGGGCGCGACCTCGTCCAGGTGGCGATCGTCGGCAACGACCCGTCGGGTCCGGGTCAGCGCGCCGCCTTGGAGAGCCTCGGCCGCTGGGCGGTCATGCGCTGGCCGGGGCTCCGCGCGCCACCGATCGGCACGCTGCCGAGCGACATGCGCATCGACGAGATCCCCGTTGCCGCGACCGGCCTGCAAGCGGCGATCGGGCTGTACGACAGCGATCTGTCGCCCTGCGTCATCGACCTGGTCGACGGTCCACTGTTGATCGTCGGTTCGCGGCGCAGCGGTCGCTCGACGTCGCTGCGCACCGTCGCCGACGGGCTCCGGCGGGCCGGGCCCGGCCTGGAGCTGGTGCTGATCAGCCCACCGCAGCGCAGCGCGACGGGCAACGCACCGGGGCCGTACACCGCGGTCCTCACCATCCAGGACCACATCGAATCCTTCGTCCAGGACATGCGCGCCCGGCTTGACCGGGGTGGACCGGCGGCGCACGTCGTGGTCCTGGTCGACGACGCCGAAGAGTTCAACGAGGGCGGCTGTGCCGCCTGCCTGCAGGACATCGTCAAGCGCGGTGCCGAGGTGGGCGTCCACGTCGTCGCCGCGGCGGACACGAGGGCGGCGATGCGCGCCTATGGCGGGTTTCTGCCGGAGATCGCCCGGCGCCGCCACGGCATCGTCCTGCAACCCGACGGTCCTGCCGATGGTGACCTGCTCGGCCTCACGCTGCCTCGGTCGATGGGGCGGATGGTGCCCGGTCGAGGCGTTTTCGGCAGGCGCGGCGATGCCCAGATCGTGCAGGTCGCTCGATCATGAGCCGTCTTCAGTGGGAATACAGTCGGCGCTCAGCCCGACTCCGTACCGTCAGCACCACGGAGCGAATGGACGCTCCACGACCGAGAGAGCGAGGATGTCATGGCTGACCGCATTGGTGGAGGGCTGGAATCGCTGGCCCAGCTGAAGACGGCGTTCGACCGGCACGCCGGCCAGGTCGACGAGCTGCGCATGGCCCTCAGTGGCCAGCTGGCCAACACCGACTGGGAAGGGCCCGCCGCGGCGCGCTTCCAGAACGCATGGAGCTCCGACTTCGAGCCGAGCTTGCGCCGCCTGCGGGCGGCACTCGACGAGTGCTCGACGGAGGTGATGCGTCGGCGTCAGGCGCTCATCGACGCCGGTGGCTGACCAGCCGCGACGACGTGGATGTCGACCGACGGTGAGCCGGGGACCTGGGCGGTGATGACCGCATCCGGGACGAGCCGGATCGTCACGTCCGGCGCGACGTCGACCGCCTTGCCGCTCGGCAGCCGTACCCACCACGGCAATGACGATTCGTTCTTCAGCCCGACGACATCGGCCAGGTCAGGATGAGTGCCGACGTGCGCAACCGGACGGGAGAAGTCGTAGTCGCCGCGGAGGTGGTGCGGGAACAGAGCGGCTCCGGCGGCCGCGGCGAGGGTGAGACGGCCGATGCGCAGTCGCAACGGCTCGGCCACGATGGCGCGGCACGACCAGCACGTCACCGGGCGGGTGTCCTCGCGCAGGATGTTGCGCCGGCCGCACGCCGTGCACGGGACGATCAGGTCGCGCATCGCCGAAAGCGCGGCGCGCCACTCCGTCTCCAGCACCCGACCGTAGAGGGCATCGCCGAGCCCGACCGTGAACGCCCGCTCGAACAACTCGCGCAGACGATCCGACATCATCCACCAGAGCGACTCGACATGGTCGTGGAGGCCTTCGACGGGCCGATTGCTGTCGTCGTGTGGATCGAACACGAAGGTCGGGTTGGTCCCGTAGGCGCGCAACACCGCGTCAGCATCCCAGGCGCCGTCCGTCGCCGCACCGTCGAGCGGGTCGTGCAGCATCAACAGGAAGAACAGCATCACCGCCAACGAGTGGCGGTCGGTGGCGGTGCTCGGCTCGCATTCCCGCCGGACGAGCTCGGGAGCCATGCAGTACGTCGTGCCGCGCACCGACGCGCTCGTCAGTCCCTCGACGCCGATGTTGTCCGTATCGCAGATGAGGGTGTCACCCGTCGACGGGTCGAAGAACACGTTCTCGAAGTTGAGGTCCCGGTAGCACAGCCCGATGGCGTGGAGGTGCAAGAACGCGTCGGCGAGGTTGATCCCGATGGTGGCGATGCGCGCCAAGTCGAGATCGACCGTGCGGCTCATCCACGCCGACAACGACACGAAGTGCTCCGGCCGCAGCGCCATCGAATAGCCGAAACCGTCGTCACCATGTGCGGTGACGACATCGATCGGCCACAGAAAGCGTCGATCGGGCGACGGACGGCCGACGAGGACGTCCAGCAGGCGGCGCTGGTCGGTCGTGGCGAACTCCGGGTGGTACCACTTCACCGCGACCGGCCCACGATCGCCGCTGGCCTTGTACACCGTCCCTTGCGTGCCCTCGCCGATGAGCTCGCGGATCCGGAGGCGCCCACCGTGACCCGACTGCACGTGATCGCCACGCTCGAGCATCGATCCCACCTCCGTCGACGGCGGACGCTACCAGTCGTCACCCGAGGCACCCCCGGACGAGGCGGTCAGCAGCGATGAGCGAGAGCCCCGGCGGGCGGCTGGCGACTCGCCCGTTGCACTTCTTCTTCCTCGTAGACTGCTCCGGATCGATGGCCGGCGACGGCAAGATCCAGGCGCTGAACAACGGGATCCGCGAAGCGATCCCCCACCTGCGCGAGGTCGCCTCGGAGAACCCGTTCGCCACGATGCTCGTACGTTCGTTGGCCTTCTCCACGGGAGCGCGCTGGCACATCGAGCGCCCGGTGGAGATCGGCGAGCTGCGCTGGCCCGACCTCACCGCCGGTGGGTTCACCGACCTCGGAGCCGCCCTGCGCATGCTCGCCGCCGAGTTGCGCAGCCCTCCGATGCCCGGGCGGGCCCTGCCCCCGGCCATCGTCCTCGTGTCCGACGGTCAGCCGACCGACGACTTCGAGGCTGGCCTGGCGGCGATGCTCGCCGAGCCCTGGGGGCGACGCGCTGTGCGGCTGGCGATCGCCATCGGACGCGACGCCGACCTCGACGCGCTCTCGGCGTTCATCGGCCACAGCGAGATCAAGCCGCTCTCGGCGAACAACCCCGAACAACTCGTGCGAATGCTGCGCTGGGCGTCCACGGCGGTGTCCAAGATCGCCTCGGTCCCGACGTCGGGCGGCGCCGATGCGTGGCGTCCACCGATCCCGCACCTCGTCGACCAATTGCCCGACGAGGCCGGCCTGACGTGGTAGGTCCCAAGGCCACCGCGTGGCGCGTGCTGCACGCGTCGGAGCGCGGCTCCGCCCACTATGCGGGCGACCTGCCGAACCAGGATGCAGTCGCGGTCGGACTCGGCGAGCCGACCGTCGTCGCCATTGCCGACGGGCACGGCAGCCTGCAGTCGGTGCGCAGCCACCGCGGCGCGGCGCTCGCCGTCGACGTCGCCGTGCGACACGCCCGCCAACCGATGCAGCCCACCAGCGAGCACTTGAGCGTGCTCGCCGAGCGGATCGCCTCCGACTGGCGGACGTCGGTGATGGAGGACTTCGTCGCCCACCCGCTGACCGGGCGCGAGTTGGATCTTCTTGGGGCGCATCACACCGTCGCCTCGGATCCGCTGCGCCTCTACGGCTCCACCCTCATCGTCGCGATCGCCGGCACCGCCGGCGTCGGCCTGCTGCAACTTGGGGACGGTGACGTCGTCGTGCGAACGTCGCACGGCGAGGTGGTCCGGCCCGTCCCGGACGATCCCGCGTTGGTCGCCGGCGAGACCACCTCGCTGTGCATGCCCGACGCGCTGCGGTCGTTCCGTTTCGCGGTACTCGACGTCATCGACGAGCCGATCGACTTCGTGCTGATGGCGACGGACGGCTACGGCAACGCGTTCGCCGACGTCACGTGGCCCACTCACGTGAGCAGCGACATCGCCGACCATCTACGCGCCCACGGCACCGAATGGATCGACGAGCATCTTTCCGGCTGGCTGGCAGAGTCCGCCCTCGTCGGTGGCGACGACGTCACCGTGGCGATCCTCGTCGCGGCACCCAGGGACACCGACCGTCAGGAGGGAGATCGGTGAGCGACGTGTCGGACCGCCCGGGGGCGCGATTGGCGAGCCGCCCATTGCACTTCATCTGGTTGATCGACTGCTCGGAGTCCATGGGGGACAAGGGCAAGATCGACGCGCTGAACCAGGCTGTGGCCACCGCGCTCGGCGCGCTCGACGATGCCGCCCGGACGAACCCGCACGCCCAGGTGCTGGTGCGCGCGCTGGCGTTCTCCACCGGCGTTCGCTGGGTGATCCGTGATCCGACGCCGCCCGAACGGGCGCGATGGGTCGACGTGCAGGCCGCGGGGTACACCGAGCTGGGCGCGGCGCTGAAGGAGGTGGCCAGCGTCTTGCATGTCCCGCCGATGGAGGCGCGGGCGCTGCCGCCGGCGCTGGTGCTCGTGTCGGACGGGCGGCCGACAGACGACTTCACGATGGGCCTGCGCGCCCTGATGGCCGAACCTTGGGGCCAGCGCGCCGTACGCCTGGCCATCGGCATCGGCACCGACGCCGATCATGAGGTGTTGCAGAAGTTCATCGGCCACCCGGAGATCCGCCCGTTGAGCGCGTCCAACCCGGCCGAGCTGCTGCACTTCCTGCGGTGGGCGTCCACGGTGGCGGCGCGTGTCGCGTCACAGGTCTCCGGTCAGCGTGCCGAGATCCTGCAGCGCCCCGATCCGCCCCCGACGCCTGCGGCGCCGTCGACATCGGCCGCGCCGGACCTTCCGCTCACGTGGTGATCGCGCCGTCGATGACGGCCAGCCATCCGGCCTCGCCGGCGCGCTCCAGCGCGCCACGCGCCGACTGATCGCCGCACGCCGCGGCGAGCGCACGCGCTTCGAGCACGATCACTGGGTGATCGGCGATCAGTCCGCCCACCGCGACCATCGCCGCATCCCGAGCGCCGGGATCGCCGCGGCGCAGTCGCAGCCAGGCGCGCGCGATCGGGTACTCGGACATCGACGGCGCCGGCGCGACGGCTTGGTCGAGATGCTCCGCGGCGGTGTCGAGATGGCCGTGCATCGCGCCGGCCATCGCCGCGTACATGTGCAGCGGGCCGGGCGGCACGGTTGGCGGCACCGCCGTCAGCGCCTCCTCCCACGCCGCCAGCGCGCCGGGCTCGGCGGCGGCACGTGCTCGCTGGGCGATCCGGAACCGCTCCGCCGCAGCCGACAGCTCGCCGCGGTCGCCGGTTGGTCCGTGACCCGCACTCGCCAGGAGCAGTTGGCGAAGGGCGCCGAGCGACATCGCCCATCGCGGTTCGAGCCCGTTCGGGTCGACCCGGTCGAGGAGCGAGTGGGCCACGCTGGCCTGACCAAGTGCCAGCCGCCAGGCGGCGCGCACGACGAGACCGCGGTCGTCGTCGAGGACGTCGAGGAGTGCGGCGGGCTCGGCGTGCCGCACTCCGAACGGACGGGCCACCGGGCGACGCGCTGTCTCGACCCGGCGGGTTGAAGGTCGGTTCCGTTCGAGCAGGCCAAGGAGCGCGAGGGGCCACAGCTGGGAAGGAGTGGCTACCCAGGCCGTCGATACGGCCGCCAGCAGCCGCTCGGCTGCCCCGGCGGCGTCGCCAGAGCGCAGCGCCGACCATGCCGCGTCACGCGCCCGCTGCGCCGACGCGTCGGCCGTCGCCAACCACGCAGGATCGTTCGCGTCACGCTGCAACGATGCGGCGTCGACCAACAGCTGCGCAGCACTGCCCGGATCCCCGACGAGCCGGGCGACACCTGCCAGTGCGTCGACCCGATCCTCTCGGCCCAGTCGGGCGAATGCGGCGGCGCCGAGGAGGCGGTGCCGAGGGCGCAGCCGGCCGTCATCGACCGAACGGACCAACAGGTCGCTGCGCTGCAGGCGCAGCACCGCTTCTTGCGTCGCCGAACGATCGAGTCCGGGGCGTAGCTGGAGCACCTCATCAAACTCGAGCCCATCGGGCGACGCGCCGATGTAGCCGAGCAGTCGCGCGTCGTCGCCGTGTACTCGGTCGATCCAGGCGCGAAGCGCCAGCTGCGCAGACGGCGGCAGCTCGCCCACCGGACCGGCGCCCGACGTACAGGCGAGGGCTTCGAGCAGCAGGGGGTTGCCGCCGCAGCGAGCCACGATGCCGTCGACGGTGTGCGGATCGGAGCCCGGCAGCGCGTCGCGCACGAGCTCCGCCGCCTCCGGCTCGGCGAGACCGTCGAGCGCGACCGTCACGGTGCTCGACGTCGAGCCGACAGACAACTGGGCGCCGCTGAGCACCAAGACGACCGCAACGCCGGCGAGCGCAGCGTGGGTGTCCACCACCGTGTCCAAGGCCGCGGGCGGCAGGCGATCGGCATCGTCGATGGCGATCAGCAGCGGGTGCGCGTCGGCGAGCACCGCCTCGTGCAAGGCGTGTGCCGCGGCGGCGATCGTTGTGATCTCCTCGGTGGGTGGCGCACCGGCGATCGCGTCGAGGAGGGCGCGCAGCACGCCGAGGGAATCGCCGTGGCGGTCGGGTGCGGTGAACGTGCGCGCGGCGCGAATGTGCGGCCAGCGATCGAGCAGCTCGGTGACGAATCGCGACTTGCCGATGCCAGGCGGACCGGTGACCGCGATCAGCTGGCGGACGTGGCGGTCGCACACCTGGCGGACGACGAGGTCAAGGAGCTCCAGTTCGCCGAGGCGACCGACGAAGCGGTGGTGGGCGGGCGACCCGGTCGCCACGCCCGTCACCAGGAACGCGTCGCCGACGGGTGACGCATGTACGCGTGCGCGGCAGCGCTCGATCGTCAACCGGTCTGCGACGACGCCCTCGGAAGCCGCAATCTGGGCGAGGCGTGTGGCCAGGCTCGCCACATCACCGCCGTCATCGGCTGGGAGCAACGCGTCGCCCGACGCAACCGTGGCGCGAACGTGGCTCGTCGCGACGAGGTCGATTGCGGCGATCAGCGCACGATGGGCATCGTCGGGACGCGCCCCGTCCCAGCCGAACGCCGCCTCCACGACACTCAGGCGGCAGCGCAGGATGGTGGCGCCGAACGACCGCAACGTGTCCGCCGCTTCGAGCAGACGCGGCGCCGTCGCAGCTTCCGGATCGAGCGCGACGAGCGACGCGGCGTCGCCATCGCGCACGTGGACGACCGTGATCGGAGCGCGATGTCGACGCACCGGCTCGGTCGCCGGCGGCGCGACCGGCTCGACGGACACGTCGACCGACGTTGATGGTTCGACGACGACGGGCTCCGCGGACTGCTGCGGACCGTCGAGGGCTGGATCCTGTCCGAGGATCGCTTGTTCGAGCTGGCGCAGCCGTGGGCCGGGTTCGAGACCGAGATCGTCGACCAACGATTGGCGCGCCCGCTGGAACGTTCGGAGTGCATCGGCCTGGCGTCCGCTGCGGTACAGCGCCAACATCGACAGCTCGGCGAGGCGCTCCCGATGCGGATGGGCGCGGATCAGTGCCTCCAGCTCGGCGGCCGCCGTTGGGCTCCGACCGAGTGCGATGTCGGCTTCGACACGGTCCTCCAGGGCGGTCAGCCGCAGCTCCTCCAAGCGCAACGCCGGACCGTGCACGAACAGGTAGCCCATGAGATCGGCCAACGCCGGTCCACGCCACAGCTCCAGCGCGCCGGACAAGGTCGTGCTGGCCTCACGATGACGACCTTGGGAGAGTGCCTCGTGTCCCGCCGCCGCAGCCGACTCGAACCGGTCGGCGTCCGTCTCGTCCAGGTGCAGGACATAGCCCGGGGGGCGGGTCACGAGCGTCGACCCCGCTCCGCGCCGCTCGCGATCCGGCTCGACCACTTTGCGTAACTTGCCGACGTACACCTGCAGCGTGTTTAGCGACGTGTCCGGTGAGTCCTCCCCCCAGATCCGCGCCACGAGGTCAGCCGCGTCGACCACCTTGTTGCGGCGGAGCGCGAGATACGCCAGCAGGGCGCGTTGACGGGTCCCCCCCAGCTGCACCAGCGTGCCGTCGATGGCGGCCTCGACCGGTCCGAGCAGCCGGACGTCGAGCATGCGTCGGAATGTACCGCGAGGTCCGAGGTACCTATGCTCACGCGTTCGTGGCCGAGCTCGACACCGTGCAAGGCGCGCCACTACGCCCGACCCTGGTGGTGCGCGGCTGGCTGCGTCCCTCGTGGTGGGCGAGCGCCAGCGTGGAGTCCGCCTCACCCGACGGCGTCGTGCACGTCGCGGTCACCTGCGAACCGCTCGACGCGGGCGACGACCTCGCGACGTACGCCGCCCGCATCGGGCAGGAACTGGCGGCGGCCGTCTCGATCACCGGGATCAGCGACGCGCGCGACGGCCCATCCCTGCAGGGTCGCCCGACGCAGGTCCGCGTGGCCGACTGGGCGGCCGACGACGGCGAGGAGTTGAGCACGCTCGTGGTCGTGTCGGCCGATGCAGGCATCGGCGTCCGCGCCACGGCAACGGCCCCTGCGGCCGTCTTCGCCCAGCGCAATGAGGAGATCACCGAGCTGCTCGAGCGCGTCGAGCTCCCGTGGCCGGGGGCGACGGCCGCCGCGCCCTCCACCATCGACCTGGGCGACCGACTCCGCCGAGCGGTGACGGACTCGACGCTTCCACGCGCCCCCGGGGAATGGGGGGCGGTCCGCGCCGCGTGGCAGGCGGGACGAGCCGCTGACCCGGCCTCCGCCGTCGCCGAGGAGCTCGTGCTGTCGAGCGCCGAAGCCATCGCACTCGCCTTCGCCGGCGGCGCCTCCTCGTTTCCCGGCATCGAGGTGCCGTTTGCCCGTCACGACGCTGCGCTCGCCGGAGCGACGGCCGCCGCTGAGTGGAGCCTCGTGGCGCGCCAGCTCCTCGTGGACGAGCCCACGCCGCGGCTCGGGGCCCCGCTCGACGTGCTCGTCGACGCAGCACTCCGCGCGTCGGTGCTCGTCGCGCTCCGCGAGCAGTCGGACGGCTCCACCCGCACGACCGTGCTGGCCGGCCATCCCGGCGGGTGCCTGTCCGTGCAAGCGATCGACCAGCACCTGTTCGCACTCCGCCATGTGCCGACCGAGCGGCTCGTCGACGCGATCCTCGCCAGGGCGACTGCGGCCGGAGCCGACGTCACCGATGTGTCGGTCGTGCACCGTGTGGCCGGACGCGCCGTCAGCTCGTCGTGCCGTCTGGCTCAGGTCGCAGCCGACGTGGTCGCCGTCGACGAGTCGGGAGCGCCGCTCGCGACGGGCGCGCGCGACACGTTGCTCGGCTGCCTACCGGACTGAGCACGCGTCACTCGACGACGCACGTAGCCATGGCGTGATCGACGACGATGTCGATCTCCGCGCCGGCGACGATCGATGCCGAGCGGCCCGGCTCGACCGCCGCCTCGTCACCGCCGTGTTCGCGGATGGTCCACGTGGAGTGCGTCTCGTTGCGCAGACCCCACAGATCCAGCGTCGGGTGCTGCACGACCGTCGCGATCGGGCGCGTGAAGTCGTAGCCAAGCTCGATGTGGTGGTCGAACAGCCGCGCCCCGGCCGTCGCTGCCACCGTCCAGTGGCGGAACCGGAGCAACGGTGGCCGTACGAGCAGGGCATCGCACGCCGTCGTCGCGCCGTCGAGGGCTCCGGCGCGGGCACCCCAGCAGCGTTGCTCGCGCGCCGTCAGGTCGAGGATCGATGACCGGCCGCATGCGACGCACGGCACGATGAGGTCGCGGGCGCGGGCGAGCTCCATGCGCCACTCGCCGTCTCGCACGCGCCCATCCTGCGGATCGGATAGTCCGGTGGTGAATGCCCTGCAGAACTTGTCGATGACCGACGAGGGATACATCGACCAGAACAACACCACCGCGGCGTGCTCCACCGGATCGGGCCGATTGCGCTCGTCAGTCGGGTCGAACACGAACAGTGGATCGCCCGCCAGCAAGACGTCGAGCGCGCCCGTGAGATCGTCGTGTTCCAGCTCCAGGCGCCCGAGCAACGGATGTCCGATCATCAGCACGTAGAACAGCAGCACGGCGAGCGAGAACAGATCCGAGTTGCGACTAGGCAGCGCGTGACCGCGCATCACCTCCGGAGCGATGAAGTACGGGGTGCCGCGGATGCGCGCCGTGCTCACCCCTTCCACACCGACGTTGTCGTTGTCGCACACCAACACGTCGCCGGTGGCGGGATGGAACAGCACGTTGCCCAAGCTGATGTCGCGGTAGCACAGGCCCTCGTTGTGCAGCCTCATGAACGCCTCGGCGACCTGCAGGCCGATCGTCAGGGTCGCCCGGAAGCTGGCGTTGACCCGACCCTTGACGTGGTCGTGGAGGCTGCGGAAAGGCTCCGGCGCGAGGGGCATCACGTAGCCGAAGCCACCAAGCGGTGCGGCGGGCTCGGCCAGCGCCTCGGGCCACAGGAAGTTGGCTGCAGGCGCGCCCCGGTCGATGAGCAGTGCCAGTTGCGCTCGGTCCTCATCGGAGCGCTCGCGGTGGTACCACTTGAGCGCACGCCGGTCCCCGTCGGTCCTCAGCACGTGGTGCACGCTGCCTTCGCCGCCACAGCCGATCATCGCTCCGACGATCGCCTGACCGCCGTCGGACAGCGAGACGACGTCTCCCGGCTCGGGCTCGAAGCGCGTCACCGGCTCCGGTTCGCGAGGAGGAGCCGGCTCGACCATCGGTACGTCCCGTCGCCCCATCGGCCCACAAGCGTAGTTGCCGGTCGTGGGGTGGATTCTGGGCGACCAGAATGGGCGCCGTGAAGTCGTCGCTCGATCCGGCCGCGTTCGACGACGTCGCCCGGTTTCTCGACGATTGCGCCGAGCGGCTGCTCGGCACCGTGTCGCGCATGCGGCGAACGGGCGTCGACGAGTCGCTGCTCGACGTCGTCGACGAGCACGGTGGGGTCGTCCGGCTGGCGACACATTCGGCGGCCCTACTCCAGGCGGAGGCGATCGACGTGCGCCGACAGGCCGAAGACGTTCGCCGTCTGGTCGGCTCGGACCGAGACATCGGCGCCTTGGCCGAGCTCTTCCTGGGATCCGCTGTGTTCGCCGGCGTCGACGGTGGGAAGCGCGTGCTCGGCGAATGGTCAGCCCAGCTCATCGATCTGCTCGATGCGCCGCGTCACGCAGTTGCCGCGCCGCAGCGCTCGGATCGGCAGCGCGGCTTCGACCGGCCGGGCCGTCTCATGTTGCTCCGTCGGCAGCGGGCCCCCTGAGCGCAACGGTTGCGTCACCGACGGCTCGTCTTGGGATCACGCAGGAACGTCAGGTGGTCGTGTCCTGAATCCGGCTCGGCGTGAGTCCGAGCTGTTGTTGGATGACGATGATCCCTGCGTCTGCGTCGGCCCGAGTCGTAAACGCAACCGAGATCTGGAATCGCCCCGTCGACCGGTCTCGAGCACCACGGAGCTGTGTCGCCGAAATCCCCGCCCCGTCCAGCGTCGTCTGAAGGACGTTGCCCGGGTGAGGTTCGTCCCCCGCATCGAACGCGTACGTGACGAAGACCTTTCGAGGGTCGGTAGGTCTGGTGGTCGTCGATGTGGATGTGGCGGGAGTGAGAGTTGTCGCTGTGGTTCTCGTGGTCGTCGACAGGTGTGTCGTGGTCGGCTTCGGCGTCGCGGTCGATCGAGGGTTCGTAGTCGGCGCCGGAGCGTTCGTCGTCGGACGAGTGACGACCGTGGTGGTGCGAGCTGCGGACGTGTCCCTGGTGACAGCCGACGTCGGGCGGGACTCCGTCCGCTCGCTGGCGCAGCGGTCGCCATTCGGCTCGGCGCAGGCGTCGCCGCCGGAAACGAGCACGCCGATGGCCACGATCGCCAGCACGCCGACGGCCACGGCGCTGACGAGGACTCCCAGCCGTCGCGACTTCCGGGCTCGCAGCTCCCGCGGCGATGTCGAACTGCCTGCTGCGTCGCCGGGCGCAGGATCGACATCCAGCGGCGCGGTGACGACGCCACGGCCGCTGAGGACACGTTGCCACGTCTCCACCGCGAACCGGGACGCCTCGCGGTCGAGGCCGTGCTCGGTCATCAGCCGATCGCCCAACCGTCCGGCCGCGACACCACTGGCGAGTTCGGCTGGCACGGCCTCGTCGACGGCCACACAAAGCAGCCGCACCTCGCGGCGATGTGCGGCGGCGTCGGCCCCCAGCAGGTCGTTCAACACCGAGCGGCACAGCGCCGAGTTCCTGTCGATGTCGGGGCGAGCCTCCATCGCATCGGCGAGCAGCTCAGCCCACATGGTCGCCACCCCGATCGTCTCGCCAACGGAGGAAACTGCTCACGCCCACCCGTCGATCTCCCCGTCCAGCCGGCCGTTCGGCCGGTCTGCCGTCCGCGCCGAACCTAGCAGCAGCCCGGCGCAGGGCGTGTTCACCCTGCGCCGCGATCGCCGGCCGGGTCGTCGGTACATGCACTGATCGTGCGTGGCTCTCCTGAAGCTGCACTGAATGGTCTCTTGACGGTCGGTGGTCGGTTGTCGTTCAGTACGCGTTCACTCGCCGGCCCGACACTGGTGGGACTCGGTCGAGGCGAAGGGAGGGGATTGTCGTGCGCCAGCTTGATGGGACCACCCGAGCGCCAGTGGCACGGGACCACTTCGTCGGGTGTCATCGTCGGCGACGTGATGATCGTCGGGTCGGCTGTGTGGGTCAAGGGCTGGGTCGGCGCGGTGGGCTTCTGGCGTTGCCGGTAGGACTCGCCGTAGAGGACGAATTCGTGGGCGGCGGACTGAAGCCGGTCGATGGCGGATTGCGAGCGAGCTGACGAGGGCTGCCGTCCGGAACCACGTCGACCCGACGGCAACGACGTACGCGGCGAGCCGTGTTCACGCCCGGTAGATCGGTCTCGCTGGGTGATCGTGGCGGCCCTGAGACTCTCGAGACCGTCGCCTCGACGCCCGTGACCCGACGTCGCGCACCGCAGGTCGGCTGTTGACGTCGAGAACTCGGCGATCAGAATGCAGGCATGCCCAACGTCCTGGTGCGGGATGTTCCCGAAGCGGTCCACGCATCGCTGGAACGACGCGCTGCGTCGGTCGGACTGTCATCGCAGCAGTACCTCGTCGCCGAGCTGACGAAGCTGGTGGGGCGCCCGACCCTGAACGAGGTCCTCACCGCTGCCGGACGCCTGTCCGGTGGACGAGTCGGATTCGCGACCGCCGTCGAGGAGCTCCGCGCCGAGCGGCCCGCATCGTGATCGTGGTCGACGCCTCCCTCCTCGCGAACGTGGTCGGGGATGACCATCACGATGGCGAGGCCGCTCGCCTCCTGCGACACCCTGTACGTGGCGGTCGCCGAGACCCTCGCCTGTTCACTGCTCACCGTCGACGCCAAGTTGGCGCAAGGCCCGGACCGCGTTGCCCGATCGAAGTCATCACCGGCACATGACGAACGAGGTCCGCCGCTGATGGCAGGTCGCTCCGATGACGAGAAGTTGGCGGCGATGATCGACGGTCTCGACCCAGACGACGTCGCGGATCTGCTGGTACGGGCGGCACTCGAACACGACGACGTCGCCCGCGCCGTGCGGCTCGCCGCAGCGGACGACGGCGATCGACTGCAGGTGCTCCGCCAGGCCGTCGACGGCAGTCTGCGCACGCGCCGGTTCCTCGACTACTGGGCGTCGTCGCGCTGGGCCGCCGACGCTGCGCCGGTCGTCGTCGCGCTGCGCGACGAGGCCGAACGCCAGCAGTCCAAGGAGCTCGTGGCGCTGCTCGAGCGTGGGATCGGCCATCTCGTCAAGGTGCTGCTCACCGCCGACGACTCGAACGGCGAGATCGGCTCGCTCGCCCACGAGCTCCTCCAGCTCCACGCCGAGGTGTGCGATGCCGGCGTCGCCGACCCGGCCGCGTTGGCGAAGTGGATGGTGCGCTTCACGTTCGAGGACCAGGACTTCTTCAGCGTCGATCCCGTCCGGTACCGCGCCGCGCTCGGCGAAGACGGACTCACCGCGTACCGCCGCGAGGTGACCAAGCGCGCCGCCAAAGTGGATGACGCCGATCCCCCTCGTCGGCCGTATGCCGTCGACTACGCGACGCAGCGGTTGGCGATCCTCGATCGCGACGTCGACACGCTCGTGGCCCTGCTCGGCCGGGACCTGTCCAACGCCTACCAGTTCGAACGAGTGGCCGATGCGATGCTCGAGCTGGACGATCCCGACGCCGCCCTCGAATGGGCCCGCCGCGGGATCGTGGAGACGTCCGGCTGGCAGGTCGCCAAGCTGTACGACCTCGCCGCCGGCCTCCTCGGCGATCGTGCCGATGCCGAAGGCGTGTTCGAGCTCCGGCTGCACCAGCACGAGCGGATGCCGTCCTCGACGACCTACCGGCAGCTGCGCGGGGCCGCCGAGCAGCTCGGCCGGTGGGACACCGAACGTGCGGCCGCTCGTTCGGTGCTCGAGCAGCGATCCCCGGCTGGGTTCGTGGACGCGCTCCTGGACGACGGCGATACGGCGACGGCCTGGGCGGCCGCCGACGGCAATCCCGAATGGCACCTCGACGTGCGGCAGTGGGAGCGCCTCGCCGACGCTCGAAGGCCGGGCCACCCGGCGGACGCCCTCGCCGTGTACCTGCAGCTCGCCGACGCCGCACTCGTCGAGGCCAACAAGAACGCGTACCGCACCGGCGTCAAGCACCTGAAGGCTGCCCGCAGCGCGGCCGCCGAAGCCGGTGTCGCAGCTGACTTCGATGCCCGGATGGCGGTGCTCCGGGAGCAGCACCGACGGCGCCCAACACTCATGGCGATGCTCGACAAGGCCAAGCTCCCATGAGCCTCAGGAGCGACAGCGCCGAGCTGGCGCCCGCCGAAGACTTGCCTCCTCGGCGAGACAAGGGCGACGTGGTCCGAACCCGGCGACGTTCGTCGCCGCGTGCTCGACGCCAGCACTCGCCCGGTCGCTCAACGGCGAGCGCTCGGAGCGTGAGCTCGGCCGTCACGTCCGAACGCTGTCCTGCCGACCACCACGTCGACGAACGATCCCAGCCGAGCGCTGAGCCGGTCCAGTCGACCGTCGCAGGCTGCACGATCGGTCTGGGCGACGTCGTCGCCGCTCTAGGTTGACGGTGTGGCCGAGTCCGACGGTGCAGGCGGGCGTGAAGGCGACAAGGCGTCCCGTCAGGCTGCCCGTGAGCTGATCGCGACGTACCACCAGGCCGAGCTGCGAAAGCTGCTCGAGCACGTGCGAACTGGCTTCGATCAGCTCGATGCCGGAACCATCGATGAGTTCGAGCTCGACGACCTCATCCACCACTACAAGCGGGCAGCCAACGAGCTCTGGAAGTTCTGCGGCTCGAGCGGCGGGCAATGGCTGCACGCTGCCAACGCGCTCGCATACCGGCGAGAGCAGGGCGACGAGCCCGACTGGTGGACGATCGGCGCCCCCCGACGCACGAGATCATGACGCCCTCAGCAGACCGCCAGCCGATGCGCGCTGTCGTGCCGCGATCTCCGCCAACACAGCGTCCGCAGCCGCGACCGACGACTTGACACGGTGCGTCGACGCACTGATAGGTCAGAATCTTGACCAGTGAGTGAGACCGTGCCGTTCTCCGATGCGAAGTGCCATCTGTCCGAGCTCGCCGACCGGGTCGAGCACGACCACGCCCGCATCCTCGTCACCCGCAACGGGCGGCCGTCGTTCGTTCTCGTCAGCCCCGATGACCTCGAGTGCCTCGAGGAGACGCTCGACATCATGCGCGATCCCGACTTCGTCGCCTCGATCGAGCGCTCCCGGGCAGAGGCCGCTCGAGGCGAACGCGTGCGGCTACGGGATCACCTCGACGGCTGACGGTTGTACGACGTCGACATCACCCCAGAGGGACTTCGGCACCTCGATCGATTGCCGGCGAAGATCCGTGATGCTGCGGTATCCCTGATGCTGGGCGCGTTGGCGGACGATCCCCGCCGCGTCGACAAGCCACTCGTCGGGCAGTTCGCCGGGATGTGGTCAGCACGGCGCGGGGATTATCGGATCGTCTACGAGATCGACGAGGACGCCCACGTCGTGCTGGTCCACCGGGTCCAGCACCGGCGCGATGTCTACCGACGTCGATGACACGTCGCGGCGTCCGAGAGAGCGGTGTCCCGACGTCGTCTGTTCCACACGACGCGTCCGGCGCCCGTGCACCGCCGTTACGCCAGGCCCAGACCGTCGTCGCCGCGCGCTCATGATCTGCTCGGCGGCGTCCTTGGCCAGTGAAGGCGCCACGTGGAGTACAGGTCGAGGGTGATGCCGACGGTGGCGTGGCCGAGGCGCTCGGAGACGACCTTGGGGTGGAGACCCGCCTTGAGAGCCAACGTCGCGTGGGTGTGGCGCAGGTCGTGCAGGCGGATCGTCGGCAGGTCGAGCCGCTCCATCAGCAGCCGCCACTCGTACGACATCGACTGGGTCGGATGTAGCCGCCGAGCGCATCGGTGAGCACCCAGTCGTGGGCGCTGTTCCAGGCGGGGCCGGCTGCCAGCCGCTGTCGACGCTGTCGTTGACGGTGCTCGCGCAGCGTCGCCAACGTGCGCCGGTCGAGGTACACCATTCGCCGGCTCTTCGTCGTCTTCGGCGGACCCATGATGTCGACCGATCCGACCTCGGTGATCGTGTTGGCGATCGACAGCTGGGCGAGATCGAAGTCCACGTCGCGCCACCGCAACCCGAGCACCTCACCGCGCCGCAACCCGGTCGCCGCGAGCAACCGGAACCCCATCTCCAACGGATGCCCGTCGATCGCCACGAAGAAGTCGCGCAGGTCCTCCGACGACCATGTCGTGAGCTCGGCCCTCACCACTGCCGGCGGACGGACCGCAGCGGCCACGTTGCGCGACCAAGCCCATCCGCTCGGCGTCACCGAGCGCCCGGCGCAGCACCTCGTGGGCCTTGTGCACCGTCGCCGGCGCCAGCGGCCCACCGCTCCGCGATCCGGACTCGAGCAGTTCGGTGTAGCAACGCTGCACCTGCATCGGCGTCAACGCCTCCAACCGGTAGGGGCCGAGGTGTTGCTGCAGCCGGACGATCGCCTGCTGGTAGCCGTGGGCCGTGGTCGGCCGGAGAGCTTGGCGGTGGCGAACCAGTCGTCGAGGTAGGCGCCGAGCTTCGTCGTCGAGGTCGAGACCGCCGTGGCACGGGCGGCGTCGCCGACCATGTCGGCCAGCGCCGCCTCGGCGGCGCGCTTGGTGGCGAACCCCTGGCGCAGCACCTGGCGGCGCTGGCCGGAGTCGGCGTGGAACCCGGCGTCGACGCGGAACGCCCACTGACCGTCCAGCCCGTCTGAATCTCGCGGCCCTCCGCAAAAGTCCTGCGAGATCGGTGCCCGGGGCGGGATTCGAACCCGCACGACCTGAGGGTCAGAGGGGTTTAAGCCCCCCGCGTCTGCCAGTTCCGCCACCCGGGCCGATGGTCACTCGTTGTCGATGCGCTCGAGCAACTCGTGGTCAACGTTGGCCATCTCGTCGGGATGGCGATCGATGTAGCTGCGGATGAACGGGCACAGGGGAACGACCTTCGTGCCGGCGTCGCGCTCGGCGCCGAGGGCGCCGGCGGCGAGCTTCGAGCCGAGACCTTTGCCCTCGAAGTGGGGGTCGATCTCGGTGTGCACGAAGAACGTCCGGCCGCCCCGGCGGACGTACTGCGCGAACCCGGCGAGGGCGCCGTCGAGCCGGATCTCGAATCGGCTCCGTTCCGGGGCATCGACGACCTCGGTCTGCTCATCCGACATGCCGCTCACGCTATGTCCCCCGGCTGGGTCTCAAACCGTGTGCAGGTCGAAGCTCTCCCAGAACGACCTGAGGTCCTCGAAGGGGACGGATGCCGTGGGGTCGCCGTACGCGAAGGCGCTGTACGCGTCGTCGTCGTAGGTCCAGTAGATGCCGTCCCCACCGGTGTCCAACGTGACCTCCAGCACGCGGCCTCGCGGCACCCCGTCGCCGTTCTCCCACGCGTCGGAATACCACGCGTACTGCGTCCAGTAGGCGACCTCGCTCTCGAGCTCCTCGAAGCCGAAGTTGTAGAACTCGACGACGATGGTTCCTTGCGCGAAGTAGCACTGCGCCGCCTGGATCGGTACGGCCCGCCCTGGCGACGTCGTCAGCGCATCGCATTGCGAGAAGTCGACACCGGGGAACTTCTCGTCGAGCGTGAGGGGGATGTCGGGCTCTGCTGTCGGCGGTGGATCGGTCACCAACGGGGCTGCCGACACGATCGGCGCCTCCGTCACCACGGGTGGGTCGGTGATCTGCGGGGTCGGCGTGACCACCGGGGCATCGGTCGGGGCCGGCGGGTCGGTCACGGCCGGGAGGATGTTGTCATCGGCGGTCGACGGATCGTCACGGTTGGCGACGACATAGCCGCCCGCCCCCACGCCCCCGATCACCAGCAGTGCCGCGCCGATGCCGACGGCGACCCGCCCCTTGTGCTTGCGCGGCGGCGGTGCGACGAGCGGCGCCTCGGGCGGGGCGCCGAACGGGCGCGCCGGCCCCGACGTGCGTGGCGGCGGCAGGGTCGTCAGGAGCTCGTCGATCTCCGCGGCCACGCTGTTGTACACGTCGGACCGCTGGCGCAGCCGGAGGAGCAGGGCCCGCGCGCCCTCCCACTCGTCCTCCTGCGCGAGGCGATCCTTGAGCTCACCGACGAGGTTGCGCTGCTCGGGGAGCGAGAGGTCGCGCCGCTCGACCGCCCCGGCGAGCTCATCGAGGTAGGAGATCGGCACCGGGGGTGGCGGCGGCGCGGGACCGTTGAACGGCGGAGCCGGCTCGATCGACAGCAGGGCGCGGGCGAGCTGGTGCGGCTGGCTGGGGTCGACCCGCTGCGTCTGCGCCACGTACGGAGGCAGGAGCTGATCGGGCACGGCTTCACCGACCACGACGGGGAGGATCCGCCGCTGCAGCCCGTGCGCGTACGCGAGCTCCGCCCGGCACGCCTTCGAGTGCAGCGACGACGGGCTGAGGGCGAAGATGAAGCAGTCGCAGCCACGGATGTTCTCGAGGATCGTGTCCCACCACTGCTGCCCGCCACTCAGCTGCTGGTCGAACCAGACGTCCTGGCCGAGCTGCGTGCACTCGGCCGCGACCGCCTGCACGGCCGCCGCGTCGACCCGCGCGTAGCAGATGAAAAGTCGCTTCGCGGCCACGACCACCACTCCCTCCGGAGGCAAGGAACCCCTGGTCGACATTGTTCACCTTGCACCTGATGGGCGCTAGCGATTTCGCGGCCTCGGCGCCGGCACACCGCGTGGCACCTCGGTGCTACAACGGGCCCATGACCGTGCGACTGAACCCGTATCTCAGCTTCAGGGACAACGCCAAGGAGGCGATGACCTTCTACCACTCGGTCTTCGGTGGGGAGCTGACCAGCTCGACGTTTGCCGAGTACCACGCCAGCGAGGACCCGGCCGAGCAGGACAAGTGGATGCACTCGATGCTCGAAACACCCGACGGCATGACGCTGATGGGTGCCGACACACCCAACGCCATGGAGTTCCAGCCGCCCAACGGCTTCTCGGTGTCGCTCAGCGGTGACGACGAAGCGGCGCTGCGCGGCTACTGGGACAAGCTGTCCGACGGCGCCACCGTCATGATGCCGCTGGAGAAGGCGCCGTGGGGCGACACGTTCGGCATGCTGACGGACCGCTTCGGCATCAGCTGGCTGGTGAACGTCGCCGGCTCACCGACGTAGCGGGACGACGCCGGTCGGGGCGGCGTCTGGGGCGCCGGCCGATAGCGTCGGTTGACCGTGAACGCGAACGGTGTGCAGGTGCTGAGCGAGGCGGCGCGCCGGCGCACGTTCGCCATCATCAGCCACCCGGACGCGGGCAAGACGACGCTCACGGAGAAGTTCCTCCTCTACGCCGGCGCGGTGCAACGCGCCGGCGCGGTGAAGGCTCGCGATGGCCGGCGGGCGGCCACGTCGGACTGGATGGCGCTCGAGCGCCAGCGCGGCATCTCGATCAGCTCGACCGTGCTGCAGTTCCCCTACCGCGACCACGTCGTCAACCTGCTCGACACGCCGGGCCACCGCGACTTCTCGGAGGACACGTACCGGGTGCTCTCGGGCGTCGACGCCGTCGTCATGGTCCTCGACACGGCCAAGGGGATCGAGTCCCAGACACTCAAGTTGTTCGAGGTCTGCCGGGCCCGTCGCCTGCCCGTGCTGACGTTCCTCAACAAGTACGACCGCCCGGGCCGCGAGCCGCTGGAGCTGCTCGACGAGATCGAGGCCCAGATCGGACTGCGGCCGACGCCGGCGACGTGGCCGGTCGGCATCGCCGGTGACCTGCGCGGCGTCATCGACCGCCGCACGGGGGACTACGTCCGCTTCACCCGGACCGACCGGGGCGCCTCGCTGGCGCCGGAGGAGCTGGTGCCGCGCGAACGCGCCGCCATGGAGGAGGGATCGGCGTGGCAGCACGCGACGGACGAGGTCGGCCTGCTCGACGCCATCGGTGCCGACGTCGACGTTCCCTCGTTCCTCGCCGGCGACTCGACGCCACTGTTCGTCGGCTCCGCCCTTACGAACTTCGGTGTGCGGATGCTGCTCGATGCCGTGATCGACGTGGCGCCCGCGCCGGCGCCGCGCGAGGCGGTCGACGGCAAGCCGCGTGCGCTCGACGCACCGTTCTCGGCGTTCGTCTTCAAGGTGCAGGCGAACATGGACCCGTCCCATCGCGACCGGCTGGCCTTCGCCCGCATCTGCTCGGGCCGGTTCGAGCGGGGCATGACCGTGACGTGCGACCGCTCCGGCCGGGAGCTGACGACGAAGTACGCCACGACCGCGTTCGGCGCCGACCGCGAGACCGTCGAGGAGGCCTTCCCCGGCGACGTCGTCGGCCTCGTCAACGCCACCGGCCTGCAGTTGGGCGACACCATCCACACCGGCATCGAGGCCGTGACGTTCCCGCCGATCCCGCGCTTCTCGCCGGAGGTGTTCGCGACGGCCCGGCCGCTCGACACGAGCAAGACGAAGCAGTTCCGCAAGGGGCTCGAGCAGCTCGACGAGGAGGGCGTGGTGCAGGTGCTGCGCGACGCCGACTTCGGTGAGAGCGCACCGATCCTGGCCGCCGTCGGTGCCCTCCAGTTCGACGTGTTCGGCTACCGCCTGGCCAGCGAGTTCAACGCTCCGGCCGAGATCCTGAGCGCCGGCTACCAGGCGATCCGGCGCACCGACAAGGAGTCGGCGCCGCGCCTGCGGGAGATCGGCGGCATCCGCATCCTCCGCCGCTCCGACGGCGCGCTGGTGGCGCTGTTCGAGAACCGCTACCGGCTGCAGCGGCTCGAGCACGACGAGCCCGACCTGACGCTCGAGCCGCTCGTCGCGGGGTCGATCCCCGGCCCGTGAGCGACGCTCAGGCCACCACCCGACCGGGGCCCGCCTCAGCGGCGGGCACGAACAGCTCCCACAGCTCGGTGCGCAGCCGGGTCGCTGCCGGCGGAGGGAGGTCGTTGGCGGCGACGACGCCCTCGATCATGTCGCCGAGCACCACCGGCCACGGGCGGCCGCGCAGACGCACGGCCACGACCGCGCCACCCGGCCGCCGCCGCAGGGTGCGGTCGACGCCGCGCAGGCGGGGCGGGCACCGAAAGCTGGGGCCGACGAGACCGCGCCGGCGCGCCTCGCGGGCGAGGGCCCGGGCGGCATGGGCGAACTGCACGGTGGTCGACTCCATGGACCCATCGTGACGGAGGGGTGTCATGGCAGGTCGAGGCTCCCCGATCGGCGTCGCACCCCCTCGGTACAGTCGGGCGCGTGACGGACGCGACCCCCGCCGGTCCGGTCCTGGGGTTGACGCCGGTCCAGGTCCGCACGTTGGCGGCGCTGCGACGCCCGGACACGCCAATCGAGTTCGCCGAGGCGTTCGTGGCGGAGCTCCGCGAGGACGCGCTCGCCGGACTGGCCGAGCTCGGGGAGCGGCTCGGCGACGCCCACGAGCTCTGGGTCACCAAGCATGGTGTCGCCGGCGTGCTCGCCTGCGAGGCCCACCACCTCGCCCCCGAAGACTTCGCGTGGACGCCGGCGCGGGCACGCGGCCAGGTGTCGCACAAGGCCATTCAGCTGCTGCTCAACTGGCGGGGCGAGCCGACACCGGTCGACCTCGTCGACGACGCGATGGCCCGGCTCGCCGACGAGGAGCGCAGCATCGGCGACTACGTCGCGGGGCTCGGTCCGGGCGAGGCGGCCGACCTGCGGAGCATGGCCGTCGAGCGGGTGACCAAGTTCGTCGAGTGCTTCCCGCCGCTCGACCGCCGGTCGCACCCGATGACCGAGGCGCCGGCCCGGTTCCCGGCCTGCGGCCCGATCCAACTGTCGGCGAAGGTCGACCTCGTCATCGGCCGGCCGGCGGGCCGCGAGAGCCGCAAGGTGATCGTCGACTTCAAGTCGGGACGGCGCGCCGCGCAGCATCGCGAGGACCTCCGCTTCTACGCGCTCGTCGAGACGCTGTGCCGGGACGTCCCCCCGCGCGCGCTGGCGACGTTCTACCTCGACGCGGGGACGCCGGAGGTCGAGGCGGTGACGACGGGACTGCTGCGCTCATCGCTGCGCCGGACGCTCGACGCGATCGAGCGGATGGTCGAGCTCCGGGCCGAAGGGCGCGAGCCGCGCCGCTCCCCCACGGTCGCCTGTCGCTGGTGCACCATCCTCGGCACCTGCGAGCCGGGTCAGGCCTCGCTGGCGCCGGCCGACGTCGACGACGACGTTCCGAGCGGCTTCTGAGCGGCGGGCCGGTTTCCGTCGATCCGGTGCCGGCGCGGGTCCGTACCCGGGTCAGAACCGGCGGTTCGGCGACATCAGGGCGACCGGGAGGCCGAGGCCGGCGGCGTCGCGCACCGTGGCGATGCGGCGGCCGGGTTGGACGGCGTCCTTCGGCGCGCTGACGAGCTCAGGCCCGACGTGGTCGACGGCGACGTCCAGGTCCTCCACGTTCAGCACCAGCCCCCAGAACGATGCCGGCCCGGCCGGCTGGCCCTGGCGCTCGACGACCTCGACGATCAGGCCTCCGAGGCGGTGGAAGCCCTGGCGGATGACGCCGACCTCGCGCACCCGCTTGAGCGGCGCCCCGGTCGCTTCCGTGATGGCCGCGCATGTGCGCTCGAGCGCGTCGGTCGACACGACCACGTGGTCGAGCTCGAACGCGCCGAGCGGATGATCGGCGAGGACCGGCGCGGCCGCGTCGACGAGCGTCGTCGGCAGGCCATCGAGATCCGCACCAACCGTCGCGTCGACGCCCGAGAGCGCCCACCCGACGAGACCACGGCGCTCGTCGCCGGTGACCCGGATCCCGGTGCCGAACAGCGGGATCAGACCGTCGACGTCGACGAGCCCGAGGCGCCGCCACGGCTCGATCGGCCCGCCGACGGCGAGCCACTCGGCCCGGGCTCCCGTCACGAGGGCGGCACCAACCCGAGCTGTCCGGCGAGGAACGTGAGGCCGTCGGCCAGCTCGTCGGCCCGCTTGTGGACCGGCTTGCCGACGCCGTGGCCGGCCCGGCCCTCCTGGAACAGGAGGATCGGGCGCTCGTCCTGACATGACGAGGCGGCCTGCACGAGAGCCGTCATCTTGCGGGCGTGCAGCGGGTCCACGCGGGTGTCCCCTTCGGCGGTCGTGAACAGCGTCGCCGGGTAGCACGTGCCCTCCACGACGTGGTGGTAGGGCGAGTAGGCGTGGAGCCAGCGGAACTCCTCCTCGACGTCGGGGTCGCCGTACTCGCTCGTCCAGAGCCTGGCGATCAGGAACCGCGGGAACCGGATCATGTCGAGCAGCGGCACGCCGCACCACACGGCCCGGCACAGGTCGGGACGTTGGGTCATCGCCACGCCGACCAGGAGGCCGCCGTTCGAACGCCCGAGCACGGCGAGCCGGTCGCGCGACGCGCAGCCGGTCGACACCAGCCAGTCGGCGCCGGCGTGGAAGTCGTCGAACACGTTCTGCTTGCGCCCGCGGCGCCCGGCGTGGTGCCACGCCTCCCCGTCCTCATAGCCGCCGCGCAGGCCGGCGATGGCGTACACGCCGCCCGCCGCGCACCACGCCGCGATCTGCGGCGACCAGACCGGCGTCTCGGGGATCGCGAAACCGCCGTAGCCGTTGAGGATCAACGGAACCTCGGGACCGGGCGTGATGTCGGGACGGTGGATCAGGAAGAGCCCGATCTCGGTGCCGTCGAGCGACGGGTACATGGTCTGGGAGACGGCGAGGTCGACCGGCGCGGCGGACGCGGGGATCGCCGCCGGCGCCCACGGTTCGGCCGTGCCGCCGGCGATGCGCCACGCGGTCGTCGGGGCATCGAAGCTGTCGACGACGGCGAAGCCGACCCCGGTGTCACGGTCGGCGTCCAGGCCGGCGACGGCGATGATCCCGTCGAGGCCGGCGACCGGGCCGAGTGAAGAGCCGTCGGTCCCGAAGCGCTCGACGACGTCGACGGCGCGCCGTGTCGAGGACACGAGCAGCTCGGCACCGGCGACGGCGACCTGGGTCAGGACGCGCTCGCCCTCGGGAACGAGCGTCGTCCACCCAGAGGCAGCCGGTGCGATCAACGGCGCGGTGACGACCCGGCCGCGCGGCGCGCCGAACGTCGTCGTCCCCACGAGGGACTCGCCGTCGGCGGCGAAGTCGAACGACGACGTCGCCTCCTCGCCCTCGATCACGGTCGTCCACGTGTCCGACAAGCGGTCGAGCAGGTGGACGTCGATGCGCGCCCACCCGACGAGGACCGACACCAGCACCCAGCGGCCGTCCGGGGACACCGCGACGTCGGGCCACGCCTGCGGGTTCGGGTGCTCGGCCCACACCACCGGGTCGTCGCGCCAGTCGGCCCCGAGGCGGTGGTGGTGCACGGTGCGGTGGTACTCGTCGCCCTCGGGATAGCGGGTGTACGTGAAGCCGCCACCATCGGCATCCCAGCCGACGCTGCACGTCCGGGTGTTCGGGATCGCCTCGCCGAGGTCGCGGCCGTCGCGCGAGTCGATGACGCGCAGCACGGACTCCTCGGTCCCGCCCTCGCTCGTCCCGACGGCGACGAGCGCGCCGTCGGGCGACGGGTGGAACCAGTCGATGGCGACGGTGGCGTCGGTGGACGACGCCGTCGGGTCCACGAGGACCACCAGCTCGGCGCCGGCGTCCTCCGCGCTGCGGCGGCCGAGCACGAACTGCTCGGCGCCGCCGGGCCGCTCGAGCGTGAACAAGTGGGGGCCGCGGACGGCGGCCCCGAGCAGGACCGGCTGCCGCATCAACGCGACGAGGCGCTCGTGCCACCACCCCCGATCGGGGCGGGCGTCGAGCGCCTGACGGGTGGATCGGTTCTGCGCCGCGACCCAGGCCTGGACCTGGGCCGCGTCACCGTCCTCCAGCCACCGGTAGGGGTCGGAGACCTCGACGCCGTGGAGGACGTCGACCGCCGCGTCCCGGCGGGTGAGCGGAGGTGGCGTCATCGGCGAACGCGATGGGGGGATCAGCCCCGGCCCATGTTCGGCCGCTTGCCGTGGTTCGCCTTGGAGCGGCGCAGGCGGGCCTTGCGCTTCTTGGTCTTCTTCGACATAGGGGCGCCAGGCTATCGGCGGGGGCGTCCGCGCGGACCGGAGACGCCGGGCGAAACGTAGTGTCCAGCGCATGGACATCAGGGGGACCTCCGATCCGCGCTTCGAGGCCGTCCGCGACGCGTTCGCCGCCAACTTCGACGAAGGCGCACCGTTGCGCGACGTCGGCGCATCCGTCGCCATGACGCTCGACGGCGAGCTCGTCGTCGACCTCTGGGCCGGCACCGTCGACACCGACGAGGCGCAAGGTGTGCCCTGGGAGCGCGACACGATCATCAACGTCTGGTCGACGACGAAGACGCTCGCCGCGCTCGCCTGCCTCGTCCTCGTCGACCGCGGGGAGCTCGACGTGCACGCGCCCGTCGCCCGCTACTGGCCCGAGTTCCGGGCGAACGGCAAGGAGGCGATCGAGGTCCGCCACCTGATGAGCCACACGGCCGGGTTGTCGGGGTGGCAGGAGCCGATGACGGTGGACGACCTCTACGACTGGGAGAAGTCGACGAGCCTGCTCGCGGCGCAGGCGCCGTGGTGGGAGCCGGGCACCGCCTCGGGCTACCACGCCGTCACCCAGGGCTACCTCGAAGGTGAGGTCGTTCGACGCATCACCGGACAGACGATCGGCGACTTCGTCCGCGAACACGTGACCGGGCCGCTGGCGGTGGACTTCCACATCGGGACGCCGGCCACCCGCGACGCCGACGTGGGCCGGGTGATCCCTCCGCCGACGCTGCCGCTCGGGGACCTGGAACCGACGAGCGTCGCCATGAGGACGTTCGCCAACCCTGCGCTCGACGCGGCGGCATCCTGGACGCTCCCATGGCGGCGAGCCGAGATCCCCGCCGCCGGAGGACACGCCAACGCCCGCGCCGTCGCGCTCGTCCACGCCCCGATGGCGAACGGCGGCGAGGCCAACGGCGTGCGCCTGCTGTCGCCGGCCACGATCGACCTCGTGTTCGAGGAGCAGTCCCACGGTCAGGACCTCGTGCTCCCGGTGGTCCTCCGCCACGGCATCGGCTTCGGCCTGCCGAGCGAGACGATGCCGTTCCCTGGGCCGAGGACCGCGTTCTGGGGTGGATGGGGCGGCTCGCTGGCCGTCATCGACGTCGACCGCCGGCTGACGTTCAGCTACGTGATGAACGTGATGGGCGAGGGCACGCTCGGCGACACCCGGGCCGCCGGCATGCTGCTGGCCGCCTACGGCGCTCTCGCCTCTGGGTGAGCACGACACTTGCGACCCGCAAGCACCTATTCTCCGAGCATGCCGCGCCGGGGCGCCATCGGGGACGTCACGAGCGGCACCCTCCGCCTCGTCCGGGGCCTCGTCCCGTTCCGTCGGGCGACCCCCCGACGGCTCGTCCGGATGGCCAGGAGCGTCTCGGCGCACGGGCTCACACTGGCCGGGTTGACGCGGGTCGCGGCGATCCGCGACGGCCGCGACATCGTGCTCGTCGACCGCCTCGGGCCGGTGAGCGCCGATCAGCTCGACCGCTGGACGGCGACCGTCGCCGGCGAGCTGGTCCGACGCGAGCTGGTCGTCCCCGGAAGCCGGCTCGGTGTGCTGTGCCGGAGCGGTCGCAGCTTCCTCATCGCCACGATCGCCGCGTCGCGCGTCGGGGCCGACGCCGTCCTCCTCGATCCCGACGCGCCGGGCACGGTGCTCGCCGAGGTGCTGAGGGCCAACGAGGTGCACGTCGTCGCCCACGACGAGGAGCTCGGCGACCTCCTGGCCGCGGCCCGCTTCCGCGGCACCGCGCTCGTCGCGGACGCCGCCACCCCGCCCGGCGCCAGCCTGCGGGCGATGGCCGCGCTCCCCCAGGCCGACGTCGCCGCCCCGCGCCGACCGGGCCGCCTGATCGTGCTGACAGGGGGGTCGGGCGGGAGGCCGAAGGCAGCTCGTCGCTCGCCGCCCGGTCCGGCGACGTCGCTGCCCGTGACGACGCTCCTGCGCCGCCTCGCCATCCGCCGCGGCTCCGCCGTCCTGATCGCCGTGCCCCTCCACCGCGCGCTCGGGCTCGGCTTCATGTCGGTGTCGCTCGGCCTCGGCTGTCGGGCCGTCCTCCCCCGCGCCGGCGCCCGGGCCGACGATCTCCTCGACCTCGGCGCCGAGCACGGCGTCGAGACGCTCGTGGTGTTCGCCGAGCAACTCCCGACGCTCGTCGCCGCGCTCGAGGGCCGGGCGGTTCCGCCGTCGCTGCGGGCGGTCGTCACCAGCGGAGGGCGCCTCGACCCGGACCTCTGGCGAGCGGCGACCGCCGCGTTCGGGCCCATCGTGTGGAACCTCTACGGCGGCGCCATCGCCGGCTGGTGCAGCCTCGCCTCCCCGGACGAGTTGGCGATCGCCCCGGGCACGATCGGGACGCCGGCCGCAGGGGTGGAGCTCGCCGTCCTCGACGGCGACGGGGAGCCGGCAGCACCGAACGTCGCGGGGCGCCTGCTCGTGTCGAGTCCCATGGCCTTCGATCCGGCCACGCCGGCAGGTGTGGACGCCCGGGTCCGCCGCGGCGAGTTCGTCGACACCGGCGACATCGCCCATCGCGACGAGGCCGGGCGCTGGTTCATCGACCCCCGCCCCGGCTGAACGCCGGCTCCTCAGCGGTCGTCGAGGAGGCCGTAACGGCGCCGGACCCAGCGATCGAGCGAGCCGAAGACCACCGAGTCGACGACGATGCCGATGACCAGCACGACGATCATCATCGCGATCAGGCCGGCCGAGTCGTTCAGGTTGCGCTTCTCCTGCAGCAGGAAGCCGACCGACTTGCTGCCGAGCACGACGATCAACTCGCCCGCCATCAGGCTGCGCCACGCGAACGCCCAGCCCTGCTTGAGCCCGCCGACGAACGAGGGCAGCGACGCCGGCAGGATGACGTAGCGGTAGCTCTTCACGCCGCGGGCGCCGAGCACGCGCCCGGCGCGCAGCAGGATCGGAGGCACGTGGTCGACGCCGGTGATCAGCCCGTTGGCGATGGACGGCGCCGCGCCGAGGACCACGACGAACGTGATCGCCGACTCCGACAGCTTGAACAGCAGGATCGCCAGCGGGAACCAGGCGATCGACGGCATCGTCTGCAGGCCGGTGATCAGCGAGCCGACGGCCGAGCGCACGATCTTCGACGAGGACACCACGGCGCCGACGACGACGCCGACGACGAGCGCGAGGGCGAAGCCGCGGGCGGCGCGGCTCATCGTGACGCCGATGGCCTTGAACACCGTGCCGTCCTCGATCAGCTTCCAGAGCTCGGCGAAGGCCTCTTTCGGCGGGGCCAGCGCGTACGGCGGCTTCCAACCGGACCACACGACGAGCTGCCAGATGAGCACGACCAGCGCGATGGCGGCGAGCTTGGGCCACACGGCCAGCCACGTCTGCCGGCCGCGACCACTGCGGTCGCGCGGTCCGGCGGCGACGGAGTCGAGGCGCTGGGGGGTGGGCGCCTCGGCCTCCGCCACCGGCGGCTCCTGGGGGTCAAGCACGAGCATGGACGAGGGCCTCCTCGCGCAGTTGGTCCGTGACGACGGTCGCGACCTCGGCGACCTCGGCCGAGTCGATGCGCCGGGGGCGGGGCAGCTCGACGTCGAAGGATGCCGTGATCCGACCCGGTCGGGGCGACATCACGACGATGCGGTCACCGAGCCGTGCCGCTTCGCGCACGTTGTGGGTGACGAACACGACCGTCAGCCCGCGGGCGCGCACGAGCTCGTCCAGCTCGGCGTGCAGCGAGTCGCGGGTCATCGCGTCGAGGGCACCGAAGGGCTCGTCCATGAGCAGCAGCTCCGTGTCCTGGGCGAAAGCGCGGGCCAGCGCGCCGCGCTGGCGCATGCCGCCCGACAACTGGTGGGGCCGCTTCTGACCGAAGCCGTCGAGGTGCACGGCCGCCAGCAGCTGGTCGACGCGCGCTCGGCGCTCCGCCTTGGAGACGCCGGCGAGGCGCATCGGGAGCTCGACGTTGGCCGCGACGGTCAGCCACGGGAACAGCGCCGACTCCTGGAACATCAGCGCCGGCTTGGCCGCGACGTCGACCGTTCCCGACGAGGGTTCGTCGAGCCCGGCGATCAGGTTGAGGATCGTCGACTTGCCGCACCCGGAGGCGCCGATCAGGCAGACGAACTCCCCGCGCTGCACCTCGAGGTCGACGCCGTGCAATGCGGTGACGGTGTGGCGGCCGGCGCCGAACGACTTCGAGACGTCGCGCAACGAGACGAGGGCGTCGGTGCCGGCCGCGCCGGGCATCACCCACCGAGCCCTTCGACCGGGTCCTCGCCGCGGTCGGCGCGCACCTCGTTGACGAGATCGAGCGAGTAGATGCCGGGGTCGGCGAGGTCGACCTCGTCGAGCAGGCCGACGGCGATGGCGTTGTCGGCCGACCCCTGGAGCGAGGAGGCGATGGGGTCGAGCGTGAACTCGAGGTTCTCCCACGCGCCGGCGATCGTCTCGTCGGAGAGGCGGCTCGTCGTCACTCGCTCGATGCCGTCGTTGACGAGGGTCTGGGCCCGCGCGGGATCGCCGCTGGCCTCGTCGATCGCCAGGCCGAGACCGGTGATGAGGTTGCGCACGACGTCGGGGTGATCCTCGAGGAAGCCTGTCGCCGAGATGAGGTGGGTGGTCACGAAACGACCCTCCGGCCACAGCTCGGACTCGTCGACCAGCACGTGGCCGCCGCCCTCGAGCACGAGCCGGGTGGCCCATGGCTCGGGCACCCAGGCGCCGTCGAGATCGCCGGACTGCATCGCGGCCAGCGTGTCGGGGTTGTCCTGGGGTGTGATGCGGACGTCGCCGCCGCCGGCGGTGTCGGTCTCGTACCCCTGCTCGGCCAGCCAGGCACGCAGCGCGACGTCTTGGGTGTTGCCGAGCGAGGGCGAGGCGATCGTCGTCCCGGCGAGGTCCTCGGGCGTGTCGATGCCCTCGCGCACGACGAGCGACGCGCCGCCCGACGTGGTGCCGGCGACGATGCGCAGCGCCTCGCCGTCGGACTGGGAGTAGCCGTTGATCGCCGGGTTCGGGCCGATGAACGACATGTCGATGGCGTCGGCGAACAGGGCCTCGATGGCCTCGGTCCCGGAGTTGAACGTGGTCAGTTCGATCGTCACGTTGTCGCCGACCGCCTCCTGGAAGATGCCCTCCTCGACGCCGATGATCGCCGGAGCGTGCGTGACGTTCGGGAAGTAGCCGAGACGGAGCGTGACGGGCTCGCCGCTGTCCGCGGGCTCGGACCCGGCGGCCTCGCTCCCCGGGGCGCTCGGAGCCACCGTCGTACCATCGGCGTCCGTGTCCGCCGCCGTCGTCGCGCTCCCCGCCGTGGTGACGGCCGCGGCCGACGCCTCGGCGGCGGTGTCGGTGCCGGCGGCGGCGTCGTCGTCGTCGGAGCCGCACGCGCCGAGCACGACGAGGGGGACGGCGAGCGCGGCGAGGAGTCTTCGACTAAACCTGACTTGCATAGTCAGCTTTCTACATCGTGGAATATCGTTTCGCAACGTGGAAGCGTACGATGGCTGATGCCGCTCGTCCACCCGACCGCCGCTCCGGCTCGCAGTCCGTCGAGCGGGCGCTGGCCGTGCTCGCCGTCGTCGCCGAGGGCGACTCGGACGTCGGCGTCACCGACGTCGCCGCGCTGACCAACCTCAGCGCGAGCACCGCTCACCGCCTCCTGCGGGCCCTGGTCGACGCCGGGCTCGTGGCCCAGGACCCGGGCACGGAGCGCTACCACCTCGGCTCGACGCTCGTGGCGATGGGCCGGAGGGCCGAGGCGCGGCTGGGCTTCGACCGGATGCGGTCGCCGCTCGAGGCGCTGGCGCGGCGCACGGGCGAATCGGTGAACCTGGGAACGAGGATCGGCGACGAGGTGCTCATCGTCCTCCACGTCGCGTCGAGCCAGCCGCTGCGCTTCGACCAGCCCGTCGGCAGCCGCGTCCCCGTCCACGCGTCGGCGATGGGCAAAGCACTGCTCGCGGCGGCGAGCGACCCGGCCGCCGCGGTGGCCGCGCTCGGCCACCTTCCGGCGATCACCGGCGCCACGCTGACGAGCCGGGAGCACCTGCTGCGCGACGTCGAGGCGACGCGCCGGCGCGGGTGGGCGATCAATGACGGCGAGCGCGATCCGGGCGTGCGGACGATCGGGGCCGCGCTGCGCGGGGTGGCCAGCGGCAGCGCCGCCATCGCCGTGCAGGGCCCGACCGTGCGGATGGGCGACGACCGCCTCGACGAGCTCGCCCGGGAGCTCGTCGAGACCGCGTCGGAGCTCTCGATCGGGATCCGGGGGTGACGTGCCGGGCGTCCGGGCGCGAAACCCCCCGATGCGACCAAACCCTCGATGGGGGCGGACGGGGTCAGCGGCCCCCGGTCCACTCGATGAGCTGGTCGGCCGACATCGTGTTGACGACCCGATCGAGCGGCACGTCGCGCTCGGCGGCGCGGTCGCACCCGTGAGGTTGCCACTCGAGCTGGCCGGTGGCGTGCGCGTCGGTGTCGATCGAGAACCAGCACCCGTACTCGACGGCCAGGTCGAGCAGCGGCCGGGGCGGGTCGAGCCGCTCGGGACGGCAATTGATCTCCACCGCCGTGCCGAACTGGGCGCAGGCGGCGAACACGTAATCGGCGTCGAACGTGGACTCCGGCCGCTTGCCGATCAAGCGGCCCGTGCAGTGGCCGAGGATGTCGACGTGCGGGTTGGCCACCGCGATGACCATCCGCTCGGTCATCGCCGTGCGCTCCATGCGCAGCTTGGAGTGCACGCTGGCGACGACGACGTCGAGCCGGGCGAGCAGGTCCGCGTCGAGGTCGAGGCCGCCGTCCTCGAGGATGTCGACCTCCATGCCGGTCAGGACGCGGAACGGGGCGAACCGCTCGTTGAGGCCGTCGATGACGCCGATCTGGCGCTCGAGCCGGTCTCGGTCGAGTCCGTGCGCGATCGTCAGCCGCGGCGAGTGGTCGGTGAGCACCATGTACTCGTGTCCGAGCTCGATCGCGGTCGCGGCCATGTCCTCGATCTCGGCCCCGCCATCGCTCCACGTCGAGTGGAGGTGGCAGTCGCCCCGCAGGGCGTCCCGGTAACGCTGCCCCTCCTCGCTGATCGGGACCCGCGTCGTCGCCTCGAGGTGCTCGAGGTAGCGCGGCACCTCGCCCGCCAGCGCCTCGGTGATGAGACGTGCGCTGGAGTCGCCGATGCCCTCGAGCTTGGTGAGCGTGCCCGCCGCCGCCCGCTCCTCGATCTCGGCCGGGTCCGTCGCCCGCACGACGTTCCGGGCGCGGAAGAACGCCTTCGCCTTGAACCCCTTGTCGTGGGCGCGGTCGAGGCAGTGCACGACGCGGTTGAGGGCGGCCTCGGGCGTCATCCCGTCGAGCGTAACGACGGTGCCCGCGGCACGTCCCGCGTCCGGTGCACGCGTGACCCGGCCAGCGGCAGGCAGCACAGCGCGCCGAGGAGCCACACCCCGGTCGACACCGCGAAGACGGCGACGAAGTCGCCGGTCACGTCGCGCAGCCAGCCGCCGAGGTACGGGCCGCCCGCCTGGGCGAGGGCGAAGGCGACGGTCACCGCACCGAACGCGGACGCGAACTGGCTGGCCGGGCTGTAGTCGCCGACGTACGCCGCGATCACCGACACGAGGCCGGAGAAGGCGAGGCCGAACACGATCGCGCCCAGCGACACCCACGGCTCGGCATCGCTGAGCACGCTGGCCGCGCCGACGGCGGCGGCGAGGAATCCGCCGATCAGCGTCGTGCGCCGGCCGATCCGGTCCGACATCTGGCCGAGCAGCGGACCGCCGACGATCGTCGTCGCGGCCATCAGCCCGAACACGTTCGCCGCGTGACCGGGACTGAAGTCGGCGTCCTCCTGCACGCCGGCCACGAGGTAGCTGACGTAGAGCACGTACGCCAGCCCGAAGCAGGCGTAGGCGGCGCTGATGGCCCGCCACGCCGGCACGTGCCGCAGCGCGTCGAACCGGGGCGGTTCGGGGCTGCTCGGCGGGCGCGGTGGCCGCAGCAGGACCCACACCGCCGTCGCCGCGGCGGCGGTCAGCGCGGCCATGATCCACCACACGACGCGCCACGATTCGTCCCCCCAACGCTGCGGCGCGATCCGAGCGAGCTGGCTGGCGAGGAGCATGCACAGGCCGATGCCGGCGCCACTGGCGCCGGACGCGACACCCCGGCGCTCGAGAGGGAACAGCGACGTCGCCACCCCTGGGGCCGGCACCCAGACCCCGGCGCCGCCGAAGCCGGAGAGGATCATGCCCGCCGCCAGTTGGGCGACCGACTGCGCGGTCGCGAGCACGACCAGGGCGGCGGTGGTCAGCGTCAGTCCCAACGCCATCAGCCGATGGCCCGGCACGCGCATCGACAGCACCATCACCACGATCGACCCGACCAGGTAGGCGCCGACGTTGAGCGTGCCGATCAGCCCGGCGCTGCCGTACGACGACAGGAGGTCCTCACGGAGGCTCGGCAGCAGGACGGGATAGCTGAACCGTCCGAAGCCCTGGGCCATCCCGGCCGACAAGGTGCAGACGAGGAGCATCCGCCAGCGGCCGGCCACGGGGTGCACGACCGCAGCAGTGGTGGTCCCCACCCCCATCCGCGACACGGTAGGCGGGGCGAACGGCCCGTCACGATCCCGGGTCGTCGCCCTCCTCGGGCCGGCCCGGCGAGGGCTCGATGCGCAGGACCCACGTCCCCGGGCCCAGCGGGGGCGTGCTGATCGTGGACGGACCCGACGCGCCGGCCTCGACCTTGCGCTCCAGCCGGCGGCTGTTCGTGAGCAGGCTGCCGATCACCGGCAGGGCGACGACGTTGGCCGTGTGCAGCACGCCCATGATGAGGAGGATCCCGCCGACGCGGGCGACCTCGTCCTTGAGCTGGTTGCCGGTCGAGACCTTCCAGTCGAACGGCTCGACGAACGTGATCGTGAACAGGATGAACGCCGTGAAGATCAGGTAGTAGGCGACGTCGGTGAGCACGAGGTAGCTCTTGCCCGTGCGCGGGTTGGCGCGGAACACGTCCGCCGCGTACGACCGACCGAAGCGCTTGATGAACGGGCCGAGCGCGACGGCGATCGCGACCAGCACGAGGTTGGTGATCAGTTCGATGGCCCACCACGGCATGGTGATGCTCCCTCCTTGACGATCGGACAGCGCCAGCGCCAGTACGGCGGTGGCCAGGACGAACCCGGCGACGACGAGCGCCAGCCGGAGGCGGAACCGCCGCCGGTCCCGCGCCTCCTCGATCGAGCGCTCGACGCGGGCGAACAGGTCCGGGTGCTCGACGACCGACGCCTTCACGTCGGCGAACGCCTCGGACAGGCGCTGCTCGAGCGCCGCCTCGTTCACCGACCGCTCCCGGAACGGGGTGTGTCGAGCGCGTCCCCGAGCGACTCCATCGCCCGCCGTAGGTGCGTCTTGACCGAGTTGGGCGACAGCCCGAGCGTCGCCGCGACCTCGTCGATCGAGAGCTCCTCGAAGTAGCGCAGCGCGATGCAGTCGCGCTGGCGGTGCGGCAGCCGCCGCACCTCGGCGAGCACGCGGCGGTGCTCGTCGGAGCGGGCGAGCACGTCGGCGACGTCGTCGGTCACATCGATCTCACGACCCGCCGACGAGTGGTGACGGAGCGAGACGAGACCGCGCCGGTTGTGGTCGCGGGCCAGGTTGAGGACGATCGAGCGGAGGTACGCCGGCGCCCGCTCGACGATCGCGATCCTGCCGGCGTGGCGGGCGAAGCGCAGGAACGCCTCCTGCACGAGGTCCTCGGCGGCATCGCGGTCGTCGACGAAGAGCCGGGCGAGACGGACGAGGGAGCGGCCCTCCTTCTGGAACAACTCGACGACGAGCCGTTCCGTCTCGACCGAGATCGCCTCGCCCTGCAGGCGGGCGTCGGCGATCGCGGACGCCAGCAACGACGCCGCGGGCGGGCGCGCGCATGGCGCGGCGAGCGCGGTCATCCCGACCTCCCGACCCGCCCGAGCCCGCGCATGGACGACAGACTGTCACGCCACGGCGACGGCGAACACGGGACGCGCACGCCGGAACAGACGAACGAGATCGCCGTTCGGGTGACATCGAGATCGTGATGTTCCCGCGGTCACCCGCGCCGGTCGGTCATCCGTCTGTCAGCGCATGGTCAGCACGATCGCCGCCCCGGTTCCGGCTCCGACGCTCCCGGCCCGCCGGTGGCTAGCCCCACCCATCGGCCTCCTGCTCGGGCTCGTGCTCGGCGTGCTCGCCCGGCTGTGGATGCGCCTCATCGCCGACGACCCGGAGTTCTCGTGGTCCGGGACGATGTTCATCGTCATCGCCTTCGGCCTCTTCGGAACGGCGCAAGGGATCAGCTGGGCCGTCCGGCGCTCGGGCTGGCCGCGGCGCGGCGTCACCGTGGCCCGGATCGGCGCGGTCGTGCTCACGCTGCCGATCTTCACCGGGGCCGGCTCGATCATGCTCCCGACCGTCCTGACCGCGGCGCTCGCCTGCTGGCGGACCGACTGGCCCCGGTTCGTTCGGGCGTTGGCCGGGCTGCTCGCACTGCCCCTGGCGGTCTTCGTCATCACCGAGATCGCCGACGAGTTCGGCTGGGGGGTGCACGGTCTCGCCGGCATCGCGGGATTCCTCGGCATCTACGGCGTCGTCATCGCCGCGCTCGAGCCGACGGTCGCGCCGCTCGACGACGGCTGGCGCCTGGCGCGCCGCGGCCGCGTCGTCCTGATCCTCGCCGGCCTCGCCCTCGCCACGCTCCTCGCCGCCAGCCTGCGCGGCGTCTGACCCGCCCACCACCGCCACCACCCACCCACCCATCCACCGCCACCACCCACCGACTCACCCCGAACCAGGAGAGACCATGAACCTCGTCCGACTCACCACCGCCGCGGTGGCCACCGTCGTCGCCGCCGCCACCGTCACCGCCCCGGCCCGCGCCTCGTTCGTCGACGGCGCGGACCACGCGCGGGCGACGATCGTCGACGCGACCGGGACCGCCGTGGGCTTCGCGATCCTGACCGAGGACGGCCCCGGTCGCGTGCACGTCAACGTCAAGGTCTCCGGGCTCAGCCCCGGCCTCCACGGCATCCACGTCCACGGCGTCGGCGCGTGCGGTCCCGACTTCGCCGCCGCCGGCGGTCACCACAACCCGCTCGGGCGCGCGCACGGCGCGCACGCCGGCGACCTCCCCAACCTCATCGTCAACGGCAACGGCCAGGGTCGGCTCAACGCGACCGTGACCGGATTCTCGCTGTCGGCCGGCCCGACCGGTGCGTTCGACGCCGACGGCAGCTCGATCATCGTGCACGCCGCCCAGGACGACATGGTGAGCCAGCCCACCGGCAACAGTGGCGCCCGCATCGCCTGCGGGGTGATCGTGGCCGACTGACACGCTCGCCCCGTCCATCCGCACCTCCTGCGTTCCGTGTGGTCGCTCGTAACCTGAGCGCCCACATGGAACGCTTCGGACTGGTGGGCCTCCCGAACGCCGGGAAGAGCTCGCTCTACAACGCCCTCACCGGCGGCGGGGCCCTCGCCGCGCCGTACCCCTTCGCCACCAAGGACCCGAACATCGGCGTCGCCAAAGTGCCCGACGAGCGCCTCGACCGGCTGGCCGAGATGTCGAAGAGCCGCAACGTCGTCCACGCCGCCGTCCAGGTCGTCGACATCGGCGGCCTCGTCGAGGGCGCCAGCAAGGGCGAGGGTCTCGGCAACAAGTTCCTCGCCAACATCCGTGAGGTCGACGCGGTCGTGTTCGTGCTCCGGGCGTTCGTCGACGACGACGTCCCTGGACCCGCGGACCCGCTCGAGCACCTGCGTGTCGTCGAGTTGGAGCTCGCGCTCGCCGACCTCGAAACGGTCGACAAGCGCTTCGCCCAGGTCGCGCGCCAGGCCAAGCTCGACCGCTCGCTCGGCGACGAGCTGGAGGCGCTGCGCGTCGCGTTCGCCGCGCTCTCCGACGGTCGGCCGCTGTACCGGGCCGGCCTCTCGGCGGAGCACCGCGCCAGGCTGGCGCCGTACTTCCTGTTGACGAACCGGCGCGTCCTGGCCGTCGTCAACGTCGGAGAGGCCGACCTGGACTCGATCCCCGAATCCACGCTGCGTGTCGCCGCCGAGCTCAACGACGCAGGCGACAACGTCGAGGTCGTCGGGATGTGCGTCCAGCTCGAGGCCGAAGCGGCCGCCATCGAGGACGCCGCCGATCGGGCGGAGATGCTCGAAGGCTTCGGCCTCGGCGAAGGCGCGCTGTTCCGGATGGTCCGCAGCGCCTACCACCTGCTCGGGCTGCGCACGTTCCTCACCACGGGGGACAAGGAGTCGCGGGCCTGGACGTTCTACGAGGGGTCGACGGCGCCGCAGACGGCGGGGCGGATCCACACCGACTTCCAGCGCGGCTTCATCCGCGCCGAGGTCATCCGCTGGGACGAGCTGCTCGACATCGGCAGTTGGACGAAGGCCAAGGAGCTCGGCAAGATCCGCCTCGAAGGGAAGGACTACGTGGTCCAGGACGGCGACGTCATGGAGTTCCGCTTCAACGTCTGAAACGGCGCGAAACCCCTGGTCACCGCATTGCGGCAGCTGCCCGCTCCACCACCTACGCTCGCCGCTCGCCGAGCGAGGGCGCTGCTCGTGGGAGGTCGGCTAGCTCCTCGTGGCGATCTACGGCCGCCTCGTGGCGGCGGGCCACCACGGCGAAGACCCCGACCACGAGGGTCGAGGTCTTCGCCGCGGCCTCACTTCCGCGTACGGGATTGGCCGTGAGGCGGAGAAGTCGATCGGCACAACTCACCTTCGCACGGTGAGCTGTGCTCTCAGACCAGGCCGACTTGGGAGGCGGCGTATGTGGCCTGCTCGACGGTGAACTGCTCGCCGTACTCCGATGTGAGCTGGTCGATCAGGCCCTGACGCGAGAAGGCCATGGAGTCCAGGTAGGACTCGGCTGACTCGACGGCCTCGGCCATCCAGTCCGGGTTCAGGTAGTCCACGGCGTATGTGGCCTGCTCGACGGTGAACTGCTCGCCGTACTCCGATGTGAGCTGGTCGATCAGGCCCTGACGCGAGAAGGCCATGGAGTCCAGGTACGACTCGGCTGACTCGACGCCCTCGGCCATCCAGTCCGGGTTCAGGTAGTCCACGGCGAACACGGCGTCGGCCTCCGGGAACTGCTCGCCGAACTCCGATGTCAGCTGGTCGATCAGGCCCTGACGCGAGAAGGCCATGAAGTCCAGGTAGGACTGGGCTGACTCGACGGCGTTTTCCTGGGAGGGCGTCATGTTCGGCGCGGGGGGCGCGGTGACGGCAGGCGCGGGGGCCTCGGTGACGGCAGGCGCGGGGGCCTCGGTGACCGCAGGCGCGGGGGCCTCGGTGACCGCAGGCGCGGGGGCCTCGGTGACGGCAGGCGCGGGGGCCTCGGTGACGGCAGGGGCCGTCTCCGGAACGACGGGAGCCTCGCTGGTGACCGGTGCCGCCGCGGTCGTCACAGGAGCCTCGCGGGCCTCCTCCGTGGCGACCGCCGCATTCTCGTCACCCTTGCCTGCACCGGCAACGCCGCCGATGATGGTGAGGACGGCCGCACCACCGACGATCCACGGCCACCGCCGCTTGCGCTTGACGGTGGGGGTCGGCGGCGAGACGACGGGCGGGGGGAGGGGCTGGTTCATGATGACTTTCGTGTTGTGAGTGTTCTGGTGATCGATCGGTGGTGGTGGGCCCACGTTTCTCAACAACGCATGCTGCGGCCCTGTATTGCGAGCCTTTCGTCCCGGACGAGCGGGACTTTGGTCCTTGCCTCGCCACACAGACCCAGGCAGGGCTTCATCACGCTTCGAGGATTCCGTCCGACTGCGCGCCTGAGCTCCCCAAGACTGACGAAATTCGACGGCGACGGTCCTCACGAACCCTTCGCCTGACCCGGTGGTCGAGCACCCGACGTGTACACCGTCGTCGGGCCAACGGTCCCGTCGTGCCGGCCCATTTTCGGCTCGCCTGCCGTCGCCTCGCAGGAAAGCGCGTTCGTCGTCGCGTCGGGGCTCAGGCGGTGGCGGGTTCGCGCTGGTCGATCAACCACGCGTTGACGTCGGCGCCGCGGTAGTAGATGCGCCCGCTCAGGCGTGTCGCCACCAGCCCCGGCACCTTCCGGGCCGCTTGTTGAGCCAGTAGTCCCAGGACACATCGGAGGCCTCCGCCACGACTGCGCCGAGGTACAGCGTGTCGTCGTCAAGGGCGGGGATCGTCGTCGGCGGCTCAGCGCGCCGTGCAACCGGCCTACCCATCTCGGGGAAACTCCTCGTCGCCGACGAGCGTGCTTCCATTCACGCTCTGGTGGCTGGTAGGCGCCTTGGCGCTTCGCCCCATGAACCACGACCCCCTACGGACAGGTCACGCGCACCCCCGATTGCACCCGCAACGACTCCTCGCAACCCCAACGGGCACACGGGATTGAAGGTGTCAAGAGCGGCCGAGATCCAGGTGAGGCGACGCTGCACCGTGCACACCCCGGCGACCAAGCCCGCACCATCATCGCCCTACGCCTCACCCGAGAAGCCAGCACCCGCCAACTCCAAGACCTCCTCGGCACCGGCACCAAGCGCCAGCGGGAAGTCCTGCGCACCCTGGAACGCCAAGGCGTCGTGGAACACCTCGGCCACAGCCAGAGCAGCAGGTGGCGAGTGGCGCCGAGGTCCGCCCCCAGCACAGCCAGAGGAGCACCACGAGCGCCCGCCAACGGTGCAGCAGCTCCCCCCGCAGCGATCGAGCGAAACCCCCAACGACCGGGAGGATCGCTCTCGCCCTCCACGGGCTCAGCTCAGCCCTGATCCCGCGAGCGGAGGCGTGCCCGCATCCTGTCCGCAGGAGATGTGCGAGAGTTCCGGTTCAACGTCTGACGGACGGCATCCGCGCCCGCCGACCGGGCGCAGACCAGACTTCCCGCGATGATCCGCACGCTCATCGCCTTCACCGCCGTCTTCCTGCTCGCCACGTTCCCCGCGACGTGGCTGCTCATGCTCTTCCTGGGCAACGTCGGCGCCAACGTCAGCTACTGGGGGGCGTTGCCGCTCGGGATCCTGGTGTCGACGCTCCTCGGCGGAGTCACCGCGAACGCTCGATACGTGACCTGAGCCCGGCGTAACAGCAGCGGTGCGCGCTCGGGCACGGCGGCACCGACCGGGCGGCTACCTTGCGACCTCGAGGGAACCAGGGGGTCGGACATGGAGTTGCAGGCAGGGCAGGTCGCCGTCATCACCGGCGGGGCCAGCGGGATCGGCTTGGCGATGGCCGAGCGCTTCGCCAACGCCGGGCTGCGCATCGTGCTCGCCGACGTCGAAGCGACGGCGCTCGCCCAGGCGGAGGCGACGGTCGCCGCGCACGGAGTGGACGTGCTGACGGTCCGCACCGACGTCAGCAAGGAGGCCGACGTCGAGGCCCTCGCCGCGGCGACGCTGGAGCGCTTCGGTGCCGTCCACCTGGTGTGCAACAACGCCGGCGTGGCCGCGCAGTCCGACGCGTGGTTCGGGCCGTTGTCATCCTGGGAGTGGGTGATGGGCGTCAACTTCTGGGGCGTCGTCCACGGGTGCCGGGCGTTCCTGCCCCACCTCGTCGGCGGCGGCCACATCGTCAACACCGCCTCGATCGCCGGCCTCTACCCCGGCTTCGCCCCGTCGTACGACGCGTCCAAGCACGCCGTGGTCGCGGCGACCGAGAGCCTCTACAACACGCTCGAGACGGCCGGACTGCCGATCGGCGTCAGTGTGCTCTGCCCGGGCTGGGTGCGCACTCGCATCATCGACGCCGACCGCAACTGGCCGGCCGAGTTGGGCGCGCGGCCGCCGGACGACCCCACCCGCCACGTCACCGAGGGCTACTTCCGACGAGCGATCGAGGAGGGCTCGACGCCGGCGTACATCGCGGACGCGGTGGCCGACGCCGTCGCCGCCGGTCGCTTCTGGATCCTGCCGCACCAGGACTTCCTCGACATCTGCATCCACCGCTGGGACCTCATCGCCGAGCGCGCCGATCCGTCGCCGCCGGAGGAGATGCCAGGGATGCCGCCGCGCAGCCAGATCATCGGGGAGGTCCGCGCCGCGCTCGGCCTGGCGTGAAAGGACTTCCGACCCCTTGACGATGCCGGCGGCAGAGGGGAGCATGGTGGGTGACAGGTCGATGGCGCGACCATCCGCCAACGGCCTGCCGTTCCACCCGATGAGTCGAGGAGGTAACGGAGATGTGGCACACCGATCACGTGGAGCGGTCGCCTCCGGGGTGATGCCGCCATCGAGCTCGATGGCGCTCTCCCCACCCGTTCCGAGTACGGACCGCGGATGCGCAGACGCGGTGCACTTGCACCGCTCGCTCGCCACCGGGCCCGTCCAACCAACGGCGGGACTGGAGACGGCGTCATCGAGTGACACAGCGTCCCGCCGAAAACCGCTGAGCTGCGCGGTGTTCGGCGGGACGTTCTGCTGTCAGCCGGCGCAGGCGTCGAGGGCGCGGGCGTACTGGGCGGCCAGGGAGGCGTCGAGCCGGTCCTGGGTGAGGACGCTGACGGTGATCGCGGCGAGCAACCCGTCGGGGAGCTCGGCGGCGAGGCACACCCGCTGGTCCGGCGTGATCTGGCCCGTGAGGAGCAGGGAGTCGAGGAACGCGGCCGTGTGATCGGCGCCGCAGGTCCCGAACGACGACGTCAACGCCCGCGCCATGGGCTCGTCGATGGGGACCGCCTCCGCCAGCCGCTCCAGCGTCACGTCGACCATCGCCGCCGCTTCGAGACCGTCCGCCTGCAGCGCGGCGGGGTCGAGGACGGCGAGCCACCGCGCGGCCACGCACTCCGCCGGCTCGGCGTCGAGGCGGGCCACGAGACGGCCGCCGTCGGTGAAGTTCGTCGCCAACGCCTCGACATACGGCTGGTCGGCGGACGCCACGGTGCCGACCTCGAGCTCCGCCTCGCCCGGCGCGAGCGTGTCCCCGGGGAGCGCCGTCGGTCCCCCGGCACGCTCCGCCGAGCAGCCCGCACCCACGAGCACGAGCGCGGCGACGGTCACCGCCGGCGAGGCGAACGGTCGGCGGGGGCGGCGGGGCACGACACAGGTTGCCATTCGGTGCCGACCGTGAGTCGGCACCGTGCGCATGGGGCAGCATGGGGCGGTGGTCCTGCACGCGCTGCGGCGACGGTTCCGGCTCCACTCCGCGCGCACGCCGGGCCTCGACCGGTTCGCGCTCGCCCAGGCGCTGAGTGGCGCGGCCGACGCGCTCGTCGCGGTCTCGCTGGCGGGCTCGCTGTTCTTCAACCTCAGCCCGGAGGCGTCCGAGCAGCAGGTCCTGCTGTACCTCGTCATCAACATGGCGCCGTTCGCCCTGCTCGCCCCGCTGATCGGACCGGCGATCGACCGCTACGAGCGCGGCCACCGGTGGATCGCCGCGGCTCTCTTCGTGGCCCGCGCGGTCTGTGCCATCGGCCTCGCGTTCACGCTGCTCGACCTGGCGTTCTACTTCTTCGCACTCGCCCTGCTGATCTTCGCCAAGGCTTCCGGCGTCACCCGCCAGGCGCTCGTGCCGGGCCTCGTCGACGACCCGAGCCACCTCGTGTCGGCCAACTCCCGGTTGGCGCGCGTGAACATCATCGCCGGCGCGGTCGGCGGCGTGATCGGTGCCGTCGTGCTCACCGTCGGATCGGCGACGCTCACGCTGGCGCTCGCCAGCGCCGCCTTCTTCGCCGCCGCCGCCGCGACCAGCCGCATCCCCGACCCGCACGTGCCGGTGATCGCCACGCCCACCGTCGAGTACGAGGAGCTGCACGCGCCGCGCATCGTGGCCACGGCCTGGGCCTTCACCGTCGTGCGGGCGGCGGTCGGCTTCTTCTCCTTCGGGCTGGCGTTCGCACTCCGCCGCTCCAGCGAGCCGGCGTGGATGTACGGCGCCGCCGTCGCGGCATACGGCGTGGGCTCGCTCGCCGGCAACGTCGTCGCGCCCGTGCTCCGTCGGCGCTACCGCGAGGTCCGCCTCGTGGCCGGATCGCTCGCCGCCCTCGCAGTCGTCGCCGCCTTCGGCGCGCTCGGTCCCTCGCGACCGCTCGTGCTCGTCGTCGCGATCGTCCTCGGCGGCGCCGCCTCGGTGGGACGTCAGGGCTTCGACGCGTTGGTGCAGTCGCAGGCCCCGGAGGCGTCACGGGGTCGGTCGTTCGCCCGCTTCGAGACGCGGTTCCAGATCGGCTGGGTGTGCGGAGCGATCGCCGCCACGGCCGTCGGCGTCCCGATCCAGATCAGCATGGCGATCGTCGCCGTCGGGCTGATCCCTGCGGCCGTGCTCTACGTCCGCTCGATCCGCGAGGCCAAGGACGCCAGCGCCGACGACCCGTTCGATCCGGTCGAGGTCGCCCGCCGCCGCCTCGACCACGCCGTCGAGTGGCGCCGGCGCGGCCTCGACCGCCTGGTCGTCAGCGAGGTGGCCAGCGTCCTCGAGCTCGCCCGCGCCGCGGGCGGCGACGTCGGCGTCGACCTCGCGGCACGCGTCGAGATCCTCCGTCGGGACGTCCTCGACGGGAAGCCGCCGGATCCCGATCTGCTCCACCTCTCGATCACCCACGCCGACGACCTCGTCGCCCGCCTCGAGGCGACGCGACCCGATGAGGATGCGCCGGCGTCGCGGGCGCGCGACGCTCACCCGCCGGCGGTCGCCGGAGATGGAGCCGGCGCGGGCGGCTCGGCGACCGGCGGCGCCGCGGTCGCGTCCACGTCCGGACCGTCGGCGTCCCCGCCCACCTCGGTCGTCGGCGGGGCGTCCTGCTCCTCGAGCACCGAGGACGACGTCACCGTCCAGGCATCGGCCGTCTCGGAGAACGTGACCGTGCGCACGGAGAACTGGGTCTCGGACCGGTAGAACTCGACCTCGACGTCGACTGGATCGGCATCCTCGGCCAGCTCCCCCACCTCCACGAGGCAACCGTCGTCGCGCACCGGCAGACCCGGCTGCTCGTCGTCGAGCGCCTCGCGACGGGCGTCGGCGAACCGCACGTCGATCTCGTCGTTCAGCGAGCTGACCACGGACGCCTGGACCTTGGGCTCGACGCCGTCGTCGGCCGTCGACACGACGTAGACGACGGGCAGGTCGTCCGTTTCGACGTCGGAGGGCGCCCGGTGGACGGCGTCGCGCACGAGGGCCACGAGCACCTGGGTGGCGGGCGACTGCGCCTGCTCGCCGCGATCGCACGCCGTGACCGCGACGGCGAGCGCCACGGTCACCAGCACCCTCCATCTCACCGCGCTCAGGCTACTGAGGGGTTCCGGGCCGAACCGTGCTGAATGGTCGGTGCGTGCGCTCAGGGTGTGCCAGCCGTGCGCAACGCGAGGATCTGCTCGGCCGCCGAGTACGGCCAGCCGTCGGGCATGTCGGCGGGCAGCACCGGCCACCCGGCGACGGTCTGGCGCCGCTCGCCGGCCTCGATGAGACCGAGCTCCACGCGCGCCGCCTCGGCGATCCCCGCTGGCGTCTGCAGCCGGTCGACCTCGCTCTGCAGCTCGGCGTTGACGCTCTGCAACTCGTTCAGCTCGTGGTCGAGCCCACCGAGCTCGTGGTCCTGCTCGAACCACGTGCGCACCGGCAGACCGAACAGGGCCGCACCGATCGCGCCTGCGACGACCAATGCCGACACGCCGAAGATGATCGCCGGACGCCGATCGCGGGTGATCCGCTGCTCGCGGGCGATCGGCCGCGTGAGGTCGCCGAGCCGCGAACGGCCGGCATCGGAGGCCCGCCGCCCCGACGGCTTGCGGATGATCGTGGTCGTCCTGGCCTCCGTCACGGGCGACATCATCGCAGCCACGACCTGCGATCGGCGGTCAATGCCCCGATCGGCGGGCGGCCGGTCAGGGCCGGTGCGGCCGAGGAGCCGAGCCGATCGACGAGGCGACCAATCGTTACGGCGCCCTCCGCAGCGCCTGCCGGCCGCGGAACTCGGCCGCCTCACCGAGGTCGGCCTCCAACCGCAGGAGCTGGTTGTACTTGGCGACGCGGTCGCTCCGGGCGGGGGCACCCGTCTTGATCTGACCGCAGTTCGTGGCGACGGCGAGATCGGCGATCGTCGTGTCCTCCGTCTCGCCGCTGCGATGGCTCATCACGGCCGTGTAGCCGTGGCGGGTCGCCAGCTCGACCGTGTCGAGCGTCTCGCTGAGGCTGCCGATCTGATTGACCTTGACGAGGACGGAGTTCGCCACGCCGCGGTCGATCCCCTGCTGCAACCGGGCCGAGCTCGTCACGAACAGATCGTCGCCGACGAGCTGCACGCGATCGCCGATCGCCTCGGTCAGGCTCCCCCAGCCGTCCCAGTCGTCCTCGGCCATGGCGTCCTCGATCGAGACGATCGGGTAGGCGTCGACGATGCGGATCCAGTACTCCACGAGCTCGTCGGCATCGAGGACCTTGCCCTCACCGGCGAGGTGGTAGCGCCCGTCGCGGTAGAGCTCGCTGGTGGCCGGGTCCATGGCGATGGCGATGTCCTCGCCGGGGACGAAACCGGCGGCGTCGATCGCCTCGACGAGCACCCTGATGGCGTCCTCGTTGGTGGCCAGGTTCGGGGCGAAACCCCCTTCGTCACCGACCGCCGTCGACAGGCCGCGGTCGTGGAAGAGGCGCTTGAGCACGTGGTAGGTCTCGGTGCCCCACCGCAGCGCCTCGCGGAAGCTCGGCGCGCCGACCGGCATGATCATGAACTCCTGCATGTCGATCGTGTTGTCGGCGTGGACACCGCCGTTGACGACGTTCATCATCGGCACCGGCAGCACGTGGGCGTTGCTCCCACCGATGTAGCGGTACAGCGGGACCTGCAGCTCGTCGGCGGCCGCCTTGGCCACGGCCAAGCTGGTCCCGAGGATGGCGTTGGCGCCGAGGCGGGCCTTGTTGTCGGTGCCGTCGAGCTCGATCATCACCCGGTCGACGAGCCGCTGGTCGAGCGCGTCGAGTCCGCCGATCTCCGACGCGATCTCCCCGTTGACGAACCCGACCGCGTTGGCGACGCCCTTGCCGCCGTAGCGGTCGCCGCCGTCGCGCAGCTCGACGGCCTCGTGCTCGCCGGTCGAGGCGCCGCTCGGCACGGCGGCGCGGCCGCGGGCCCCGCTCGCCAGTTCGATCTCGACCTCGACGGTGGGGTTGCCGCGCGAATCCAGGATCTCGCGGCCTTCGATGTTCACGATCTCGCTCACGAGCTGAGCACGGTAGTTGGTCCCTCTCGATCCGTCCTCCGGCGCGGGCCGAGCGGATCGCCGCCGGACGACGGGAGCGTCCCGCCTTCCGCGCGTCGACGCTCGGACGGCAGGCTGACCGGATGGATCTGGAACTCGAAGGCAAACGGGCAATCGTCACGGGGGGCAGCCGCGGCATCGGCAAGGCGGTGGCGCGGGCGCTGGCCACCGAGGGCTGTGACGTCGCGATCGCCGCCCGCACGGAGGGTCCGCTGGTCGCCGCAGCCGCCGAGCTGGCGACGGCGACCGGACGCCGCGTGCACCCGGTCACCGTGGACACCGGCGACGACACGTCGGTGCGGGCAATGGTCGACCGGGCGGTCGAGCTGCTCGGCGGCGTCGACATCCTCGTCAACTCGGCCGCCACGCCGCTCGGCCAGGCGCCGCCGCCCAAGCTCGCCGACGTGACCCAGGACCTCTTCTGGGCGGACATGAACGTGAAGGTGCTCGGCTACCTCCGGTGCGCCCAGGCGGTGGCACCGCACATGGCGGCGAACGGCTGGGGACGCATCGTCAACATCTCCGGACTCGGCGCCCGCAACACCGGCGCCGTCATCGGCTCGATGCGCAACGTCGCCGTCGCCGCCTTGGCCAAGAACCTGGCCGACGAGCTCGGCCCGCTCGGCATCAACGTCACCGTCGTCCACCCCGGGCTCACCCGGACGGAGGCCACGCCCGGCGTCGTGGCCCGCACCGCGGCGGCGCGCGGGATCTCCCCGGAGGACGCCGAACGCAGCCTCGTGCGCAACTCGATCCGCCACCTCGTCGACGCCTCCGAGGTCGCCGACGTCGTCGCGTTCCTCGCCTCCCCCCGGGCCGTCGCCATCACGGGGGACGCCATCGCCTGCGGCGGCGGCCAGCCCGGCTCGATCTACTACTGATGCGGCCGGTTCGCAATCCGTTCTGCACGCCGCAACCGTCCGGATCCGGCCGATCGGGACGTGCAGAACGCAGGCCGCCGAAACGCGCGGGCGGTTACGCCTGCTGGGACAGGTCGGGCAGGAACCTTTCCAGCACAGTGGGATCCGAAGCTTGGAATTCACGTGACTTGAAGTCGCG
>JADMIO011398618.1_pt1 | contig 51693 bp, 5 predicted proteins | sample 8958161 | NCBI WGS metagenome assembly JADMIO01 (sample SAMN16585339, study PRJNA669376) | soil metagenome | isolation source: Crop rotation soil | place: USA: Cullars Rotation, Alabama | collected 2011
CCGCGACTTCAAGTCACGTGAATTCCAAGCTTCGGATCCCACTGTGCTGGAAAGGCAAGAAGCAACTCTGGCGATTACCGGTTGATCCTTCCAAAAAGGGCGAGCCCATTGCGGGTACGGATGGGGCTGGGGTGAACTCGTTCCCCTTCTTTTCGCCGGACGGTAAATCCGTCGCATATTTCGCCAACCAGAAAATGTGGAAAATCGATCTGGCGGGTGGCAAGCCCACGGAACTGGCCAGCGTGTCCAGCCCCGGCGGCGGCGCTTGGGGCAAGAACGATGTGATCGTTTTCAGCGGCCTGCCGTTCGGACAACCGCTCCAGAAACTGGAGAACGGCCGTGTGTCTGCGGTCACGGCGGCCACGCAATGGTACGTTTCGCCGTCGTTCATCGAGGACGAACGCTTCGTGTATTTCGCGCGCGATGGGCGGGGCAGGGGACAGCTGGAAATCGGCTCGCTCCAGGGAGGAAGTGTGGCAGCGGGAGCCCGCGGCGGTATTCCCAATTCGCAGGCTGGCGCGTTTACTTCCGGTTATCTCGTCTTTGTGACCGATGGAAAGCTTGTGGCGCAGAAGTTCGATTCACAGTCGCTGGTCACGAATGGTGCGCGTATTCCGATTTCCGATAGCATCGGCCGCGATCCAGCCCTTCCCGGAAAGGCCACGTTTGCTGTATCCGCCGGAGGCGCAATCGCATATCGTGAGACGCCAAGCGCAGCGCGGCAGATGAAATGGATCGATCGGAGTGGTAAGGAAGTCGGAAATGCCGGCCCCATCGACTCGCAATCGCCGCAGGCGCCACGCGTTTCACCGGATGGGCGCAGCGTGTTGTTCGGCCGGCAGGCCGGCAACCGTGGAACCTCCATGTGGGTCCTGGATGTGGCCACGAATACGACGCGCGGCCTGCGCGAGAACGCCGCGCGCGCGGCATGGTCGCCCGACGGCAAACGCATTATTACTTCCGGGCCTGGCCCACGTGGAGCATCGCCGACGCTCATCGAGATACAGCTCGATGGCGGTGGACTGGGCGGGCCTGGTGGCCTGACCACCGGTCTTAACACCCAGGGGGCTCCCCTGGGCCCAACGCGGTTTCCCTTGCCCACGGTATTGGCATTTCCGAGCGATGTCGGCGCCAACGGCGCCATCCTCTACACCACCGCCCTTGGGTCTGGTGATGTATTCGCCCTTCCGATTGACAGCGACACGCCAATACCGGTCTCCAATGCACCCGCGGCCGAACGCGGCGGACGTTTCTCGCCGAACAGTGCCTGGATCGCGTATCAATCGGACGAAAGCGGCCGACCTGAAATCTACGTCCAGCCGTTTCCAGGAACTGCCGCCGAACGACAGCGGGTGTCTCTCAACGGGGGCATCAATCCGGAGTGGGATCCCAAACGCCAGGCCCTCTATTTCATGTCGCCGGATTTCCATCTCATGGTGGCCGCCGCTGAACCCACCGCCGACAACAAGTCGATCGAATTCAGCACGCCCAGACCCCTGTTTGAAAAGGCGCTGATGCCGGGTTCCGAGTATGCAGTCGCGCCGGATGGCGAACGCTTCTTTCTCCTTGAACCCATCGAAGACTCGCCGCCGATCACCGTGTTGTCGAACTGGGCGCGTTAGTCGTCAGTCGGCAGTGGACTTGGCGGAAAGGCTGCTCGGGTAGAAAAAGCCGGTTCCGTTGCCGTGACAAGAAAGCCCCGATTGGCAACTGGCCGGATTGCAGGGGCGGTCTACAGGACCGTTCACAAAGTCGAGTACAGCGACGGCGCGTAAACCTGCATCCTCTTCGTGTTCTCAAAAAATTAGTCAGGGCGGCCGGATTGATCGGAGTAATGTCTCTGTTGTCGTGATTCCGATCACGGATCCTTAAGCACCATTCAAGCATCCGAACGCCGCTATGGCGCCCACACTCCACGCGCATCATCTGCCGGCGGTTCCTCATTGAGATCCGGGACGACGTCCGAGTTCCTTATGGCGGTCCCCAAGGCTATGATGTGCAACCGAGGTGAATCGAATGACGAAATTTCACGTGGGAGCCTTTCTCGTGACCGTCTGCCTTCTGATCATGCCGGCGCGTGGCGGCGGTCATCATTCCTTTGGTGCGGAGTACGACGCCGAGAAGCCAATCACGCTCAAGGGCGTGATCTCTAAAGTCGAGTGGGCGAATCCGCATTGCCACATGTACCTCGATGTGAAGGATGCCGATGGCGTCAAGACGTGGAAGCTCGAGGGCTATCCGCCGAATGTGCTGGCGCGCACGGGTTTCACCAAGGACGTGACGCTCAAGCCGGGTGCCACGATCACCGTTTTCGCATGGCTGGCCCGGAACGGAACCGCGCTCGCGCATGCGCGCGAAATCACGTTTGCGGATGGAAAGAAACTGTACTTCGGTCCGCCCGCCGGCACCGGTGAAGGCGGTGCGATCGTTCCGTAGGAGGGCGCGGTGAGAGCAGCAACTGTCCTTTCGGCGGCGGCGTTTTTAGTGGCAACAACCTTGTGTTTCATGCTGACGCGCCCAGTGACGGCCCAAACGGGCGGCGCAATCCGTCCGGCGCCCCGCGCGGCGGATGGCAAGCCCGACTTCACGGGCGTCTATCAGGGTGGCAGCACGAAGCGCGGAGACTGGGATTTCCAGATTCCCGGCGATCAACCTGGGGTGGCGACGGCCGCGACCCAGGGGGCACTTCCGGCGCAGCCTCGGCGCGAGCCGATTCCTTTTCAGCCCTGGGCCCGCGAACGAGCGCAGGAGATCCTGAACATGCGTTCAATCAACGACCCCACCAGCCGATGTCTGCCCGGTCCCAGCACCCGAGCGCACAGCGTGTCGCTCTTTCCGATTCAGTTTGTGCAGACGCCGAAGCAGATCGTCATTCTTTATGAATATTTCAACGTGTTTCGGATCATTCCTCTCGACGAAAAGAAACATCCCGACGATCTCGAGCCGTCGTTTCTCGGTCATTCCATCGGCCATTGGGACGGGAACACGCTGGTCGTCGATATCGTCGGTTTCAACGACAAGGGATGGGTGCTCTCCGGCGGCGTTTTCCACTCCGACGCGCTCCACGTTGTCGAGCGCTATACGCGGGTCGATCACGACACAATTAACTACGAAGCCACGATCGAGGACCCAAAGGTCCTTACCGGGCCCTTCAAGACCTCGACGACTCTGATGCTGCGCGAGGGGACCCGCCTGCGCGAGTACATTTGTGCGGAAAACAACGAAGACGTTCTGCGCCTCGAAAAACTTCTCGATGCTCCGGAGCTGTTCAGAAGAAACCAGGCCGGCTCGAAGCCTGCCCCGTAATGCATGCACCAGATCCGCCGCGCGATGCGTCTTCATCATCGCGTTCGTTTCCTGTCGAGGCGATTCGTTAAACTCCAGCGCGCGGGGCATCCCGCCGCGTTCGGAACGCTGCAAGTACCGATCGGATCGACGTGTCGATTGGACAATGTTCTTCAGGCGTTCTTGACAACGGGGAATGTCTCAACTGAAATAGGACGCACTGTTGCTGGCCGTTGCGGGCTTTGCGCACGATGGTGATTCGAGCCGTGCCGCTTCTGACTCAGGAGTGCCAAGAACAAACCCGGAATGAAGACAAAAAGGAATTCGTATGCGCATATGGAAATGCATGCGTCAGCGCGCGCGTCGTTGGCAGGAAGCCAGAGTTTTACGCGGAATCGGTAGCCGAGCCTACCCGCCCGAGCGAGCTTATTTCATCGAGAGTCTGGAATCCCGGTTTCTCCTGTCCGGAGAACTCTCCATTATGGAGTTCGTGCCGACGACTTCCGGGGCTCACGTCACGTTCAATCAGCCGGTTGACGTTGCCTCGCTCAACCTCTACGACGTAGAAAGCGGTGCCCTGGGCCCCGCGGACGTCACGTTGGTTGGCGCCACGGTCGGACCGGTCCGAGGGTCGCTCGTGGCCAGGGGCGAAGAGCTTACCTTCGTCAAGACTGGCGGAACTCTTGTCCCGGACACTTACACGCTCACCCTGAAGAGCGGAGCGACCCAACTGCACGCCGCCACCGGCGGTTTGCTGGACGGCGATGGCGATGGCACCGGTGGCGATGACTTCGTGGCCACATTTCCCGTCGCGCTCTTTGACGGTCCAATCGTGAGCGTCGCCGACTTCGCGAGAGGTCCGGGCCAAATCGTGGACGTGCCGGGAGGCGCATCCGGCATTCCGATCAGTCTCAGCAATGGGGCCGGTGTTACCGCCGCTCACGTGATTCTGGAATACGACCCGAGCCTGTTGGCGATCACAGACGTTTCCGCCGGAGCGTTGTTGCCGGCCGGCTCAATTCTGGTGTTCGACATCTCCGTTCAAGGCGTCCTCGACCTGGAACTCACTTCGCCCACGCCACTTGAAGCGGGAAACATCGAGCTTGCGCGAATCCTGGCGCAGGTCCCGCACGCTGCAACCTATGGGCGTTCCGGTCTGCTGGATATCAGCCATATCCATCTGAACGACGGCGCGATCGAAGCGCACGAAGACGATGGTGTTCAAGCGGTCGCATATCTCGGCGATACCAGCGGGAATCAGCGGTACAGCGCGATCGACGGAACGCGATCGCTTCGAGTCGTGGTGGGACTCGACAGTGGCTTTCTCCCTTTCCCGGCGATCGATCCCGTCATCATTGGCGATGTTACCGGCAACGGCGTGCTCTCCTCGCAGGATGCCACACGAGTCCTGCAGGAGGCTGTGGGTCTCGATCGCGTTGAGATTCCGGCCATCACACCCGTAATCCTTCCGCGGTTGACCACCGACACCGGTGTGAGCGCGGCCGATGGAATCACGTTCGATCCTTCAATCACAGGGACGGTTCTCGACGACGGCAGCATCGCCGCGTTCGAGGCTCGAGTGGATTCGGGTTCCCTGACAGACGTCACTGCAGATCTGACGTTCGGCGCGTTTCAGTTCAGCCGCGGAAGGCTCGAGCAAATCCTGAACGCTCCGTTGAGCGAAGGCAGCCACACGCTGACGCTTCAGGCTACCGATAACGCCGGAAACCACTCGACCCTGGCCACCCTGGCATTCACGCTCGACACCATTGCTCCGGTCATTCAGACGTTTCAACTTGCCGCGGGATCCGATACGGGAACACCGGGCGACGGCGTCACGGCCGCAGGTATCGTGACGCTGGATGGACTTGCCGAGAGCGGCCTTTCCCTGGACTTCGGCTTCGGCGCGCTCCAGGTGCTGGCCGCGGCGAATGGGAACTACATCATTCCCGGCGTGTCTCTGGCGCCGGGCGACAACGCGTTTGCCGTCCAGGCCGTGGACCTTGCAGGAAACACTACGCAGCTCGATCTCACGGTCACGCGCGAGGGCGCGCTGACCCCCGATATCGCGGTCACCTGGAATCGACAGGCGCTCGAAGCGATCCGTCTTACCGTTATGGATCCGCCACAGGCGACGCGGGCTCTGGCGATGATGAGCCTGGCGCAGTACGACACGCTCGCGGCGATCGAGGGCTTCCCGGCGTATCTTGTGCACCAGTCCATCAGCGGACCGGTGTCGATTGACGCGGCTCTCGCCAAGGCCGCGCACACGATTCTCTCTGCATTGTTTCCCGGTCAGCGGCCCGCGTTTGACGGCGCCCTTAACGCCACGCTGAGCGCGATTGCCGACGGTTCGGCCAAGACGAATGCGCTGACGCTCGGGCTTTCCGTCGCCAATGCGATTCTGGCCATTCGCGGCGGCGACGGTTCAGACGTTTTCATCGACTACCCCGGCAGCGACGCGGTGGGATCGTGGCGGCCGACATTGCCCATGTTCGACACCGCCGACGAACCTCAATGGGGAAGCGTCACGCCATTCGCTCTCTCCACGCCGGATGCGTTCCGACCCGGTCCTCCTCCCTCCCCCGATTCGGCGGCTTATGCGGCTTCCGTCGAGGAGATTCGTGCTCTCGGCAGCATCTCGAGTGTGGACCGCACTGCCGACGAGACAGACATTGCGCAATTCTGGGCGGACGGCAAGGGCAGCTACACGCCGCCGGGACATTGGAATCAGATTGCCGAAGATGTCGCGCTGGACAAGGGAAACAGTCTCACGAGCAACGTGCGCCTGTTCGCTCAGTTGAATATCGCGCTTGCGGATTCCGCGATCGCGGCATGGGACGCAAAGTACCTTTATGGACTATGGCGCCCAGTCGACGCGATCCGGAACGCGGACGCCGATAACAACGCCGCCACGGTGGTGGATCCGAACTGGACGCCGCTGCTGATTACGCCGCCTCATCCGGAGTATGTCTCCGGCCACTCGACTTTCAGCATGGCTGCAGCCACGATTCTGGCGAACGCATTCGGCGACGATACCCTGATTTTTGTCACGCAATTCACGCTGCCAGGACAACTGCGAATTTTCGACCGGTTCACCGACGCTGCCAAGGAGGCGGGCCGCAGCCGGATCTTCGGTGGGATTCACTACGAGTTCACGAACCAGGCGGGCCAGGAACTTGGACGTAACGTGGCGAACGCGGTGTTGCAACGATTCGCTCTCAGCGAGGACGTTCAGGCGCCATCGGTCATTCTGGATCCAGTTCCAGCGGTGATTAGCGCAAACATCACGCTGACGGGACAGATTCTCGACAACATTTCGGGCGTCGCTCTGGCGGGCTTCAGGATCGACGGAGGGCCCGAGCAAGACCTGCTGCTCGATGGTCAGGGGAGGTTCGCGATTCCGACCGCCTTCGTTGGCGGCGCCGACGATGGCGGTCACACGGTCACCATCACGGCGCGCGACGCTGCTAACAACAGTGCCGCGCCAGCGATCGTGAGCTTTCTGCTCGACACTGCCGGACCGGTGCTGTCCCTCACGAGTATTCTTCAGAACGGCGTGATAGACGCCGAGAGCACGGTGACCGGCGTCGCCGACGCGACGGGTTCGAGCATCGTTCTGCTCAATTACAGGATCGACAATGGCGTGACGCGTCCGCTCGCCTTCGACAGCGTCACAGGCGCTTTCAATGAGCCCCTGTTCATCGGCAACCTCGCCACCGGCGCGCACACCCTGACGCTCACGGCGCGCGACGCCGCGGGCCTGACGGCGACGCTTGCGCGCAACGTCACTCTGGCGCAGCTGCCGCCCCTCACCATTACCAGTCTCACGCCCGATGACGGCGCCACGGAGCTCGGGGTCACCTACAGACCGCGCATCATCTTCTCGCGCGCCGTGAATTCCTCCACTCTTGGACCCGATGCCTTTTACGCGCTGGGTCCCGACGGCGTGGCGCTCGCGGCCAGGATCGTCCTCTCGCAGGACAAGACTTCGGCATGGCTGTTCTTCGAGCAACCCATGCCGGGCGCGTCGGAGATCACGCTGGTCGTTCAGGGAGATCTGATCAAGGCAAACACGGAAGGCCAGGCTCTGGACGCGGACGGCGACGGAGTGCCCGGAGGCACGTTCACGAGCGCATTTACGACCGTCAGCCGCAGTTCGGTTTTCGGAACGACATTGGTCGGGAAAGTCGTCGATCCCGGGCCGGACCTTGAGCCGATGACCTTCGACGATGTGCGCCGTGGTCCTGACGGCATCATTCACACCTCCGATGACGTCTTCCTCAATCCCATTGAAGGTGCGCGCGTTTACATACTGGGTCAGGAATCCAATGTCGCCTTCTCCGACGCCGCCGGCAACTTCGCCCTCTTCGACGTGCCCGCGGGCAACGTCAAGGTTGTGGTTGACGGCAGGCCTGCCCTCAACGCGCCAGCCGGAATCTTTTTCCCGGAGATGGTGATGGACGCCAATCTGCTGCCCGGCGTCACCAACACCCTGATGGGCGCGATGGGTACGCTTCAGGAACAGCTGGCCAACAACGACCGCGTCGAGATCTATCTGCCGCGGCTCGAGAGCGGCATTCTCCACTTCCTGAATCCCTCCACACCCACCACCATTACAGCTGACGTTCTGGCCGCGCCGAACCTCACTGAAGAACAGCGAGCCAATCTTTCGCTTGTGGTCGCGCCGGGCAGCGCGATCGGTGAAAACGGCGCGCAGAATTTCAACGCGCAGGTGGGCGTCAGCACGGTGCCTCCGGAACTGGTGCGGGATATGCTGCCGCCGGGAATCCTGCAGCACACATTCGACATCACCATCCAGGCGCCGGGTGTCGCCGTGTTCACCACGCCGGTCGCGCTGACTGTGCCGAATGTCTTCGGGCTGGCCCCGGGCGCCAAAGTGAATCTGCTGTCGTTCGACCACACCACCGGCCGCCTAGTTATCGACGGATCCATGACGGTTTCGGCGGACGGCAAGTCCGCCACGACGGATCCCGGTTCCGGCGTGACGCATCCCGGCTGGCATGGACCCGATCCCGGTACGGAGACGGAGCCGTGTGACGATGAATCCAGTCCCACCGGTCCCGATCCGATCGTCGGCCCGGAAACCGAAGACACGTTGAAGTCGTATTTCTTCAAGGACGACGACGGCGAGTTCACCCTGCATTTCAAGAACGAGCAGACCGACGAAAAAGGCAAGAAGCTCAAGGTCCTGCTGAAGATCGAAGGACCCATCGATGAGTTCATCGAGGGAGAACTCAAGTTCGCGAACGACACACCGATCCTGCTCTGTCCGCAGGACTATGTGGATATACCGGTGCGGCTGGTGAAGTTCCTGCCGAAAATCGGGCAGATCGAAAAAGACCGTTTCTACGGCATCAAGATACATATCGAAGCGACGCCGGAAGACGATCCCGACAATAAGCTCATTGAGAAAGACATCTACGTCTATCGCTTCGTGGACGCCGCCGACGACAAACACGACGATGGGGCCGCGGAAGTTCCCAAGACGTTGAACGACGGCTCGGGCGGCGTCACCCAGCGGCGTGAAGTCGAATCGAAGATGCCGGACAACGCCGCGCCGATATTTGAGGTGGAGGACTCCGCCAATCTGGACATCGGCACGCAGGGCGCTCTGCTCAGCTCCTTTATTTTCGATCCGACCGAGACGGGGGACGAACTCCAGACCAAATTGAAGATCAAGGAGCCTTCGGAAGAAGAGGAGATCGGAGAAATCACGTTGAAAGGGAAGTCTGTCGACAAGCAGAAGGTGTACGTCGACGAAGCTTCATTCCTGCTGGAAATGCTTGCGCAATCGAACATCCCGATTCACGGTCCGGTTACTCTCACGCCGGCGCAGCAGAGCGATGCGTACTTTCCTCACGATTCGACGGGGTTCACCCAGACGGAATTCGACCTGATCAGCAGTCCGGACAAGATCGATCGGATATTCGATGCCGCCATTGCGTATGCGAAAGCGCTGACGCAGCAGTTCGACATGGCGATCGAGTTTACGAGTTCGCCGAGTGCGGACGCGATCGTCTATACGAATCTTTACGACACGCTTTTCCCATTCAACAACTACACGCTCTCCAATACGTTCACCGGACTGGTTGAGGCGATTCCCGCCGAAGCGCAGTTCCGCAGCGAAGTGCTCGATCCGCTGCTGCTTGGAAAAATGAACATGGCTGAAGCGACCTTCCGCTTGAGCAAGATTCTGAATCAGCAGTTCGGCGGAGGCGTGATCAATTTCATCAGTCCATATTTCCGCTTCTTCGACCTGACGAACGAGAATCTGGCAGCCACGCTTTTTGGCGAGACTATCGCGCACGAGTTTGCGCACTCGGTGGGTTTGCTGCACATCCTGAGCAGCGTCGACATCATGGTCAACGGCGCCACCGCCACGCCCCTGCCCATCGGAACGCGTCATTTCGAAGAGAGTCTGGAGGTCTTCAGACTCGCGCTGGCGACCGGTTGGGACGAGGATCAGGGAAGACAGGGTCTTGTGACCTACTCCCTGCACAACGAAGGCAACCCCGGCGGCATGTCGCACGAATTTCCGTTCCCGCCGAATCACAAAGCGCACGATGAAGAGACGCGCTTCCCGATCGAAGGCCCGTTCCTCTGGGTCGTCGCGGAAGGCAACGAGGATCTGCTGCGGACGGTCGACATGAACTCCGTGCTGGTCGACGGTCCCGGGGGCTTGGTGGGTTTCCAGGGATTCCGGCTCGTCAACCTCGGCAACCAGGACGTCATCGTCCAGGGGGTCGAATTCACCGGACAGCCAGGCTTCAGCCTCGACACGGACATCACGGGTCTTGTCATTCACGGCGGCGAATCCGCGAACGCGGGAATCCTCTTTGATCCACTGTTGTCGGGCGAGGTCACGTCGACGCTGATTATCCGCACGTTGACCGGTCCCGCCTGGAACGTGGAATTGACGGGCGCCGGCCTGGTCCAGGGTGGAGAAGTTCGCGCCGAGATGGCCAACAACAACTTCGGCGGACAGGCGGTTGGCGGCGAACTGATCGTTCCCAATGCGGTGACGGTCACGAACTCCGGTTCCGGCGCGCTGACGATCTCGGATTTCCGGATCACCGACGGTTCTGAAGCGTTCCGCATCGCCGCATTCCCCGCCGGGTTCGGTCCGGACCCACTGGTGCTGCAGCCGGGGGAATCCGTTTCTCTCGACATCGCGTTTCGTCCGGACGCTGCCGGACTGCGCCGGGGTGTGATTGAGATCGTTTCGGACGACGCCGTCACTCCGATCTCGCAGACGCACATTGTCGGCACCGGCGTCGCCGGCGCGGCGCGCAAAGCTGAAAACTATGTCGCGGTGGAGACACCGGATGCGGTGGGCTCTCCTGTCCTGCGCGTTCGCACGGACGCCAAGGGCAACTGGAAAGTGGTCCTGCCCGCGAAGAAGGCGTATCACTTTGCCGTCTTCGATCCGCTCAGCGGATTGATCGGGTCCGGTTTTGGGGTGAGCGCAGCAGATGGATTGAAGACGCATCTTCCGGGCGTCGTGTTTCAGGCGAGCAAAGCGCCCGACACCGACGGCGACGGATTGCCGGACGATGTCGAGTTCGCGATCGGCACTTCGGCGAAAAAGGCCGACACGAACGGCGACGGGATCGACGATTTTGCCGCGGTCGCCGCGGGATTGAATCCCATCGAAGGCCGCGGATTCCCCACGGGCGTGGTGGCGAGTCTGCACGCCGGCCTGAGCGTCAATGACGTCGATGTGGTTGGCTCGATTCAGGACCCCGCCGAACGAACGGCGTTCCTGGCGGCGAGCGATGGGTTGGTTGTCGTTGATGTGTCGCGCTTCGACAAGCCGGTGACACTCGGCTCGATTGCGCTGCCGGGCAAGGTCAGTTACGTGGCGGCGGACGCCGAAAACCGAACGGCGGTCGTCGTCACGGATACGAGCGCGCATATCGTCGATGTGGCGGATCGGACGCGTCCGGTTCTCGTGAAGTCTCTGTCTCTGCCCGGCGCCGGCCCGCTGGCAATCTACGACGGCGTCGCCTACGCCCTGAGTGGAACTCGCGTGGTGGCTTTCGATGATGTGAGTGGCGCCGTGCTTCAGACGCTGGATCTGGGCGGCAATGATCTGATCGACATCACCCGCGAAGGAACGACTCTGGTGACGATCGATCGCAGTAATCGGCTGACCGCGATCTCGATTGACGGTTTCGAGATGACGGCACGCGGAGATCTGACGCTCAACTTCCGCGTGAGCTATGGACTGACGATGGGTGGCGGAATCGTCTATGTTCCCGCGGCGGCGGACGGGCCAGTCCTCGACATGGATGGCGGGTTTGCCACCGTCAGCGTGGCGGATCTCGACGCGCCGGCATTGATCGCCGGTCCCACCGTCCCGCCGGGCACGTCCGGAATCTTCGGCTCCGTTGTTCTGAATGGCTCGGGCGTGGCAGGTCTCGTCGGAGCAACATACCGGGTTGGCGGAATCGACGCGGCGTTCAATCTGTTGAGCGTGGCCGATCCGCTTCAGACGTTCGATTTCCTGACCCGCTATCTGATGCCGGCCACGACCAAACAGCAGTTCCTGCCGGCCGTGATCGCCGACGGCATCGCGTTTGTCGCGGATTCGGAGCCCGGTCTGCAGATCATCAACTACCTGCCGTTCGACACGGGAGATCAACCGCCGACGGTTGTCATCAGCAGCAATCCGGTTGACGAAGATCCGCTGACTCCAGGCATTCAACTCTTCGAGGGCAGCCGCATCGCCATCGGCGCATCGATAGCCGACGACAGGCAAGTCGCGCGGGTTGAGTTGCTCGTCAACGGACAGGTGGTTGCCACCGACTTGTCGTTCCCGTTCGATTTCGCCGCGCGCCTGCCGCTCCTGGCCGCGGGGCCGACGGCGCTCATTCAGGCGCGCGCCACGGATACGGGAGGCAATACCGGTCTCTCCAATGTGCTCAGCTACGACTTGCTGGCGGACATCGTTGCACCCGAGTTCGAATTCTCGTCGCCTTCGGACGGCGCGGAAGTGGATGCGGCGGCAGGTATCCATGTGCGGTTCACAGAGCCCATCGACCAGACGCTGGTCAACGCCGCGGGCGTCACGCTGCTGCGAGACGGTACGCCGGTTGCGTTGCGTTCAGTCAAGGGAAGTTCCAGCCGGGGCATTGCCATTGTGCCGACGTCGAGTCTGCCGTTCGGCGCCTATACCCTGATCATCGATCCCTCGATCATTGCGGATAGCGCGGGCAATCATCTGGAAATCCCGGTGAACATCGCGTTCAAGGTCGGGTTTGCGCACGTCATCGGGGCTGCACCTCTTTCGGGCACGGTCGTGGGACAGGGTGTCGACGACCTGACGCTCCATTTCGATACCGACATCAACCGCTTCGTCCCACAACCCGCGGATTTCACCCTGATTGCCGCGGGGCCGGATACGCTGTTCGACACGCTCGACGATATTGCCGTGGCCATCGCCACGCTGGAGTTCAATGCGGCGAACACCCAACTCACCCTCCACACAGCACAGCCGCTCGCGCTCGGCAGCTACCGGTTGACGGCGCCCGCCGCGAAGTTGATCGACCGCTACGGCCGGCCCATGGACGGAGAATTCACGGGGGTGTTCCCATCAGGGAACGGAGAAGCGGGCGGTGATTTCGTGTCCACCTTCACGGTGGCGGCGGCGAGCACGTTGCCCTTTGACGCGTTCCCGGCCCGGACCTACGCCAACTTCAATACCGCGCCGTTCTCGGGCATTGCTCCCCTGACCCTGTTCAGCCCGATCCTTTCGGTGGACCTCAACGACGATGGCCTGGCCGATGTCGTGCGAACGCTGCGCGGCCGTTACTTTGTTGGCTTCAGCGGAGGTCAGCAGGTGTTTGCCAACGTCGATCAGGTGAGCGTGATCTTCGGGCTTGCCGATGGCGGCTTCAGCGATCCGTCCGTTTTCAATGTCGGTTCCGGCGCGTCCCGCGTGGCCGCCGGCGATCTGGATGGCGACGGCATCAAGGATCTCGTGGTGCTCGACAATCCCGGCGACATCAATACCGTGAAACCGTTCCAGCTTTCGGTGCTGTTGGGTACGGGAGCGGGTTTCCTGCCGGAACTGCGCATCGACACGGGCTTCGATTCCAGGGAGCCGGGCGCCATGCAGATGGGTCAGTTTGTGGGCAGCGCCGACCTCGATCTGGCGATTCTGGTCCCGGCTCCGGGCTTTACGTTCCCCACGTTCATCAATCGGCTGCTGATCTTTGCCGGCGCGGGCGACGGGACGTTTGGCGCGCCAGTCGCCATCGACGTTCCGGGTTCGAGTCGAGAACACCAGTTGCTCACCGCCGACCTCAATGGCGATGGAGCTCTCGACTTCGTCACGGCGGGCGTTGTCCTGCTGAATAACGGCAGCGGGTACGACCAGTCTCCGCTCAATCTCGGCGCCACCCTGCTGGCTGTGGCCGATTTTGACGAGGACGGGAATCTCGACGTGGTGACCAGCACGGATGCCGTCACGACCGATCCGGAAACGGGGGCCATCACGAGCGACACGATTGATCTGATTGTCGGCCTTGGCGATGGGAACGGCGCATTCACCGCTCTCGCGCCTCTCACGGTCAACCTCGACGGTGATTTCGGCGGCGACACCTTCACGCGGTTCATCACCGCCGCGGTTGGCGACCTCAACAACGACAGCAACCTCGATATCGTGCTCGGTGGCGCTTCCAGCCAGTTTGCCGCGGCCGGCGGTGTCGCGGTGCTGTTCGGTGGCGGCGATGGAACATTTGCGGAGCCTCTGCTGCTGCCCCTCTTCTCGACGAACAATCGATTCCAGCCGGTCATGATCGCGCTTGGCGATGCCAGCGGCGACGGCCTCGCCGACATCCTGGCCGGCATGCCCGAATCCGACACCATCGCGCTGTATCAGACCGTGGTGATCGAGAACCTCGGCAATGGAACGTTCAATGCTCCGTTGCTCGGGCCCGCGGGCAGCAGCGCAACGATTCAGGTTCTCGCAGCCGCTCCGCGCATGGCCGCGGACGTCAATGGCGATGGCATCCTCGACCTGATACGGCTGGCAAATCGGGGTGTCGACTCCTCAGCCACAACGCTCGAAACCGCGCTGGGTTTCGGAGACGGCACGTTCGCGGAGTATGCGAACGCGTCTACCGTTTCGATGCCGCCGGGCTTTGGCACGGACCTCGTGGTTGGTGACGTCAACAACGATGGCTTCACCGACGCGCTCGTCTGGCAGGAGTCCAACGACGCAGTGAACGTCAACGCGCGGCTCATGCTTGGGCGGGCCGATGGACGATTTGGAGCACCTGTGGTTCTGCTGACGAACACGCCCAATATGGTGTCGATCCAGTTTGGCGACGTGAACAACGATGACAACCTCGATCTCATCCGGATGGGCAGCTTCACCGGACTGATCGTGCGTCTGGGCGATGGGTTGGGCGGCTTCGGCGCCGAGATCACGTCGAATTTCCAGCAGACCGGATTCACCGCCGGCGCATTCCTTCTGGGTGATGTCAACAACGACGGGATTCTCGACGCGGTCAACCCCGGCAACAACGCGGCCCTCGGCGCCGGTGACGGCACATTCCTTCGCGCGCCGCGGCCCTTCCAGGGAGTTCCGGGAGGTTCCGTGGCGCTGGCCGACATCAATGGCGACCACAAACTCGACATTATCGGGGGAACCGACAACCGCCTGATTGTCGCTTACGGCAACGGCGACGGTTCGTATCAGGATTCGTTCTTCCTCTCTGTCCCCGGCGTGTTCCCCGCAGATATTCAAAGCGCCGACATCAATGGAGATGGATTCGCGGATCTGGTTCTTTCCAGCGTCGGCGAGATCCTGGTGCTGCTGAACACGGGCAACGGAACCTTCGAGACCCCGGTGCGGCTGGCTGCTCCAGGCCTCCGTTTCACAAGCATCGGAAGCGTGCCCCGGGCGCGCGCTGTTTTCGCGGATCTGAATCTCGATGGCTGGCTCGACATCATCGCCGGTGATGTCACGCTGCTGCGCAAGCCGTAACGAGGATCACGAAGAAGGGGAGTTAGGGAAGTCCGTCAATTATCAATCCGCGTCCGAGGGCAATGGCGAGTTCCTTCCTCTCGGATGGGGATTGAGGATTGACGGATTGAGGATTGGCGGATTCCCGTTTCCACTCTTTCCACTCACTGGATGTGCTGCACAAGTTTCTTCTTGTGCGGCGGTTCTCGTTGTGGCTAAACTTCGCGGCTTCTGGCCCGTGTCCCCGTTCCCAGTCCCAGACACCAGTGAATCTTGATTAGGATCGTTTCCCGCTGAAATCCTCGGAGAGGGGATTCTGCAGAAACGTATGTGGAAGTGGTTGCGGCAACCATAGGAGGAGAAGGTTGTCGGTGCGCGAGCTGAGTCGGAATCCTAATACTGCTCAAGTCCCGCATGTGCGGCAAGCCAGTTGCGGTCGGACTGGGAGGGCTGCGTGATCGGCTCTGCCGTTCGAGCACTCTCCGGATTGTCCGGCATCTGGAGAGGCGAAAACCGCTCCAGGACACGTTCCGTCTCGGGATCGAAGTTCAGAATTGATCCCCTCGAACCCCGGATTTTGCTGGATGGCGTCAATGCGCTCCTTCCCCTCGACGGTCCCGATCCGTATACCGCGCCGATCGTTCTCGAACTGGAACCTGCTCCGTCCGGCGACTCCGCGCCGAATATCGTGGTGGAGTTCCCGATGGGATCCGCCGACGAGGCTTCCGAATCGGAGTCGCAGTCATTTGATTCGGACTCTCAGGACTCGCAGGAATCCGTGGTCACGTTCGATGCGGCCTTCAATATTCAATTCGACTACAGCCGCGACACGAACAATTTCTTCGCCGATCCGGCCAAACGAGCGGTCCTCGAGAAGGCAGCTCAGCTTTGGGAGCAGCAGATAGGGGATGAGTTTCCCAACCTGCCCAAAGGGACCTCGCTGCAGATCTCGGATCCTTCCAATCCCGGAACGCTGATCACATTCAACAGCACACGAGAGATCGACGACCTGATGATCTTCGTCGGCGCAACGGGGCTGGGGACTGCGCCGGCCTCTCCGTCCACCTTTGCCTTTGCAACCGATGCTTCGCAAACCGCGCGGTTGCAGGGCGCCGACTTCCAGCCGTTTGCGGGTTCGATTTCGTTCAACACCCAATTGGGATACTACGTGGATCTCACGCCGTCGAACACGACGGATGATCTGGCATTGCTGGCGTCCTCCAACGCGATTGATTTGCTGACTGTCGCCGTGCACGAGATCGGGCACATCCTGGGTTTTGATCCGCGGGCGGATGCGTTCAAAAACCGGTTGAGTCCTCCTCCGATACCAACTCCCGGAGACTTCGAAACGAGCTTCAGCGGTCCTGCGGTGCAACAGCTTACCGTCGGAGTTCCCGTTCCGATGGTTTTGGCGGGAGGAGTCAACGCCCATGTGAAAGGCGCCGGTGACGGGACCGTCGCGGCACCCCTGGGAAACCACTTCAGTGTGATGATCCCCGACCTCAGCCCCGGGGTACGGATTGCGCCTCAGCCCATCGATCTGGCGATTCTGCGGGACATCGGCTATACGCCTCTCGAGTTCGCCGTCACCGGCATCCCCACCTGGATTCCGGTTGGCCCGGCACCGATCAACCAGGCCACGATGCAGGTGGCCTACGGCAATAACGACGTCACCGGAAAGATTCAGGCGATCGCCGTGGATCCCCAGGACGCCTCCGGCAACACCGTTTACATCGGAAACGATGCGGGCGGGCTGTGGAAGTCGACGAATGCACTGTCGACGGATCCGTTGAGCCCTCCAGTGTGGAATGTTCTGAAGCCTGCACTGCGGCGGCCCAAAACCGGTGACTTTCTCGACTCCTTCTCGGTCAGGGTGCTGGCCTTCGATTTGAGCAATCCGGGCATCCTGTACATGGGCACCGAGAGCGGAATTTACCGGTCGGCCGACAACGGAACCACATTCGAAAGTCAGCTCGATGGCTATGTGACGGGCATTGTTGCCAACGGGCAAACGGTCGTTTTCAGCACTACTCAGGGAGTAACTCGAACGACCGAGATGGGACAATCCGGCGGCACTGTCTGGTCCCTTATCAAAGTTGGAACCGCTGGGGCAGCCGTTACCAGTCTGATCTCGGTTCCGGGCCTGCCCAATGTTCTGTACGCGGCCACAAAGGGCGGAGGAGTCTTCCGGAGCGACAACGCGGGCGAAACCTGGACCGATGTGAGTCAGAAGCTCGAGGCGATTAACGGAACGCAATCCCGGCCCGACCCAGGAGACATCAAGCTGGATGGTCCGGGGGATGACCTCTTCGCCGCCGAACGTATCGAGCTTGCCGTGCACAGGAATGTGGAATTGGGCACGGAAGCTCTCTATGTGGCGCTGCTCGGCAATCCCTCCAGGCCTCTGCATGTGGACCAAGGCAAGGGGAAGACGGTGGTCACGTTCCTCGATCTCGGTGAGTGGGAACCCGGCGACCGGCTCGTCATCAATCCCGGCCAACCGAACGAAGACGTCATCACGGTCGCGAAAGTTGAGCGCCGTCTCGGCGATACGAGTTTGTTGACGAGCATCGAAGCCCTGAAGAACGATCACAAGAAAGGGGAACTGGTTCGACTGGTGCCAGGCCGCAGTAAGCTATTCGCCCTGTTCCGGACGGAAGACCTCACTACCGCCAAGGCGACCGATCCTCTATGGAGCTCGCTCAATCTTCCGACTTCGACGGACAAACTTTGGATCGACGCCAACAAGAATGGCAAACTCGAGGTTACCGAACTCCAGGATAACGAGTGGGGGATCAGCCCCGCGGGCGAGGCCGTGCAGCACTTCTCCATGGCGGCCGACCCGAAGTTCTCCATCAGCCTCTATATCGCGGGAGACCGCCAGCCCGTCATCGACCGCGACATCCCCGGGCAGATAAACTCCGCCAACCTCAACTTCTTTGCCGGTCGAGTCTTCATGGGAATACTCGACATTGATAACAACAACATCATGTCGTGGAGCCAGCTGGAGGGGACTGGCACCAACGGTACGGCTTCTCATGCCGGTTCCTACGGCATGGCGTTCAGCGGCAACCCGAGCACCAGCGAACGTTGGCTGTGGGAGATCAGTGACGGTGGGATAGTCCGCCTGAATAGTCCGGAGTCCAATGACCGGAAGTGGGAGTCGGCAAACGGGAACCTTCAGAGTACCGCGTTCATTTCGGTCGCACTCGATACGGTCAACGGCCGCGTTCTCGGAAGCGCCGTCAATGGAGGGACAGCGCTGGAGACCAGCGTATTCGGCCAGATCTGGAAAGATGTCGGCCTCCTCGGCGGTTCCATCGTCCAGATCGATACGTCCACCAATCCTGCGACCTACTACATCAGCACGCCGGGATTGGAACGTATAACCAAGTGGACCGACAGCGGGTTGGACAACGATTTGGCCACCGCAGGCTCCGCTGACCTCGGCGAGTTTTCCACGCCGGAGCTCAAAGTCATCGGCACCGGAAAGACATTGCGCGAGCGAGACCCGTTCGACGACAAAGAGCTCAAATTCACGCCGTTCCTGCTGAATTCCAAAAATCCGAAACGTATCCTGATTGGCGCCACCGGTTTGTACGAAAGCCTGGACGGCGGCAAGACGGTGACGGAACTGCTTCCTCCCGTGCTCAGCGGATTCAGCGCCCTCGCGTACGGCCATCCTCAAGGTGAAGGCCTCATTTACGCGATGGCCGACGACCGCACTTACGTCCGCGGACCGAACGACAAGGCAATCGCGTTCAAGGGGAGTGCGGGGGGCGGCCGTTTTCTTGACGTGGTCGTGGATCCGGATAACTGGCAGGTTGCCTATGCCATCGCAGAATCCGGAACCCTGGTACGGGTCTTCAGGACGACCGACGGAGGCGCCAAGTGGACGATGATCACGCAGCCCTTCATCGATCTGAGGACAATCGAACTGGTCAAGGTCGGCGAGCGGAAAGTGCTGCTTGCGGGTGGGCAGGGGGGTGTCTATCGTCTCTTTGATCCAGAGACTACTCCAGAGCCGAGCTATTACTGGGCCAGACTCGGCGTGGGGTTGTCGGAGACGATCGTCACCGACCTGCACTATTACGGTGGGACCACCGACATTCTGCTGGCGGGTACGGATGGCCGCGGGGCCTGGATCATCGAAAATGCGAGCGCCGTTCTGGGAATCCCCGCCACGTTGACGATCAGGACCGGGGCGGGCAACGATGTCATTCTGCTCAAGAACAGCCAAATCCCGAAGACGCTCGAAGTGGGCATCAACGGGGCGCTGCAACACGTTGTCCCGGTGGGCGGCGTGCTCGAGAGGATCGACATCAAGACGGGGGCGGGCAGCGACCAACTGGTCCTCGATCTGACGAATGGTCCCTTCAGCGTCGTCAACGACGCCTTCCTCTTCGATGGAGAAGGAGGAACGCCTACCGACAAAATAGTCATCCAGGGCCTGGGGCATTTTGAGCCGTCCACGGTGACAGGCGAATATCCCAACGCGGTCCGCGTTATGGGGGGGATGTATAGTCCGTCCATCTATTTCAGTCTTTTCTATAAGAATGCCGACCTTGCCCCTTTGCCGATCGACCCTCTGTCCTCGAGCGCGGTTCGCATCAAAACCGTCGGCAAACAGTTCCAGAAGGCGGCGGATCACTTCAGCGACTTCGCCAGCCAGGATCTCTTTGGCCATTCGATTCCCGTTGTCGGAGGATCTCTGGGGAATGCGCTCAACGGCGATAGCCACCTGATTCGGCGGCTCATCGAAGAGGGACTCGGCGCATTTCAACTCGCGGATATCGACGACACCGGCGCCATCAGCACCGCGGCGATGTTGCGTGATCGGCTGGATGCCCTCGACAACATCCCGAACAACGTCGCCATGACGGAGACCGCAACCAGCACGCGCTTCGACCTGCAGATCGTCAAGAGCGTCAGTGGAACCGCCCATCTGGCGGTGGACAGCGAGATTCTCGGTGGTCCGGTGGTCCTCAATGGGACGATCAACATCAGCGCCGACATCGAGCTCCATCTGATCTTCGGCGTCGATACGACGAGCGAGTTCTATATCGAGCCGCTTCCAGGCAACGCTCCGGAGATCATCGTCAAGAATGTCCGCGTTACCGGCAAGACGAATGGGACGGGGCAAATCGGCTTTCTCGGAGTGGACGTCAGCAATGCCACGCTCACTTCAGCTCCGGGCGTCCAGATCAATCTGAAGTTCAAGGATCCCGGGACCCTGAAGGCGGATAACCGGATCCAGATCCCGGAACTCGACGTGCGTCCATCCAGCCTTGCCACCGTGGAACTGGTTGCCGATCCCGCCAATACCGATGTGACCTTTACCGCCGATGTGGCCCTGTCGCTCGTCGGCATCGGGTCATCCGACATTTCCCTGGGCAGCGCCAGGGTCACCCTCAAGTGGGCCGACATCACCAATCTCGGCGGCGTGACCATTGAAGCGACCGCAGGCTTTGCCGAGGACTTCCTCAACTTCCTCGAGAAGACCGCCGACAATGTGTTCGACGGACTCGAGACCATCGCCACGACGCTGCAGCAATACGGCAGCTCGGATCTTCTCGCCACAAATATTCCTGTCCTCAACAAGAGCCTTGGCAGCGTTCTGAACAGTGTTGCGCCAGTCTCCATCGCGAGTGAATCGGTAACCTCTCTGGGTACGGTGGCCAGCGATGCGCAGTTCAAACGGTTTACGGTTTCGCTGAACGATACCGACCTCGCAAAACTCGGCGTCGCGGCGGGTGATCAGGTGTTCTATCAGGCCGCGTCAGGTGAAGTGGAAGGCGTCATCGAATCCGTAGGCGTCGCTCAATTCACCGTAAAGTTCGCCGTCGCACTGACGCAGACGCCATCGGCGGGGACCGCATTCCGCGTGGTGCGCGCCGGGTCGCTGCGCCATCAGATCGATTCGCTGCTTCAAACCGTGCGTGGCGGGCTCTCGGTCGGCGGCAGAATTCCGACGCTGCAGGAATTGTTTGAGTCTCTGGCGAATCGTCTGGGTGTGGACCAGCAGGCGCTCAATCTTCGCCTGACCGGTTCCGGCCAGGACATCGCGATCGAGTTCACGCTTCCGTTCAATCCAGACCCGATCAAATTCTCCGAACAGATCGATCTCGGCGGTGCTCTCGGCGGCGTTTCCGGATTGAGCCTGGATGCGTCGGGGTCCGTTCAGTTCTCCGTGGATCCACTGATCCGCATTCCGCTGGGGATCCGTCTCCACCCAAGTGTGCCGATCGCCCAACGCTTCTTCATCGGTGAGGACGCGGATCCGGAAATCACGCTTGAGATTGCCGCGCTGCTCGACGATCCGGCGATTACGGGCAAGATTCAAAACATCTTCCAGATCAAGCTCCACGAAGACAGCGCCGTAACGCCGAATCAGGGCATTCGCCTGACTGGAACCGTCACCATCAACCTGGTCGATCCTACCGAAACGGGCGACGGCAAGGACAATCGGATCACGCTGAATGAGCTGGGTCTTTCCAATCTGACGGATATCTTCCAGGCAGCCATTGCCGGCTCGCTGGATATCGATGGTCTGTTGCTCGAGGCGGATGTTGCCGGGGCTTCTCTCGGCGCGATGAAGATTTCCATCGACGGCGCGACCGACGGAAAAATTGAGAGCCGCGGTGATCTTACGGAGGTCATCAAGCGTCTGAAGACGGAAGGCAGCCTCGGCCTGCCCGACAATATTCCGATTCCGCCATTTGTGCGCGACGCCCTTCTTCAGGGCCTGCTGACCGTCGTGGATTGGGCCGACCGTCTGGACGATACTGCGCCCTTTGTGCAGCAACTTCCGGTGGTGAACAAGACCCTGGCGGAAGCGCTCGATCTTCCCGGCAAGTTGCGCACGAAACTCTACGATCCCGTCGCGAACTACTTTGCATTCGATTCCACGCCAACCGTGAACGAACTGGTCGCGGAGATGCGCAAACAGTTCGCCTCAACCCTGTCGCGAACCAGCGACACGAAGCTTGAATTCGATCTCGATCTGGATCTCAGCGGCAGCACGCAGGTTCCCATCAGTCTCGGGGCCGATGCCTCCAGCCTGGGCCTTTCGGTGGATGCGTCCGCGCTGCTCAATCTTGGTGGCGGTTTCCGGTTTGTGACCGCGGCCAATGAAAACGTTCCGAAGTTTACGTTCGGCATCGATTTGTTCCCAGGCCTGGACCTCGTTGACAGGTTTTATATTCAGGCGGAAAAGTTCATTGCCACCGCGTCCGTCAATACGACGACTTTGAACGCCGGAATTACGGCAGGCTTCCTTGGCGCCAGTATCACGGGTGGAACCGCGGCATTGTCCGGCCGCATCACCGGAGTGATTACCGATCCCACGGGCGACAGCTTCATTCGTGGAAGCGAGTTGCTCTCCGCCGCCGCCGATGCCTTATCGAGCCTGACGCCCAGCGGGACCTTGAACGTGAACCTGCCGGTCCAGGCGACTGTCGGCGGGCAACCCGTCGTCGGCGGGCCCAACCAGCCCAGGATACTGATCACGGACAGCAATCTCTTTGCGAACCCGCCGCCAGTCTTCGATGCGCAGAACTTCGAAGACCTGATCAACTTCAACGCGATCAGTCCGGAATCGATCTTGACGCTGCTGACCCAGCTTGCCAACTGGCTGGGAGGCTTCCGCAACTCTTCGGTGTTTGCGAAGCAGATTCCGTTCACGTCCGACAAGACGCTTGGCGACGTCCTGGATTTCACGACGACCTTCCTGAATAAGGTCACAACCCAGCTGCAGTCCGAACCCGGCAAGCCGAATTACAACACCGTCCAGGAAATGGCGGGCCAGCTGGTGGCGCTGTTTGGAGGGAATCCTTCGCGGGTTCACTACGATCCGGCAACGAATCAGCTGACGTTCGACATCACGCTTTCTGAAACCTACGCTCCGGCACCGTTCACCATCGGTTTTGCCGAGGGGCTCGATCCGATCGCGGACATCACCAGCACCAGTACGGTCCTCGCGACCGCCGGGGTGACGATGGATCTGACATTCGGCATCGATCTGTCGCCGGTCCGTCCGGACACCACGCCCGACGATCCGCTGGACGACGATTCGATCTCGAACCATTTCTTCATCAAGGATGTCGCGCTGAACGGAAACGTGGCGCTCAACGCGGCAGACATTGACGCCATCGCGCGGCTCTTCGGCTTCGTCGGAATCGGTATCGTGAACGGCAGCGGGGCGGTTGCATCGTCGATTACCGTCCAGCTCAAGGATCCCAACACGCAGCCGAACACGACCGGCATCATTACGCTTCCGGAACTGTACAGGGGCCTTTCCGACATTCCGTCTCTGGTTGATGTGAATTTGAGCGGCTTCGCCAACCTGATCCTTCCGGTTTCGGCGCAGCCTGCCATCGCGGGCCTCAGCTTGCCGGCCGGCGCACAACTTGCGCTGATCTGGCCAGACATCACGAATCCATCCACGCTGCGAATCGAGCAGACGGGACTGGACGACCTGTTCAACTTCCAGCACTTCGGATTCTCCGATTTCCTCAAGGCCCTTCAGGGACTCGTGGATTACCTCGGGACTCTCGAACAGTTCGGATTCCTGAAACAGAAGCTGCCGCTGGTCAACCGGAGCGTCAGCGACCTGCTTGCGGCGACGAAGGAATTCGCGGAGAAGGTCGACGCGTTCGAAAAGAATCCCGCGGGTTCGCTCCAGGAGATCGAAGAACTGTTGGAGGATGCGGTCGGTCTGGTGGATACGGGCGGCAACCCGAACTTCAATAACCCCGAGATCACGCTCTCCATCGACAAGACGATCGTCAACCGGCCCGCGCTGAAGGTTCAGCTGACGTTTGCCAGCGCCTATGACAGCGGCCCGGTTGCGATGAACTTCGACCTGGAGGCGTTGGCTGCCCTGGCCGGAGGTTCCACGGCGGCGTTGCTGGCCGGAGTCAGCAATCTGGTCGATGTCGGCGGTGAAGCCACATTGCAGGTTGCGGGCAGCGCCACGTTCAACCTGGATTTCGGCATCGACCTGACCGACTCCTCGATCCCGACGCCGTTCCTCTACGATTCGACGCGGCTGCTCTTCGACGCGTCGGTGAAGGGAACCGACATCAAGTTCGACGCGGCGATCGGCCCGATCGGAGTCTTCATCGGCAACGATGCGCAGAAAGGGACCGTCACGCTCGACGGCGACGGCAATCCCGTGACCACCGACCGCGCGGCATTCACCGTCAATGTCGTCGATGATGCGAGCGATCACCGTTACCTCTTGAGCGAGCTTTCCACCAGCCTGGCCGACATCTCGCTCACGGGCGCCGCCGCCGTGAACCTGCCGGTGTTTTCGCCGACGCCCACGGCAGCGCTCGCGCCATTGCAGATCAGCATTCCGAACCTGGGATATCTCGTCGACGTTCTCCTGGATGCGAGCAAGAGGATTCCCGGTGTCGATCCGGTTGTGTTTACTTCGGTCCCCGATCTGGCCTCGTTGATCGCCAACATCAACATCTCGCTGGACCTGAATGCGCTGCTCGACGGGCTGGATCTCCTCCTCAAGACGCTGCAGGACGCGTTGAGCGGTGAAGTCTTCGGAGTCAATCTGCCTCTGGCCGGCGACGGACTGAAAGACGCCGCGAAGTTCATCGAAAGCTTCCGCGAGAACGTGTTGAGCAAACTCCGCGGGCTGACGAGCAGAACCGATTCCACGGTGCGGCAGGCGCTCTTTGAGGTCTTCGGTCCGGCAGGCCTTGCCCTGCTTAAAGACGGTCCCGATGCGGACAGCACCGTGGATTTGGACGACATCAAGGTGGTCTCATCGCCGAACGAAGTGTCGTTCGACATGCACCTCGGCCAGGATCTCTCCCTGCTGACGCTTCCGGTCGACTTCGATATCGGAATCCCCGCCATCGGTCTCGATATCGACGGCAACGTCGTCGTGAAGCTGGGATGGGATTTCCTGATGGGCTTCGGCGTCAGCCGGTCGCAGGGTGTCTTCTTCAACACCGATGCCAGGGACAATGCCGGGAATCCTGCGCCGGAATTGATCGCGGATCTGGAAGTGACCATTCCTGGAACGCAGCTCATCGGGACTCTGGGATTCCTCCAGCTTGTCGCTCAGGACGACCCTGCAGCTCCATCGCGCCTGAGTGGCCGCTTTACGGTGGACATTGAAGATCCGGGGAACAACGACAACCGGCTGACCTTTGCGGAAATCGCGGATGGTCCTGGTCTCGATGAACTCGTCGGCGCCGGCTTCACGGGCGGAGCGGACATCAATTTGAAAACGCACCTCAGTTTTGGGGGCGCCGCGGCTTTCCCGAGGGTTCTGGCCGATTTCAATCTCGACTGGTCCTTCGCTGGAGCGGATCCCGGTGGGGCCGGCCCGTTTGGCAGCCGGCCCGATGTGGCGTTCAACCACATCCAGTTCGACATGGGAGCGTTCCTTTCAAATGTCGTCAAGCCCGTGATCGAAACGGTGAACAAGGCCATCGATCCGATGCGTCCGATATTGGACGTGCTGACCATCGAGATTCCCGTCCTTTCCGATATCGCTCCCGTGCGCAACCTCCTCGATCAGGATGGGAATGGCAGGGTCACTCTCCTCGAAATGATCGCGCTGCTCGGCGATGGCTTCGAGTCCGCCGTCACGTTCCTGAACGCGGTGGACACGATCATCGACATCGCCGATCTGCTCGATGTGACATCCACCGGTACGGTGCTGCTCGATTTCGGCAGCTTCAATTTCGGCCAGACGGACCTGCGCGGCATGTCGAGCCTGACGAACGTGGCGCCGAATGTGACGCAGGCCGCAAACCCGATGAGCCAGTTCAAGAACTCCGGGTCGGCGAGCCAGCGCGAAGCGGTCAAGAAGTTGACGGAAACTCCCGGGGGCGGTTTCTCGTTCCCGATGCTCGAAAATCCCTCGTCGTTGTTTGGCCTGCTGACGGGCAAAGACCTCACGCTGGTTGCGTACGACATGCCGGCGATGGCGACGTCGTTCGAATACTGGCAGTTCTTCCCGTTGATCGGGCCGCTCGGCGTCACGCTGGTGGGATCCATGAAGATCGAGGCCGATCTCGCGTTCGGCTTTGACACGTTCGGCGCGCGCCAGTTCAAGGCCGCGGGCTACGATCCCGCCGATCTTCCGCTGATCCTCAACGGTCTCTATATCAGCGACACCAAGAAGGTCGATGGCACGGGACCCGATGTTCCGGAAGTGACCCTTGGCGCCGGCATTGAAGCGTTCGGATCGTTGAACGTCGGCGTCGCATCCGCGGGCGTGGGCGGCGGCCTCTTTGCCCAAATCGGATTCAACATTCACGACATCGATCCCGATGGGCCGAACGGAATTCAGAAGGCCGATGGAAAGTTCCGATTCGACGAGCTGGTCCAGTTCCTGGACTTTCCGCTCGGGTTGTTCGACGTCGGCGGCAAATTCACCGCGGGGCTGAGCGCGTTTGTGAAGGTCGGCGTCGGATTCTTCTCCGTCACGAAGCGCTTCAAGATCGCCGAGGTCACGCTGCTCGACTTCACCTTCACGGGAGATGTTCCCGAGCCCATACTCGCCACTCAAACCGGCGATGTGATCACGCTCAACATGGGCCCGCGGGCGGCCGAACGCCACGCCCCGAATACAGACGATGGCGACGAGACCTTCAGGATCAAGCACGAGTCCGGCGTGGCCGGCAACGAGACGGTGGTCATCGCTGCCTTCGGTATCGAGCAGACCTACACCGGCGTGCGCCACATCGTTGCTCAAGGTGGTCTCGGCAGCGACACGATCACGATCGAAAAGGGTGTGCTGGCAACCGCGGAGCTGTGGGGCGATTTTAGCGACCCGGCCCGCGCCGCGGAGTTCGGCGATGACTCGCTGGCTTCGGGCGAAGGCAACGCGGTGCTTCACGGTGGCGGCGGCGCCGATGACCTTGCCGGCCGATCCGGCGCGGATCAACTCTTTGGCGATGCGGGTGACGACAGTCTGCAAGGCGGCGCCGGCAACGATCGTCTCGAAGGCGGGGACGGCGTGGATGTGCTCGACGGCGGCGAAGGCGACGATACGCTGCTGGGCGGTATCGGCAATGACGAACTGACTGGTGGCGCCGGTAACGACCGCCTTGAAGGCGAGGCCGGCGCAGATCAATTGGTCGGCGACGCCGGCAACGACATCCTGATCGGCGGTCTCGATCCCGACCTTCTGGTCGGAGGCGATGGTAACGACACGCTGCGTGGAGGTGTTGTCGTCACCGGTGTGACGGACGATCTCACGGACACCAGCGACGATATTCTCGCGGGTGAGGGCGGTGACGACGACCTCGATGGCGGACGCGGCAACGATCGTCTCGAAGGCGGCGCAGGGAATGACCTCCTTAACGGCGGCGAAGGCACAGACACACTGCTGGGCGGATCGGAGAATGACACTCTGCGCGGCGGCGCCGCCAACGATCAACTCTTTGGCGATGCCGGGAATGACAGACTCGAAGGCGGCCTGGGTGACGATGCTCTCGATGGCGGAGCAGGGGATGACACGCTTCTCGGCGAAGATGACGCGGATCGCCTCTTCGGCAACGACGGCAATGATCGCCTCGAAGGCGGCGTCGCGAACGATATCCTCGACGGCGGAAACGGAGACGACACGCTCCTTGGGGAGGATGGCAACGACCTTCTCCGCGGCGGCGCGGGCGGAGATACGATCGACGGAGGCATAGGCGACGATCGCATCGAGGGCGGCGACGGCACAAACCTGCTGATCGGCGGCCAGGGAATCGACACCATCACCGGCGGCGCAGGGATCGATACCATCTTCGGCGGAACGGAGAACGATCTGATCTCCGGTGAAGCGGGCAACGATGTGATCGACGGCGAGTCCGGCGACGACCGTATTTTCGGCGGCTCCGGCAATGACCAGATCACCGGCGGCGCGGGCAAGGATTCCATTGATGGCGGCGCCGACGCCGATACGATTTTCGGTGGCGACGAAACCGATTCGCTCTTCGGCGGTTCGGGCGACGACGCGATCTTTGGCGACAATCACAACGACACGTTGTCCGGCGGTTCGGGCGACGATCTTCTCGTCGGCGGCCTCGGAGACGATGTCCTTAACGGCGATGCCGACAGCGACATTCTGTGGGGCGGCGCCGAGGGGATTCCGCGAACGGGATTCCGTCTCGCGCCGGGCGAAACCACTGCCGACAAGTTCGAGTTGCCGCCGGACTTCGTTGCACAGGCGGCCCAACAAACAATCCAACCGCCGTTGATCACTCCCAAGGCCGTCGCGGGTCTTTCCATTCCGGGTGATGCGGGCGATGGCCGCGATACGCTGCGCGGCGGTGCGGGCAATGACTTCCTGTTTGGCGGCGGCGATGTGGACTTCGTCGATGGCGAAGCCGATAACGACTACGCCGACGGCGGTGCCGGACAGGATGAAGTGTTCGGCGGCTCGGGCGACGACGTGGTGCGCGGCGGCCTGAACGACGACATCCTGCACGGCGGCGCCGGTCTCGATCAACTCTACGGCGATTTCGGACGCGACTATCTTTTCGGCGATGCCGGCGCTCCCAACGGTTCCCAGGCAGGCCAGCGTCTGTGGGGCGGTGAGGGCAGCGACCTGCTCTATGCCTACGCGGCGGTCACCATCAATGCGGCGCCCGCGGCGCTCGCCGCGGAAATCCTGCTGGCCGGCGATGAACTCCACGGTGGTCCTGGCGGCGATTCCTTGTTCGGCAACCTCCGGCGCGACATCCTCTTTGGCGACGACGGGAAAGACTTCCTCGGCGGCGAATACCTGAGCGGTCCGCTCTACGCGGTGAATACCAGTCCCGCAACTACGGGCGGCGCCGACCAGCTGTTTGGCGGCCCCGGCGAAGACAGCCTGCTTGGCGGTGGCGGCGGCGATGAACTGTGGGGCGGCGGCGATTCCGACCGGCTCGAAGGTCAGGACGGCAGCGATCAACTCTTCGGTGGCGGTGGCATCGATGTCCTGCTTCTCGATGTGAGTGCCACATACGAAACACTCGGTGGCGAAACGTTCAATGGACACTTCGGAAACCTTGTATCGGGAGACACACTCGATGACAACGCCACCGACATCCTGCTGATCCCGGGAACCAACTTCAACGACACCATCCGGATCAGCCAGACCGCGGCCGGCCTGTTGCGCGTGGAATACACCGACAACGTCTCGACGCGCGTGATTCAGGCGGCCTGGCGTGACAACCTGAACCGGCCCGTGATCGAACAGTTCAGTATCTCCACGCTCGGTGGCAATGACACCGTCGAGTTCGCCCAGGGCGCCACCGCTCTCGACCTTGATGACCTCAATGCCCGCAGCGACGATTGGGTCACCGTGCTGGAAGGCGGAGCCGGCAACGACGTACTCACCGGAACCGAAGGCCGCGACCGCATCGATGGCGGCCCGGGCTCCGATCAGTTGTCCGGCATGGGCGGCGACGACCGTATCTTCGGGGACGACGGCAGCGGCGGTTTGCCGGATCATGACAGTCTCTTCGGCGGCCAGGGCCACGATGACCTGATCGGTGGCCAGGGCATCAACGATCTGTTTGCCTGGTCCGTCAACCCCGGCACACCGGGCAGCACGCCATTCGGAGTGTTCGTCGATCCCGAAGCCACGGATGAAACGCATCCCAATTTCGGCGTCTTCTTTGCCAGCAACGGCGATTTCGTGGGCGCCTTTGATGAGGAAGGGAACCCGATTCCCGACGGCAGACTCGATGCCGATCCCACGAAGCCCGCCAGGGTGCTCGAAGACACCGGATTGAATCGCGTGCTCGGCGGGCCCAATGCCGATCAGCTCTTTGGGGGCAACGGACTCGACTTCCTCTACGGCAACGGGGGCGAAGACCAACTGTACCGGGCCGACGGCACCTTGTTTGAGAACGCGGATAACGGCGTGACGACGCCTGAGGACGATTGGAAAGCCTACGCTCGCGAGACGGATCGCGTGTGGTACTACCGCGGGACGAATCTCGATGACGAAGTTCATGTGGACTTCGTCACCGAGCCTGGACTGCTCGGCGATCACCATCTGATTACACGCCTGACGCGCAACGGTGATGCCTTCACCTTCGACGCCCAGGTTCAACTCGACTTCCAGGCGCAGGATGCCAATGGCAACTATGTGTGGCAGCCCGATGACCTCGTCTTCGATGCGCAGAAGCGCAAGAACGTCACCCTGCGCGATCTGCAGAAGCTGCTGCCGCAGGAAGGCGATTTCCTGGCGATCATCGTCGACACGCTCAAAGGAAACGATCAGGTTGTCGTCGGTCCGACGGTGATCAAGAGCGTGTGGATCGACGCGGGCCCCGGCGATGACCGCGTGGAGATTCGGTCCGGCCGGCCGATTCTGGCTGACGGCGCCGAGCGCGTTTCCAGAAACGACACTCCGGGGGACATATTCGATCTTGGGCTGGTCAGCGGAGATCAGACATACCGGAATCTGACGCTCGATACTCCTGCCGACGAAGACTGGTATCTCGTGACCCTGGGGCCCACGCCCCAGGTGGGAGATTCCCTGACGATTCGGAGTCTTTCGGTACAGGACGAACTGCGGCTCGAGATTCGGGACGAATCCGACAATGTTCTTCTGCCGGTTGTGGCCGGGAACGGTCTGATTCAGGTGCTGCTGAGCGCGCTCGGCCTGCGCGCTGGCACGCAGTACCGGTTGCATGTGAGTTCGAATGAAACTCCCACGATTTACGACCTCTCGTTTGCCTTTGCCGCCGCGCAGGACGGCGAAATCGTGTCGGACCTGGGCAGCGCCCTTGGGATTCTGCGCCGCGACATCATTTTGGGCGGCGAAGGATCGGACGTGCTGTCGGGCGGTTCCGGCGAGGAGTGGATCTTTGGCGGCCCCGGCAACGACGTCCTCAGCGGCGGCGCGGATCGACAGGCCAGCGATCTGATCTTCGGAGAAGCGGGGGACGACATCTTCCAGCTCGTTCCCGATGCGCTCCCTTTCATCCGTGGAACGCACCGGACGTTCATTCCGACGTTCACGGACAGCTTTGACGGCGGAACGGGTGACGATCGCGTCCTGTTCCTGGGCGGCGATCGTGACCGGCTCAACCAGCCGGTGCCGGACTTCGTCGCCATCCACTACAACACCACGCTGCACCGCTACGAGTTCACCGCTCTCGTCTGGGACATCGCCAATCAGGAGTTCATGCGGTCTGCGCCCGGTGGACCATTCACGCAGGAATACATTTCCTTCCAGACGAAGAACATCGAGCGGGCGGTTATCGATGCGCGTGATGGCGATGACGAAGTGCATGCCGATCCGGGTTACGCGTTCCCGGGAACGACGGCGACATGGGGTATCGCAGAGGGAGATTTCGAGCAGCGCGGCCTGCTGGCGGCACTCACCATCCTTGGCGGGGACGGCAACGACCGCCTCTATGGCGGCGCGTACGACGATGTCATGGATGGCGGAGCCGGACTGGATTTCATTCTCGGCGGGCTGGGCAGCGATCAGATCCGTGGAGGAGATGGAGACGATCTGCTCGCAGGCCAGGGTGAGACTCCTGTTCCGGGCGACCTGACTTCCACCGCGCCCGACCGGTTCGAACTGGGAGAGATGAATGGTGTTCCAGGCCGGAATGACGCGTTTGAGTTCGCCGGGCTTCTGGAGCCGGTTGCGGCCAATCAGATCATTTCAGATTTGAGCTTCAGCTTTGGCGACGTGGAAGACTGGTACTTGATTCGGACGCCACAGGCGCTGAACCAGTTCGGTCAGTCGAGCCGGGCTTATCTGACCCGAGACATGTTCGTCGTGTCGTTCGTGGTCCCGCCGTCCACGCCGTTCAGTCCGAGCACGCACCTTTCGCTGTTTGCCGCGGAGCTGACGAATGGTGTCGTTGAACCCGTGGAGATGTTCGAAGGGGTGCCCGAATACTACCTGCTCCGCGTGGAGAATCCGTTGCCCGCGCCTGTGCTCCCGAATGGCGTGATAGGGCCGCATCCGGCTGCGGGCCGTTACTCCATCACGTTTGCGAACACCGTTGGAAAGGCCGTCGATGTTCCGGCGGAAGACGAGAGCGCATTCGAGGTTCGATCCGAAAATCTCGCCGACCAGCCCGCGGTGATACCTCTGGGAGATATCAACGGAGACGGGCGGCCGGACTATGTTGCGGCCATTCGCGAGGACATTCCATCAGAATTCAGCATTGTCGAGATCGTTCTGGGAAGCGCATCTCTAACGGACCTCGTCCTAAATGGAAACAACCCGAGTCTCCGGCTGCCTGGCCTTCTGTTGTCCCCCACGGGAGCGCACCGCGCCGCGTTCTCGACGCCTGGCGATTACAACAATGATGGGCGTGACGACATTGCGATCGCCATCAGCCGCGTGCCCGGAGCGGGATCGTTTGTGGAGGAAGCCGTCTACATCATCTTCGGCCGCGCGGGCGGATGGGCAGGGCAGCTGGATCTGGTACGGGATGCCGACGTTACGGTGTCGGGCATGACGGGCGCCTCGTCGGTTTCGAACGCCGGCGATCTCAATGGCGACACCATCGACGATCTCGTCATCGGGGAACAGGGCGGCAGCTTTGCCTCGATTCTCTATGGCCGCCTGGATTGGGTTGCGCCGCTCACGCCTCTCTTGAATGCGGACTTCACCAACGCCGGCAGCCCGAATCTGGACGGCCTTGTGCTCGATAACGCCGTGCCTGGCGGCTCGCCCGCGGATCAGGTACCCGGCCTCTGGCACCTGACCACGCGACGCGCCGGACAACCTGGGCACAGCGGCAGCGACAGTCTGTATTTCGGCAACGATGCCGCCGGCAATTACGACGTGGGAAATACCGAAGGCCGCGTGACGACAGGTCCGATTTCGCTGGTGGGTCTCAGCGGAGCGCAGCTCACCTTCAACTATGTGTTGCAGACGGAACCGTCTGTTGCGTTCGACCGCGCCGAAGTGCAGATTTCGACGGACGGCGTGACCTACACCACGGTCATGTCGCGGCAGAATGGTCTGCTGACGAACTCTCTCTCGTGGACGGAAGGGGCATTCAACCTCAAGAACTTCATTGGTCAGACGATTCGTATTCGCTTCCTTTTCGACACCGTCGATTCGGTGCTGAACACGCTCGAGGGCTGGTATATCGACGACGTCGTGGTGCGGCCCTTCTTCAACGTGGCCAACCCCGATGTGAAGTTCGTCGGCCCTGCCGGCAGCGGAACCAGTGTTGCGGGCCTGGGCGATGTGAACGGCGACGGACGGGAAGATCTGGGAATCCTGCAGGGCGTCGACAACGGACGGCTTTCGATTATTTTCGGCCGAACTCCGGGTACGGCGCTGACCGGAACCGTGGCGATCGACACGGCTGCCGGTTCGACGATCACCTCAAACATCAATCTGACCGGGTTCACCGTGAGCGCGGCTGGAAACGTGGACGCCGACAACCGTCGCGATATTCTGATCAGCGGAAGCGCCAACACGTTCTTGATTCTCGGAAGTTCCATCGTTCCGAGCCTCACGCTCCAGGCCGCGGGCATCAATATTCCTGTCGGAGGCTTGATTTCGCTGGGCGGAATCAATGGCGACGCAAGCCAGGATCTGGGGGCCACGGTTATTGAGACGAGCCCGCCGTTCGTGGATGACTTCGGCCTCCGGAAGCACCAGGTGGCTCAGATCTTCCTCGGCGCGCCGGCCGCCAGTCTGAGTTTTGCGCTTCCCGGGCTTGTGATCGAGCCGGAAGAACCCGACTATGTGCCGGTATCCAACACGGTGGCTCGAGCGCATGCGTTTGCCGGCATCGGCGATGTGAACGGCGATGGAATCGCGGACTTTGCGTTTGCGGAAAAGATCGGGGCGGGCCTGCGGATCTTCCTCGGCAAGGCGCTTGTGCCGACGACTCCGCCTTCGATGGCGGCCCCGCTGACGCCCGAGCCGTTTGAGTTCGATCCGGCGACGCCGCTGACTCCCGCCGGTTCGTCGACGCCTTCCGGACTGGTCCTGCCGGGCTCCGCGGCCGAGCCGATCTCGATTGCCGGCGCCCCTTCTCTGGATGGAACGGAAAGCAGCGAGTTTCTTTCTGAGATTCTGCCGCTGGGCGATGTGAACGGCGACGGCTTCGACGACATGTTGATTCGCGGGGCGGATGACCAGGATGCCATCGGCTATCTCCTCTTCGGTCCTGTTGTTCTTGACGGCTCCGATGCTGTCGACGATCGCGCAGACATGCTTCTCGACACGTTCTCGATCGGAAAACCGGCGAAGCGCATGGGCGACATCGACGGAGACGGGAGGGTCGATCTGATCTTCGTGAACGCCTTCCCGGCAACGAACCCGTCCAACGCAAAGATCACGATCGTGTTCGGCGGACAGGCCTTCCCGCGCGTTCTCGATTCCACGAGCATCCTTTCGCTGAACACGCAAATCATCAACGTCAGCGCGTTGAACGGAAGCACCAACTACGAGGCATTCGCCCTCAACTGGGATGGCGATAACCGCGCCGATGTCTTTGTATCCGCGCCGAATCAGGGAACGATGTTCTCTGGCGCCACGATCATGGCGAAGGAAATCGCGGGAATTCAGGTGGTGCCTGCGGACCGGCTCTTCAATCTGGTTCATGACGTGGCGACGAACTTTGCGGTCGTCACATCCTTCGGCGGCGATATCAACGGCGATGGTTTCGACGAGCTTCTGTTTGCGGACCCGACCTTCGGCACAGGCAACCGGGTGTACGTGCTTTCCGGCCGCCCGACCAATCGGCTCCCCGCGACCCTGCTGTCTCTGGCCACCCATTCCGAAGCCATCATTACGATGGGAGACAAGGCTGTCGGGTCGAATCAGGCCACGGTTACCGCGATGACTCTCGGCGACCTGAACCACGATGGCTTCGACGATTTCGGAATCGTCTCGGCACTCGAGAAGGAAGGCCCGGCTGAAGCGAGCGCATTCATCTTCTACGGATCCGCCGCCTACAAAGCCGGCAGCGGTACAAGGGCGCTCACCGGACAGAATGCAACGAAGTTCCTGGTCCGTCAGCGGCCGGGCGAACTCGAGGGCGGCCTGGGCTTTGCGGGGAGCCTGACGCTCACATCCGGCGACTTCAACGGCGATGGCAAGCAGGATCTCGCCGCCGGCGATGCGTTCTCCGGCCTGGTTTCGGCGGGACCTGCATTCATCACCGACACGCGCGGCCGAGTGTCGATCTTCTATGACTTCTCCAGCCGGCCCTCGCGCGTGGAGCTTCGTTCGGCCGATGTGATTGTGGAGGGAGAGCAGGAAGTCGGGCTATTCGGCGTGATGCCGCTTGCCCCGAACGTTGACCTGGATCGCGACGGCTTTGACGATCTGGTGGCCGCGTCGGGATGGGCCACGGTTGTAGGAGATCCTATCCTCACGTTTGCGGGCAAAGTCCATTTCGTCTACGGCGGCCCGACGACACCCGCGATTGTGATTCCGTCCCCGAGCACTATCCCTCCGCTGGAGAACTACGCCGTCCCCGGATCCGGCGCGTTCCTGGGCCAGAACGAAATTTTTGGGCTCGACCCAACCCAGGACATCAACGGCGACGGCCAACCGGACTTCGTGCTCCTGCCCGGCGAAAGCCGCTGGTTCCGATTTACCACCCTCGAGGGCTTCCAGCCCGGAGCGCAGATCGCGCTGACGCCTCCGTTTGAATCGATCACCGCCTTGCTCCGCGGCGTGGACGCACGCTTCGATCCCACGCCGCCGACGGATCGCGGCGTCATTGATCTCGATGACGTGTATTTGCTCGGAGCGGAGGCGTCGGATCAGGTGATCCTGGAATTCGACCTTTCCGCGTATATGGATTTTCTGAGCAATCCCTCGGCATTGCAGGAGGCCCTGCTGTCACTGGATTACTCCACGTCTTTTGCCGGCATCACGTCGCAACAGAACCTGACGACGGCCGGCAGCACGCTGTTCTTTACCGCGCAACAACCCTATACCGGGAGTGGTTTGTTCCCGGCGAATGCGAACACGGGCATCGAACTCTTCAGAACGGACGGCACCATTCTGGGCACGTTCCTGCTGAATGACATCATCCCGTTCTCCACCAGTTCGGGGCCGCAGCAATTTACGGCTGTGGGCTCGACGCTGTTCTTCAGCGCCACCGATACCACGAACGGCAGAGAACTTTGGAAGACCGATGGAACAGCAGCGGGAACGGTTCTCGTCCGGAACATCAATGCTTCGACTGCCAACGCGAACCCTTCCAATCTGACTGACGTGAACGGCACGCTCTTCTTCACGGCAGATGACGGTGTCAACGGCATCGAACTGTGGAGCAGCAACGGTACGTTTGCCGGAACGGTTCGGGTGGAAACCCTGAACCGGCCGGCGAATTGGTTGCCGACGGAGTTGACGAACTTCAATGGAGTGCTCTATTTCGCCGCCAATGACGGCACGAACGGCGAGGAACTGTTCAGAACCAATGGCGCGGTGGGCAACACCTCGCTGGTCATGAATATCAACACGGGCGCTGCAAGCTCCAGTCCGCGCGAACTGACGGCCGTAGGCACGACGCTGTATTTCACGGCGATCGATGCGGCCAACGGGCGGGAATTGTGGAAGACGAACGGAACGACGACAACGCGGGTCGAGGCTGTTAATCGGGGGGCAACCTGGGATCCGAAAAACCTGACCAATGTGAATGGAACTCTCTATTTCACGACGGACGACGGGACAAACAGCACCGGCATCGAGCTATGGCGCAGCGACGGAACCGCAGCAGGAACGGTGCTCGTCGCCAACATCAATCCGGGAGCGGCGTCGTCGAATCCCGCAAACCTGACCGCGGTGGGGTCGACCCTCTATTTCACCGCGTTGACGCCGGGGCAGGGCCGGGAGCTGTACCGGCTCGATAACGGTTCGTCCACGCCTTTACGGTTGTCCGATGTCGCCGTTGGAGCCGCCAGCTCCGATCCCAGCTTCCTCACCGCGCTCGGCAGCACCGTTTATTTCAGCGCGGATTCGGGAACCCGCGACGGCAACGGCAATCCGCTCATCGAACTTTGGAAGACAGACGGTACCGTGGTCGGAACGGTTCGCGTGACCACGAACGTGCGGAATCCGTCCAGCCTGGTGGCATTCAGCGGACTGGTCTACTTTGTCGGCGTCGATGCCACAACGGGCGTTTCCGGGATTTGGCGAACCAACGGTTCGGATTCCGGAACGATTCCGCTGTCGCAGGCCGGTGTGCTCGACCGGACGCTTCAGGTTCGTGTCCTCGACGCGGAGGGCGACGGGTCGCTGACAGCGCTGGACAGTAGCGCCGCAGCGTCCACGCTAGTGACGAAGAACCTGTTGCTGACGACGGGAAGCGATCCGCTTCAGGTCGACCTGACCACCGCGGTTCGCGCGGCGCTGTCGGCCGGCCGGACTCGTATCACGCTGCGCGTGACGCTGGACACCCCGAATGCTTCCAACCCATTGCAGATTTTCTCGGCTACCGATGGCACGCACCAGACCGGCCTCCGCGTGACGGTCCCGGGGACGTCCGGTGTGGCCGCGGATCTCTTTGACGCCGGCGGCAACCTGCTGGTGTCGGGCAAGACGATCGTCGATCTCGGTGCCCTTCCCGCTGGAACATACTTCACCCGAATCTACCGGCCCGGCGTTCAGACCGGCGCCCTTGCGTTCACGCTGAACGCCAGGCCTCCCAATCCGGGCATTCATTCCGGCCGCGCCGATCGGGATTTGATCGACGGTGGGGACGGAGACGATGTGTTGATCGGCAATGAACACCTCGATCTGCTGTTCGGCGGCCGCGGCGTGGACGCGTATCTGGCGGAGGCTTTCGAGGTTCACGACTTTACCGGCGACGAGTGGATCGGCGCCGTGGCGCCTGGAGAAGATACGGCAACCAGCCAACTGGATCTGCGTCCAGCCGATCCGGCCGTCGATGCGTACTTCACCGACCGGCGTTTGCTTGCCGCTGTCGCAGCGGCGGTAGGCATTCCCGTGACTACCGATGCCGGAGGCGGTTTGCTGGCGCACGAAGCCGTGCACGTGAGCCAGATGCGGCAGCTCACGCGCCTGAATCTGACCGGACTCGGAATCTACGACCTGCGGGGCCTGCAGTTTGCGACCAACCTGCGTGTGCTCGCGCTCGCGGGAAATGTCATCACGGATATCTCGCCGCTGCTGCCGGGCACAGCGACCTCCGGCGTTGCGGCCGGAACTCCCGTGGGGCTCGCGGACCTGGAGTATCTGAGCCTCGACTTCAATACGGTGATCGATCTCGCGCCGTTGACTGAACTGACGAAGCTTCGCGTTCTGAGCATTGATGGCCGGCCGGATCTGAATATCACGCTGCCGCTGGTCGATGGCGTTCTGCAGACTGTCTTTAACCCGACTCCCGCCGGCAGCGACGGTTTTGGCAGTGTCGTCGTCGCCAATGAGCACTACATCGTTATTTCCGCGCCCGGCGACAACACCAGCGCCACGGCTGCCGGCGCCGTCTATGTGTTCGAAGCCCAGTCCGGATTGTTGCTGCGAACGCTGTTGAACCCGTTCCCGATCGCGAACGATCGATTCGGTTCCTCCCTCGCGCTCGATGGAGACTGGATCGCCGTCGGAACGCCGAATGCCAACATCGGGGCAACCGATGACGGCGCGGTGTACGTTTTCAATATCCGGACCGGTGAACGGAAGGATTTCTTCAATCCGGCGCCTGCCGCTTCGGATACGTTCGGATTCGCGATCGCACTGGCTGGCGGCCGCTTGGCGGTGGGCGCGCCGAACGACGATCCGATCGCTTCGAATGCCGGCGCAGTGTACGTGTTCGACCTCGGTACGGGCGCGCTGTTGCTTGGACCGTTCGGAAAGCCAACCCCTCTGGCCAGCGATTTCTTCGGCCGCGCAATCGCGCTGTCCGGTGACTACCTCCTTGTGGGGCATTCGTTGGACGATACGGGAAACACGGACTCCGGCGCGGCCTTCCTCTATGACGTCCGCACGGGAGTCCGGCTGCGAACGATTCTGAATCCTGCCCCGGGCTTCACCGACCAGTTTGGCGCGGCGGTAGCGCTGTCTGGAAACGACCTTCTGATCGGAGCCCCGAACGACAACACCTCCACTGGAGCCGTCCATCACTTCAACGCCCTGACTGGAGCGTTGGTCCGATCGATAGGGAATCCTGCTCCGTTGGTGTCGGTCAATTTTGGAGTGACGGTTTCGGTCAGCGGCGGCAAGGTCGCCGTCGGCGCTCCGGATACGCCGGCGGGCAATCTGAGCAGCGACGACGGCGCTGCCTATGTCTTCGACCTGAGCACCGGAAGTCTGGAGCGGACCTTCACGCGCACGTCGGCCGCCAGCGCCGCTGCGGTGGGACGATCGGTGGCGCTGGGCGGTGGCCATCTGGTTGTCGGCGCTCCGGGCGAAGCGCTCACGAGCGGTGTTGCGTACATCATTCAGGGAGCGAAGTTGCAGGAACTGGCGCCGCTGGCCGCGCTGGCGAATCTGCGATTCCTGAGCGCCTCGGATGCCAAAATTGCGGACGTCGATCCTCTGGCGGGGCTGAACAACCTTGAGCAGATTGTGCTTTCCGGAAACGCCCTCACCGGCATCGGGCCATTGATCGACCAGGAGATCGTGGACGACGGCGATTCCGGTTACACGGATGCGCCGCTCACTTCCACCGACACCGGCTGGTTCAACAGCGGAACGGTGGCAAGCGGGGCGTTCGGTTTCGACTATCGCTTCCATGCCGGCGTCAGCGGCGCGGCAAGCGCAGTCGCGACGTGGAACCTGACGGAACTGGCGCCGGGAACGTACGAGATTTTCGCGACCTGGCCCAGCCAGGAGAATCGGGCCGGCAACGCGCCCTACACGATTGCCGTGCTGGAAGCACAGGTGGACGGCACGCTCGTGGAGCGGTCCACGCTGGTACTCGTGAACCAGAAGTTCGCGCCGTCCGGCGCCGTGGTGGGCGGCCGCCCATGGCAGAGTCTGGGTGTGTTTAGAACCGACGGCAGCGTTATCCGCATCGAGCTGCGCAACAATGCCGATGGCATCGTGGCCGCCGATGCCATTCGCATCGTACCGGTCGACCCGGTCACGAAAACGCCGCTCGTGATCAAGCCGGCGTTGAAGCTGCTGGATGTGCGTGGCAATCCGCTCGACAACACGACCCAGCTCGCTCTCGTGCCGCAGTTGACGGCGCGAGATGCCGCGGATCCGGCATTTGCATTCATCTTCGATGCCGATCCTTCCGCGCCGCAGTGGGTCTCCCTGTTTGGATCGCAGGCGATCGCGAAGGGCGCCAGCCTGACGCTCACGCTGAACGCTACGGATGCGGATGCCGGGGATCCCCTGTTCTTCACCGCCATTCTCGACACCGCGAATGTGTCGCAATCGCTCGTCGGGAATCAGCTGACGCTGACGCCGCCCGCGAGTTTCGAGGGCATCATTCATGTCACGCTGCTGGCGCGCGATGGATCGGGCAGCGCCGGCGACAAGCGGGGCCGGACGGCCGAACAGTCGTTCGATCTCACGGTCGGCCTTGCGACCGTGACGGGGACGAAATGGAGCGACCTCGATCGTGACGGTGTGCGCGACGCGGGTGAAGGTCCTGTCGAGGGCGTCGAGATCTTCCTCGATCTCAACGGCAATGGAGTTCTGGACCGGCCGTCTACCTCTGCGCCGACAACACCCTGGGCTGTGGTGGATCAGCTTTCCGGCGGTAGTCTGGGCACGTCCAGTCTATCCGGTGGATATATCGCGATCGATTCCCAGGGCAACCTGTATTACGCCGATGCGACGCTCGATCGCATTCACAAGTACGATCCGGCGATCGGCGGCTTCGTTCCCTTTACTCCGGCTGGCGCGCAGGAGGCTCGTGGCCCGCGTGCGATCGCGTTCGGCACGGATGGCAAGTTGTATGCCGGATCGAGCTTCGACCGCAACGTGCGCATCTACGACGGCGTGACGGGCGCCTTCCTGGGCACAACGTGGGGTTCCAACGACGGCACGCTGTCGAGTGCTTCGGATGCTCGCTTTGTGTCCGCCAGCCCGATCGCGCCGATTCTCTACGTGACGGATTTCGATCCGAATGTGGCGGTGACGACCGTCCGCGTCGTGCGGTATGACATGCTGGCGCAGGCGAAGATCGCCGGCGACTTCACGGTCGCGAAAGTCGCGGGCGTCTTCACCGAGCCGTCCGACGTGGCGATCGGTCCCGATGGCCACATCTATATGGTGGACCGCGTGCTGAAGAGCGTGGTCCGCATCAATGGAACTACCGGCGCCGCCCTGCCGGCGCCAGGACAAACGGGCGCCGTATTTGTCGCGGCGGGGAACGCGGCCATCGGCTCGGACCCGCGTATCGCCTTCGATGCGGACGGCAATCTCACGATCGTCAGCAGCGATCTGGGAAGTGTCGCGAAGTTCAGCCGGATCACCGGCCTTCTCCTGGGAACTGCGCCGACTGGTCTTACCCAGCTGGGCGCTCTCGATATCACGGTCGATAGCCAGGGGCGCTTGTATCGCAGCGTAGGCGGAAATCGCGTGGCTGTCATGGCTCAGGGTGAGCCGCTTGCCCTCACGAACGCCAACGGCAACTACGCGTTCAGTGGATTGGAACCGGGATCGTACACGGCAATCGAACGAGTTCCGTCGAACATGTTCCAGACCTTCGATGTGGGAACCAGCGCGGCAGCGGTGACGGATATCAATCCCGGCGCGACCAGTTCGAGCCCGGCGAACTTCATCATCTACGATCGTCAGCTGTACTTCGTTGCCAATGGCGGCGACGGATTCGGTCAGGAACTGTGGCGGTTTGACGGCAAGACCGCCGTGCGCATCACGGATATCGGTCCGGGCAGCGCCGACTCCTTCATCGGCAATCTCATCGTCTACAACAATGCGCTCTACTTCAGCGCCTTCGAGACGACGTTCGGCGAGGAGCTCTACCGGTACAACGGCAGCACCGTGACGCGCATGACTGACATCTTCGGAGGCAGCCAGTCCAGCGCTCCAGCGGGGATGACGTTATTCGGCGGTTTCCTGTATTTCGTGGCGCAGAACAACCTCAGTTCGGGATCGACCGGCGGCCGCGAGTTGTACCGAACGGATGGAACCACCATCACTCAGGTGACGGCCATCAATGCGGGTCTCTGGGCCAATCCGCTCGGCATGACCCTCTACAACAACGCGCTCTACTTCAGCGCGTTCCAGAACGGAACCGGCGTCGAACTCTATAAGTTTGATGGAACCGTCACAACGCGCGTCGCCGATATCGTTGCGGGCGCGGGACATTCTTCCCCCGGCAATTTTGCCGTTCATGGCAATTTCCTGTATTTCACGGCGATCGATGCCAGTTTCGGCCTCGAGCTGTTCCGCACGAATGGCTTCAGCGTGACGAGAATGACGGACATCAATCCGGGTTCCGCGTCCTCCTCGCCGGCCAACCTGATTTCGTTCGGCGGCTCCCTGTACTTTACGGCGACGAACGCGACGTTCGGGACGGAACTGTATCGGTTCACGGATCCGACGCTCACCCGCATTACGGACATCAATCCGAACGCGGGGAATTCTTCGCCTCTGTTCCTGACGCCGTTCAATGGCGCGCTCTACTTCAGTGCGCAGGATGCCGGGACCGCGGGCACGTTTGGACGTGAGTTGTACCGCTGGGATGGAACCACCGTCACTCGGATTTCGGACATCAATGCGGGAACGCTTTCGTCGAGTCCGAGCAGCTTCATCATCTTCGATGACGTCCTTTATTTCGCGGCCACCGATCAGAGCACGACCGGCGCCGAACTCTACCGCTACAACGGAACCACCGTGGCGCTCGCCGCGGATATCAATGCGGGCTTGCCCTCCGGTTCACCGCAATTGCCGGTCATTTTCGACGGTTCACTGTTCCTTCGCGCGACCGGCGCCACCCAAGGGGAAGAACTGTGGCGCTTCACCGCACGTCATTTGACCGGCGCGCATACCGTGACGCTCCTGGCGGGCCAGAAGGCGGAACGCGACTTTGGAGATCTGCGCGTGGCGGATGCCGGCGCCGACCGAACGGTGAACGAAGCGGCGGCCGTGAATTTCTCCGGCGTCGTGACCGATCCGAATCCTGCGAACGGCAGCAGCTTCGGTTTCCTCTGGCAGGTGAGCTCCAACAATGGCCAGGTGATTCCGAACGGGACGGCGCAGAACTTCTCCTTTACACCGAACGACGACGGGCACTACACGGTAACGTTTACGGTCACGGATCAGAACGACGGGAACCGGCAGTACGTGGATGTCGTCCACGTCTATGTCTCCAACATCGCGCCCACATTCGAGGCTGGAACGAATACGTCCTTGAACGAGGGCGTCACCCTGACTCGTCCGTTGACCTTCACCGATCCTGGCGCGGATGTCTGGACCGGGACCGTGGATTTCGGGGATGGCAGTGCGGTGGTCGTCTTCAACAGCGCGGAGATGGCAGACAAGGCATTCACCCTCTCGCATCTGTATGCCGATAGCGGTGTGTTCACGGTCATCGTCAAGGTGATCGACGACAATGGCGGAATCGCCACCGACAGCTTCCAGGTGACTTCCGCGAATCTGCCGCCCACCGCAAACGCGGGTGCGGACAAGGTCGTGGCGGAAGGCACTCTCGTCCAGATCGGTTCCATCGTGACGGATCCCGGAGCGGCGGATACGCATGCTTATCTCTGGACCGTTGTCGCGAGCAACGGCGAGATTGTCCCGTCAGGAACTGCCGAGACGTTCCAGTTCACTCCGTCGGACAACGGAACCTATACGGTCACGTTAAAGGTTACGGACGACGACGGTGACTTCGCGCTGGATACGGTTGTCGTAACCGCAACGAACGTCACGCCGGCCGTCACGTTGAGCGGTGCGGCGACGATTGGCGAAGGAAGCCCGTACCTGCTGACGCTTGGTCCGGTGGTGGAGCCTGGCACCGACACCGTAACCCAATACCGCATCAACTGGGGCGATGGTAGCGCTGTTCAGGTGTTCACGCCGGCGCAGGTGAGCACCGCTAATCGCGAGTTCGCCCACACTTATGCCGACGGCACAATTGCCCGCACCATCACGGTGGACCTTGTGGACGAAGACGGGACGCATGTGGCTGCGGGCAGCCGCACGATCACGGTGAACAACGTCGCGCCCGTGATCAGCGAATTGTTGCGGAGTGCGGCATCCATTCTCGAGAACGGATCCCTGACGCTGACCGGTACGTTCAGCGATCCGGGCGTTCAGGACAGCTTCACCGTTTCCATCAATTGGGGTGACGGCACGGCCGTCGAGAACATCGTACGGCCGGCCGGCAGTGTGAACTTCAACGCGGTCCACACGTACGTCGACGACAACCCGACGGGTACGTCGTTCGACTCCTACGTTATTACCGTTACGGTCAGTGATGGAACATCCACCAGCGCACAGGCCGCGTCGAGTGTAACGGTGCAGAATGTCGCGCCGTCGTTCGCGACGTTCACAGTGTCGGGCGCCTCGATGACGGAGGGTGCCAGCCTCACGATCAACGGCAGCCTCAGTGATCCCGGTACGGTCGATACGCATACCGTCACGGTGAATTGGGGAGACGGAAGCATCCAGGTTCTGACGCTGAACGCGGCGAAGGCGTTCAGTGGAAACCATATCTACAACCTGCCGGGGAGCTATGCGATTGTCACGACAGCGCAGGACGATGACGGCGGTATCGTGACCGATACACGGTTGCTGATTGTCGCGGATCTGGCCCCTGCGATTGCGGCTGCCGCGACTGCAAACGTGAATGAAGGAGCGGAATTTACAGCAGCAGGGAGCTTCAGCGATCTATCCGGACCGGAAGATCAGTGGACGGCAACGGTAAGCTACGACAATGGCGCGGTGCTCCCCCTTGCGTTGAATGCCAACAAGACATTTACGTTGCGCACCATCTTCACGGACAACTCGCCGCACACGGCCACGGTCACGGTGACGGATGCGTTCGGTCAAAGCGATACGGAAGTCTTCCCCATCGAAGTGTTCAATGTAGCGCCTGCGCTTGAACTCGGTGGGAACGCGGTTGTGGACAGGGGCACGGCATTCCAGCGCACGATCGGGTTCACCGATCCCGGGGAGGATACGTGGACCGCAGTCATCAACTACGGCGACGGCAGTCCGTTGTCGACCGTTCCGCTGACGGCACGGAGTCTGACGCTCGATCACGTTTATGCGCAAACGGGAGCGTTCGTCGTGAGTGTCCAGCTGACGGACGACAACGGAGGCTCGACCTCCGACTCCCTGACGGTGCAGGCCATATCACCCGGTGTAGCGATCCTGAGCGTGGAGCGGCTGCAACTCACCGCCACGGGCTTCGTGCTGGATTTCACGCGCGCAACGGAGTCGAGCGTGCTGAACCTGATCGATACGCAGACGGGCGGACTCGGAGCCTCGGACGTCACCCTGGTGGGGCAGGTCGTCGGTCCTGTCGCTGGCTCGCTCGTTCTGGATGCGACAGGAGAACGCTTCACCTTCATCAAGACGGGCGGGCCGCTGCTTCCGGATACGTATACGTTGACCGTGCGCAGCGGATCCAATGGAGTGCGGGCGCCTGATGGAACCCTGCTGGACGGGAACCAGACGGGAGGCGCGGGCGATCCGTTCATTACGGCATTTACCATTGCTGCGACGGGAGCACCGGCTCTGAGCTTGCCGGATTTCTCGCGCGGCCCGGGACAGTTTGTGGATGTGCCGGCAGGCGGGCTCGGGCTGCCGCTTCGCATCAGCAACGGTCAGGGAGTCGAGGCGATCGACGTTACGTTCGAATACGATCCCGCGTTGCTGAACATTACCGGAGTCCTTCCCAGTGCGGCTCTGCCGCCGGGTGCCCTTCTTCAGGCCAATCTCACCGTTCCCGGAGTTGTCCGCATCGTAATCGCATCACCGACGCCGTTGAACAGCGGTCCCATGGATCTGGCGCTTATCCAGGCGACGGTTCCTGCGAACGCGCCGTACCGCTCCAAGCAGATTCTGCACTTCACGCAGGCGATGGTGAACGAACTGCCGGCGGTCGCTGACGACGCGCTTCATCTGGTGGCGTATCTCGGCGATGCGACGGGAACCGGAACCTACAGCTCACTCGATGCGCAGCGTGTGCTGAGACTGGCGACAGGACTCGATTCCGGTTTCATCCTGTTCCCGTTGCTGGATCCGAATGTGATTGCCGACGTGACCGCCAACGGCCTGACCTCTTCACTCGACGCTACGCGCATCCTGCAGGAATTGGTCGGACTCGACCGGCCCGAGATTCCGCCGCTTCCGGGAGTCGTCATTCCTCCGCCGGTGGCGGATCCGCTGCTCAGCATGCCGGTCGATGTTGTGGGTGCGCCCGGTGCCACGGTCACGGTCCCCGTCAACATTGACGACGCGAATCTCGTGGAGTCTCTCGATCTCACGATCAGCTACGACACGACGCGGTTCGACGTCTCGACAACAGACGTGCGCGCGGGATCGCTCACCAGTGGCGCCACGATCATCGCCAACGTGGACGACGCCGCAGGGCTCATTCGCGTGTCCATGCTTACGGCCCAGGCCCTGAACAAAACATCGGGAAGCCTGCTGGAAATCGGCTACCACATCCGGAACGATGCGCGTCCCGGCCCGAGCCTGCTCGACCTTCAGTTTGCGGCGCTCAATGAAGGGACGCTGGTCCTGACCTGGCTGGCCGTACCAGGAGAGGATCCGACGGACGGCAAGATCACCGTTCCCGGCGCGATTGCCATCCAGGAGATCGCGGCAGTGGTGCCCCGAGTTGAGAACGTCGAGGTGGCAGCCGAAGCTGCAGTCGCAAGTCTGAAAGCCGTCGAGGTCCGAACTCCAGCGAAGGCAATGGTTTCAACAACGAAGCCGCAGCATCCTTTTCTGGCGTTTCCCGTGGACACACCCCGCGGAAGTGCGGTCTGGTCCGACGACCGGTACGCGGACAGTGGGAGGGAAGCGGATGCGTTTGCGATGGGCCAGGACCCGCAGTTTTCCGCGAATCTCGATGAATGGTGGGGAAGCACGCCGTTCAAGAAAGCAAAGCGGCCTCGCTCGATTGCAGTGCGCACCCAGCGATAAGGGGAGCGCCGTCCCTTCCGATCTTCCTTAACGGGGACACGACGTCGTATACTTCGCAAACTTCGAACAGCGCGTGCTGTTGGAAGTGAAGCCGCAGTCACACGCAGATCCATTCCAACCAAATCAGAAGGAGAACATGAGAGCAAGAGGCGTTTCCTTTTCCGAACCAGACAGGGAATTGACGACGGCGACGCTGCAGACTCGCTAAGCATCGCAGCGGGTGCTGACCGGCCTCCATACATAGCCATCGGCAGTTTTCCGATTTTGGATTCGCATCGCTTCCGGGAAGGCCGGACAGCGTTGTCATGCGTGTCTTTACTGAATTGAGCTGACGCAGCGAGTGAGGAGGCAGTTGAGATGAAGCGGTTCCCGAAGATCTTGAATCGAGCACGGAAGCAGAAGAGGGAAGCACGGAAGAAGCATGTGATCAGCGCGTCGCCGGCCGGCTTCGCCGTGGAGTCATTAGAGCCGCGGGTGCTGATGAGTGGGGATCCGTTGCTCGTGACCCAGTTCACTGCGACAGCCAGCGGCTTCGACGTTCAGTTCGACCAGACAGTCGATCGCTCCACGCTCAATCTCTTCGACACCGAGGCGGGCACGCTGGGTCCTGCCGATGTCACCGTGGTTGGAAACACCGAGGGGAACGTCAAGGGCTCGCTCTCCGTCGACAACAACACGATCCACTTCGTCAGGACCGGTGGTGCTCTCGCCAGCGACACCTACACGGTGACGCTGCGCAGCGGCGCCAATGGGGTGAAAGCCGTCGGCGGAGGACTGCTTGACGGCGATGCGGATGGGGTAGCGGGCGGCGACTATGTCCACGGATTTACCATCGCGCCGTTTGCAGGTGTAACCATTGCGATTCCCGACTTTGCTCGTGGTCCAGGGCAGGTCGTCAATATTCCGGCACCGGGCGTGGGAATTCCCGTCTCGATCAGCGATGGGACCGGCGTTTCCACCGTGGATTTCACGTTGACCTATGACCCCGCGCTGTTGCGGATCGTCGCGGCGAATCCCGGCGAAGCGCTCCCGGTGGGAACCAGCGTCCAATCGGATCTGTCGACGCCGGGAACTCTCTCGGTGCACATTGCGTCGCCTGCGCCGATGAATTCCGGACCATTGGATTTGGTGCGTGTGGTGGCGGAAGTGCCGCATACCGCCGCGTATGGGCAGGCCGGATTTCTGGATCTCAGCCAGGTATCGATCAACGGCGGGGCAATCGCGGGGCGCGGCGACGACGGCATCCAGGTTGCGGCGCATTTTGGCGAAGCGACCGGCAACCGCGCGTACAGTGCGCTCGATGGATCGAGAATCCTGCGGGTGGTCGTTGGGCTCGATAGTGGATTCGCGGCCTATCCCTCGGTGGATCCCATACTCCTGACCGATATCACCGGCAACGGCATCCTGAGTTCGCTCGACGGGACTCGCATCCTGCAGGAAGTCGTGGGTCTGGATCGCGCGGAGATTGCGGCGATCACCGCCCTCATTCTGGCCGGGCTGTCGGGCGACACGGGCGTGAGTTCAGGCGACGGAGTGACCTTCGATCCGTCGGTGTCCGGAACAACGACCGATGATGGAGTGGTCACCAGTTTCCTCGCGCGTGTCGATGGCAGTCCCTTCGTCGACGTGACGACTGATCTGCAGGGCAACGCGTTCAGTTTCGATCGCGCCAGACTCGAACAGATCCTGGGCGGCTCGCTCGGAGATGGCAGCCACACCCTGAGCTTTCAGGCCACCGATAACGCCGGCAATGTTTCCACCGTCAGCTCCTTCGGCTTTACTCTGGACACCGCGCCGCCGGCAATTACCGCGCTCGGTTTGTCCCCTGGTTCGGATACCGGAACGCCGGGCGACAACATTACCAGCGCGGCACAGGTTCTCCTGATCGGCGCCGGCGAAGCGGGCGCTACCCTGAAGCTGAATGCAATCGCGGTATTGGCTGGCGCAGGTGGCGTCTTCCAGATACCGAACGTCGCGCTGGCGGACGGCAGCAACGCATTCACCCTGACAGCAACGGATGCCGCCGGCAACAACGCGCAGCGCGGTCTCACGGTGACGAGACAGGGCGCGGTCACCGCGGACGTGGCGCTGCAGTGGAACCAGCAGGCGCTGGAGGCAATCCGGCTGACGGTAATGGATCCACCCGTTGCCACGCGGGTTCTGGCGATGGTAAGTCTGGCGCAGTACGACACGCTTGCCGCCATTGAAGGCACGCCGGCGTACCTTGTCCGGCAGTCCGTGAGCGGACCGGTTTCCCTGGACGCCGCCCTGGCCAAGGCCGCACACACCGTCCTGTACGCGTTGTTCCCCAGTTTGAGGGCCACGTTCGATGCGGCCCTGAATTCTCTACTGAGCACAATTCCTGCGGATGCCGCCAGGAGCAATGCCCTGGCGCTTGGCCTGGCAGTCGGTAACGGCGTTCTCGCCATTCGGGCTCAGGACGGTTCGGATGTGTTTGTCGATTATCCCGGCAGCGCGCAGATCGGAGCGTGGCGCCCCACGGCTCCCATGTTCGAAACCGCGGAGACGCCCCAATGGGGGGAAGTGACCCCGTTTGCATTGACCTCCAACGACCAGTTCCGGCCGGAGTTGCCGCCGTCTTTGGATTCGGCGGAGTATGCCGCCAGTGTCGAGGAAATCCGCAGCCTTGGCAGCGCCACCAGTACGACCCGCACCTCGGATCAAACCGAGCAGGCGCAGTTCTGGGCCGACGGCAAGGGAAGTTATACGCCGGTGGGCCACTGGAATCAGATCGCGCAGCAGATCGCTTTGAGCAAGGGCAATAGCCTGAGTTCCAACGTACGCTTGCTTGCGGAATTGAACGTCGCGCTGGCCGACGCCGCGATTGCGGCCTGGGACGCGAAATACTATTACGGACTCTGGCGTCCGATTGACGCCATCCACAATGCCGGCCTGGACAACAATCCGGCTACCCTGGCCGAGGCGAACTGGACGCCGTTGCTGATCACTCCATTTCATCCGGAGTACGTTTCAGGCCACTCCACGTTCAGTGCGTCCGCAGCCGAAATTCTGGCCGCAACGTTCGGCGACAACACAGCGTTCAGCACGACGGCCTTTACGCTGCCCGGGGTAACGCGCAGTTTCACGAGCTTTACAGAGGCGGCCGCGGAAGCGGGCCGCAGCCGCATTTACGGTGGCATCCACTACGAATTCACCAATCAGGCTGGACAGGAGTTGGGACGTCAGGTTGCCGAAGCCGTACTGAACCGCTTCGCGCTGAGCCAGGATGCTCAAGCCCCAATTGTGGTGGCCGACAGCCTGCCCGCAGTAACGAACACGAACATGACCCTGACCGGGCAGATCATCGACAACCTGTCCGGAGTTGCCGAGACGCAGTACTGGATCGATGACGGCGCGCCGCAAATACTGACACTCAATGCTGAGGGCCGTTTCTCGATCGTTACAGCCTTCGCGCTGAACGGTGCAGCGGATGGTCTGCACACGATCCATATCACCGCCGAAGACGCCGCCAACAACATTGCGCCAGTGTTCACGAGAAGCTTCACATTGGATACCGTCTTGCCGGCGATCGCGCTGAACAGCATTGCCGACAACGCCGCGATCGATGCCGGTTCGAGGCTCATCGGAATTGCCAATCCCACCGGATCGGCGATCATCGAATTGAACTACCGATTCGACACGAATCAGCCACGAAGCATGACGTTCGACGGCGCCGGCGCATTCAATGAACAACTTGTCCTGGGAAATCTCACGGAAGGCGCTCACGTCCTGACTCTGACGGCCCGGGATGCCGCGGGCAATCAGGCGACGCTCACGCGCAACGTTACTCTTCCACAGGCCGCGCCATTCACGCTCACAGGGGTGAGTCCCATCGATGGCGCGATCGACATCGGCGTTACGTTCCATCCTCAGGTCCTGTTTTCCCGCAGCGTGGATGTGGCGACGCTGACTTCCAACACCTTCTTTGCAACCGGAGCGGACGGGCAAAAACTTCCCGCCACGATTGTTCCGGCCCAGGACGGCAGCTTCGCCTGGCTCTTCTTCACCAGTCCACTTCCAGGCGCTTCAACGGTAACGCTTCACGTCGATGGCGAATCGATCCGCGCAGCCGCCGACCACGTCAGACTCGACGCCGACGGTGACGGCGTCGCGGGCGGCGTCTTCACCAGCACGTTCAGCACGGTGAGCCGGTCCTCGATTCCGGGAACGCAACTCATTGGAAAAGTCGTCGATCCCGGACCGGATCTGGAGCCGATGACGTTCGACGACATCCGGCGCGGTCCCGACGGAATCATCCACACGGCAGACGATGTGTTTCTGAATCCAATCGTTCATGCGAAGGTGTTCATCCTCGGCCAGGAGGAACGACTTTCCAGCACATTGGGATCCTAAGCTTAGAATTCCACGTGGACAAGTTGTCGCG
>JADMIO011014728.1_pt1 | contig 51685 bp, 44 predicted proteins | sample 8958161 | NCBI WGS metagenome assembly JADMIO01 (sample SAMN16585339, study PRJNA669376) | soil metagenome | isolation source: Crop rotation soil | place: USA: Cullars Rotation, Alabama | collected 2011
CGCGACAACTTGTCCACGTGGAATTCTAAGCTTAGGATCCCAATGTGCTGGAAAGCGGCCGCCGGCATCCTCGCTTCGCGCACCAGTACTGGGATGACTGCGATGTTGCGGTACAGCGCGGTGGCAATCTCGTGCCGCACATAATCGTCTGGCTTCTGAATGCGCGGTGTGTCGCTCTCGTCTTTAATTGTTAACCACTGCTTGCCAATGATCGCCAACAGCACATGACTAGTGCCGACGGTATCCTGAATCACGCGACTGAAATCAGCTCCTGGATTGATCCCTGTGACATCCATAAACACGCGTCCGGGAAAGCGAGCGTGCAACCGATCGTAGATGCGGCCGGCATAGCCTTCAGCATCATCGCGGCGATAGCAAATGAAAATCTTCTTCGGTGACATGAGGCTCTCCTGAGGCTGTTCTGAGGCGCTTGTAGAACGAACGCGACGGACGAATGCGAGAAACGTGCAAGACTGCGCGACAGAGACTAATAAATTTGCGGTTGAGGCGCAAGATTTTTGGTCGGTTCAACTCGCGGCTGCCAGGTGCTGAATGGCTAGATAGAAAGTGCTTTGGTAAGGTCAGCCGCGAGCAACCGGTGAAACAGATGCTCACCACCCTCGCGCCGCACCGACAAACGACCGGCGCGATAGGCGCGCGAATTCAAACCGCGCTGAACCGAATAACAAATGTCAGTGTCTTCATCCTGAATACGTTGGCCGACTGCAATGCTCGCATCGTTATGTGGACGCGCTGCGTCACTCACATCAGGAAAATAAAAATCGAAGACTACTTCAGTCTTATCGACGCCGCGCGGGACAACGAGGTTCGTATCCATTGCCCCGTCGTACCAATTGATCATGAAATTCGGATACAGCCAATAGTAAAGGGCGCGCTCGCCCTGACGGACGGCGCCCGTTTCCGCTTCGGCGCCGTCGCTGACGAGGGGACTGGACTGCAAACAAAAGTTTGCGCCGTTCTCAATCGTGTAGTTGCTGTAGTCGAGCACGCTGTCCAGCCCTTTGTGCAGATGGGGTACGTGATAACCGCCATCCAGATAGTTATCGACAAATACTTTCCAGTTGCAATCAAATTGGTAGTGGCGTCGTTCGTACCAATGAAGCCGTCCCAACTGCAATCGCTCGACTGCCGTAATCAAATCGTTGCCAAGAAAGTCAGATAGTCTTTCGTTAGCATTGTTCGCTGTGTTTACATTTACAAAAACCCACTTTTCCCATGCCGACACAGCTAACGGCACCAAGCTATTGTTGGCTCGATCAAAATCGCAAACACCGGAAAAGTCGGGAACGCCTTTCAACTCACCTGCGAGCGAGTAGGTCCACCCGTGATAGGGACAACGCAGTTGAGCTACCGTCCCGCCGGGCTCTGTCATCACTGCGGCGGCGTGGTGCCGGCAAACGTTAAAGAACGCGCGCAATAATCCGTCGTCTCCGCGCACCACTACAATGGGTTCGCCGGCAACATTCGTAGTTACGAATTGGCCGCGTTCGCTTAACTGGTCCGTGCGCGCAACCATTTGCCACGATCCGGCAAACACACTTTCCAGTTCAAGGTTGTAAAGCTCGTCATTTATGTACCAGGAGGCGGGAATGGTCCAGGCGCGTTCGAGCGGCGCGTTTGAATCATAACTTTCGACGATCTTTTCGAGAGGTTGTTTCATGCGTAAGGGCGTTCAGTTGGTCAGCACGGCGCCACTGCAATCATTAGCTGATCCACCACTCGATTGTGCTGTTTTAATTAAATGACTGGCGTTGCGGTCTTTCTTTTAGGATTAAAGAAAGGCGTCTTCACGACGGTTGCGCCAACTCGATGTCTGACGGCCTCGACGGTAATCTCGAACTCGAGTTTGCTACCGAGCTTTGTGTGTGGCCAATCGATCGTCGCCAGCGCGATCATCTTCTTTAGTGTTGGCGACCAGGTGCTTGAAGTCGCTTTTCCGACTTGCTCGCCATCTTGAAATACCGGCACGGCTACGCGCGAGGCGATGGCGGAAACGGCTGGCGGCAAACCGACCTTTTCATAAAGACTTTCCACCTGGGGCCAGTCAATTTCCAACCCGACTATTTCGCGTTTGTGCCCGCGTTTCCGCTCAGCCTGCAAAGCCGCCTGGCCAACGAAACGCTCCTTGTCCAGGTTGACTAGGCGGCCCAGTCCCATCTCGAAAGGTGAATACTTTTGTTGCTCAACCAGCGCCTTCTTGCTGCTGTTGAAGTCAACGTCGATAAGCAATAAGCCGGCCTCGATGCGTGCTACATCGAGCGCCAACATGCCAGTCGGGTGAATATCAAAGGCTTTCCCCGCCGTTACCAACGCGTCCCAGACGTCGAGTGCGTGCTGACTCTCAACCCAAACCTCGTAACCAAGATCCCCGGTGTAACCGGTACGTGAAATTTCCACGTTGATGCCGGCTACAGTTCCCTTCGTCACCCGAAAATACTTAAGGTTTTCAATATCGGCATCGGCGACGAGTTGTTTCAGCAGCCGGCCCGAAGTTGGTCCCTGGAGTGCGAGCGCGGAAACGGTTTCAGAAATGTCTTCGATCTCGACTTGCATACCACCGGCGTTCAAGCGAAACCAGCGCAGGCTTGGATCGGCCGCGGTCCAGCGGTACGTATTTTCTTCCAAACGCGAAACGGTGCCGTCGTCAATCACCTTGCCCTGCTCGTCGCACCACGGCGTGTAAATAACCTGTCCCACGCTTACCTTGCGCATATCTCGAGTAATGATCCGATCGACTAGTTTGGTCGCGTCTCGACCAGTGAGCCGGTATTTGAAGAGTGGCGAAATATCGATCAAGGCTGCGGCATTGCGGATCGCGTTGTACTCGTGCTCGTGGTGTGGTTCATATGAACTGACGGCGTAGTATCCCGACCACTCGCGGTAGTTCAAACTCTCGCAAAGTGAAAACGTGCGTTCGTGAAATGGTGTGCCAACAGGCATGCGTGTGTTCGATTGGCGTGATTGTCAGGGCGAGCGATTATAAGTATGCTTGCCGTGCTTCAGCAACCTGCATTTTCGAACCATTTCATGAGTAACAAATACGACGTCATCGTGATCGGTGGTGGTCACAATGGACTGGTGAACGCCGCTTATCTTGCGCGCGCCGGCAAACGCGTGCTCGTGCTTGAACGGCGTCACGTTTTAGGCGGCGCTGCGGTTAGTGAAGAAGTTTTTCCGGGTTTCAAATTCTCAGTCTGTTCATACGTTGTTTCGTTGTTGCGTCCCGAGATCATTCGCGAACTTGATCTGCCGCGCCATGGTCTGGAAATTCTGCCGCTCGATGGCACGTTCACGCCGATGCTCAACGGCGATTACTTGTGGCGCGTTAACGATCACGCAAAGACGAGACGCGAAATTGCGCGGCATTCAAAAGTCGACGCCGAGGCTTACGACGAATACGGCAAGGCGATGGTCGACATGGCCCACTTCGTCAAACCGATCATGAATATGACCCCGCCGGATCCAACTTCGCTGAATCCGAAAGGCCTGAAAGATCTTTTGTTTCTGGGACGCCGCTTCCAGAAACTATCGGACGACGATAAGTACAACCAGATCCAGTTGATGACCATGAGCGCTGTCGATTTTCTGGACCAGTGGTTTGAGACGGACGTGCTAAAGGCGACGATGTCTGCGTCCGGAATTATCGGCACGTTCCTTGGCGTCCGGTCACCGGGCACCGCCTACGTTTTGTTGCATCACTACATGGGCGAGATCGACGGCGCTTTTCGTTCGTGGGGATTGTCACGCGGAGGCACCGGCGCCATCTCGAATGCGATCGCTGGCGCGGCCCGAGAGGCGGGCGCGGAAATTCGCACCGAAGCACCTATCGAGAAAATCCTTCTAAAAAATGGCGTCGCGAAGGGCGTGGTGCTGAAAAACGGCGATGAGTTTCACGCGACGGTCGTTTCGTCGAGCGTAGATCCGCGCCTCACTTTCATGAAAATGATTGGCGAAGAGCAACTGCCCGATGGTTTTGTGGATGATTTGAAACGCTATAAGTTTCGCGGGTCGTCCGGGAAAGTAAATCTCGCGCTCGATGGTCTGCCGAATTTCAAATGTTTGCCTGGTCCCGGCGCGCATTTGCGTGGTGCTGTTTCAATTTCGCCCAGCGTTGATTACATGGAGCGCGCCTACGACGAAGCAAAGTACGGCCGCTTCTCGCGCCGGCCCTACATCGACATGGTGATTCCCAGTTTGACTGATCCGTCTGTTGCGCCGCCCGGCAAACACGTGATGTCGTGCTTTGTGCAGTACGCGCCGTACAACTTGAAGGAAGGCAATTGGGATGAGAAGCGCGAGGAGTTCGGCGATACGGTGATCGATACGATCGCCGAACACGCGCCGAATATCAAAGATTTGATTTTGCACCGTCAGGTGCTGACGCCGCTTGATCTCGAGCGCGACTTTGGACTGTCCGAAGGAAATATTTTTCAGGGCGAGTTGACGCTCGAACAGCTCTTCTTTCTGAGGCCGGCGCCGGGTTGGGCGCAATATCGCACGCCAATCAAAAATCTTTACATGTGCGGATCGGCCACTCATCCGGGCGGCGGCATCATGGGCGCACCCGGAAGAAATGCTGCTTTAAGGATGCTGGAAGAAATTTGAAAAGCGGCATCAGCAGATTACGCAGATTGCCCGGGATAACAAATAAAGACGTATCAAAACGCTGAAGCAAAAGCTGCGTTCATGTAGCCGGGTTGAACCTGCGTAATCTGCGGATTGTCCTGTTATGACATACGACGCGATCATCATCGGCGCGGGGCACAACGGCCTCGTGACGGCGTTTTATCTCGCAAAAGCGGGGCTAAAAACACTTGTCCTGGAGCGGCGCGACACAGTTGGCGGCGGCGCTATCACCGAAGAGTTTTATCCCGGCTTTCGTTCATCCACATTGAGTTCGAGTCCCGGTCCGTTGCTGCGGCAAGTAATCGATGATCTCAACTTACAGCGTCGCGGTGTTGAATTCATTACCCCTCCGGTTCGCATCTTTGCGCCGAACGCAAACGGCAATGCAATTTGCATCTACGAAGATTCACAACGCACCAGTGCTGAATTGGCAGGCATCAGCGCCAAAGATGCGGCCGCTTATCCTGAATTCCTCTCAACCTTTTCGCGTCTCGGCAAAGCCTTGCGGCCATTGCTTAGCATGACGCCGCCTGACATTGGGCAGCCGACGAAAAACGAATTGTGGCAGTTGGGAAAATTGGGACTCGGACTTCGCGGCCTGGGCAAGAAAGATGAATACCGGCTGCTGCGTTATGGGCCAATGGCGGTTGCCGATCTTGCGGCCGAATGGTTTGAAACGGAGACTCTGCGCGCGATCGTTGCCTCACGCGGAATCTCAGGAGCATTCGCTGGTCCATGGTCGGCGGGAACAAGTGCCGCAGTGTTGTTGCAAGCCGCGAACGGCAGCAGTCCCTTTGCGCCGGCAACAATCGTAAAAGGCGGTATGGGTGCATTGTCGCAAGCTATGGCCGAAGCAGCGCTCGATGCGGGCGCGGAAATTCGGACGGGCAGTAACGTCGCAACTATCAAAGTCAAGGACGGAATTGCAAGCGGTGTGTTATTGCAAAGCGGCGAAGAAATTCCGGCCTGGGCAAACGTGACAGCGCACGATCCGGCCATCACGATTCTCGAAATGATTGCGCCTTGGGAGTTGGATCCCACCTACCGCAATCGCATCAAACATGTGCGGGCGCCGGGTGTTGTCGCGCGGGTGCATTTAGCTCTGTCAGCGTTACCCGAATTTGCCGGTGTGGATGCGAATGACGCAAGGGAAAAGCTTTCGGGCCGCATTCACATTGGTCCCGAAATCGATTATTTGGAACGCGCATTTGATGCGGCCAAGTACGGCGATATCTCGCCGCGGCCGTACCTCGATGTGCGCATTCCCTCGCTTAGCGATTCGTCGCTTGCTTCCGACGGAGCACACGTGATGTCTATTCAGGCGCAGTTTGCTCCTTACGATCTGAAACAAGGCGATTGGAATTCGCGACGCGACGAATTGTGCGATATCGTGGTTGACACTCTGTCCGACTACGCTCCGAATCTTCGAAGCTTGATCATCGGCCGGCAAGTCATCACGCCGTTTGATTTGCAAGCGACGTACGGCTTGCGCAACGGACATATTCATCATGGAGAACAATCGCTCGACCAACTTTATGCATTTCGACCCGTTATCGGATCAGCGCAATATCGCACGGCCGTTAAAGGTCTTTACATGTGCAGCGCGGGCACGCATCCCGGTGGCGGTATCACCGGCGCGCCTGGCTCAAACGCCGCCCGCGAGATCATTAAGGACTTTAAGAAACGCAAATGAACTTGAATCAGATTTCAAGATTCCGTACTGAGGCTTGAAATCGGTTTTGAATTTTGAACTTTTAATTTGAACTCGTATGCTCCGACCATCAAGAAGCTTTGCCAGCGATAACAACGCCGGCGTTCATCCGAAAGTGATGGCGGCAATAGCTGCAGCCAACGAAGGTCACGTCGTTGCCTACGGCGACGATCCTTACACAGCCCGCGCTACCGAACTTTTTCAACAACATCTTGGTAAAGCCGCCGAAGTGTTTTTTGTTTTTGGCGGCACTGGCGCAAACGTACTCGGGCTGAAAGCGATAACCCAATCGCATCACGCGGTCATTTGCGCCGAGACGGCTCACATCTATGTCGATGAGTGTGGCGCGCCCGAAAAGTTTACCGGCTGTAAATTGCTGCCGGTATCGACGCCAGATGGAAAGATCAGGCCCGAGCAGCTTAAGCCTTTGCTACACGACGTAGGTTTCGAGCATCACGTTCAGCCGCGAGTGATTTCGATTTCGCAAGCCACCGAAATGGGCACGGTATACAGCGTAAAAGAAATGAAAGCGCTTTCTGCATTTGCTCATGATCATGACATGTTGTTGCACGTTGACGGCGCACGAATCGCGAATGCTGCCGCAAGTCTCGACCTAAAGCTACGCGCGATCACGCGCGATGCCGGTGTCGACGTGCTTTCGTTTGGCGGCGCAAAAAACGGAATGATGTACGGTGAAGCAGTGGTGTTTTTCGACAAGAAACTGGCGTCGGAATTTAAGTACACGCGAAAGCAGGGCATGCACCTGCCCTCAAAGATGCGATATATCTCGGCGCAGTTCGAAGCGCTGTTGATGAATAACCTTTGGCGTGACAACGCGCGTCATGCGAATCGCATGGCCCAATTGCTGGCGGCGCAACTTCGCAACATTCCGCAAATCACCGTCACGCAAAATGTGGAAGCGAACGGGGTCTTCGCAATCATTCCGAAAAAATATGTTGCCAGGTTACAAGAGAAATATTTTTTCTATGTGTGGAATGAAGAGACTTCCGAAGTGAGGTTGATGACTTCGTTCGATACTACTGAAGAGGACATCCGCGACTTTATCGAGCTGATTCAGAGAATCGTTCGATAGGCTGACTCACGCAATACGGTAGAGTTCAATCCGGTGGACGCCCGCATCCGCTTGCTACCGCGAGCGGTTCTGTAAGCTAATTCAACAAGAACTTTAATAACCCATGCGCGGCGCCGATGGCGCTTAGACGATGGTCGGCTGCGTCGCGCATGAGGATGGGTGAATCGCCTGCCACCTTTCTTTGCTCATCTAACAATTTCTGCCGTTCGTACTTAAGCTCTTCTTTTTCACGATTGCGCGACGCTTCGAGCCCACCGCCGCGGATAAATGCGACTATATTGCTCAGCTCTTCGCGATCAAACCACGTCCCGTGGCCCTTACAAATGTCCACAATTACGCCTGAGCAACGCGCAAAATTTATCCGGTTCATTAACTGAGAACAGACGGGGCACGGCACGTATTTGATTTTGTTGACCTCGTGCACTTCTGCTGTTGGAGCCAGCGACGCTGAACCCAGCACAGCAGATTGTTGTTCGCGCTCGGCGCAAATCTTTTCAAACGACGCGACGTCCAGCCAAAGTCCGAGACACCGACCGCACTCATGCACCTGGTTTGAACCGATCGTCACCAGATTCATCTTTACGCTGCAACGCGGGCAGGCAAGCTCAGACGCTTTCGCGTCAGGCGTGACCGTGACGCTACCGCAGTGCGGACAGTGCCTGCTACCCGCGAAGATCATTCCAAAGCAGTACGGGCAAGCAACGGTCGCTAAGCGAGAGCCGCAAAACCTACACGCAGGTTCAGCCGTCTCAGTTGCCGCGCCGCAGTTCGGACAGTTAAGCGTTTCAGCTTGCATCGACGGCATTCTAACAGGAGCGATCAGGCTAGACTATAAACATTGCTGGCGACATCTTTCGGCGCAAAAGATAGGAAACACTGTTGCACAAAACGTTATTCGCCTGGCCGCCTTGCCTGCGCTCGACGTGAGGGGCAGAATAGAAACGTCAATGATTATTTCAACGGCCACGATTCCTGCTGGATTTCTAGATCCGCGAGGCGTGCGACCGTCAACGACAATGGACCACGTCATCAACTGACAACAACACAGGACGAACCAATGAGCGCGCCAGTGCAAAAGGAAAACAACCCGCCTGCTACCGACCTGGATCAACTTTGCATCAACACAATTCGCACGCTTTCACTTGATGCTGTGCAAAAAGCGAACTCGGGTCATCCGGGATTGCCGCTGGGCGCCGCGCCCATGGCGTACGTTTTGTGGACGCGTTTCTTGCGGCACAATCCGAAAAATCCAAAGTGGGAAAACCGCGATCGCTTTTTGCTTTCTGCCGGTCACGGTTCGATGTTGCTCTACTCGCTCCTGCATCTCACGGGATACGATCTCCCGCTCGAGGAAATAAAAAACTTTCGCCAGTTTGGATCCAAAACGCCCGGCCATCCCGAATACGGTCTTACTCCCGGCGTCGAAATTACCACCGGCCCACTGGGCCAAGGATTTGCGAACGGTGTCGGCATGGCAATGGGCGCGGCGCACCTCGCGGCAAAATTCAACAAGGAAGATTTTCCCTTAATCGATCATTACGTTTACGCAATCGTTTCGGATGGTGATCTGATGGAAGGTGTAGCGTCGGAAGCGGCGTCGCTGGCCGGCCATTTAAAATTAGGCAAGCTGATTTATCTCTACGATGACAACAACGTGACGATCGAAGGTTTTACCAAGCTTGCTTTCACCGAGGACGTGCCGAAACGCTTTGAAGCGTATGGCTGGCACACGTTGACGGTGGAAGATGGCAACAATCTTGCCGAAATAGATCAGGCGATCCGTGACGCACAATCCATGGGCAGCAAACCTTCGTTGATTTCAGTGAAGACTACGATCGGTTACGGCATGCCAACGGCGGGTACGCGCAAAGCTCACAGCGATGCGCCGGGCGAAGATGCGGTACGCGAAACTAAACGTCATCTTGGCTGGCCGGACGACAAACAGTTCTTCATTCCCGACGAAGCGTTGGCCCACTTTCGTGAAGCGGTGGAGCGCGGCGCACAGCAGGAAGCCGAATGGCGCGCACTGAGCGAACGGTTCGTACAAAAGCATCGAGAGCTTGGCGAGTTATGGACCACGACCGTCAAAGGAGAATTGCCGGCGGACTGGGAGACTCATCTGCCGGATTTCAAAGCTGCGAAATCGGTGGCGACTCGTGTCGCCAGTGGTGAAGTTATCAACGCGCTGGCGCCGCATCTGCCAATGTTGATTGGCGGTTCGGCCGATCTCGGCGTTTCGAATAACACTGACATTAAAGACAGCGGCAGTTTCGAAGCCGGAGAATACGATGGCCGAATCCTTCACTTCGGTGTGCGCGAACACGCTATGGGATCGACGCTGACGGGAATTTCTCTGAATGGCGGCTTGATTCCTTATGGCGGCACCTTCATGACGTTTTCGGATTACATGCGGCCGGCGATCCGCCTGGCTGCACTCTCCGAAGTCCAGGTCATTTATGTTTTCACGCATGACTCCATCGGCCTCGGCGAAGATGGTCCAACGCATCAACCAATTGAGCACCTCGCTGCGTTGCGCGCCATTCCGAACCTATTCGTTATCCGCCCGGCGGATTCACCTGAAGTCAGCGAAGCTTGGCGCATTGCGATCATGCGCCGGCATGCACCGACTGCTTTAGCACTGACGAGGCAAAAAGTTCCCGTCATCGATCGCTCGCGCTACGCAGCCGCTGAAGGTTTGCGCCGCGGTGGCTATGTCCTCGCGGAAGGCGAAGGTGGTGCGCTTCAACTAATCCTGATCGCGACTGGTTCCGAAGTTTCGCTGGCACTTGAGGCGCGCGAAAAGCTTCAAAGCGAAGGTATTGCCACGCGGGTGGTTTCACTGCCTTGCCTTGAGCTATTCGAAGAACAGGATGAGCAATATCGCACTGAAGTTTTACCGCCGGCGACGACAGCGCGACTGGCAATCGAAGCAGGTGTCCGTCAGGGTTGGGACCGCTATGTTGGGCCACGCGGCGATGTGGTTTGCCTCGATCGCTTTGGCGCCTCCGCTCCGGGCGATATCGCGATGAAAGAACTTGGATTCAACGTTGAAAATGTCCTGAGACGTGCTCGAGCTTTGATCTAATGCGAATTGCGATTGGAGCCGATCATGGCGGCTACCCGCTGAATGAACGCATCATCGCTGAGTTGCAAGCGAGCGGGCGCGAGCTCATTGATTTTGGGACGCACGATGGTTCGCAACCCGACGATTATCCTGATTACGCCGTGCAGGTGGGACAGGCGGTACAAAATGGCGAAGCGGAAATCGGGATCCTGATTTGCGGCAGTGGTGTAGGGGCTGCGGTCGCCGCGAACAAACTGAAGGGCATTCGCGCGGCGTTATGCGGCGATACCTACTCGGCTCATCAATGCCGCGAACATGATGATTGCAATGTGCTGTGCCTGGGTGCGCGAGTCGTGGGGGTGGAATTAGCGCTTGAAATTGTGCGCGCTTTTGTCGGCGCGCGATTCAGTGGCGAGGAACGCCATAAGAGAAGACTTGCCAAGATCGCGGCCATTGAAAATAAAGAGTCGAGTTAGACCACCCGTGATCGTCGTTTATAAAGAATCTTTGCACGTTGAATTATCAGGTTTCGAATTAATTTTCAGCTGCCGAATACGAAGCGCAGCGCTGCCGGCATCACCTCAAATGAAACCGGCGTCAATCCTCGCACGTTCCCATCAGCTTCGATCAGCATCGCGTCTTCCGTCTTAAACGTCGCAATCCGCACGCTTCTCCCTTGAGTGATACGAACTTTTGGATTGGCGATGTGACCGCCTTTATGAATACGGCCAAGCTCGCGCAAAATACTGGCTCGACCCAAACCGGAAGCGGTAACTACATCCAACTTGCCATCATCTACCTTGGCGTCCGGCGATAACATCATGCCGCCACCTGCATAGAGACCGTTCGCAACCGCGGCTAGATTCATTTCCGCTTCATAGCTTTGTTCGTCAACCGTTATTCGCACGCGCCGCTCGCGCCATGCGATCAAACCGCGGGCCGCGGCTAGGGCAAATCGCATTTCACCTGAACAACGTCGCAGCATCGGGCCTTGGGCCGCGACTCGTGCCGCAGTTTCGCCGCCGATGCCCATCGTTGAAGCGTTGAGGCAAATGAAGGGCGCAGCGTAGTTGTCGCATCTACCGTAAAGCAGGTCGCAACTTTTTGTAGTTTGTTCCTTGCCGCGGCAATGTTCGATCAGGATTTCGATCCAGCGGTCCACGGAAGCGCGACTGCCCATTAAGCCGCGCGCGAAATCGTCACCCGTTCCGGCAGGCAAAATCGCTAGCGAAGCCCGCGAGTTAACTGGCGCCGGCAGTTTGTTCAAATCCGAATAAAATTGAAAAAAGCCCTGCGCGGCTTCGCTTAATGTTCCGTCGCCCCCGACCACGGCAATTGTGGTAACGCCCGACAACAGCGCGTCGCGAGTTTTATCGGTCGCATCACCCGCGCGCGTCGTTTCACAAATGTCATAGTCGATTCGCGCCGACGAAAGTTTCTCCTGCACTTTCGGCGCCGCCGCTCGGGCTTTGGCTGCCACTTGATTGACGATGACGAGCAATTTCACTGACCGGGATTTCCTTCGCATAGAAAGTCAGAACCGGGGAGCGTTAGCGACCGCGTTACTGACTGCGGTAAAAGTCGATGACGCCTTGAAAACTACTCGTGCGAACCAGAACTAATTACACAGAAATTAATTGAGATCCTCGCCCTTGGCTGCATTGACTTTCCAGGTTTACCTTCTAACATTCGGCAATTATGAAAGCTGTAACAATAAACAGGCCCGGCGGCGTAGAAGTTTTAGAGATCGCTGACATAGAAATGCCACCGCTGCCCTCAGCGGATCGTGTCCGTGTTCGCGTTCGTGCCGCCGGTTTGAATCGCGCGGATGTTCTACAACGGCTCGGCCACTATCCCGCGCCGCCCGGCTATCCGCAGAACGTTCCCGGGCTCGAGTTCGCAGGCGAAGTGGAATCCCTGGGTCCCGACGCTCGCACCTGGCGGGCCGGCCAACGCGTGTTTGGCATAACCGCGGGCGGCGCCCAGGCTGAATACTTGGTCGTGCCTGAAAATCATCTCGCGGAAATTCCTGACAATCTCGATTGGTCGCAGGCCGGCGCAGTGCCGGAAGTTTTTATCACAGCCCACGATGCTTTGTTTACTCAAGCGAACCTGCAATTGGGCGAGACGATGATGGTCCACGCGGCCGGCTCCGGTGTCGGCACCGCCGCTATTCAGCTTGCGAACGCAGCCGGTGCAGTCACATTCGGCACTTCACGAACTACTGAAAAATTGCAACGGGCCAAAGAGTACGGATTAGACCATGGCGTTGCGGTCGGCGATGAGCCAAAGTCGGCAATTGAAGTAGTTCGGAGCGAGACGAATGGCAATGGTATTGATGTCATAATCGATCTGGTCGGCGGCGCATATCTCGAACCGAATTTGAACATGCTGGCGAGTCATGGACGTCTCGTGCTGGTCGGCACTACGGCAGGCTCGAAAGCCACGCTCGACTTTTCGCTGATGATGCGCAAACGGTTGCACATCGGCGGTACGATGTTGCGCGGTCGCTCAAATGAAGAAAAGGCCGCCGCCACCAGGCTCTTTGCGAAACACGTCGTGCCGCTGCTCGCTTCGGGAACAGTGCGGCCGGTTATCGATCGAACTTATCCACTCGACGAGATTCGCGCTGCTCACGAACGAATGGAAGCAAACGAGAATTTTGGGAAGATTGTATTGCTGCTTTGAGCGAATGCGTTCAGCGGACAAAAAAACAGCCACAAAGAACGAATCCTTCGTGGCTGAAATAATCAACGCAGGGGAATTTTAAGAACGAGCGCGGGCACGCCGGGCAGCGAGTGCCAGTTCCCGAGCGCGTGGCATCGCGGCCACGGCCTTCGCGATTTGCGGGTCGCTGTCGTTAAAAACCTGAAGCGCCGAAATCGTGCCGTAAGCAGCGGTCGTCAACTCATAGCGCAACTGGCGCTCTGCGAAAGGACGCGCGCGCTCAAGCTGTTCCGGAGTGACCTTTAAGATCGGCGTCGCCACTACAAATTGCTTGAATTTCTCGAACAACGCATCCGTGATCGGATAATCGTTAGGCTGCAAGTCATGGGCGAATTGAATTCCGTTTTGAATCTTGTAGTTTTCAAATCCTGCCACGCGCCCGGTAGTAAGTTCCAGTGCGAACGCGAAAATCGCGTCGCCTAAACGTGCTTCCGCAGCAGTAACTTTCGCCGGCTTCACAACTTCATCCGGCGAAATGCCGCCACCACCATAAACCGCGCGTCCGGTGTCCGTGTGACTTTCGGCGCCCGTCGGCAGTGATGGTTCCCGGGTAGCTGCAACACCGCCGCGCGTGTAGTAGTCATAAACGCCGGCGTTCGAATAATCACGCTGAATAAGACGGCCCGATGGTGTGTAGTACTTTGCCACGGTCAACAGCAAGGCTGAGTCGTATTCCAATTGGATGGGAAGCTGGACCAGGCCTTTGCCGAAAGTGTTTTCGCCGACGATGAGCGCACGGTCGTGATCCTGTAACGCACCGGCCACGATTTCGGCAGCCGAAGCTGTCTCATTGTTCACCAGAACTACGAGCGGTGTTTGATCAGGAGCATCGTTGACGGCGCGGAATGGTTCCGAGCTACCTCGGATTCTTCCCTTTTGGGTAACGATAAGTTGATCGCGTTGCAGGAAAGCGTTGGCCACGCGCACCGCCTGGATGAGAAGACCGCCGCGATTGCCGCGCAGGTCCAGCAACAACATGTTCATGCCCTTGGAATGCAAATCTTCCAGGGCCGCTTGAAACTCGTCAGAAGTCGTCAGGTTAAAACCGCCGGTCATCGCGATGTAACCGACACCCGGCTTGATCATGTAGGCCTGCGGAATCGAGGGCAGTGATACGGCGTCGCGAGTGATCGTGACGGTTTCGGTTTTTCCAGTCAGCGCATGCTCGACCGTAACCTTTACTACCGTGCCGCGCGGTCCCAACAAGAATTTTCTAACTTCAGGGAACGTCTTGCCCTTCATCGATTGGCCGTCAACAGCAACAATTTTGTCGCCAAACCGAAGACCGGCGCGATAAGCCGGCGCCTCGTCAAAGGTCGCCCGAATGTACGTATTGACGTCGTCGCCTTCACGTAAATCACCGATGGTGGCGCCGATGCCGAAGTATTCCGATCGCTGTTCAGTCTTGAACGAGGCGTACTCGATCGGATCAAAATAGGTCGAGTGCGGATCGAGCACATTCAGCATGCCGGAGATCGAAGACTTGAAGATCGCGTTGTAATCGAGCTTCTTGCCGTCGATGTAGTTATCCTGAATAACAGAAAGCGCTTCCGAGAGATCGCTCTTCACCACGGCAGCGCTGACAGGAGCGCGGGCGGTCGAGGTTTTAGAGCCGGCAGTGCCTTCAACCGAGCTTGCCGGTTGGCGCGCGGCGCCGGTCTGTTGTGAAAAGACATTGGCCGCGAACGAAACTGCAAAAATAAGAGAAATAATGACCGGCAGGTAATATCTGGTTCTCACAAAGCCTCCTAAAACCCTAAATCGACCCGTTAACGTCCGCGACCGCAGCCGGCGACGGGCTGCCAGAATAACACGAAGAACATTGGTTAATGAACCGGCGTTAGCAACGATACGCACGGCGACTTTTTTTGTTTCCAGGTGCGGGATGGTGCGCTGGCCGCTCGGGGATTTAGTGGTTTTGTGACGCCAAACGGTTGCCCTCAAATTGAGCGTTTGAAGTAAACCTTTGCGCACTATAAACTGCTTATCCCTAAACGACTTAATATCTACAAAAATCCGGACCGGAGGACGCTGTTCAATGGCCAGCGCGCTTGATCGCAAACAACTCTACTCGTTCGCCGAGAGTCATCGTAAAGAGTACGAAACGCTGCTTAAAACGTTCGTCGAAACACCGACTGTTTCCTCTGATCCGGCTCATGCGAATGACATTCGCGCGGGGCTGGAGTTGACGGTCGAAACCTTTCGGCAGTCAGGCGCGAAGGCCGAGGTGTTCGGCACGGATCGCGGCAATCCGCTCGTGCATGCGACCTTCGATATCTCGCCAAATGCGCCCACTGTCACCGTCTATAACCATATGGACGTGCAGCCAGCTTCTAAAGAAACTGAGCCCTGGGAGACCGAGCCTTTCGAAATGACCACGAAGGGCGATACCTACTATGGGCGCGGAACTACCGACGACAAAGGGCCGGCGCTGGCAGCTCTTTATGGTGCGCTTGCTGCACGTGAAGCCGGTGTCCCGGTCAATATTCGTTTTCTTTGGGAATTTGAAGAAGAGATTGGTTCGCCTAATTTTGAGAAGATCATTTCGAAGAATGCGCGCAGCATGCAGACCGATTCCGTAGTCGTTTCTGACACAGTTTGGGTTTCGCGGAACCGGCCTGCATCCTCCGCCGGCCTGCGGGGGTTACTCGGATTTCTGTTAACACTCGAAACCGGAGCAACCGACACCCACTCGGGTGAAACGGGCGGCGCTTCGCGAAATCCGATTGCCGAGTTGATGCGGTTGGTTTGCGATCTCTACGATCCGGTTACCGGCAAAGTAAAATTCAAAGGCTTTTACGATGATGTAATTCCGCCGACGAAAAGCGAATTGAACGATTGGGTGAACTCCGGCTTCACTGTCAAGGCTTTCAAGAAAGCGCATCATTTGAAGTTGATGCGCAGCGAAGATCAGTTAGAAGTCATGAAGCGAATCTGGGGTATGCCTACCATGGAAATCCATGGTGTCGTTGGCGGGTACCAGGGCCCTGGAGTGAAGTCGATTGTTCCGCCGCGCGCCGAAGTAAAAGCTTCGTTCCGCCTCGTGCCGGGACAGGATCCGGAAAAAATAAAAAAGAGTTTGCGCGCTGCGATCAAAGAGAAAAATCCGGACGTGAAAATTCAATTCGAATCGGCGGCGCCGGCCTTTCGCACCGTGCTGACCGGGCCGTTGCCGCTCGCTTTAAAACGAGCGATCAAGTTTGCGTTCGGACGCGACGCTGTGTTCGTGCGCGATGGTGGAACGATTGGCGCAATGACGAGCATCGAGAAAGTCCTGAAATGCCCGGTGCTGTTTTTAGGATTATCGTTGCCGGAGCACGGTTACCATGCGCCGAATGAAAACTTTGATTGGCAACAAGCGTCAGGTGGGATGGTGGCCTTCGCGAAATATTTTGAAGAGATTGCGACTCTTGGAAATGGACACAAACCGCTGGTTAGATGACGCACGCAAGGCGTTCTTCATTGAGCGCAATAAAGCCGGCGCGTTCGTAAAACCGCTTTGCTTCAGGGTTTTCGAGATGCACACCGACGTCGATGCGCATCACCAGTTCTTTTCGTAGTTGCTCTTTTAGTTGTTCCAATAACGCAGTGCCGACACCCTGCCCGCGTCGATCTGTTTTCACTGAAACATCATCGAGTTTTGCTACGACGGCGCCCATTGAGGTAGAGATGGCATAGCAAACGACGCAAACACCAGCCACGCCTTCATCGTCGTAAGCCAGCCAAACAAAACCAAGTTCCGGCCGCTCGAGAAACAGATCCAAGGCATCGTTCAATCCGTGAAAGCCGCGATCGCCGTACGCCTCGCTGCTGGCCAGGTAGTGTTCGTCCTCGCGCAAAAACACCCGAAGCATTTCAAAGGCGTCGGTCACGTCGGCCGCCGTCATCTTGCGACACCTAATCAAAGAAATAAGTCCCCCTTGTTGCGTCCGTTCAAAAATTTTATCGACGACATCTATGGTCTGAAGATGGAAGAGTCCGCGAGGCGGAAAGCGTACTCGGCTGTCAACCACATCGAAACCGGCTGTCCGTCCTTCACGCCCGGTTTAAACTGAATCTTGCATGCCGCGCGAATTGCGTTTTCCGTCAATCCCGCGGGCAGACCTTTGATTACGCGGACACGAGAAACCTCGCCATTAGCTGAAAGCAAAACTTTCAACGTCACAAAACCCTGAATGCCATTGCGGCGTGCCTCGCGCGTGTAGTCCGGTGATGGCTTCCTCGTGATCTCGGCGCGGGCGTCGGCCTCCTTGGCAGTCACGATGGGCTCCCCGGATTGATCGTTATCGAGAATGCGCTCGAGTGTGTTGTCATCGCTGCAACGATATTCTTCGTTTTTTTCAGCGGTGACTTCGGGTCTGGCTGGCACTTCAAGGGCAGGCTCGGATTTCCGTTCTTCAACCGGAGGCGGGGTTGTCACTGCGGGTTTAGCGCGCCGTCCCGACTGTGTGCGCACGACCGGGCTCAGCAAAAGAATAACTGACAGCAGTGCCATGAATTTCATCGCGGCAGGATTGTAAACAACGACGTATTTATCCGCAAAACGCACTTCCGAGTAACTAGTTGGCGGTTTGAGCACATTTCTACGAACAAAAACGCGGGCCGGAAGATCCGGCCCGCGATGCCTGCTTTGTTTGGTGTGATGGATGAATCCGCGCGCTTATTCTTCGGGACCTGTGCATGTTGGCCCATGAAGCGCTGGAATCTTTTGACTAATGACAGGATACTTCGGAGCTTCGTCGATATTGATCTGAGTCCAATGAGCGTAGTTTTCAGGAACGTTGGTGTCCGCGAAGATTGCTTCAACTGGACATTCGGGAACGCATGCGTCGCAATCGATGCAAGTGTCGGCGTTGATGTACAGCCGGTCGGGAAGTTCGTGAAACGCTTCCACGGGACAGACGGCAGCACAGTCCGTGTATTTGCAATCAACACATAACTCAACAACTACATAGGTCATTGGGAAAATATGCTCCTTTCGATGATGGCAAATAGTCAGGCAGCGACTAGTGGAATGTCAACCAGAAAAAGTGAATCGTTAATGGTGAATGATAAATGTGAATAGCGGTAGTGACTGAGTCGAGCCAGCGAATGGCAATCGCGATGGTCGCGGGTGAATCGCGAATCGAGCGTCCGATTTACTATTCCCGATTTACTATTCACTATTTACTATTCACTAACTCACGTCGGCTTCCTTTTTCTCAACCGAGCCGGGACCGTGCACCGTCTTATTCAGCACCGGATCGCCGCGATAGATCACATGTGAAGGTCCGGAGACGGTGACATCGAGTTGCTCCGTGACGTTCACATCTACGCGCGCAACGCCTTTGGCGTCGACTACGCCGCGTGCGGCCCGCAATCTGTGTGCATCGATTTTACCGGCGCCATTGGTATCAATATCGATGAGCTTTGTTTCTCCGCCGACGCGAAAAGTGGTAGCGCCATTCGTGTCGATTTCAAACTTGTCATTCTTTAAGTTCGCAACCTCGATCGTCCCCGCCCCGTTCGTCGAAATGCCGTCGAGGTTCGCAACAGAAATCCTAATCTTGATTGGATCGCGAGTCGAAAAGCTCTTGTTGCTCTTAATGTATAGAACATTGCCGCTGACTTCGGTGGTAACGAGGGGCAAAAGATTATCGTCGCCTTCTATTTCGAAACTCTGCTGTGACTTTTGGCAGGTGACGTCAATATCAAACGCGCCATTCATTGAGATGGAGGTGAATGTTCCGAGTTGCCGTTGTTGCGTCTGTCTTACTCCGGAACCAATCACCTGATCGTTAATCACGTGACAACCGCCGGTAAAGACTACGAGCAAAAATAGAAGTGCCAGGTAGCGCATTTTGTTTCTCTCCATCAACGTTGTGGTTCGGTCCGGGAATACTCCAGCGTCCGCGTCGTATTTTCGGTAACACTCGGCGCGCCGTCGGCTAATCCTCGCGCGGGTGCAGACCGCAATTCGTTTTGTATTGGCATGCCCAGCGGCGCCGCAGGCAATGAAGTCATTTTGGGTTCGTTATTGCCGGTCAGCCGCGACAATTGGCGCATCAGCAACAACTCGGTGATACACACGATCAGAAACGTCATGAACATAAATCCACCGATGATGTCTTCGCCCATTGCGGCATCACGTTTTAGGCTGAGCGCGCCGCCCACCATTATTCCCAGGCCGCCGATACCAATCACCATGATCGCAACCAAGAATGCGATTATTGCAGCCACACGCACACCTGAATTGGTTTTTTCTTTAAGACTTACGCCGCAGCGGTTGCAAAAGCTGAGGCCGGGAGTGGTCGGGGTACCACAGGCTGGACAATACATGGCGCTCCTTATGGACTTAACGAGAGTCCCGCATCAATAACGGTGTTTGGTGTTTTCAAGTTCCGCGAGAGTTGAATTGTAGCGCGAACTTCCTCTGAACGCGCCGATATCAAAAACCAGGCGTTTTTACCAACACTACGCGCCCTTTGCGCTACAATTCCCGGTCATGCCCTTAATTCGAAACATCTCTGATACAGCGCTTTTAGCGGCGGTTTATCGCGCCCGCGAATCGGAAAAGCCTGACGGCCTCTTCAACGATCCGTTTGCTCGACGTCTGGCTGGCGATCGTGGCGAAGAGATTGCCCGCTCTCTCGCGTTCAGCGAACGCAATGCCTGGTCCTGGTTCACGCGGACTTATCTATTCGATCAACTCATCAACAGCCGTATCGCCGCGGGCTGCGACATGGTGATCAATTTGGCGGCCGGCCTCGACGCGCGTCCGTATCGTATGGAGCTGCCGCCTTCACTGCAGTGGGTTGAAGTTGACCTGCCGGAGATAACTGATTACAAGGAAGAACTACTTGCCGGCGAGAGCTCGCGTTGCCAGCTTGAGCGCGTGCGGCTTGACCTCGCTAATACTGGGGCGCGCGCTCAATTGTTCGACCGGCTCGAGAACACCGCACGTGACGCGCTCATCATCAGCGAAGGGCTGGTCATTTATTTGCAGACAGATGCTGTCGCCGCACTTGCACAAGAACTCTCGAGTCATTCTTCGTTTAGATATTGGTTGCTTGATATTACATCGCCGCCGCTTCTCAAGATGATGCAAAAGAAGATGGGCCAGCCGCTGGAGCAAGCTGCGGCGCCGTTAGTATTCGGGCCGCCGGAAGGTCCGGAGTTTTTCGTTCCCTTCGGCTGGCAACCGCGGGAAGTGCACTCCATGTTTCATACCGCGGGACGATTGAAGCGGTTGCCCTGGCTGTTCAGCTTGTTCTATCACCTGCAGAAAAACTCGGACGGCTTTCAAGCAAAACGGCCATGGGGAGGGGCGTGCTTACTTGAAAACAAGAACTATCTCCGACAGAATTCAGGCGCGCAATAATTAAAGCTAGCAAGATTTCGGACACCGTACCAACCGCGCCGCTTTAAGAACAAGCTAACAACGTATGTCACTGATTATCGTACTCGCTCGCATCGCGCTTGCCGTAGTTTTTAGCATCGCCGGAATTACCAAACTGGTGGATCAGCCGGGCACGCGTGAAGCGGTAACAAACTTTGGCGTTCCGCGGCCGGCAGCGCCCGTTGCCGCGTTCATACTTCCTTTTATTGAGCTCGCCATTGCTGTCAGTTTGTTGATAAGCGGAACAACGGCCGTTGGTTCGATTGGCGCCCTCGTATTACTCGCATTATTCGTCCTTGCTATCAGTATCAACCTGGCGCGCGGTCAAACACACGACTGCCATTGCTTTGGTCAACTGTATTCGCGGCCGCTTGGCTGGCCGACACTCGCGCGCAACGTTGTGTTTGCCCTCGCCGCGGCGTTCGTGTGGTGGCAAACCTCGCTTGGCCCAAGTCCCAACATCGTTACCACGCTTGCCGGACTGAGCACATTAGGGTGGGCTATTCTGTTGGCAGCGGTCGCGATGCTCTTAGCTGCCTTTCTTAACATGCAGCGGAAGCATCGCGCGGAATTGGCAAAAAGGGTAGGACCGGAAGGTTTACCAATCGATACGATCGCTCCCGACTTTGAGTTGCCGGCATACGACGGCGGAACAAAGTCTCTCGGACAACTGCTTTCACACGGAAAACCGCTGTTGCTGCTGTTCACCAATCCCCACTGTGGTCCATGCGTCTCGCTATTCAAAGAAATCCGGGAATGGCAGAATACTCACAACGACAAACTTACTATCGCGTTGATCACGCGGGGCAGCGTCAAGGACAATTTCGTCAACGTCGCACGCAACAACCTCGGTGAAGTGCTGCTGCAAAAGGAACGCGAAGTGGGTGAAAAGTATGGTGGCCTGGCTACACCGACTGGAGTCGTAGTGACTCCTGAAGGTCGCATCGCCAGCCGCGTGGCTGCCGGCGCGGGAGAAATCCGTGAATTACTCAGCAAATTCGTCGGCTCAAACGGCGCTAGTTCGCATCCGTAACACTTGGCCGCGGTCAGTTGTTCGTCTTTGCTATTTCCGCGCGTCAGATTTACGATCTCCACATGATTGGCAGACCAGCAGCTAACGAAGCAGCCGAGTATTATTCCCTTTACATCGACCGCATCCCCGAGAACGACGTCGTTCCCGTTCTTGAGCGCCAGCTCAACGAGACGGTCGATTTCCTAAAGCAGATCTCTGAAGAAAAATCGCTATATCGTTACGCTCCGGACAAGTGGTCCATGCGCGAATTGTTGAACCACATCAACGATACGGAGCGCGTCTTCCTGTATCGCGCTCTGTGGTTTGCTCGTGGCTTTTCTGACGAGCTGCCTGCTTATGATCAAAATGTCGCGGCTGCCGGTGCACACGCGAATGATTACTCGTGGGCCAGTCACGTTGACGATTTTCGCGCCGTTCGCGAATCGACGATCTCGTTCTTTCGCAACTTGCCCGACGAATCCTGGAGCCGCGCCGGCATCGCCAGTGAAAACCACGTAACGGTCAGAGCGCTCGCGTACATAATCGCGGGACACCTGGCGCATCACATCGCCGTGCTCAAAGAAAAATATTTAACCAGCACCGCCCGCGTCTAAATCATCACCTTAGTAATGGTCCAACATGAGCGACGATTCGCAAGCCACTCGTATCCTCAGTCGCGACACGATTGTTAGCGGTGTCATCGCGACGGGGACGGTGCTGCGTGAACGTTACCGACTGGACAGCGAGATCGGACGCGGCGGTATGGGCGTCGTCTACCGCGCGACCGATCTGGAACTGCAGCGTGAAGTTGCCGTCAAAGTCCTACCGTCGGGTACGTCCTCAGCCGACGACCGCCTCCGCCTGCTTCGCGAAGCACGCGCCGCCGCCGCTCTGAATCACCCGCACATCGTTTCCGTTCACGACATTGGCGAGGCTAATGGCTCTCCCTTTTTCGTCATGGAACTGGTGCATGGTCCAAGTCTCTCGAAATCCCGCACCGCTGATCTTTCACGAGTGATCGAAATCGCGTGTCAAATATGCGAAGCACTTGAGCATGCGCACGCGAACAGCATCGTGCACCGCGATCTCAAACCCGACAACATCTTGCTCTCGATGTCCGGTACGAGTGGCACCGTTAAGCTGGCGGATCTGGGTCTGGCCTTGCCGGCGCACGCTGCGCGCATTTCTCGAGCTGGATTGATCGTGGGTACAGCATCGTACATGGCGCCTGAACAAGCGTTGGGTCAGAACGTCGATGCGCGAACCGATCTCTATGCGCTCGGCGTCTTGCTTTACGAGATGACGACCGGGCGTTTGCCATTCATTGGCGACGACCCGCTGACAGTCGTATCGCAACACGTGCATGCGTCGGTGGTGCCGCCGCGACTTCTGCGGCCCGATTTACCGCGGCCGCTCGAAGCCGTGATTCTGAAACTCCTCTCGAAAGATCCCGCCCAGCGCTACGCTACCGCACAGGAAACAGCCGTGGCGCTGCGCGAGTCGCTCAGTGGCGTAGAAGCGCCGGTAGAAGACGCTGGCGCTGCGGTTGTTATTCTCGACGCGCTTTCGCGCGGCCGTTTGATCGGACGCGCGGCGGAACTAGCAGAAGCTCGGGAATTGTGGCGCCGCGCACGCGAAGGACACGGTCACGCCGTGCTGTTAAGCGGCGAACCTGGCGCCGGCAAAACACGATTAGCGCGCGAGATCACTATCCAAGCGTCATTAGACGGCGCAGTAGTTCTGACCGGCGGTTGTTATGAGTATGAAGCGACGACGCCGTACCTTCCTTTTGTCGAAGCTTTTCGCCGTTGGGTGCGTGAAGAAGAAGATGACAAAGCATTACGCGAATTGCTCGGCGACTCCGCGCCGCAAATCGCGAAGCTCGCGCCGGAAATTCAGACTCGTATTGGACCATTGGATCCCCCGCCTTCACTACCGCCGCACGAAGAGCGCCTCCTCTTTTTTGACGCTGTTGCAAAAGTTTTCGCCGATCTCGCCGCGAGCAAAGGTTTGCTTTTCTATGCTGACGACTTGCATTGGGCGGATCGCAGCACCCTCTGGTTGCTGGGCCATCTCCTGCGGCAGTTGCGAACGGAGCGCGTGTTGATTCTGGGTGCTTATCGAGAAACTGAACTCGATCGCGCGCATCCGTTGGCAAAAGCGCTGGTTGATTGGAACCGCGACCGCCTGGTGACGCGCATCCCGCTTAAACGATTCGACGAGGCTGAAACGTCGGCGCAGCTCGGCGCCCTGCTCGGTGAAAATGTCAGTGGCGACTTCACTGAAGCGGTGTTTCGCGAAACCGAAGGCAATCCTTTCTTCGTCGAGGAAGTTTTAAAATCTCTGATCGAAAAAGGCTCGGTGCGGCGCGAGAGTGGCCGCTGGCAGCGTTGTGACATCGAACAACTTGTCATCCCGCAGAGCGTAAAAGAAGCCATCGGCAGCCGGCTCGATCGCGTCAGTGAAAAATGTAATGAGGTATTACGCACTGCGGCGGTGTTGGGAAAAACTTTTACTTTTGAAGAACTGGCGGCAGCGAGCGGACAAAATGAAGACGTGCTTTTAGATGCGCTTGATGAAGGGGTCGCTACGCAACTTATCCATGCTGATCGGGACGATGCTTTTGTCTTTACGCACGACAAGATTCGCGAGGTGCTGTACGAGGAACTAAATCCCATTCGCCGCCGTCGCCTGCACCGGCTTGCTGCCGAAGGCTTGGAAGCAAAGCGCACGACGACATCTCATTGCGCAGTTGAAAGGCTCGCCCATCACTACATTCAGGCAGGAGACTACGAACAGGGACTGAAGTACGCGAAACAGGCAGGCGCCGCAGCTGAACGTGTGTCAGCGTTTGATGAAGCGATCGTGGCGTACACGCGTGCCCGCGATTGTGCCGAGGCGCTGGGACTCGTAAATGAAGAATTGGCGATGGACGACCGCATCGGTGAGGTTTATCTGATGCAGGGCGAGTTAGTCGTGGCAGGTGAACATTTCGAACGAGCTCTAGCTCTTGCCACCGAACCTTATGACCGCGCGCGATTGCAGGTCCAGGCAGCACGCTCGTTCGTAACCGTCGGAGATAGTCGCGGTCTTGATTTATTGCAGGAAGCATTAAAGGTGTTAGATTCGGAAACTCACCCCGTCGATACCGCGAATGCGTTAGCGAATGAGGGACGTTTTCATCATCTCGCTGGGCGTCATAAAAAAGCGATTGAGTTGTTGACGCGTGCTGCAGAATTGCTCGCGCCTGCGGTAGCGGCTCCTACGGTCACACCCGATACGGCTTCCATCATTTCGATTTTGTACGGATATCTCGCCGGTGCGTACCAGCATTCGGGGCTGTTCAGCGACGGGGATGTTTGGGCACATAAGTCAATTGAGTTTGGAACTGCGCACAACATTCCGTTCGCGCAAGCGTTGGGATTTGAGTACCTGGGCGAGAATGCAATGAATCGCGGCGAGTTCCACGACGGGTTAAAGTTTGCCCAGCTCGAGCGAGATATCGCCGAACGCATTCATTCCCGCGAACGACGCGGATGGACGCACATGTGCGCGTCGTTGTGCGCTAGTTTTGTAGACAAAGAACGGGCCGAGCGAGAATTTGTCGATGGCATCGCGCTTGGTGAAGCTATCGGCGAAGTGCGTTTAATAGCATTGCTGAAAGGAAACTACGCTGTATTTCTTTCTCAACGCGGCGGCGATTCGCTGGATCAAGCTTTGGAACTCGCGCTCGAAAATTTCGAGCAATGCGAAGCGCTTGGTTTGATTTACACGCGCGCCGAAGCTCATCGCACTACGGCGCGTGTTCGGCTGGCGCGCGGCGAGTTCGCTGAAGCAATACGCTTATGCGAAGCGTCGCTGGAGATCGTTGCCAACACCGAATCTGTTGTTAGCCGGCTTTGGATTGGTCCCGTATATCTCGAATCGTTGCTCGCCGCTGAACAAAAAGCGATTGCGGACGGCGATGAACAAGAAGCGCGAGAATATCGGGCCCGCGCCGCGGCATATTTGAGCAGCTATCGCGAGCTTGTTAATTCCTGTCAATCCCCACTTTTTCGTCGCGAGGCTGAACGCCTGGCGGCCATTATCACTCCGTGAAAGCGCGAACTCCCGGCTCCGACGGCGTTGCGCAAAGTCTTGCATAAAAGCAAAACCCACCCGATCCACTTAACCCTGGACTAATAGCTGGGCGTGTGCACAATTCGTGGCGCCGCTGGAAACCTTTCATCCTCAAACAGACTCATCACGAAAGGTGCGCACCATGAGCGAGGTCAAACTGAACCTTGTCGACGCCGACAAAGTTCGACACGGAACGATCCATGGATCCGTCGCCGACAGTTGCATCGCAGCGTTGTCTGCTGAACCGGAAAACATTGAAGAACTGGAAGCGGCACTTAGCCGCTACATCAAACCGACAGACAACGACGGCTGCTTCATTCACTTTTCCTCTCGCATGATCTGCGATGGCAATGTGCGTGAGTTGATCGATGATCAGTCGTGGGATGCGGGCGTCGTCATTATCGATCTCGCCGCGCGTATCGTCGCGATCGATTCGACGTATTCTCAGCCAGGTCCGGACGGTCAAGTGACTTACCACGACGGCGATGCCGGCACTGATGTCGCCATCCTTTACCAAGTTCCGGACGATTGGTTGTTCGTCAATTCCGTGGAAGCGTATCAATGGTCGCGCCGGCGCCGGCTGGAACAGCGTAACGCGAAACAGCCACTCGATGCGCGTCCAATTCTGTTTGGGCCATCACTAATCAAGTTCCTGGTGAATGCGTGTTTATCGCTGCCCGGTGAAATGCTCAAGTCGCGTGAGTCCGGCGATTTTGCTGACACGCAAATAAGTACGATTCACGCGCGTTGGCTATTAACCCCGCGCGACGACTTGGACGGGCAATCACCGCGCGAGGTGTTGTTGGCCAAGCAAAATTTCATTGACTTTGATATGCATACCCGCTGCCTGCAGTGGAGCGAACTTCACGAGGGCGCACCATGCCTGGCGGAAACTTCGTTTGCTTATCGTTACGCTGGTTTCGGAACGCACGAATGGGTCATTTATTACGACCTCGTGCGTTACTTGCTCCGCAGTTTGTTGGAAAAACTTGAAATTAGTCGAGCTTGTTCAGCAGAGCAATTGAACGTCTCGATGGAAAAACTGATGAATGATTGGCTGAACAACCCGCAAGCGGCTTTTGATGGTCGCATTCCAGCCGTGCTTATGAACAATGAAAGGAAACGCCTGCCGGAGGCCATGCGTGCGCGCGACATGATCATGGACGAAGATTGCCCGATGTGCATGATGTTCGGCGACGAAACTTCGCCACTTGGAATGGGCGTAGGGTTCTGGCATCTCGATGGCTCGCACATGGATGATGAGTTCGCCTTTTCGCCGTTTAAGACGCGCGAAGAGTGGGAGGCGGATAAGCAACGACAGGAAGAGATGTATCAGGAGTTTGCTCGCGAAGATGATGAGCGTCGCCGCCTTGCACGCGCCGAGACGTTGGAGTTTGCGCGGTTCGTCGATCCGGAATGGGAATCCGAGCCGAATTAACGCCGACCGCGGGATCCGCGAAAACTGAGTGACTCGATCCCAATAGTCTTTTCCACGTAATCTGCGCGATCCGCGGACGTCGCGCACTTCTCTATTTACTCGCGCTCATCGTCTGTGCCATTCTTTGACCAACGGATCTCACCTTATTGGTCACAGCCGACCACGCTTCCGTACCTGCCCCAAAATGACATTCCCTTTTGCAGGAGGACGCGATGCAAGTCTGCTTACAATGCCAATTCATCTATGAGGACGATCAGGAACGTTGCGACATGGATGGGAGTGAGCTCGTCTATGAGCCCACGCTCGAGCATGCGTTTCCGACCGCCGGTCGCTTGCCCGAACGAACGAAATTAATCATCCCAATTAAAAGCGGGGTTCTAACGAGACTCGACCAGGTACCAACGGTAGCCACCACGCGGCCGCGCCGAATCGCTTGGCAGATAGCTGCAGCGATTGTCGCTGCCGGCGTAGCTTTCCTTGCATTCTATGCTGCGCGTTCCTTGGTCGGCTCGCGCCCAAGGGCGCCGTTGAGGGTGAGCACCGAAAACTTCGCGTCGGTATCGGCTGCGGTTGCGGCCGTCGCTCCTAACGATCCCGTGATCGAAAATGATCCCGTGGACTTACCATCACCGAACAAACCTAAAACACTTGCTGCCGTGCGGGAAGCACCCGTCGCGGCGTTGCCTGGGCTGCCGCCGTTGCCCCGGCTAAAACCGTTGCCGGGCTTGAAGCCAATACCGCGATTGGCTGATCAAAGCCGCGCGATGAATGCTAACCACAAAAGTGTTTTGCTTACTGCGAAACCGAAATCCGCCAACAAAGAATCGCGTCTCGGGTCTTTCTTGAAAAAGACGGGCCGGGCGTTGAAGAAACCATTCAAATGAAGAATTTAAAAAATCTGTTGTCGCGTGTCGCGGATCCATCAGCAGTGTTAAGAATGCTAATTATGCTGAGTGCAGTGCTCGCTTGTGCGGTTTGCGCTTCAGCGCAGACATGTGCGGAACTTCAGACTGCCGGTAACCACAGCTTTCATCAACAAGGCGAGCGTTTCGAGATACCAATCGTCCTAGTCAATTGCGCGACGACTGCGCTGGAAGTGCGGTGGTCCAATGGCAGGAACAACGGTAGCAATTTTCACGTCACCTTTTTTGACGGCGACAATCAGGCAATTTACACGCGGGAGTTGTCAGGCTTTCTCAGCGGTAGTTTTGTGTTTCCGCTTGCTACGGTCGAACAGCAACCGTGGTTTGGGCAAGCCTCCGTAATTTCGGTGCCCGTCAAAGTTACAATCGAAGCGGTGCGACCTCTTGCTCTACCGGCAACGATTAGCTACAGAGTGACTCGCACTCAGCAACACACACAAGCGAACACTCCTGACGCGCCTATTGAAAAACGATCAGGCTCGAAAGGCAGCTACAGTACTGCGGCCAATGGAAAGGTCAGTCGGTGAGGGCAGGATATACGACAAAACGCCGACCTCATCGAGGTCGGCGGTTAAGTTGAATTTGAACAGTTGTCCCCGGGCTTACGCCCGGGGCTACTATTATGGCGCCCCGTGCGGGGCTTTGGCGTCGCCTGCTAATTTTTTCCTAACTCACTGCTTGGTCGGTGATCTGCAGAGCCTCGTCGATGATGGCGAAGGCCTCGCGCAAATCCGATTCAGTAATACTTAGCGGTGGGTTAGTAAAGAACGTGTTCCAGCGCACCAAGGTATAGAGGCCCTTTTCTCGGAAAAACTTCCCTAATTGCTGCATCTCCGGCGAAGTGCCGTTAAAGGGCGCCATCGGTTCGCGAGTCTGCTGGTTCCTTACCAGCTCCACAATTCCAAACAGTCCGATGTTGCGTGTGACACCGACAGAGGGATGCCGCTGTTGCAGATCGTTCAGCAGGCCGCGCATGACCTCGCCCATCCGGCGGGCGTTCTCAATCAAATCGTCTTCCTCATAGACCGAGATCGTGGCGAGCGCCGCTGCGCACGCTAGCGGGTGACTGTTGTAAGTAAGGCCGCCGTAAAACACATTTTTCTCAAAGTGGTCGGCAATCTCGCGCCGCATGCCGACAGCGCCGAGTTGCACATAAGCGCTAGTCAATCCCTTGGCCATGGTGATCAAGTCAGGCACGACTTTCCAGTGGTCGACCGAGAACCATTTTCCGGTGCGGCCAAATCCCGCCATCACTTCATCCGCAATCAGCAGAATCCCGTACTTGTCGCATAACGCACGCAGGCCCTGCATGTAGCCATCGGGTGGAATCAAAATTCCATTCGTGCCCACGACGGGTTCGATGATGATCGCCGCGATCGTTTTCGCGCCTTCGAGTTCGATAACCTCCTCGGTTTTTGCGAGCACGTCTTCAGTCGTGTCCGTGCCTCGTTGAATGCCGTGGTAGAAATCAGGAATGCGAAACACGCCTGGTATCCCGGGCTCAGCCGCCCAACGTCGCGGGTCGCCGGTCAGCGTCAACACGCCGGCGGTGCCCCCATGGTACGAGCGATATCGCGAACCAATTTTGTGCCGCCCGCTGTACATTCGCGCGATGCGAATCGCATTCTCGTTGGCTTCGGCGCCGCCATTAGTGAAAAAGAACGCGTCAATATTACCGGGCGTCAGCTCGGCCAGCTTTACACTCAGACGCGCGCGCACATCGGTGGCCATGAACGGATTGGCATAGGGCAATACCGCTGCTTGTTCCTGAATTGCGCGCACTACGCGCTCGTCGCCGTGGCCGATGTTCACGCACATCAGTTGGCTGTTGAAGTCAATGTAGCGTTTGCCCTCCGGCGTCCAGAAATAGATGCCCTTCGCGCGCGCTACGGGGATCGGATCGACTGCGGCCTGGGCCGACCATTCAAACAACGTGTGGCGCCGGCACAGTTCGACAATCTCGTCGCCAGTCATCTGCGTATTTGTCTTCTTCTCAGACGTAGTACTCATAGTTTTAACCGCAACGATCCGTTACCGGATTATTCTGCCTCCGCTGTTGAGTGCCTGGTTTTTGGTTCTGATTTCAGATCGCGATGCTACTCAAACCGCGAGGAATTGACAACGTGGAAGGGAGAACCGTGAACTGTTACTGCAAATGAATAACGGCAGTGAAGGGCTCCAACCCCTCACTGCCGCTTCAAACTACTGTCTTCTGTTTCCTGTTTCCTGTTCTAGTTCACCCTACGGTATGAATTTCGGTTTGCAGGGTTGTTAATTTCTTCCGTCCTGATGCCGCTGCCTTCCTGCACCAAGCGGAACGAGCCCCAATCGAACGTCAACACGCCGTTGGCATACCTGCCGTTGAAAATCTGACCGGTATTCAGCGAGCGCGCCGTTGCCTGGCCGTTCGACAAGATCGTGATCTCATTTTCGCCGTCGGCATTCGAGCCGCGGAACGTGCCAATCGCCCATCCCGGTACGTTGCCGTACTGCGGATAAGTAGTCACCACATCGTTGTAACCCGAGACGCGGCGATACGAAGTGCGATTGCGACGATTGCGCACATCTTCCGTGCGAATACCGCTGCCTTCCTGGATCACATTAAAGCGGCCCCAATCGAAAGTCAGCACGCCATTGTCATAGCGTCCCGTGCCATAGTCGTCGGCATTCAGCGAACGCGCAGTCGCGACGCCGTTTGGCGAAATCGTTAATTCAGTCTCGCCGCGATCGGTAACGCCGCGGAAGGTGCCGACTGCCCAACTCGGAACATTGCCGTATTGATCCGTCGGATAGGTAGGAACCACGTCCCCCGTGTACCCTCCACCCGAAACGCGACGATAGGTTGTCCGGTTTCGCTCGTTGCCGATCTCGACAGTGGCAATGTTGTTTCGTCCTTCACGTACGAGGTTGAACGAACCCCAGTCAAAATAAACAACGTCGTTGTAGCAACGTCCATTGTAGATAGCGCCGTTCACCAGCGAACGCGCGGTCGCGATTCCATTCGGCGAGAACGTTAGTTCAGCTTCCCCGGTGTTCGTGTAGCCGCGATACGTGCCGCTGATTGTGCAAGCGCGCCCATTGCCGCCATAGGTGGGGTAAGTTTGAATTCCCGAAAAAGTGGTGCCGACCTGCGGCAGATTAAAAGCATTTGCCAACGTGTTGATGTTGGTGCGCAACCTGTTCCACTGGCGCATCATTCCACCGCCGCGGACTTCGCGGTTACTCATGAATGAATTCACATTGGTTGCCGCGTTCAAAACGCGAGCCATGTCGCTGCGTGCCAGCCACCAGTCGTTGCGGCTATTGAAGTTCGAGCGTAACGTGCGTAATGCGCTCGTCAGATCCTGTACCTGACGGTTGTACACGTCTTCGCGTTGTTGGCCGTTGATGTTGCTGCGATCGAGCCAGGTGTCGAAGTCACGTTGAAAATCCTGGCTGCTCTGCTCTACATCGCGAATGAACCGCTCGACGTCATTGCGTGAATAGGTGCGTTGGTTCTGTGTGTATATCTGGGCATTGGCGATATCGACTGCGCCGAGGGTCAGACACGCCGCCGCGATCATCATTATTGATAATCGCCAGGCAAATTTATTTTTGTTGTTTGTGGATTGTTTGCTAATTAATCTAATCATTGATGTCCTCCATTAAATTTCGAAACGGACGTTAGTCCGGGCACCGCTTGAACTGACTACCGCTTGTTCTGCAACCAGATGTCGGCTGCGTTTCTGCAAATTCGGAGGAGAGCTCTCAGAGACTTTCGGCGAACGGGAAAGCGTTTAAGTTGGGGCCAATTGTAGCATGGACCACGTCAATGCACCGGACCGCGACGGACCCCCCACAAGACCGCGGGCGTCTCGCCCGCATTGGATCAACCATCGCACTGCCGACGTCTGGTGCCAGCGCGAACCGGTGTTCTACAAACCTGCTCGACCGTCGCTCCTACTTATCAAATACCGAGAGTCAGACGCCGGTTAAGACCTCGCCGCCAACCTCCCAGTTCCAACGAACGCATGAACGCGAACCGTTGCGACAACCGCTGCCGCCTATTCCGAGGCCGCGCGCTAACCGGCTCGTGCATCTCCCGTTGTTCACTGATCGCGGCCAGCCGCGCCCACCATTGCGATTGATAAAGACTATTTTGCATCTCGTTTTACCCTGGACATGGTTGTATGAATCTGACTCAGATCTAGCCAGTTTGGGAGAGTGCAACCAGTAGTTAGCAACGCCTATACCAACAACGCTTTCACAGTCTGGATTCGTGGGAGAGCGTGCGCGGCGGACTAATCAGCGAGCGGTGACAAAACTGTGGCGGTAATAGAAGACGGTGCGACTGGAAGCAGGAATGGAATTGATACAGGAGCGTGAATCGTAAATCGTGAATCGTAAATCGTGAATCGTAAATGGTGAATCGTAAATGGTGAATAGTGAATCGTGAATAGTAAATCGTGAATAGTGAGACTCGACCGGTTGCTCATAAATCGTGAATCGTGAATCAGTCCTGAGACCTGGGATCTGAGCCCTGAGACCTGCGTCTTGGGACCTGAGACCTGGGCCTTGAGACTTGGGACCTGAGACCCCGCTCGTTCCTCGTTGCTCGCCGCTCGTTGCTCTTTCCTCGCCGCTCGTTCCTCGTTGCTCGTTGCTCGTTGCTCGTCGCTCTTTCCTCGAATTTCCTATTTACGATTCCCGATTCTCGATATACGATTCGCGCAGCCCCCGACAACTTAACCCTAATTTTAAGGAGAATACTTCCAATGCGAAAAGCACTATTCGCCGTAGTCTTCATGGCAGTAACCGTACTTGGTGGTTTGTTCATCGAGCCCGTTTCCGCGCAAAACAGCAACAGCAGCACCACGATGGGACAACGGACGGACGACATGCGTCACAACAATATGGGCCGCCGCCGTCGCCGCCGCATGCGCCGGCACTGGCGTCGTCACATGCGCCGCTCGATGCGTCGCCACAACATGAACGCGAATACTTAACCAGCTTTCTTTAAGCAGCAGCAGTTAGGAGAAAAAGGCTGACCACATTGGTTGGCCTTTTTTTTTGCGAGGAACGAGGAAGGAGTCTCGTGTCAGGTCCCAAGTCTCAGGTCTCAGGACCCAGGAGTCCAGGTCCGAAGTTTCGGGTTTCAAGTCTCAGGTTTCAAGTTTCAGGGTTGAAGTTTCAGGGTCGCGCTTTCATGTTTAGCTTTGAATGTCTCTCAGGTTGGGAAGGGTGGGCTTGCCCCCGCTCCTTCAAGGCGGCGGCAAGCCGGCCTTCCTAACCTGCGAGACATTCACGCTTGAGACCTGAAGCCGGAACGAACATATGAAACCCTGAAACCTGAAACTTGAAACCTGGGACCTGGGACCTGGGACTTGAGACCTGAGACCTGAGCTCCGCCGCTCGTTGCTCGTTGCTCGTTCACGATTTACCATCGCTAACATGTCGCTTCTTAAATTCGCCGCGTTCCTTCTGATCGCTTCAACCGCTTCTGCCCAGGGTGTCGTGCTGATGACGACTCGCACCGAAGGTCCGCCCGAGCCGCGGCTCGAAGTCATTGCGTTAATCGAAGGCAATCAACTTAAGAACCCCACGGCGTTGAAAGACAAAAAGGCCTTCATGCAAAAATATCTGGCGCGCGACAGCAAGTTCTTCGTGATTTTCGGGGGCGGCGCGGCGGGAACCATTAATCTGAGTGAGGCCGGCCTCGGCTGCAACGATTTGATTTACGCGATTGGTCCATGGAACCCGGGCTCGTTGGGCACGGAGCGCATACACGGGGCGGTGCAGGGTCTGGCAACTAATTCCGATCGCATCGCGCGCGCGGAAATCTGGCGCCGCAAACCCACGGCACCCGAACGCGCCGCGGCCGTCGAACTCGCAAAGGGCATCGTCAAAAGACACGGCGTCGCCGAACTTCAAATAGCACAAATCGAGACTGTGAACCTCATCGCGATTGATGTCGATGGTGACAATCGCGCCGAGCTGGTCGGCACCTTTCGTGTGCCGCAGCAAAATGCGAACGCGACTCCGCGTTATCTTTTCCTGATTGCCGAACTCGCCAACGAGCCTGGTGCCGATGTTACAAATTTGCCCGACTACAAGAATGCCGATCGGCCTAAGCCTGAGAACGGTCCCGAGAGCAACGTGCGCCCGGCCGCTAACGCCGGCGTTGTCAGCAGCCAAGGCGGCGCGGACGATATCTCGCCGTACCGAACCGTCTTTTATAACTACCAGTTTTTCCCGAACAGTGATGTCTACAACTCTGGTGAAGAGACCTTGATCGACTATGCCGACTTAGACGGCGACGGCACGGCGGAGATTGTTACGAACTGGTACGGAGTAAAGGATGGCGGGTATCGCATCTATCGGCGCGCCAATGGTCACTGGACGAGTGTCTACGAAACCTCAACGCCGTACTGCGTCTCAGAAGGTGGGTGATGAAGAAAGTGCTGAGGACCAAGTGCTGAGTACTGAGTACTGAGTGCAAAGCGGTAAGGCTAAGCGATACGAGCGGAGCGGTAAGGGCGAAGCGGTAAGGGCAAAGTGGTAAAGGCGAAGCCGTAAGGGCTAAGCGATAAGGGCAAAGCGTGAGGCGAAGCACTCGGTCTTCCCGCTTTGCCCTTTGCTCTTTGCCCTTCGCTCTTTGCCCTTTGCCCTTCGCGCTTTGCTCTTCGCTCTTTGCTCTTCGCTCTTTGCCCTTCGCTCTTTGCCCTTCGCTGCTTGCCGTTTACTTGCCAGCGCGCACTATTCGCCGATTTACGATTTACGATTTACGATTTACGATTCGCGATTCACGATTTACGATTCGCGATTCACGATTCACGATTTACGATTCACGATTCACGCTCTCCGATTGCCGCGCGCACGCTCAGTTAATTCCGGATCCGCGACAAGCGAAAGGCTCTTCACATCGATGCGATGTTTCCCCTGGTCCAACTCGTTTCGGTCGACTTTAACTACCCGCAGCCGCTCCGCGTTGTGGCCCATTCGCCTCGCCATCTCGAGCGCGCGCGCCTCATGTTGGTCGACAGGCAAACCCTCTGCGCCGCGAAACGTCGTAATCACGTGAACATGCGCAATCGCGCCCGACTCCGAATCATAAACTGCATATGCGCTTTGCGATTCGATCTCAAAGGGATTGTTTTTCCCAGGCGTCGTCATTGGGTCAGGACCAGACTTGTACATACCACCATCCTTTCACTTGTCCAGCCAGCACATGAACTCCGATTGTGTAAAAGCCCAGGCGGCCATACACGGTCGTTGTCCAATCAGCCTCGCTGTTGTAGGTCACAGTGCGCCTGCGGTCGTCGGCGGTAACATATTCAACGATGCCAATCGCCGCTTCGGCGGCCGCCACTCTCGAAAGCCCGGTGTGAATACTAAGGAAGCCGGGCAATATGTAGTGATCCTCCGTGTAGGTTGAGCCGGAAACGTTCCATCCGGTTCGAAAATCAGCCATGCTCCATTGAAAACCAGCTTCAGAGTCCACCGGCATCGCAAATTACCTCCTTAAGAAATTGAGTGGCCGGATTATCGCGCCTGCAGATTTGCGAGTGCAATGTTTTCCGGGAGTGATTTGGCACGGAGAAAGACCGATTGCTGCTCTTCGCCCTTCGCTCTTCGCCCTTCGCTCTTCGCGCTTAGCCCGGCTTTCTTCTTCCTTTCCTTGCCGCTTCGCGCTTTGCCGTTTCGGTTCTCGAAAATGCCTCCACAAACTACGCCGTCGTGGTGTTTATTATTTGCAACAAGCCCCGCACGGAGAACCCTGACATGAACGTACGCTCGAAGTCCCTGCTAACCCTATTATTATTGACGGTCCTCTTTCTGCCACTTTCAGCCCAACAAACTCGAAACTCGAATCCCGAAACTCGAAACTCGAAACCCGAAATTCGAAACTCGAAACTTACCAGGCAACAAATCGCGCGGCTTGAAAAATTGATTCCTAATTTACAGAAGCAGGCGGATGTTCCCGGTCTCTCAATCGCGGTGGTGCGCAACGGCGAGTTGGCCTGGTCGCGAGGCTTTGGCGTCACGAATGCGGAAACCCGGCAACCTGTTGATGACGACACCGTCTTCGAGGCCGCTTCACTGAGCAAGCCGCTCTTTGCATACGCGGTGCTGAAATTGGTCGACAGCGGCGCGCTGGATCTGGATGCGCCTTTAACAAAATATCTCCCGGGCCACTACGACGTCGGCAATGATCCGCGTTTGGACCAGATCACGGTGCGGCGCGTTCTCGATCACACGAGCGGCTTTCCCAACTGGAGGCCGCGCCGCGACGATCCCAACTTGAAAATTCATTTCACGCCCGGCGATCGTTTTAGCTATTCGGGCGAAGGCTTTGTTTATCTCTCGAAGGTAGTCGAGCACATTACCGGTGAACCACTGGCCGTATTCATGAAGCGAACTGTGCTCGATCCCCTCGGCATGACCAGCAGCAGTTATGTTTGGCGCGATGATTACGAGACGCGCAAAACCTATCAGCACAATGCGGTCGGCATAGTCACGGGCCGAGGTAAACCTGAAAAGGCCAACGCTGCTGCCAGCCTGCACACCACCGCGCGAGACTACGCGCGCTTTGTCTGCGCGATGCTGAACAATAACGCTTCAACGACTACGCAGAGTTCGATCGCCGATGGTGGCGCCGGCTTCTCTTCACGAAATGTTTCGAGCTCAACGCCGGGCATGCCGGCAAACTTACTTAGACCAGCGACGCTGAGATTGATGTTGACTCCGCAAATCAGCGTTGCTGAAGCCGGCTCTAACAACATCAACCGTCCAGCGCCCAAGCTCTCGACCAGCATTTCCTGGGGCCTCGGTTGGGGTCTGGAAAACAGTGCGTCCGGAACCGCGTTCTGGCACTGGGGCGATAACGGTGATGTTAAGGCGTTCGTGATGGCTTACCCGAAAGAGAAGTCCGCGGTGGTGATATTCGCCAACAGCGCGACCGGCCTATCGGTGATGCCGGCGTTAGTTGCCGAGGCGCTTGGCGGCGACCATCCCGCTTTTGCATGGATACACATCGATCCTTATAACTCGCCCGCGCGGCTGATGCTGAAAGCGATTGTAAAGTCTGACGCAGAAACAGTTTTGCGTGACTACCGCAAGCGCCGCGCTCCGGTTTCTGCGTCACAATCAATTGGCACTGCAAATCCGAACGTGCAACCAACCACGTCCAGAGTAAACGCGGGGCGAGCGAATCCAAATGCGCGGCTAACTGAGTCGCAGATGAACACTATTGGTTATCAATTGCTTTCGATGAAGCGAGTGAAGGACGCGATTGCCGTGTTCGAGCAAAACACCGTGGACTTTCCGAACGCTTTCAATACGTGGGACAGTCTCGCCGAAGCAATGATGATAAATGGAGATAAAGAAGCGGCAGTTAAGTACTACAAAAAATCCCTCGAGCTAAACCCCGACAACACCAACGCTGCGGACAAAATAAAAGAACTTAGCGCGCCTTAAAGGTGAGCAAACAAAAGTCACTGCGATGCGATGTGAGGTCAGTACCGGTGCGCGGTAGCGCCCGGGTACCCCATAAATGTCGCGCGCAGCGCGTCGAGTCCAAATGACAAATGAGAAATGTCCAATGACCAATGAGAAATTGTCCGGTCAGTACCGGTGCGCGGTAGCGCCCGGGTATCCCATAAATGTCGCGCGCAGCGCGTCGAGTCCAAATGACAAATGAGAAATGTTAAATGAGAAATGAAAAATCGTCCTTTTCTACCTAAGAAATCAAAAATGATCTGTCCCCTCTCCCGCTGGGAGAGGATTAGGGAGAGGGCCTGTCGCGCACCACATAACAACATGTCGCCGGCCCTCGATGGGCCGGCATTTCCTCGCTAATTACGCTCCCAGCTGCCATAGTAAACCTAGCTTCGCGAGTCAACGAACTGCCATCCAAAGATCGGAGCACAATTGCAAAAAATCTTATTGTTACTAACTTGCCTTTTCGCGACGAGCGCCTATGTCGTAGCCCAGGACGCACATGGTCCGGAGTTTTTCGGCGGCTACTCTTACATGCGTCTGGATGGAGGAACTTTTCCGCGCGACTTCAACGCCAACGGTGTGAACGCTTCCGTCACTGGCTACCTAACCAAGCGCTTTGGCATCGTTGGTGATTTTTCAGCGCACTACGAGCACGACAGTTCGACCTTTGGCACGACGCTGCAAGCCGTACATGAATCGGTCTACCAGGTATTAGGTGGAGCACAATGGAAGTTTGTGAATGGCAGTCGCTTCACACCGTTTGTGCATGGGCTGGCTGGTTTGGTGAATACGCGCGTCACCACCGACATCAGTAACAGCGGTACCACCGTTTTTCACAGCAGCGACAGCGCAAAAGATCTCGCGCTGGCGTTAGGTGGCGGTTTGGACATTGGCTTGACGAAGCGAGTGAGCCTGCGCGCCATCCAGTTGGATTACAATCCCAGGTTTATTAGAGACCGCACCATTGGCACCACAACCTTCAACGGCCAAACCCTTCACAACATCCGCATCTCTGTCGGCATCGTCTTCCGGTAACCTCTCGCGCCGAATCCAAACGGCAAATAATGAATGTCGATGACGAATCAGCAATGATCCGCTCAGTACCACCTGCGCAAGCGGGTGGGTCCATAACGCAAACTGTTAGTCTTGCGATTGGACTGCGGCGGCTTCACGCTGCTTCGTATCGCACCTGCTAGTTTGCGATTCCAATGTCGCGAGCAACGCGTCGAGTCAAACTATTTACGATTCACGATTCACGAGTGAGGTGCGTAGCGCGTCGAGTCAAACTATTTTACGATTCACGATTTACGATTTACGAGTGAGGTGCGTAGCGTATCGCGTTCGATGCGATGTGAGGTCAGTACCGGTGCGCGGTAGCGCCCGGGTAATGTCCGCTCACTACCGGTGCGCAGTAGCGCCCGGGTCTCTGTATCCAGTCAGTACCGGTGCGCGGTAGCGCCCGGGTATCTATGTCCGGTCAGTACCGGTGCGCGGTAGCGCCCGGGTATCCATAAATCCCGCGCGCAGCGCGTCGAGTCAAGCGCCCAAGGCGCGCAATAAAGTAGCCCAGGGCTAACGCCCTGGGATCAACCACCACAAAAACAAATTCGCCGACCCTAGATGGGTCGGCGATTTCTTTTATCCTGCGCAACGCTATACCCGATGCAAGAATCCTTGTATCCTGTTCTCACTTTTGGACGGCGGTGGTTTGACGTCGCTTGGATTTCACCCGATGAAACTTTACGTAGGCATCACCGACTACGATTGGTTCAAACTCCACTCATCAAAGCCATTTGTTGAAGAAGTCAATTTCTGGAAACCTTCATCGCAACTAGGATTCAAAGTTCTCCAGTGGGGCGAGCCGTTCCTCTTTAAACTGCACGCCCCACGAAATTTCATTGTTGGGGGCGGATTCTTTACAAAGTTCCTCAAGCTTCCCGTCAGTCTTGCATGGGAAACCTTTGGGGAAGCCAATGGGGCTCGCTCTCTTGAAGAAGTTCGCATACGAATCGCCAAATATCGAAAACATCCCATAGGTCCAACTGAAGATCCGTTGATTGGCTGCATCCTTCTCGAAGAACCATTTTTCTTTAGCGAAGAAGATTGGATTCCGGTTCCATCTGATTTCCGCATCTCGGGAATACAGATGGGTAAGTCGTATGACACGCAAACCACAATAGGACAAAAGTTGTGGCGTGACGTCACCGAGCGATTACAACAAGCGAAAGTCAGAAGTCTCGGTCCAGCCACAGTGGCCGCCGTGAATCAAGGTGCAAGATTCGGCAAACCGCAAATTGTCACACCGCGCTTGGGTCAGGGTTCTTTTAGATTGCTGGTGACCGATGCTTATGGAAGACGATGCACGATGACGGGCGAGCGAACGCTTCCTGCTCTGGAAGCCGCGCACATCCATCGTTACTCACGAGGAGGCGACCATTCATTGTCGAACGGATTATTGTTACGAAGCGATCTTCACAGACTCTTTGACGCCGGTTATCTAACGATAGAACCGCGCACACTGAAGATCAAGGTGAGTAAAAGAATAAAGGAAGAATTTGAAAACGGCCGCGACTACTACCGCCTCGACGGCCAGCAATTACGCCAGCCCGACAACCCGCTGGCTTTTCCCTCCCGAGAAAAACTAGAGCATCACTACGAAAACGATTTTAAAGGATAGATTTAAATCTAGTATCGACGAAGCACACCGCTAGGCATGGTTTGATGATGTTCTCTACGTTCATAAGCCAGATGACAAAAGACGTCATCTTCCACGTGCGCATCGAACTTACCGCGCCGACGCCCAGCTCTCTGAGCCGGTGATTGTTTGCAGTGGCTAGTACTCGAATTTCGTGCGTGCTGGCTCTCATTTTTTTCGTGAGAAGTGCGTTACTCGTAAAGTCATTGATGGGGGCCTTGGTCGCAAGTTCTTCACTATCGTGACGATGTCTATTCCATCGGGCCATTTGAGGTCACACAAGTGATGCTTAATACCCGTTTCGTCAACAAAGTAAGCTTTCTTTCGGTCAACAAATACTCGACCGCCTTGGTCTCTATAAGGTCGCAATAGCTTACAAAGCTCGGCCATCACGCCGGGCGTGGTGGCCAGGTATGGTCGTTTGGCTCTTTCGCGATGGTAACCCTTCGTGTAGTTGAGGAATGGTTTCAGGCCGCCATCGAACGAGAATACGAGAGCCCCTCGCTTAGAGTTATACGGATGTACAAAACACTTGCCCCCAATAGCGTCTTCCCATGAGAGCACAAAATCGAACGTGTCTTTCAAAGTTATCTGAATATTCATGAAGGTGACCGTTAAGGCGTGTTGTTCGAGTGAAGCTGCCTCGCAACCGCCTCATAATTTCCCAAGTGCGCCCTCATTAAACTCTTCCACAACTTTCCGTGATTCGGGACAAAGAAATGCAGCAACTCATGAACGATCACATAGTCGGCGATATCGCGATCGTAGGTTAATAGTTCTGAATTAAAATTTAGCCTCCCGGCGGTCGAGCAGGAGGCCCACTTATCGCTCATCGGGCGCAGGGCGATTGCCTGAACCTTTACGTCGAGCTTGTTCGCCCACTCGTAAACGCGCGCTTTGAATTCCGCCTTGTCCCGCCAGGTCTTCACGTTAAGTTCCCTGCGCCTTCTGAAGCAGCTTTAGAAGGTTCTCCACTATGTCTGCAACTTTATCGAGATCGTCTTCTTGAGCAAAGATTGCAAAGGTGATCTGTTTTCTTAGTTCGCGCAATTCCTTCTCGCTCCGGCGCCAATTCGAGTGCTCGACGAAAGCCGCTTTAATATTCTTGCTCACGTCCTCCGCCTCGTTTACTCCCTCGTCCAACAGGGTGCTATATACGAAGAACGTTAATTCATCAAAGCCTTTTTCTGCTTGCTCCTTCTTTCGCTGTTCATTTCTTTCAATCTCTTTGAAGAGTTCGTCTAAAGCTTCGGCTGTTTCGGTTTGCCGATCCTCGAAACTCTCTTGCACTGCCTTTGCTCTTTCACTAAGGGCAATCAGAAAAGGATCGTCACTCTGTTCCTCCGCGGACTTCTCAATACTCTTGACCAAGTTGATTACTTTGGTCCCGTCGCCGCCCTTCTGTTTCTTAATGAGTTCGATCGTCTCGGCGTCGATCTCTACGAAGTCAGTTATGTGCTCCAACCTATCGGTGCCGACGTGCCTTTGCACCAACTCATTCGTTTTCTTCTGAAACGCCCTGTCAACATACACCTTCTTCGTGTATGCGTTGCGCACCACGGCGTAAATTGAAGAAAGCGTCGCATAGTCGTCAATGAAGGGCCGCATGAAAGCGTCAGGCGAGATGATTTCGTAAAGCATCTCGATCTCTTTGTATTCTTTGAAGAATTCCTTTCGCCGTTCTTTGTCACGGAAGTGCTCGATCAGATTGTCTACGTCCTTGTCATTGAAGTTGCTCGTCAGCAAACCGAGGTACTCCGGGGCCTTCGTTTCCATCTTGGCTTTGAAGAGCAGTTTGAGCAGTGCCAGATCTTTGACTATAGCGTTGATCTCATCACTATCGAACGCCAGTGCCTTTTCCAGCTTGTCAAAGATGCCAACGAAATCCAACACAAAGCCGTGCGGCTTCACCATCTCTGCAGCTTCATTCTCGTATGGGCGGTTCACTCGCGCGATGGCTTGCAATAGCGTGTGATCGCGCATCGGCTTGTCCAGATACATTGCGTATAGGATCGGCGCGTCGAATCCAGTGAGCAGCTTCTCAGTGACAATTAAAATCTTCGGCAGTTCCGGCACTTTTGTAAACGCCTTGCGAATTTCGCGCTCGCGTTTGGGTGCAAGGTGCCATTTCTTCATATGTGGCGGGTCGTTGTTGCTGCCAGTAAAAACAATCTCGGAATACTCAGGCGGCAGAATTTTATCAAGCGCTTCTTTATAGAACGTGCAGGCTTCTCGATCGACGCCAACCAGGAAAGCTTTGTAGCCCAGCGGCTCGACGTTCTCGCGGTAATGCTCGGCGACGTATTGCGCCACCTTCTGCACGCGATCTCTTCCTTTGAGAAAGTTCTTCAGATTCACGGCCCGGTCTAGAATCTTATTTAGCTCTTCGATGTCAGCGATGCCTTCGGTCTCAGCGAGCGCAAAGAATTCCTTCTCCATCAACTCGTGAGGCACGAGCATCTCGTTTGGCGCGAGGTTGTAATAGAGCGGCAGCGTGGTGCCGTCTTCGATACTCTCGGCGATGGAATACTTGTGGAGGTAACCCTGATCGTCATCGACGCCAAATGTCTTGAACGTGCCCTTGCCATAGGCTGTCTTGTCTACGGGCGTGCCCGTAAACCCAATGTAGCTCGCATTCGGCAGACCGGCCATCAGAAAGTTGCCGAGGTCACCGCCCGTCGTCCGATGCGCCTCATCGATGAGGACGAAGATGTTCTTGCGCGTGTTCAAATTTGCCGGCATGTCGCGGAACTTATGAATCATCGTCACTACGATGCCGCGATAGTCATCGCCCTTTTCATCCAGCAGCTTATTCAAAGTCGAAATGCGATCGGCATGAGCCACATTCCCCAACCCAACCGCAGCAAGATTCTTGAGCATCTGATCTTCCAACTCGTTGCGGTCGATCATCAGCAGGACAGTCGGCTTCTGCGCTTCGTTCGCCTTGAACAGCAGTTCCGCTGCTTTGATCATCGTGTAAGTTTTCCCGCTGCCTTGCGTATGCCATACCACACCGCGTGAGCGTTTCGCTTCCAGTGCGCGCGCAACTACCTTGTCCACGGCCGTCGCTTGGTGTTGGCGAAGGATGATCTTCTGTAGCTCCTCCTCTTTCTCGGCAAACAGGATGAAGTCTTTCAGAAATCGCAGGATGTTCGGCACGGAACAAAAGCTCTTCACCTTGGCTTCGAGATTGCCGACTTCTTCATGCTTCCAGTTGAACAGGTTCCTACGCACAGTGTTCCACGTCACGCCATAGGCAAAACCAATTGCTTCAGTGGCGGTGAAAATCATCTCAGGCACCATCACCTCTGGCGTTTCCGTGTGGTAACGCCGAATCTGATCAATGCCCAGCGCGATTGCCTCCTCCTTGCTCGCGTTCTTGCACTCGATAACCAACACCGGGATGCCGTTGATCAGAAAGACCACGTCTTCACGCGTGCCGTAGTGACCGTTGTTAAAGCAGAACTCTTCGGTCACTTCATACACGTTGCGCCACTTGTTGGGTTTGCGGGTGAGATCGTCGTAATCGATTAGAGTTAGGTCTAACTCCCGGCTCTCTTCAGCGCAGAAGAACTTTCCAGCGTTACGTAGATAAATGAGGAAGTCGCGGTTGCCCACAATGTCAGCATTTAACCTTTGGAAATTGCCTATCAACGCGCCTTCGGCTTCCTTGTATTTTGGATTGAAGGCGAGCACCTGAGAGTGAAGCAGATCGCCGAAGTAGAGTGATGCCGCACGTGCACTGTCCTGTGTGGTCGGGCTGTCAGCATCAAAGCCTCGCCGCGCTTCAGCGTCGGCGCGCGAGACGTATTGCCATCCCATCTCCTGCGCGTAAAAGAGAATCCGGGCCTGGACCGTTTTGTGTTCGCCAGCTCTTGGCATACACTTCTCAGAGAGTTTGGAAGTAGGTCTTGATCTTCGCAGCCATTAGCTTCCGGCGCTCATCTAGGAAAGTATCGTAATTAGGGATCGCGTCAGAGATCATCGACTCGGGAACGCAATTTTGCCTGAGGTTCGTTTTCAACTCATCTAAATCGGTTATTCCGCCGAACTTCCTCTCGCCTCCCTGACACTGCTCTATGATGCATTTGAAATAAATGGCTGGATCCTTGTCGCCGATAGCAATATTGATTTCGGTTTGGGCGATTGCATAGTTCGCAATTTGGTTATAACGCCCGGGGTTGAGCCCTTTTCCTTTCAGGTAATTGCGGGGGTAGAGGTGATGTACGTCAGACTTATTCAAGATCAAGTCCCGCACTGTGATGTCTCGTGAAAGAAATCCGAGATCGCCCATCTTTACCTGAGCAGCGCGGAAGACACGAAAGTAAGGACTGTTTGAACTGGATGTATTCATCTCCTGCGGCAGGAGTGCATTCCAATACGCATCTGAAAGTTCGCTCCCAAACGTTGCGGGGCCGTACGTTTCAAACCCTTGGGCATGCATTTGCCGAATGTCAAAATCTAGTGAACTTTCTGGTGAAGCTGAGTACCTCCCCCTCAACATAGACATCACGAACCACCGCCGCACGGCTTTCTCAATGTCTGCGGCAGGCATGCCCTGAGTACGCAGAGTGAGGTATAGAATGTAAGCAAAATTCAAAGCATTCTGAGAACCGATTAACGATGCATCCACAAATCCCGCCGAACGAATGATCATTACAAACCGCTTAAAATGGGTTTCGTTAATAAAGTTGAGCACTCCGCTTTTAAGCCCAGCGAAGGATGACTCAGCAATACTTTCTTCAAATTGTTTCGTTTCAAAATTGCGGCCAGAGAGAAGGGCCACTAAGTCAGCAAGCTTCCCTCGCTTAAACTCCGAAGTGAAGGCCACTCGCAGCATATCCGTATAAGACGGGTCGTAAATATCGTCATTTTCATTCTTCAGCCATGCCATCTTTTGGAAGAAATCCGTGGCCGAGAATGTCCTATCGTTCTCCTTAATCTTCCCATAGAAATCGGGAGCCACGGCTAAATGACAGAAGTAGTCAATCGCTTTGCGCAGAGTGTTGCCGGCAAACGTTTCGTTGCTGGCGATCTTCGACATTGCGAAGTCGGCCTGACTTAGTTCAGCACCGGCAGAATTAACGCGGATGAAAATCTCAGTAACGGTCTCAATGTCCAGGTCGCCATCAAGTTCAATCACGCCAACGAGGTTGCTCGTGATCTTTCGCAACTTCTCAATGACTTGGAAAATGGCATCCTGATCCGTACCTGCGTTGCGCGTGCAATATGCATTAACGAGAGCGAAGAGACTTGCGCTTGGGGCAAAGACTTCGGCCACGTCAGGAATCCAGGCGAGGTTCTTGCTGATTGCGGGGTTCGTGACCTCAAACTTCTCTTCCAGCGGATGAAAGGCAATTCGGATACGCACTTTCTCGTAGTCCTTCGTCATTACCTGCTCGCCCAGCAACGCCGCCATCAACGCCGTCACCCGTTGCTGACCATCAATTAGAACGCGCTTTCCCGCGGAGGAGGATCCGTCTTTCAGCTTAACCGTGGGGTTCCGCCAAGCGATGAGATAACCAACAGGATAGCCACGATAAAGAGAATCTAGTAGGTTGCGTACTTTGATCGCTTCCCACACGAAAGGACGTTGGATTTCCGGAATTGCAATTTCGCCAGATTTGACCCACGTGAGTAAGGTTTCGATCGGGTGAGGGGTGACTGTATATCGTTGGGTAGCCATTGGATAATCCTTAAATCATGTCATCGAGTGCGGAAAGGTCGAGTTTGTTGACCGGAATCTGCGCGGTCATCAACTGATGAAGCAGCGTGCGGAAGAGATCCTCAAGCGCCCGCTTCTTCGCAGCGACCACAGCGAGCTTCTTATTCACGGAATCCAGCCCCTTGACGATTTCGCGGCGCTCGTCTTCCTTTGGCAAATACGTTGGTAGTCGATTAATTGCGCTCTTGTTGAATTTGGCGTTAACGGAGAATGTCTGAGCCTTGACGAAGTAGCCAGACTCACGGAGAAAGTTCAAGTAGTAGAAAAGATATCGCCCGGTTATTTCATCATGTGGTCGGATTCGAAGAATGAACGACGAATGCGTGAATTCTCCGTCGAGGTCGAAGTAAGCGGTTTTCCCAACGTGCTCCTTACTGCCGCTGCGCCAGTTAAAGAGTAGGTCGCCTTTTTCCAAGAGCGTTTCATGGTGTCGCTTCGTCTTCAATTCAAAGTAATTGATCTTTTTTAGATCGATCTTGCCGTCCAGCGTAATGTTTTTGTTAGTCAGAATCTTTGTGCCGACGGGCTTCAAGTTTGCTGCGACTGCTGCTTGGATTCCGTATACTACGTCACCCGTCTTTTTTAAGGCGTATTCTTCCCAACTTTTCGGCACAGGGCCGAGATCAGTTTGTTTTTGGGACTCACGATGTACACCGCGAGTGAAAAGTTGATGAAGCAGTGCCTTTTTCAATTCCGCAGTTCGCGCTAGCAACCGGTCTTGTTGCTGCACCGCCCGCTCCACAAGCCCCAACACGCCCGCTATCTTTCGCTGCTCGCACTTCTCAGGCTTAGGAACCTTCTTTTCCTGCATGACTGTGAAATGCCGGTTGTATCCGCGACTGGGAATCTCGAGACTGAGTAAGGCATAGTAGAAAAACTTTGCGTCAAAGAGCTCTTCCCTGGGCTTCAACACCTTCGTGCCGTCGGCGCCGAGGATAAAGGGGAAATCTACATACTTTAGACAACGCGTGTGGTCTCCGAAAATTACGAGGGGAAGATCGTGGGAGATTAAACGCTCATCTGCATCCGAGTAACCAGCTATGAACTCCTGACCTTGATCAACCACAGGAAAACGGCCTGATATCTGAATGTCGGATGAAAGAATCTGATTCTCTCGCCCAACTGATGTCTTGCGAATCGATGCGGGAAACTCAATGAATGGCCAGCACATGTGTTAAAGATCCAACGCTTTCAATATTGCCTTAAGACTGAGATTAATCACTTTCTCGTCTTCATCGATTGCTTCCAACTCATCAACGATTTCCGCAATGGGCCTGTATTCGTCCGCTGCTCCCGTGTGGATGTAGTTGCTGGGCGAGATGTTGAAATCATTCTTCGCGATATCCTCGCACTTGACGATACGCGAGTATTTCTCAACTTCCTTCCACTCGGTGAAGGTATCGACAATGCGCGTGCTGGCGTCATCGTGTATGTAATTCTTGGGGTCGCCCTTGGTAAACCCTCGACTGGCGTTGATTAAGAACAGTTTCTTCTTGCGTTCTTCTGGCTTAACCGAATTCAGCACGATGATGACGCCTGGTGCGCCGTTGTTATAGAAGAGATTTTCCGGCAAATAGATGACACCCTCGATTAGGTCTTGCTCAACGAACCAGCGGCGAACCTCTTTTTCCTTGTTACTACCTGCATTGCCAGACCCTCGTGACGCGGCGCCGGTATCGAGGACCACTGCGGCCCGACCACTTGGCTTGAGGCTGGCGAGAATGTGTTGCATCCAGCCCCAGTCGGCCTTGCCGCCCGGATAGCCGGCGCCTTTAGGAAAGCGGTCGAGTTCGTCAGCGTCATAGTCCTTCTCTTTGAATTCAGTTTGGTTCCACATTGGATTGGCCACGACGCGATCAAACGTTCGCAGCCGGTTGCCCGAGCGAAACTTTGGCTTGCGGAACGTGTCGCCGATCTGTATCTCGCCTTCCATGTCATGAATGATCATGTTCATGTTTGCCATGGCCCACGTGCCGGGCTCGTTTTCCTGGCCGTAGAGTTTGGCTGGGGCAAACGTCTTGCGCGAGCGCAGGTTCATCTTTTCCTGCAATACAAGATCGCACTTGATCAGCAAGCCGGCGGAACCACAACAGGGATCGTAAATTTCCATGCCGGGTTCTGGGTCCATGATGCGCGCCATTACGAACCCAACCTCGGCGGGTGTGTAGAATTCGCCTGCGCTCTGGCCGCTGCCCTCGGCGAATTTGCGAATCAGATATTCGTAGCTGCGCCCGATGATGTCAGGCTCGACATTGGAGAGGCCAAGCCGCTTGGCACTGATAGCTTCGATCAGATTCGAGAGGCGGTCGTCGTCAATGTCGCGCTGTCCGTGGGTGGTGGCGTTGAAGTCCACCCGGTCGATGATGCCTTTGAGCAGAGGATTGGCGTCGGCGATGGCGCGCATGTACGTCGTGAGTTGTTCACCGATCTTGGTTGAGAGAGTGCGGATCACGGACCAAACCATATCGTCCGGGTTCTTTGGTTCGAGCGGCAGGAAGAAGCGTACGAGTTTCTTGTCGTGCTTCACCAGCTTGAAAGCTTTGGCGCGAGAGCCAACTTCCTTCGCGATGCGGTTCAACTCGTCATCAAAGACATCGCATAGGCGCTTAGTAAAGATGAGCGGGAGAATGAACTCCTTGTACTTCGGCGCATCCTTCGCGCCTCGGATACTGCATGCCGCGTCCCAGATCCACTTTTCGAGAGACTTGTCTTTACTTTCTTTGAGAGTTGATTGTTTGTTTGATGCCTTCGCTGATGTGGTTACGTTTGATTTGGGAGAGGTTACCCGGTGCCCTTTTTTCTTTTTTTTCTTGAGCGCCTGCATTTCTGCTTCACTAACAGCGGTGAACTTTACAAGTGCCATAGTACTACTCGAATTAAGGCGAATTTCACTTACGATATGTTGATGCGAGCACGCCCTTTAGGGCCGAGGGTTTGAAGCGCACACGATGTCGCGAGTAACTCATGCGCGGCGGCCAGTTTGTTTAGGCCCGCGTATTTTGCACCAGGTGATGCAAGAAATCTAGTATCAAACTAGTGAATCGTGAATCCTGAATGGTAAATAGTTTTGACTCGACGCGCTACGCGTCGAATAGAAATACCGGTTTCTTGCATTGACGTAACTGGAATGTTAATTAGAATGCGGGCAAAGGCGACAGCTTAAACGGGGTAAGAACCGTCGACTGGGCGAGGTTGAGCTGTAGTCAGTTAATAAGGGACCAAGAATCGGCATTAGCCGCGCATAACGGCGAAAGTCAGGGTAGATGTCCAATGACGATTAATGACGTGCCGGCCATTAGCGATGATCAAATCAAACTTATCTTTGAGCACACTAAACATCTTACGACTCTATCCGCTGGCGCGACGGTAACTATCGTCACGTTCTACGACAAGCTGGGCGCGGCGCGTCATTGGAAGGTTGTTGTAGCTGCGTCACTAATATGTTTCGTCAGTTCGATTATCGCAGGCATCTATGCTCAAATTCGAACTATTGATGAGTTCGGCGCAAAGATTGTTGTAGATAATGTCGACACGCGATGGGCGTTTTTGACATCGTGGATTGCATTTGTGCTTGGTATGCTGGCCCTATGCGTTTACGGCATTCGCAATTTCTAAAATGGATGAAACAGGCCGCGCGGGACGCGGCCTTTCGGTTTGCGAACCCCGATCTGAGCGTCGTGGACTTAGTAGCCGCGGAGCTTTTTATTAACACATGCCGTCAGCCTGGCACGGCCTTCTGACGGAGCGATTTCCTTGCGGCAGGAAAGAATCGCTTGAGCAATCTCATCATCCGACTTTGAAGGGTTATCCTTCTTTACCTGGTTCTTGAAGTATTCGTACTCGTACGCTTGGCTTGAAACAAACCAACCGTCGTTGTGTTTCTTGTTGGGATCGTCTGCCATAAAAACCTCCTTCGTTAGTGAGTGATAGGCTAACTGACTAGGAATGACCATTCGGCAAGTGTTCGCCGGCGTAGCGGGCGAGTAGCGCGTCGTTGACGCGGTTGATGACGTCGGCTTTCTTTACGTTCTTGCCGGGGCAAGAGCGATGGGTTGTTAACGGATCTTCTTTGTGAAACCGCAAAGTCGTTGGGTCGCGGCCAAGGACGGCGTGCAAGGTTGTCAACGCGGCCACCGTGTTGTCGCGGACGGCGCTGCTGAATGGTTCGACTTCGTACTCGCCTACCATCTCGATGCCCCACGAAATCATGTTCCATGATGGTGAGTGGCGGCCGGAGGTCGTCAACGGCGTGAACGCCCAAATGAGATCGTCGGCGACAAACAAGTGTGGGCCGGCCGACCACTTCTGTTGGTCGCGATAGTAATGCGCGAGGTTCTGCATGCGCTGTGCGCCGGGAGTGCTGTGCCACTGCGTCAGTCTTGGTGCAGAAGTGTTATGCAGCACGACAAATTGTGGTCGCCAATTGGCGAAGTTGAGCGTGCGGACGTAGTGGTCGAAGTCTTTGGATGTGAAGCCTTCGCCGACGATGCCTTTCCAAGTCATGGCAATGTCTCCTCTGATGAGTGTCAGGTCTCAAGTCTCAGGTCTCAAGTCTCAGGTCTCAGGTCTCAGGTCGCACGATTGAAAATCTCGAGGGTCGCGAATGCTGGTGCTGGTGTCGGTGAACCCGGTGGCGTCGCTGCGCTCCTTACCCTGGACTAAATTCATTTCACCGCTACGCGGTGTGGACTAGACCGCGCTAACGCGCGGCATCCGTTAATACCCATCCGCTACCGCGTGGTGGTACTGACAAGATTCTCGACTCGACCGGGCTGCGCGCGGCATCTGTTAATACCCACCCGCTACCGCGTGGTGGTACTGACAAGATTTTCGACTCGACCGCGTTAACGCGCGGCATCTGTTAATACCCACCCGCTACCGCGTGGTGGTACTGACAAGATCTTGGTTTGGACGCGTTGCCGCGACATTGTTTTTGTTGGCCCACGCGCTACCCCAGACCCGAGTGATCCGCGCTCCGCGATCCGCAATCCGCAATGCGCTATCAGTCGCCCACTCGCTACCGCGTGGTGGTACGCCTGTGAGTGCTGAGCAATGAGTCGAAAGTCCAAGGTCCAACGTCCAACGTCCAACGTCCAAGAACTTCTATTTAGTTCATCCGCGCGAACGCCTTGGATCCCTCTTTCTCGGGTAGGTGCGCTCTTCCTGAATGCCGCCGTGCTCTTTCATTATCTTTACCGAACTATCACCACCGGTTGCCCGCTTTAGAACATTTCGTTTTGTGGCTGTTGCTTTCTTTTGAAAGTGCTTCACAACCTCTCTTGTCTGGTCGTTCCGCAAGTCCCAACCGCCTTGGTTCTTGTTTGGCTTCAATGTGAATTTTTTAAGTGTGGCCATAGCTATGCTCCTCGTATTTTTGTATACGCAGCATTAGGGCGGAGAATGGCAATTCCACCGAGAACCGCCATTCTCCTAGTCGAGTGGCCCGCGTGCGCGCTCGGCCGCAGGTGTCACTCGAATTTCAGTGAATTGCGTTCGGTTTAAATTGCCCTATGGTGCGGGTGGCGCACCTCCCGGAGCCGGAGCGCCGCCCGATCCCGGTGGCGGAATCGCAGGCGACTGTGGTCCGCGCCGCCGACGCGGCGCACGTTCCGTATGGCCTTTCCAGCACAGTGGGATCCGAAGCTTGGAATTCACGTGACTTGAAGTCGCGGC
>JADMIO012752824.1_pt1 | contig 51677 bp, 39 predicted proteins | sample 8958161 | NCBI WGS metagenome assembly JADMIO01 (sample SAMN16585339, study PRJNA669376) | soil metagenome | isolation source: Crop rotation soil | place: USA: Cullars Rotation, Alabama | collected 2011
CTTTCCCCAGCACATACGACATTAATCGTGCCGATACCCAGGTTAGGCGCGCTGTCAATAACTATGACATCATAGTCATGAGCAACAGTTTCAATGGCCAGTCGGAGCATCAGGTGTGGATCGGTGGGCAGTTTACCTTCATCAAATTTGCCCATTAACTCAGTTTCAATACGGTGCAGAGCCAGACAGGAAGGAATAATGTCAAGCCCCGGCCAGCAAGTGGGCTTTATTGCATAAGTGACATCGTCCTTTTCCCCAAGATAGAAAGGCAGGAGAGTGTCTTCTGCATGAATATGAAGATCTGGTACCCATCCGTGATACATTGAGGCTGTTCCCTGGGGGTCGTTACCTTCCACGAGCAAAACACGTAGCCCCTTCAGAGCCAGATCCTGAGCAAGATGAACAGAAACTGAGGTTTTGTAAACGCCTCCTTTATGGGCAGCAACCCCGATCACCGGTGGAAATACGTCTTCAGCACGTCGCAATCGCGTACCAAACACATCACGCATATGATTAATTTGTTCAATTGTATAACCAACACGTTGCTCAACCCGTCCTCGAATTTCCATATCCGGGTGCGGTAGTCGCCCTGCTTTCTCGGCATCTCTGATAGCCTGAGAAGAAACCCCAACTAAATCCGCTGCTTCACCTATTCTCCAGCGCCGGGTTATTTTCCTCGCTTCCGGGCTGTCATCATTAAACTGTGCAATGGCGATAGCCTTCGTCATTTCATGACCAGCGTTTATGCACTGGTTAAGTGTTTCCATGAGTTTCATTCTGAACATCCTTTAATCATTGCTTTGCGTTTTTTTATTAAATCTTGCAATTTACTGCAAAGCAACAACAAAATCGCAAAGTCATCAAAAAACCGCAAAGTTGTTTAAAATAAGAGCAACACTACAAAAGGAGATAAGAAGAGCACATACCTCAGTCACTTATTATCACTAGCGCTCGCCGCAGCCGTGTAACCGAGCATAGCGAGCGAACTGGCGAGGAAGCAAAGAAGAACTGTTCTGTCAGATAGCTCTTACGCTCAGCGCAAGAAGAAATATCCACCGTGGGAAAAACTCCAGGTAGAGGTACACACGCGGATAGCCAATTCAGAGTAATAAACTGTGATAATCAACCCTCATCAATGATGACGAACTAACCCCCGATATCAAGTCACATGACGAAGGGAAAGAGAAGGAAATCAACTGTGACAAACTGCCCTCAAATTTGGCTTCCTTAAAAATTACAGTTCAAAAAGTATGAGAAAATCCATGCAGGCTGAAGGAAACAGCAAAACTGTGACAAATTACCCTCAGTAGGTCAGAACAAATGTGACGAACCACCCTCAAATCTGTGACAGATAACCCTCAGACTATCCTGTCGTCATGGAAGTGATATCGCGGAAGGAAAATACGATATGAGTCGTCTGGCGGCCTTTCTTTTTCTCAATGTATGAGAGGCGCATTGGAGTTCTGCTGTTGATCTCATTAACACAGACCTGCAGGAAGCGGCGGCGGAAGTCAGGCATACGCTGGTAACTTTGAGGCAGCTGGTAACGCTCTATGATCCAGTCGATTTTCAGAGAGACGATGCCTGAGCCATCCGGCTTACGATACTGACACAGGGATTCGTATAAACGCATGGCATACGGATTGGTGATTTCTTTTGTTTCACTAAGCCGAAACTGCGTAAACCGGTTCTGTAACCCGATAAAGAAGGGAATGAGATATGGGTTGATATGTACACTGTAAAGCCCTCTGGATGGACTGTGCGCACGTTTGATAAACCAAGGAAAAGATTCATAGCCTTTTTCATCGCCGGCATCCTCTTCAGGGCGATAAAAAACCACTTCCTTCCCCGCGAAACTCTTCAATGCCTGCCGTATATCCTTACTGGCTTCCGCAGAGGTCAATCCGAATATTTCAGCATATTTAGCAACATGGATCTCGCAGATACCGTCATGTTCCTGTAGGGTGCCATCAGATTTTCTGATCTGGTCAACGAACAGATACAGCATACGTTTTTGATCCCGGGAGAGACTATATGCCGCCTCAGTGAGGTCGTTTGACTGGACGATTCGCGGGCTATTTTTACGTTTCTTGTGATTGATAACCGCTGTTTCCGCCATGACAGATCCATGTGAAGTGTGACAAGTTTTTAGATTGTCACACTAAATAAAAAAGAGTCAATAAGCAGGGATAACTTTGTGAAAAAACAGCTTCTTCTGAGGGCAATTTGTCACAGGGTTAAGGGCAATTTGTCACAGACAGGACTGTCATTTGAGGGTGATTTGTCACACTGAAAGGGCAATTTGTCACAACACCTTCTCTAGAACCAGCATGGATAAAGGCCTACAAGGCGCTCTAAAAAAGAAGATCTAAAAACTATAAAAAAAATAATTATAAAAATATCCCCGTGGATAAGTGGATAACCCCAAGGGAAGTTTTTTCAGGCATCGTGTGTAAGCAGAATATATAAGTGCTGTTCCCTGGTGCTTCCTCGCTCACTCGACCGGGAGGGTTCGAGAAGGGGGGGCACCCCCCTTCGGCGTGCGCGGTCACGCGCACAGGGCGCAGCCCTGGTTAAAAACAAGGTTTATAAATATTGGTTTAAAAGCAGGTTAAAAGACAGGTTAGCGGTGGCCGAAAAACGGGCGGAAACCCTTGCAAATGCTGGATTTTCTGCCTGTGGACAGCCCCTCAAATGTCAATAGGTGCGCCCCTCATCTGTCAGCACTCTGCCCCTCAAGTGTCAAGGATCGCGCCCCTCATCTGTCAGTAGTCGCGCCCCTCAAGTGTCAATACCGCAGGGCACTTATCCCCAGGCTTGTCCACATCATCTGTGGGAAACTCGCGTAAAATCAGGCGTTTTCGCCGATTTGCGAGGCTGGCCAGCTCCACGTCGCCGGCCGAAATCGAGCCTGCCCCTCATCTGTCAACGCCGCGCCGGGTGAGTCGGCCCCTCAAGTGTCAACGTCCGCCCCTCATCTGTCAGTGAGGGCCAAGTTTTCCGCGAGGTATCCACAACGCCGGCGGCCGGCCGCGGTGTCTCGCACACGGCTTCGACGGCGTTTCTGGCGCGTTTGCAGGGCCATAGACGGCCGCCAGCCCAGCGGCGAGGGCAACCAGCCGAGGGCTTCGCCCTGTCGCTCGACTGCGGCGAGCACTACTGGCTGTAAAAGGACAGACCACATCATGGTTCTGTGTTCATTAGGTTGTTCTGTCCATTGCTGACATAATCCGCTCCACTTCAACGTAACACCGCACGAAGATTTCTATTGTTCCTGAAGGCATATTCAAATCGTTTTCGTTACCGCTTGCAGGCATCATGACAGAACACTACTTCCTATAAACGCTACACAGGCTCCTGAGATTAATAATGCGGATCTCTACGATAATGGGAGATTTTCCCGACTGTTTCGTTCGCTTCTCAGTGGATAACAGCCAGCTTCTCTGTTTAACAGACAAAAACAGCATATCCACTCAGTTCCACATTTCCATATAAAGGCCAAGGCATTTATTCTCAGGATAATTGTTTCAGCATCGCAACCGCATCAGACTCCGGCATCGCAAACTGCACCCGGTGCCGGGCAGCCACATCCAGCGCAAAAACCTTCGTGTAGACTTCCGTTGAACTGATGGACTTATGTCCCATCAGGCTTTGCAGAACTTTCAGCGGTATACCGGCATACAGCATGTGCATCGCATAGGAATGGCGGAACGTATGTGGTGTGACCGGAACAGAGAACGTCACACCGTCAGCAGCAGCGGCGGCAACCGCCTCCCCAATCCAGGTCCTGACCGTTCTGTCCGTCACTTCCCAGATCCGCGCTTTCTCTGTCCTTCCTGTGCGACGGTTACGCCGCTCCATGAGCTTATCGGGTCCACTCGCGAACGCAGAAAGGCCCACCCGAAGGTGAGCCAGTGTGATTACATTTGCGGCCTAACTGTGGCCAGTCCAGTTACGCTGGAGTCACTAGTATTTAGGTGACACTATAGAAGCGGCCGCGACAACTTGTCCACGTGGAATTCTAAGCTTAGGATCCCAATGTGCTGGAAAGCGATACCCGTCAAGCTTCAGTTCGTAAAGCCAACCAGCTCCGGAAGGCAAACGGTCAGCCGGTTTGGCCAGCATGGGCTTGACGAAATCCATTCGCGCTTTCGGCAATGCTCGTAAGTCAACGCTCATCGTCGATTACTCTGCCATACGGCATCAGCGGCGGAAGCGATCTGCGTCATGGTTCGTTTTGTTAACGCTGATTCATCGTCATGCTTCTTTGATACAGCACGAGTGTTTCGGTCGGTCTTGATCAGGCGCCACTTGTCTCTACTGTCACGCTCGTCGCGACCTTCAATGAAGCGCTGCAACGTCCATTCACCTTTCATCTTCGCGCCGTTCAGATAAAACCGAAGGAACCCCTTGTAATAGTTGCCTTCGAGCAACTCGTACGTGCCGATGTCCCAAACCATCACCGTGCCGCCGCCATACTGCCCTTTCGGAATTATCCCCTCGAAATCGAGATAGTCGAGCGGGTGATCTTCGGTGGGCATCGCAAGTCGTCGCTCATCTTTCTTGAACGGCATGCCTTTCGGAATAGACCATGACTTCAGCACGCCATGCATCTCCAGTCGGAAGTCGTAGTGCAGGTGACTGGCTGCATGTTTCTGGACCACGAAGCGTCGTCTGCTTCCCTGCGCGCTTCGTCTCGGTATGCTGGGCTTCGGCTCAGCGGTTTTGGCGAAGTCTCGCTTTGCTGCATAGGTTTTGAGAGCTTCACTGCGCTTCGTGGTCTGCGAACGTTCGTGCTCGAAGTAGCGCCGTACCTCCGCCGGTAGTTTTTGCACTTTGGTCAGCAGCGGTTTGAAAATGTCTTCGATCTCTTTCACACGTTCGATTGTTTCTTCGGGTGTGAAGAACAGTTCGTCGACGTCTTTCTTTTTCACCGCTTGAGACAACTCCTCCCATCGCACCGGGACAGAGACGTACGGACGGTAGATCTTCGCCCGCAACGAATAAACGCTCACCGTGGTTTTGAAATCAGCATTCTGACTCCAATCAATAAAGACCTTCTTCGTCCGCAGCCGCTTGGGCATCTGCCATACGACGAGCTTTGGTTCGCGTTGGGCCAACAATTGTGCGACGCCCTGTGCGAATGGTTGCGTTTCGTCGTATGTCACCGCGGAATTGAGCGGAACGTAAACCTGCACGCCTTTCGATCCTGAAACCTTGACGCACGACTCGAGGCTGAGTTCCTTCAGCAGGTCGCACAACATCAGCGCCACACGCGCGGAATCGAGGATGTCGGCTCCTTCGCCCGGATCGCAATCGAAGACGATTGCCGTGGGCTGATTCAGCTTCGACTTGCGATGAAGGAATGGATGGATTTCGAGACTGGCGATACTGACTACCCAAACGAGCGTGGCGAGATCGTTGATGAGAATGTAACGAATGTCAGCGCCACGCGTTTCACGACGAGGAACGGGAACTGTCTTCACCCACTCGGGAGTGAACGAAGGCGCGTCCTTCTCGTAGAACGCTTCACCGAACACACCTTCGGGAAAACGCTTGAGCGTGACCGGGCGATCTTTTAAGTGTGGAAGAAGGTACTTGGAGATATTGATGTAATAATCGAGCGCCCTGGCTTTGGTGAACTTCGTGCCGGGGTAAAGCAGTTTATCGAGGTTCGAGACCGGAATGCGCCGGCGTCCGATCGTGAGCTGTTCCTTCCGTCGTGGCATAGCGCATTGTGGTGCTAGCGCTTGCGAGGGAACAAGCGCGAACCCCAACCGAGCGCGCGTAGAAACGGCGGGCTCAGCGGTTCGATCAGCGGCTTAACAGGTCGAAGCACCGTGCGAACGCCGCTTAGCAAACGCGCCTCATGTAGTCCATTGGCACTCGCGGCCTTAATGATGCGGGGATCGATCGTGATTTCGACGGCCGGTTGGTTGTCAGAGGGCAACAGCACCTCTTTCCACGCACTCTCGAATCCCTGATAAAAACAGTGCCGCACCTGATCGCGAATCGCATCGAGCTCGGGAGAGATGTTCTTCGAGCGCGGTCGCAGCCCGCGGCCGATCGTCGGATTAAGATTAATCTCCCAGGTCTGTACGCTGCCGTTCTTGATCGCATAATCGATACGGCCGTATTCAACGTGGGCCAACTCGAAGATTTTTCGCAATTGATCTGCGTGCGGGTTTTGACGAACGAAATCGAGCTCCTCGAGCACCATCGGCATCGTGAATTCGGTTTGTGAATGCTTGAGCATCCATTCTTTGCCGTAGTTCAGGCTACGCGGAATCACCTTCTTGCCAACCACGAACGCCGCATACTTGCGGTAATAGCCTGCCTCATTCGCCGTGTCGCAGAACTCGACCACCAGCAGCTCTCGGAGTTTGTGACCCTGCACGAGTGCGCGCCCAATCGCTTGCTGAATCTCACGCTCGGAGTTCAATAACTGCGACAGTGCGCCTTCGTGCAGTCGCTCGTGCCGGAGAAATACTGGGAATCTCAGTTTGTTATGATTTGTGATGGCACGCGAGACACGAAACTTATTCAATCCACGGCGGTTCAGCTCAGTCAACAGGCCGAACCGTTGCAGTGTTTTTGTTGGATGGTTGAGAAAACGAAAACCTTCGACTTGCTCGAGCTGCTGGTAAATTTCAGAGAGCAGATCAGCCGTTGTATCGCTCAACTGATCGAGCGTAGAGAGCACGTACGTGCCACGCGCGAACTCCTTCTGTCGCGTCAGATCTTCATAATGAACGACACGAAAATCTTCACGAAGCGCGCCGCCGAAAACGGAGAGGTAGTCTTTTATGAAAACGTCCTCCGCAGCCGGCACAAGAAAGTGAATCATGTGCCCGACACCTCAACCGCACTTTCTACGGCCGTCGAACTCTCCACTTCGGTCACACGGCTGCGCGATCGATGCGATCGGGTGACGAGGGCAGCGACACTCATGTCGCCGGTTACGTTCAGCAGCGTCTTGAAGATGTCAGGTATCGCTTCCACCGCTTCGACGACGATGATTCCCTCGATTGGCACGCCCGCAGCGACATAAGCGGGTATTGTCTTGAACCCTGGTCCATTTTGCGGAATTCCCGGCGCCGTAAAGCTGATAATGACGACGGTGGCGAGAAACACCATCAGCGTCGCAGGCCGTAATGGAATTCCGTAAACATGGGCCACCAGCATCAATTTCACAATCGAGGAGATCGGGCGATTCACTTTGAACAGTGAAACGCTCAGCGGCAAGACAAAGCTGGTGCCCGCCGACGGCAGACGCAGATGATCTCGACCACCTTCGACGAGAGCGGGCAGCGATGCGATTGACGAGCGTGTGCTGAGCGCGACGAGTTGAGCAGGCGCCACCGCGCGAACGAAGTCAATCATTCGCGTTCGACCTGCAAACGCGCTCAACGGATAAAGCAGCAGAGTGAACAGTATCAGGATAATTGAAACGATTACGATGTACGCGCCGAGTAATCCTCCGGTTGAGACTCCGGTTTTGAGTGCGAGTACATAAGTAAGAGCGAAGACGCCGAATGGTGTGGCGACGAGCACCCAGCGCACCAGTTGCAGCATCGCGTCGGCAAGAGCTTGAAAGACGTTTGTGAGTAACAGGTGATATTCGTCAGGAAGACGTGTGACCGCCAGTGCGAAGAAACCTGCAAAGAGCAGGAGGGCGAAGAAGTCTCCTTTCAGTCCGGCTTCCAGTATGTTGGTCGGCAGCAGGTTGCTAATCCAATCGCCGATTGAAACCGAGCTGCTGTTCGCGTCTGCGGCGGCAGGAGTTGGTGATATTGAAGTGGCAGCGGCTGCACTTACTGTTGCAACAGTGTCTGGGCCAAGGTTCATTTGCGCAAGAAGTATCGGAGTGAGAATGATTGCGAGGAGCCCAGAGGCGATCAGCATGCCGACGAACAACAGGAACGCGTGGACACCGACTTTCCCGACCGATTTAGCGCCTGCGGCCGTGATGGTAGCGAGCAGGTGCGTAATGATGAGTGGCAGCACAGTGAGCTGCAGGGCTGCGACCCACAGACTGCCGCCGACCCGGGTCCAGTCACCGAGGCGTGCGAGTGCCGGCGAAGCGGTCCCATGGCCCACAATCCCGAGACCGAGCCCGGCAGCAAGCGCGATTATAGACCACGTTGTAAGCGATAATCGTTTCACGGGGGATTGGTGTTTCAGAAGTAAAGCTGGGGATTAAGGTAAATCGCGATTTGCTGCCCGCGGCGCTCTCCTCGCGTTGTGGTTTCCAGGGTATTAAAACACCTAAAGACGACCATCTTCCTCAGACCCCTTTGGCCGCGCACAGTTTAGCAACTTCAAACCGTTTCAGAGAAGATGTTTGTCAAATCCAATGACGGCTTAGACGGCAATTCGCGAATGGCTTAGTGATACAGAACGCTTATCGCCTGGCGCTTAACGCCGAACGCGTTCGCTAATTGCAGCCCAGGGTTGGCGCATAACGACGTTTCTGAAACGCCGGAGGCGTTCGCTAATTGCAGCCCAGCGTTGGCGCATAACGACCTTTCCGTAACGCCGGAGGCGTTCGCTAATTCCAGCCCAGGGTTGGAGCGCAGCGACAACCCTGGGGTATCAATAAAAGAAGCGACCAACGCTGAAAGCGTTAGGCATGTGCGCCAGCGCCAACTCTGGGACCACGTGATACACTGCCACCAAATCTGAAAACGATAAAACTCAATAGGAGGCCACCTCACAATGGCTCAATCACTCGCGCGTCTATGGACGCACCTAATCTTCTCAACGAAAAACCGGTTCCCATTTTTAGTCGACAAAGTCTTGCGCGCCGAAATGCATGCGTACCTCGCGGAGATGCTTAGAACACATGATTGCGAAACACTCATTGTCGGCGGTGTGGAGGATCACACACACTCGCTGTTCGCTCTTTCACGTACCCTGCCTATCGCGAGCGTGGTGAAGGAAGTCAAAAGAACGTCGTCAGGATGGATCAAAACAACTTCTCGAAACCTTTCGAAGTTTCACTGGCAAGGTGGTTACGCTGCGTTCTCAGTGAGCCAGTCCAATCTGAACGAGGTAATCAGATACATTGAAAATCAGGAAGAGCATCACAAGCGTGTTGCGTTCCAGGATGAGTATCGTGCGTTTCTCAAGGCGTACGGTGTGGACTATGACGAGCGTTACTTGTGGGATTAACTTCGCAGAAAGCCTTCGAAGCGATTAGTGCCGCACAAGCCTAACGCTTTCAGCGTTGGTCGCTTTTTTTATTTGGTACCCCAGGGTTGTCGCTGCGCTCCAACCCTGGGCTCCAATTAGCGAACGCCTTCGGCGTTGGGTGCTAGCGACGCTTGCAATACCTCGGGAATAATCAATTACACACTCAGCGCAGCAGGTCGAGGAGTTCGGGGTGGTGGCCGTGCTCGGCCCAGCCGGCGGCGGTTGAGCCGACCTTTGTGTCTCTGATGCTCGGATCGGCGCCGCGTTGCAGAAGGAATTCGACCATCGCGCGTTGGCCGTTCAGCGCGGCGTAGTGCAGGCCTGTGCCGGCGTAATCGAACCCGCGCGGGATCACCTTGATCTCGGCGCCTTTGTCGAGCAGCAGTTTTGCGGCGTCGATATGGCCGTGCATGCAGGCGTAAACAAAAGCGTTGTTGATGATGCCCTGCCGGTTCTGCGGCCACGCGTTGATTCGATCGGAGAGCGATTTCTTTCCAGAATCGGTTAGATTTGCTTGCGCGATCGTTTCGAGGTCGCCGAAGGGCCAGTCGATCCCGCCCGCCTCAGGTTTCAGAGTTCCGTCAGCGTTGAAAAAACCTTCAATCAAATCCGTGCGACCGAGCCCCGCAGCGATGCGGAGATTTTGCACGCGAGCGCCACGTTCGAGTAACAACGCCATCACGTTCCGGCTGTTCCAGTACAGCGCCTCTTCCAACGGCGACCAACCGCCGGTCCCATCGGTGGCCGCACCACGATCGAGCAACAACTCAGCCACTTGCCTGTTATCGATACTGCCGGCCGCCACCAGTGGCCCATTCAAATCCGCGCCTGCATCAATCAAAACTTTCGCCATCTCCAACGCGTTCAATTTGTCTTTACCGTCCAACACGAGGCACTGAAGCAGCGTCGGATGGCTCCTGGTAGATCGCGAGGTAGCGAGAGAAGGATCCTCAACAATCAGGTTTTTGAACGTCTCGAGATCGTCAGACGCAATAGCCTTCATTGCGGGATGAAACTTTGCATTCATGTCGACATTGTTCCACAGATTGGGCACATTACACACTGACCGATATAATCAGACTGACATGACACCTAAAGATCCTTTAGCCACTTCGGGACTGCCCACCTTCAAACGCGATGATGCCGCGAAACAGGTTCAACCAACCGAACCTAAATTCTTGATCCTCGTCGTCGACGATTCTGCCGATAATGTGGCGCTGATCAGCCTCGATCTTCAGCAACAGGGTTACAGGGTGGTAACGGCCAGCAACGGCGAAGACGCAATCGCCGTGGCTGTAGGAACGATGCCCAATCTCATCTTGATGGATATCAATCTGCCAGCCCTGGACGGGCTCGGAGCAACGCGCCGGATTCGCGAGAACGAAGCGTTGCGCGACGTGCCGGTGATCGCGATCACGGCGTTCGGTACGGAAGGTTTTCAGCGCGCCGCGTACGACGTGGGCGTGTCAGGTTATTTGACTAAACCGCTCGACCTGGATCGCATGCACCAACTGATCGCGCGGCTGCTCTCACCCGGCGGATCGGGTAGCTTGACTTAATTCTTCAGCTCGACCAGCACCAGACGAATCGTCGTGTCGCCAATATTCTCGGCCCAGTGCGTAACCGGATCGCGATAGATGACATCGCCGGTCTTGAACTCTCCGTCAGTGACGGTCCCATCCGCAGCATGATTGCGGAACTTGCCTCCCGCAATGACATAAATTACATAGGATGGATGGGAGTGGGTCTGTTCCTTGTCGCCGGGCTTGATCGTAGCCTCGAGCACACGCACGCGCGGGTTTTCGAGTTTCAACGCGATTGTCTTCGAGTTTACCTTGAGCGGATCCTGTTCACTCGCAACCCTCGCATCGCCGCGGACAAATGCAGCGACGAGCAGCACAAACAGCACGATGTACATTCGCTTCATAAATGATCTCCGATGAATGAAGATACTCTAAAATCAACTTTTTGTGTTTCAAAACTGCGTGATGTGTGTAATCTGTGGCTATGAAGCCCACTCGTAGAGAGTTCGTGTTTGCCGCCACCAGTTTTGCAGTTCTCAGTCGTTACGCTTTCAGCCAACAAACGAAGCCCACGCGCGTCATCCTGCTCGGCACGAAGGGTGGACCAAGAGTCGGCGAAGCAGGTCGCAGCAATCCTTCGACGCTGATCCTGATCAAGGACGTTCCATACCTCGTCGACTGCGGTTACGGAGCATCGAAGCAACTGATTACGGCCGGTGTCGCACTCAACCGGCTGCGCTACATTTTTGTTACGCACCATCACTCCGATCACAATCTGGAGTTCGGGCCGTTGATCTATAACGCGTGGATCACGGGTTTACCCGCGCGTATCGACGCTTATGGTCCAACCGGAATGTCGAGCATGGCCCATAGCTTTTTTAATTATCTCAAGTTCGACATCGACACGCGCATCGTCGACGAAGGTCGCACCGACCCGCGCAAGCTGATCACCACGCACGAGGTCAAGAAACCAGGTGTCGTGCTGGTGAATGACGACGTGAAAGTCAGTGCGTGCCTGGTGCGTCATCCCCCGATCAAGCAGGCATACGCTTACCGGTTCGATGCAAAAGATCGCTCAGTGGTCATCTCCGGGGATACCGCATACGCGCCGGAGCTGGCCGAGTTTGCAAAAGACGCTGACGTGCTGGTGCATGAAGTGATGTATCTGGCGGGCATCGAAGCCTTGCTGAAGCGTTTGCCAAATGCGAAGAGACTTCGCGAACACCTGATGGCCGCTCATACGCTGCCCGAAGACGTCGGCAAGATTGCGGCCCAAGCAAACGTGAAGACACTCGTGTTGTCGCACTTCGTTCCCGGAGACGATGCGTCAATCACAGACGAACAGTGGGCGGAAGGAGTGCGCAAAAACTTTAAAGGGCGAATCGTTGTGGGCAAGGACTTACTGGAGGTCTAGCCACAAAAAGCACAAATCACGAGGTCGGTTTCTTGGTATAGCGCTTAAGAATCAAGCGGACGTAGTTGCGCGTTTCATCGTACGGTGGAATGTTGTTGCCATACTTCATCACCGCACCTTCACCAGCGTTGTAGCCCGCCAGCGCAAGATCCACGCGTCCGTTGAACATCTTCAGAAGATCTTTCAGATAGCGTGTGCCGCCCGCGATGTTCTGCGCGGCGTCGTACGGATTCGTCACGCCGTACCTGGCTGCCGTGCCCGGCATGAGCTGCATCAATCCCTGCGCTCCTTTGGGACTCGTCGCGCCCGCAGCAAAGCTCGACTCCTGCGACATCAGGCAATAAATCAAGTACGGATCGACACCATGCTGGGCACCATAATAACGAATCAAATTGTCGACCTTCGCACTGCCGGTTGACCACGCCTGACTGGACGACTCGGCCATCATGTTCGCAGTGATGACAGGCGCCGGCTGGTTGGCCACCGCGATCTCATTATTAACTTGTTCGACTTTTGCGCGCGCGTCAGCGAGGGTTTTCTCGCCATTTTCGAACTCTACGCGCGAGATGAGACCGTCCTGGTAGAGTGTCTTCGACTCCTGCTGTTTCTTTTCGAGTCGCTGGACTTCGTTTTGATAAAGCGTTTGCAGTTCGGTAAGACTGCTCTTGAGGTCGCTCTTAGCTGCGACTGGCGTGGTTTGTGACGTCTCCTGGGCCTGCGCCGGAACGGCTGAAATCGACCCAATCACAACAAAGCCGAGCAACAGCACGGCTTTTGGAAAACAAGCGAAAATGTTCCTCAAAATCAAACGTCGTGATTCCTCCACAACAAGCTAGACACCTAAACGGCACGGCGGGTTACGATGTTCCTTCAATGCTTCGAGTTGCCGAAAAAGCCATCCGTCGACGGCTTTTCTGATTATTTGTGCTCCGGTATCATCTCCGCTGCCACCGGTAGCTTCAGGAGGATCATCCATGTTTAACCGACACAGCTCCAAGCCTATTTTGTGCCTCATCGCGTTCCTCATAATGGCGTGCAGCGCGAGCGCACAAACAGCTCCCAGCAAAGTGCCGCTCACCCACGAAACGATGTGGATGATGAAGCGCGTTGGTGCGCCCATTCCGAGTCCCGATGGCAAGTGGGTTGTCTTTTCACTCGTCGACCCGGCTTATGACGAAAAGGACCAGGTCTCGGATCTGTGGATCGTTCCTGCTGACGGCAGCGCAAAGCCGAGGCGGTTGACGTTCAGTAAAGGCGGCGAGAGTGGCGTCGCGTGGAGTCCTGATAGTCGCAAGATTGCATTTTCGGCGAGGCGAGAAGGCGACGAAGCGAGCCAGATTTATGTGTTGGACATTGCCGGCGGCGGAGAAGCGGTGCGTGTGACTTCGCTTTCGACCGGAGCACGTTCGGTGCAATGGCGGCCCGACGGCAAGGCGATATTGTTTGTGAGCACCGTCTATCCGGGCGCAGCCGACGATGAAGCAAACAGGAAGATCGCCGCTGAGCGCAAGGCACAGAAGTATCGCGCTCGTGTTTACGAGAGGTTTCCGATTCGGAATTGGGACAAGTGGATTGAGGACACGCGGGCGCACCTGTTCATTCAGGATCTGCAACCGGGCGCGCGCGCCAAAGATCTGCTCGCGGGAACAAAGCTGATTGCGGAGCGCGGATTTGCAGGTCGCGTGTCAGACTCAGGCGAGGAGCTCGACGCAGTCTGGACGCCCGAAAGCGATGCCATCGTCTTCGTCGCGTCGACGAACTGGGATACGGCTGCGTACGCAAACCCCAACACGTCGCTCTTCAAAGTCTCTGTAAACGGCGGCGAGCCGGTAAGACTAACTACGAGCGCCGACAGTTTTAGCCGTCCCACGTTTCGACCTGATGGAAAAGCGCTGTATGCAGGTTTCAATGTCGAGAACAACGGCCACACCTTCAACCTGGAGCGACTCGCGAAGCTTTCGTGGCCCAACGTGGGCGAACCTGTAATTCTCACCACGAAGTTCGATCGCTCAGTTGGCAGTTTCGCGTTCACACCTGACAGCAAGTCGATCTACCTGACCGCAGAAGAAGCCGGCAACGAGAAACTCTTCAGCATGCCGGCGGACGGCGGCGACGTCACGCTTGCGATGGACATGATGCGCGGCGTGTACACAAACCTGCGAATTCCGTCAAAAGCATCTGCGACCATGCTGTTTGTAAATTGGGAAAGCGCGATCAATCCCCCCGAAGTGTTTCGTTTGGATCTGCACTCGAAAACACAGCAGGCGCTCACCACCTTCAATGCGGATCAGGTTGCAAAGATCGACTGGCAGCCGTTGCGTCACTGCTGGTTCACGAGCAAAGCAGGCAGACGCATTCACAACATGATCGCATTGCCACCCAATTTTGATGAACACAAAAAGTATCCGCTGCTGGTCTTGTTGCATGGTGGTCCACACAGCATGTGGCGCGACAACTGGGGACTGCGCTGGAACTATTTCCTGCTGGCGCGACCGGGCTACGTGGTGTTGCTGACAAACTATTCCGGCTCGACCGGCTTTGGTGAAGCATTTTCGCAGAGCATTCAGGGCGATCCTTTCAAAGGACCCGCAAACGAGATCAACGAAGCTGCGGACGAGGCGATCCGTTTGTATCCGTTCGTCGATGGAGCGCGTCAGGCGGCGGCGGGTGCGAGTTACGGCGGTCACCTCGCAAACTGGATGCAGGCAACGACCACTCGTTACAAGGCGCTGGTCAGTCATGCCGGCCTCATCAACCTCGAGTCGCAATGGGGCACGAGCGACACCATCTATTCACGTGAAGTCAACAATGGCGGACCCGTGTGGGAACAGGGTCCGGTCTGGCGCGAACAGAATCCGATCAGGTTTGCGAAGAACTTCCGCACCCCGATTCTGCTGTCAGTCGGTGAAAACGATTTTCGCGTACCTTTAAATCAAACTCTGGAAAACTGGAGCGTCCTGCAACGGCTGCGCATTCCGAGCCGCCTCATCGTCTGGCCGGAAGAAAACCACTGGATACTCAAAGGCGAGGACAGTCGTTACTTCTACCAGGAAGTCCATGCGTGGCTGAAGAAGTACCTCGACGAGCCGAGCGGCACAACTACCTCTGGAACAAAATAAGCGCTAGCCAGAAACAAGTCTTGTGCGTTTTATGCCTGCTTATGGCATAATGCGCGCCTTCCTCCCGACAGATGTCCAGCAAAAAATAACGTCCACTCAACCGAAAGGATTTACCAGTATCATGCGTCGTCTCTACGTACCCCTTACCCTGATCTGTATTCTGCTCGTTATTGGCATCACTTCCGTAGCGCGCAACACTCATCCCAAAAAACAAAAACCCCGCAGAGAAACCGCTATGCGGCGCCAGGCGATTAAACGCAATCCGCGCGTGGCCAAAGTATTAAAAGGCGCCGCCGATCGTGAACTCGATCGCACTGACCAACCGCGCGAGGCGATGGAATGGTACTTACAAAAGCGTTTGCCCAAAGGCGAGAAACAACTGCCTGTCGAACGATACTTCGAAGCAAAAGAGAAGATCAAAAAGATGAAGCGGTTCTCAACCGCTCGTGGTCGAAACCTGCCTCCGCCGACTGATGTGGAAGAAGTGTTTGGAGACGGCGAGTTTCCGAATGGCACCGGTGGTGGTGGCGCTGGTGATGGCAGCGCATCGACGAGCGGAGCTCTCGGAACCTGGCAATCGTTAGGACCCGGCAACGTCGGCGGTCGCACGCGCGCGTTGCTCATCGATCCTGTCAACACTGACGTGATGTACGCAGCCGCAGTCGCGGGCGGCATCTGGAAGACAACCAACGGCGGCACCTCATGGGCTCCACTAAACGATTTTCTCGCGAACATCGCCGTCACGTGCATGGCTTTCGATCCATCAGATTCAAACACGATCTACGCCGGCACAGGTGAAGGATACTTCAACGCAGACGGTGTTCGCGGCGCAGGCATATTCAAGACGACCGACGCCGGCTTGCACTGGACTCGACTTGCTGCCACTGCGTCAAATTCAAACTTCTTTTTCATCAACGACGTCGTCGTCAGTCCAGCGAATGGTCAGCACGTCTACGCCGCAACTCGGACCGGTGTGTGGCGCAGTCTCGACGGCGGCGCAAACTGGAACCAGGAGATCGTCTCCAATACTCCCAACGGTGCAAATGGTGCAATGGATCTGGTGATGCGCACGGATCAGGCGACTGACTACGTCTTCGCAGCAGTCGGTACGTTCGCACGCTCACACATTTTTCGCAACACGGATGCAGGCGGCTCCGGCACCTGGGTAGACGTTTACTCCGAAGCCAACCAGGGTCGCACGTCGCTCGCGATCGCGCCGTCAAATCAAAATGTGATTTACGCCATGGCGTCTTGTTTCTCGTGCGGCGCAGGCACAAATCCAAACTTCCCGACGATAAGTTACACCGACGGTCTACTCGGCGTGTTCCGTTCGACATCGTCCGGTGATACCGGCTCATGGACCACGCAGGTGCGCAACAACAGCGCTAACCTGCAAGACACGCTCCTGCTCACCAACCCGGTGTTCGGCGCGCTGCAGCAATGCGGTTTGGGCGCGACCCAGGTTCTAAACCAGGGTTGGTACGACAACGTGATCGCTGTCGATCCAACAGATTCAGACAAAGTGTGGATTGGAGGTATCGATCTGTTCCGCTCAGACAACGGCGGCGTTAACTGGGGCGTTGCTTCGTATTGGTGGTTCCAGGGCAACGGCACGCCTCCAAACAATGGCGATCCCCAACTCGTTCACGCCGACAATCACATTCTCGTTTTCCATCCAAACTACAACGGCACGACCAACCAAACGCTCTTTGCCGGCGACGACGGCGGCATCTACAAGACTGACAACGGCAAGACGGGCAACGTTGGCTACGTCAACGGCACTTCACCGAGTGGCGGCGCCATCACGCCTGCGAGTCCAATCTGCGGTAATGAATTCGCGCCCGGCGCCTTCTTCACTGTGCCGAACCCTGTTATCTGGGGAGCTTTAAACAATAACTACGCGGTCACGCAGTTCTACCACGGTCTTCCCTACCCGAACGGACAAACCTATTTCGGCGGAGCACAGGACAACGGAACGAACCGCGGCACAGACGTCGCTGGTCCAAACGCATGGGCACGCATCAACGGCGGTGATGGTGGATACGTTGGCGTCAATCCTGCCAACACCAACACGATATTCTTCGAAACAACCGGGCTCTCTTTGCGGCGCTCGACCGATGGTGGTGCGAGCTCGGCTTCCGTGATTACTGGGATTGCCGGCGACGTGTTCCCATTCATCACGGTGTTCAGGATGGACCCCACAACGCCAACTCGCCTATGGATCGGAGGCCGCTTCATGTGGCGCACCGACAACAATGCCACCAACTGGACCCGCACCAGCAACGCTCAGCAGACAGGCGGCTCGATCACCGCGATGGCCATCGCTCCGACGAATTCCAACATCGTCATTAACGGCGCGGCTTCGGGCCAACTGCGACGCACGACGATCGGACTCACGGCCAACGCTGCGAGTGTTCTGGCAACCACCTGGATACAGACTTTTACACCGCGTGGTAATGGTAACGGCACCATCTCGTGGGTCGAGTACGATCCGTCGAACGCGAACAACGTGTGGGCCACCATCTCCAACTTCAACGGCACGCCAAACGTCAACGGTACCAGCGCCGGCCACGTGTTCAAGAGCACCGACGGCGGCGCAAACTGGACGCTGGCTGACGGAACGCAAACACCCGGGAACGTGAACGCGATTCCCGACATCCCGGCGCACAGCGTTGTTGTTGATCCAAATGACAACCAGCGCATTTACGTCGGCACCGACCTCGGCGTGTTTGTTTCACTCGACGGCGGGGCAAACTGGGCGCGTGAAACTACTGGCTTCTCGAACACAGTGGTCGAGTCGCTCTCGGCAGTGAACACAAATGGCGTGACCACGCTGTTTGCTTTCACACACGGCCGCGGCGCATTCAAGGTCACGATTCCAACGTCGTGTGCGACAGTCTCGCCGACGACTCAAGCCTTCTTCTCACCTGGTAACACGGGCAGCGTAACGGTGACGAAGAACCTGTCAGCAACGGCGCCATGCGATTGGAATGCAGTGAGCAACAGCCCGTTCATTACCATCGATTCCGGTGCAAGTGGTAACGGAAACGGCACGGTCAATTTCACCGTCGCACCAAACACGACGGGCACGGCGCGCACCGGCACACTGACAGTTGCCGGTCGCAACGTCACCATCACGCAGGATGCAGCTCCGGTCGCGACCAACGATTCTGCCACCACGGATGAAGACACGCCTGTCGACGTGAACGTACTCGCGAATGACGCTGACTCCGACGGCGACACGTTGAGCGTCGTTTCCGTCACGCAAGGCAGCAACGGCACAGTCTCGATCAATCCGAACAAGACCGTGCACTACGCACCCGCGCTCAACTTCTTCGGCAGCGACTCGTTCACTTACACCATCGACGATGGACATGGTGGACAGTCGACAGCGACCGTCAACGTGACTGTCAACGCCGTTAACGATGCGCCGGTGTTCACCATCAACCTGCTGTCGCAGACGGTGCAGTACAGCGATCCGATCACACCGGTGATCGTGTCGGTTTCGGATGTCGATGACGCAACGTCGAATTTGACGTTAAGCGTTCTCTCCTCCGTACCGGCAGGATTGACCGTTACGCCAACGGGCGTTGGATCGTTGACGATCTCGGGCAATCCGGCCGTGGTGGCCGGGGTCTATCCCGTCAACCTGCAAGTAGTCGATCCGCACAACGCGACGACTAACGCGACGGTCACGATTACCGTGAATAAGGAGAAAGCGGAAACTACGTACACGGGCGACCAGAGCGTTATCACCGCTGGTCCAACAGTCACCACTGCAACCATCCGCCTCGGAGCTCATCTGACACAGGACGCGGACGGAGCACCCGGCGACATCACACTTGCAAAAGTGACGTTCGAGCTCTTCAAGTCGAGCAACATGGGGAACACGCCCGACACGACGGTCACAGGCGTAGCGGTTGATAGCAACGGCGACGCGCTGACGTTCCTTCCCGGTGTGGCGGCTGACACGTACGTGGTGCAGGTGAAGATCGACGCAACCAACGTTTACTGGACCGCAGACCCCGTCGGCCTTGGCACGATCAACGTCGCCATCGGCTCGAACGATCAGCAGACGGTGGGTGGCGGTTGGGTGCCTGACTCTGAAAGTGTGAACGGCAAGGGGAACTTCGGGTTCACCGTTCGCAACGATAAAGGCACGCCGAAGGGGAACTCGATCTACGTCTTCCGCGGCACCGATGGATTCAACTACGTGGTGAAGAACAACAGTTGGCAGGGTGGATTCCTGAACTTCTCCACTGAGCCGGGGACGACTGTGCTGAATCGCTCGTCGTTCAAAGGCAAGTGCGTTGTTCAGAAGATCGATCCGAGCACCGGCCTGGTGGTCCAATCGTTCGGCAACTTCACCTTCACAGTGGACGCGCGTGACGGCGACCGGTTAGTCCCATCTCAGGGCGACGCCTACGCGATCACGATTCTCGATAACAATGGAGTGATCTGGCGGCGTGTTGGAACGAACACGGCGCTGGTCCCGCTCGGCGGCGGGAACGTGATGGTGAAAGGTAAGTAGTTAAGCGAGGTTATTCCTGTACACCGGACCTCGCTGGGCGACATCCGGTGTACAGGCTCACACAGGCTAGGGACCAGTGCTGAGGTGTTCGAAGGTTTCGTTGCCGATGCGATAGCGCTGCCAGTCTTTGTAATCGAAGTGCCACCATTCGGCTTCGTAGACCGTGAAGCCTTCGGCTTCCATGGCCCGGCGCAGCAGGTCGCGATGCCAGCGCTGGAGTGAGGTGCCGCCGGGATAATCCGGATGAGCGCGGTCAGTCGTTTCGTCGTACGTGCTCACCATCTCCACCGGCTTCTCTGTTTTGAGATCGTAGAGCGACAGGTCCACCGCGGCGCCGCGATTGTGACGCGAGCCTTTCGACGGATCGGCGACAAAGATCTTTTTATCGTCGGGCGTCGCCTCCCAGAAAACCTTTGTTACATACCATGGTCGATATCCATCGTGGACCAGCAATCCGTAACCCAACTCTTTCAGTTTGCGATTGACGCGCACCAGGGCTTCCGCGGGCGCGCGTTGCATGAACGCACGTGGCTGAGAATAGAAAACCGTGCCGAACAGATTGTTCGTCGTCGCATAACGAACGTCGAGTTTGATGGTTGGATCGAGTTTCCGCAACTCGACGAGATCCGACGGCAGGAAGTCTCCTGTTTCCTGCGGCGGCTGCGCGGCGAGTGCTTCCTTGATGAGGACCGGAACCGGACGCAACGGTGTAACTTTGAGTTGAGTTGCTCCTTCTTCCGGACCAAGCGGCCTGCGCTTGAAAAACATGTGGCCGACGCGGAACTGGTCCACCTTTCCACGTGCGTTTGGCAGAAACACAAAACGCCCGTTTGCGCGCTTAGTGCCCGGATCAAACTCGAAGAGATTTCGGGAAACCTCGTGCATGCATTCGAGTTCGCCGCTTCCTTTGTAGAACGCGCAAAGCTTCCCGTCTTTCTCGAGAATGATGATGGTTTCTTTATCGAGCGCGTACTCGCCGAGGAGCGGTCGCAGTCGAGCAGGAGGGGGAGCGGGTTTCGGTTGTTGGGCGATTGCTGTTGCGGAGAACAGCAATAAAACGATCGAGAGCGAGACGATCGATCTCTTCACAGGATTTCCAGGATTAACCATGTACGGCGTTTAGGATCCGTTCGAGCGCGCCGCGAAGCATCTCATCTTCACGCGCAATGCAGAGGCGCATGTAGTTGTCGTAAGCATCGCTGTCGGCAAACGCGCCTCCAGGCACACCTGCAACACCCCTCGTGATCAGCATGTCGTTGAAATTTATTGCATCACCAAAGCCGTCCGGAATCCTGGCCCAGATATAAAAAGCAGACCCCGAGTCGTAAATCTGGAAACCAGCCTCGCTGAGCACGTCGACGGCCGTGCGTCGCTTGTTCGAGAATTTATCGCGCAACGTCGCGTAGTAATTCGGATCCGACATCAGCACCTCGGCCAGCGCCAGTTGCAGCGGCGTCGGCGAACAGACGTAGAAGATGTTGTTTGAATTGTTCAGCGGTGCGATGAGCTTTGACGGTCCGAACACGTACCCAAGACGCCAGCCCGAAATATTCCACGACTTCGAAAACGAGTTAACCGTGATCGTCCGCTCCCACATGCCCTCGAGTGTCGCGATGGACGTGTGTGTCTTATCGCCGACCACGTAATGTTCATAGACCTCATCCGCGATGCAGAGCAGGTCGAACTCATTACACACGGAAGCGATCGCCTCGAGCTCCGCGCGCGTGAACACTTTGCCCGTCGGATTCGCGGGACTACACGCGATGATGGCTCGCAGCGGAAACTGCGAGCGATTCTTCCACTCACGACAACGCGATCGCAGCTCGTCAACGTCGAGCTCGAGATTCTCACCGCACAAAGGCAACACGTCGGTGCGCCCGCCCAACTCATCGAGGATCTTTCGGTGGTACGGGTAATAAGGCTCAAACACGATCGCCGAGGAATCTTTGAGATGAGTGTGCGCGATTGCGATGAGTGCGCCGGTGGCGCCCGGCGTAATCAACAGCTCCAACGGCGTCGCCTGCGGATCGATCTCGAGGTTATTGAAACGCGCAATCTTTTCCGCGACGGCTTCGCGTAACGGGCCGACGCCTTCCGCCGGGCTGTAATGATTGCGGCTTGCTTTAATCAACTCCTCCGCGGCGTGGGCCAACTTTGGATTGATCGCGAGTTCTGATTGCCCCTGTACGAGATTACCGCTTGGTGGGACCAGCCTGGTGATCGTTCTGATCTCCGGTTGTGTTCTGGTTGTAGACATTCGGATCAGTGACTCAATAGGTTGAACTGAAGCGCAAGAGGTTGCCGGCAAAAGCGAACCAGAGTAACCCGAGACATGCGAGCAACATTATCGTGGCCTGTAGTTTGCCCCAGATCCTACGATTTTTGCTAATCCACGCAGCCACAGCATTCAGCAGCAACACCACCGTTCCAGCCGCTCCGATGATCCCGATCGTCTGAATGAGACGAAACCACGTCGTGCCGCGATCGCTGAATACCTCGAGATGAGTAAGCCCGTACATTGTAAGACCAAACAGCGCGACGACGAAGATCAGGTCGAGTGCAAACACGATTCGCACGAGTAATCGCAGCAGCAATTCGATCCTGCTCCACTCCAACCTCCGGCCGTAGTGACGTCTTACAAACCAGCCAACCGGCCACAGTATCAACGTGAGTAACATGATCGCGAGTGAGATTCCCAGCACCGCCAACAGCAGCTTTCCGTTTTGCAACCTGCTCGCGCGCTGTCCAACAAAGAATGGATATGGCAGCACCATCTGCATCCGGCCATTTTGATCAGGCTTGAAGATGAGTTTGTCCTGGCCATCGCGCTCGAGAAACGTCATTGGACCAACAGCCTGCCAGCGTTTGGGTTTGCCGTTCGCGTTGATCAACTGCGGCACTTCGATGTCGCCATCGCCAACGGGCGACACCGTGAACTGGCTGATCAATGACGCGGTTTTCAAGAACGAATTCTCACTGCGCCGGCTCAGTATGTAAGAACCGGCGGCGGCGTTTGCGTCTTGTTTAGCGGTCGCTGACGTTGTCGCGGAGGGAGTGTGCGGATAATACCGATCGAGAAATGCTTCCCAGAGACTCAACCTTCCCGGGCTGTCGGCGCGTCCGGCGCTGTTGTATGAAACGAAGAAGCCGACTTTCTGCTCCAACAGCAAATGCAGATCGCTGTGGAAGAAAATGGTGTCGCCGCCGTGACCGATAATGCGTTGGCCGTTGCGCGATTCTTCGTAGAACCCGTAACACATGGCGTTCGCGTTGTCGTCGAGCGCAAACAGACGGCTGTGCATCAATCGCGCAGTTTCAGGTTTAAGAATTCTGGCGTCACCCAACTGTCCATCCTGCAAATGAGCAAGCATGAACTGGGCCATATCGGTGGCGCTGCTGCTCAAGCTGCCGGCGGGAAAAGGATTGACGACTTCAAACGGTCCGGCATCGCCCGAGCCAAGCCGGTAACCGTTGGACATCAGCGGCGCGAGCTCCGGCGGAAGCGGCTGCCTGAAACTCGAGTGGTTCATCTTGAGCGGCTTCAAAATATGCTCTTCGACGTACTCTTCAAAAGGACGGCCCGAAACGCGCTCGACGATGTATCCCGCGACTGCGGTCGCGTAGTTTGAGTAAGCAGGCACTGTGCCCGGCGGATAAATGCGGCCGGGAATATGTGCCTTGAGATACTGGCCCAGGTTGGGTTTCGCGTCACCGGTGGTGAAGAGATCTTTGACCTGCTCCTCAAACCCAGGCGTGTGGGTCATGATATTTTTCAGAGTGATCGGCTTGCCGAATGCGTCGGGAATTTTGAAGTCGAGATACTCGTTGACGTCGTGGTCCAAGTCGAGTTTTCCCTGTTCGTACAGCTGCATGATCGCGGTCCAGGTGAACAACTTCGAGATAGAACCGGGGCGGAACAAGGTGTCTTGCGGCGAGACAGGCCTTTTCTTCGCCACGTCTGCGTAGCCGTAGCCTTTCGCAAACAGCAGTTTGCCGTCTTTGACGACAGCGACGGTGACGCCCGCGACGTCGTCTCGACTGATTTGCAGCGGGAGCAGGCCGTCGAGAAACGCTTCGACGTCAGCGGCGGTCATCTCGTGAGGCTTCGTTGGTTCCACCGCCGGCAGAGGTTGAGATTCCTTGTTGGTAAGCGGCGTCTTCTCAGGAACCTGGGCGACTGCGAGGCCGGCGACCAGCAGCAACAACACGATCAATGAAAATCGAGATCTCATTTGCCTTCTCCTAAAATTCCTTTGTGCTTTTTTTTGGCTAAACCCAGATCCGCGCGAGCACGCGTTCAAAATTGCCGCCGAGAATTCCTTCGATATCTGCATCACTGTACTTTCGGCGAATCAACCCCTCAGTCAGATCGAAGATGCGTTTCGGATGATTGAGACCTTCAATATCGATCTTCTCGCGGAAGCTGTAGCTTCCCTTGTAACTAGCGCGCAGTTGCTTGTTGAGTTCCGGCGGCATCGCATCGTACCCGTAAAGATCGATGTCACTGCCGACGCCGAGATGTTCCGGCCCGATCAGTTTCCTGACGTGATCGAAGTGGTCCAGGACGTGCTCAACAGTCGTCGGCTCGTCTCCCTTGACAAACATGCGCACACCCGTGATGCCGATGACACTGCCAGCCTCGCCAACCTTCTTAATCGCCTCATCTGTCTTCAAACGCGGATGGCCGGGCACGAGCGCGCGACAGTTTGAGTGCGTAATCAGCACCGGTTTCTTCGAGATCTCGAACGCATCGAGCGTGGTGCGGTCGCCGCAATGCGACACGTCGACAGCCATTCCGACGCTGTTCATTCGTTCGATGACGGCAACGCCGAAGTCGGAAATACCTTCGTCGCGTCGTTCAGTTGAACCATTGCCGATGAGATTCCGTGCGTTGTAAGTGAGTTGAGAGACGCGCTGGCCCAACGACCGAAAGAAGTCGACGTCGTCGGGACGGCGAAAGTGTTCGGAATTCTGCAGGCCGAGAATTATGCCGAGCTTCCCTGAATCATTGACGCGCTTCAGGTCGGCGATGCTGTCGATGCGCATGAAATAGTCGGCGCCGTTTGCGAGGAAGCCGTTCCACGAGGCGAAGAACTGAAGCGCGCTGTCGTAAGCGTTTGGGCCACCCATGCCGATAGCAGGATGAAAGACGTTGATGCCTGAGTCTTTGTAGGGTTGGAAGTCAGCGGCCGTGAACGTGTCCGGATCCTTGAACCACTTCGTTTGTTTGTTGAAGTCGAGCGTCAACACGGCCAGCATGTCGATGACGGTCGCGCGTCCGACCAGATCGATTGCTTTGCCTGAGTATTCCCTCGACGAGTGGGCAAACAGACGGAAGCGGCCGCGATTGATCATTGGGGCTGCAACTACGGCCGCACCAACTCCTTTCAGCACGTCGCGCCGGCTGACGGGATGATTACGGTTTTTCATGGGTTTGAATGATGGGCATCGCGATGTAAGAAGCATGCTGACCGGAGCGAAACACTTTCTGCGTTGCGGGTCGAAAGTCAGAGGCTTTCGCCAGGAAGATGTTCGAGACAAACGTTTGCGGATTTCGATCGATGACTGGAAACCACGTGCTCTGCACCTGGACCATAATCCGGTGACCCTGCTTGAACGTGTGATCGTTCGCGGGAAACGGAATCCGGAACTGGTAAATCGTGCCGGAATGGAGCGGTTCAGCTTTCTCAAAGCTCTTTAAGTAGCGACCGCGAAAAACGTCTCCCGCGATCATGAGCTGATAGCCGCTCATCGTCGGGTCGGGTGCATACTTGTCCGGGTAAACGTCGATGACTTTTACAATCCAGTCACTGTCGGTGCCCGAGGTTGACGCAAAAATGTTGGCGACGATTCTTCCCGAAACCGTGACATCCTCGGTCAACGTGTCACTCTCAAATGTGAGCACATCGGGACGACGATCGACAAAGCGCTGATCCTCAACCAGCCAGACAGGCCAACCTGAACGCACTTGAATCGGGCGTGGTCGATACGGAACCGGGTTCGCTGGATCGGAAACATAGCTGTCAAACGCGTCCGCATCATTCGCGGAAGGCACTGCGAACGACAACTTCTTTTCCGGTTGAAAATAGAGTTTTCGCTCAGTAACACCGGTTTTTGGCGGCCATTCGCTGTGTTCGACCCACTTGTTTTCGCCGGTCCTGAACGTCAACGCCTCGGGACGTTCGCTCGCTCTGCGTCCTTTTAAATAATGCGCAAAGAACGGCGCGAGAATGTTCCGACGGTAATACGCAGCCGTTGGACTGCCAAAATCAATCCGGCCCAGCTTGCTTCCCTCACCTCTCGACCAGCCGCCGTGATTCCACGGGCCAACCACCAGAAAATTCTGCTTCGCACCGTCGTGCTGCTCGAGCAGCTCGTAGATCTTGATTGGACCATAGAAGTCTTCCTGGTCCCACCAGCCGGCGACGTTCAGGATCGGAACTGTGACGCGGTTCAACCACGGCGCGAACGCCTGGCGTTTCCAAAACGCACTGTAGTCCGGCTCGTTAACGAAATTGACCCACGTCGGCAGCTTGCCTTGAAAGTATTTCTTGTCTGCATTCGCGAGCGGACCGAGATTCAAATACCACTCGTATGCGTCGAATTTGTCCACGACCGCGGTGACGTCTGCGATCTCTTTCGACGACTCCATCATGTAGGAGTATTCAAGCCCATAGCTCAAACGAAAGGCGCCGTTGTGATGAAAGTCGTCGCCCAGCCACATATCAGCCGGCGAAGCCTGTTGGACCACCGCTTTGAGCGCAGGATGAGGATCGAGCATGCCCATCACTGAGAGCCACGCGCCATAACTGGTGCCGGCAAGTCCAACTCGACCGTTGTTATTCGGCACGTTCTTAAGCAACCATTCGATCGTGTCGTAGGTGTCAGTGCTCTCGTCGATCGCATTCTTGTCTTTGGGATCGCGTGGCTGCCGGAGCATGACAAACTGGCCTTCGGATTTGAACCTGCCGCGAATGTCCTGGCGGACGAAGATGTAACCGTCCTCAGAAAGCTCAGTGAGTGCGGCGGCTAGCTGGGTCGGCGTGATCTCGCCGAGTCCGTACGGAGTTCGCAGCAGCAGGATGGGAAGTGGTGTCGACACAGTCGCGGGAGCATCGATTTGTGTGTAAAGACGCACGCCGTCGCGCATCTGTATCATGGATTCGGTGCGCGTGTAGTCGGAGGGTTTTATTTGGGCGTGAACGGCCGCAACCGCGAAGGAACTTAGCCACAGAACGGCACAAGAAGCACGAAAGAGAAATTCTTTCATTTTGTGCCTTGTGGCGCTCATTTACTTCTCTCGACCCTTCGACACTCGATCGATCGGAGCGGGGCGTGGCACTCGTCGCACCGGGTTCTGCTCCAGCAACCGCAACGCCTCCTGCACGGCCCTCTCGAGTTGTGGATCGTGTCCTTTATTTACTTCGGCAGGAGTGTATTCAACCTCAATGTCAGGCGCGACGCCAATGTTCTCCACGTCCCATTCGCCTTTCAAGTTGTAGAACGCGAGGTTTGGCGCGGTGATGCCGCCGCCGTCGATCGTGGACGGAAAGCCCAGAGTGCCGACGAGTCCACCCCAGGTTCGCGTTCCGATCAGTGGTCCAACTTTCCGAAGGCGGAAATAATACGGCAGCGCGTCACCGCCGGAGCCCGCTGACTCATTGATCAGCATCACCTTTGGACCATATATTCCTGCTATCGGCGACGTAATAGGATTACCATCACGCAGCGCGAAGTAACCGAGCTGTTTCCGATCGAGCTCGTTGACGATGTAGTCCGCCACCATGCCGCCCTGGTTATAGCGCTCATCAATCACCGCGCCTTCTTTGTCCTGCTGGGCATAGAAGTAGCGCGTGAAATAGGTGTAACCCGGGTTCGCTGTGTTCGGCAGCCACACGTACGCGAGTCTTCCGTTTGAGAGCTTATCCACCAGTCGGCGGTTGTTTTCGATCCACGCGCGCGTGCGCAGCGTGTCTTCACTCGCGACGGGCACTACAGTTACGAGTCGCGAACCTTCATTGGATGGAGTTTTGTTTACACGGATCAGCGTCTGCCGGTTCGCCGTTCCTTCAAACAAGCTGTAAAGATTTGTGGGCGGCACCAGCGGACGCCCGTTGACCTCGAGCAGGTAGTCACCTTCCGACACTTGAATGCCGGGCGCGCTGAGCGGCGCGCGCAGTTCCGGGTTCCAATTCTCTCCCGAATAGATCTTCTTGATTCGATAACGACCGTTCTCCACGGCGAAATCAGCGCCGAGCAAACCGACCTGCACCGGATCTTCAGCCGGCACGTCGCCGGCGCCGGTTAAATAAGAGTGTCCAACTGTCAGCTCTCCTCCGATGGTCGCGATTAGATACCCGAGATCCGCACGATGGCCCACATACGCGAGCAGCGGTTTGTACTTCTCGTAAATCGCCTGCCAGTCGGCGCCATGCATTTTCGCGTCGTAGAAATACTCACGCTGAATGCGCCACGTTTCGCGATAGATCTGCGCCCACTCAGCGCGCGGGTCCACGCGCATCTCCAGTTGCGCAACGTTCAGTGGTCCATCGCCGACCTTCGCGGGACGATCGGTTCCAACGACTCCCCAACGATTCGAAGCATCGCCACCCTGGTAGAGCAGCTTCTTCTTGTCTGCTGAAATCGAGTAGGAGCGAATCGGGCCTTCCAGAAACGGCGCTGCGCTTCGTTCTTTCAATTGATAACGCTGCAAGCGAAGTGTTCCCGGAGGTCCGCCCACCAACGGCTCGGTGTAGAAGAAAACGCCCGCCGCACCTGCGGTCAGGTTGTTGTAGTCGCCGGGCGGAATACCGACGGCGAGCACGCGCTGGCTGATTCCGTTCACGTCGATACGCACGGACGGCTTTGCGTTTGGGTCGGGTTTTGGTTGTGGAGCTTCGGGCGACGGAGGCTTGGGCTCGTCACCTGTTTCCGGCAACAACGGCGAAGGCTCGTTCGCGTTCAGCACGACGAGATAGATCGCGCGACGCACGGGTCGATCCAGCGAGCTCATCTCCAACCAACCGGTGCTTGGTCCATAGTTGGTGCTCGCCATGAAGTAGAGATACTTGCCACCCGCATCGAACGTCGGCGAAATCGAATCGGCGAGCCCGTCTGTCACCTGGTACGACTTTTTCTCGGCCCATGAGTACACGAAGATCGCGCGCAGGTGACTGGGGAGACTCTTGGTGTAGGTGATCCATTTCGAATCCGGTGACCAGGCGGCGTTGAATTGTCGCGCAGGATCGGGATAGGCGTCGTTATCAATCTTGGTGGCGGCGCCGGAAGCGACTTCTATTGTCCACAGGTTATTGTGATTGTCTTCGAGCAGGATCTGAGTTCCGTCAGGCGACCATCTTGCATTTGAGAAGAAGGCTGTAGACGGTAATGAAACGGCGCGCGCGGGAGTCACACCGGTCGGTTCACCGATCATCAACTGGTACTCGCCGCTTGCATCAGAAAGCCACGCGAGTTGTGTCCCATCGGGTGACCACACCGGACCACGATCGTGCGCGCCCGCACTCTGCGTGAGATTACGAAAGTCGCCTTTCTCCGCGGGAACGGTGAAGATTTCTCCGCGAGCTTCGAAAGCCGCACGAACGCCGGTCGGCGACAGGGTCGCACTGCGAATCATGCTCGCCACTTTCTTGAACTGCGGCCGCGCCCACGGCAGATCTCCCGTCACTTCGATATTCAATCTTTGTGATTTACCTGACTTCGCATCGACGAGGTAAATGTAGCCGGCCTGCTCATAAACCACCGCGTCGGAGTTTGCCGAAGCAGTCATCACGTCGAAGTCGTCGTGATGTGAGATCTGCGTCAACTGTTTCGTATCCAATCGATAGGCGAAGAGATTCGTCGTGTGATTGCGATCTGAGAGAAAGAAGATCGAATTACCCACCCACATTGGGAAGCTGTCGTTGCTGTTGGTCCAGGGCAGCTTCTGCACGGAATGATCAGACAGATTCATGACTGAGATCGGATGAGTTCGCCCGCCGCGATAGTGTCGCCACATGCTCGCCTCATACCAATCCGGCACAAACGGTGTGGCGAATTCTTCGTAGGCGAGACGAGTGCCGTCGGGTGAGTACACACCGGAGAACGCGCGCGGCAGCGGCAACATTTCCGGCAAGCCGCCGTCGACGCTTACGGTCCAGAGTTGCAGGTAGGCTTGTTGCGGTGCGCAGGATCTGTTTGATGCAAAGACGATGCTTCTGCCGTCAGGTGTCCAACCACGCACCCGATCGAGACCGGGATGATAAGTCAATCGTTTCGGATCACCTCCGTTTGCAGATACAACGTAGACATCCGTGTTGCCGGCGATGGTTGCACTGAACGCGATCTGTGAGCCGTCGGGCGAGAAGTATGGATCGATCTCGAGTGATGGCGTGGACGTCAACCTTCGCGCGGTTCCACCCGTGCGCGGCACGACCCACAGGTCGCCCGCGTATTCGAACGCCACTAAATCACGACTGACCGTCGGGTGGCGAAGCAAGCGCGTGCCCTGCGCATGCGCAGCGATGGAGAGACAGAGCAATAGCAGCAATGCGAAGAGAATTCTCATGAATGGCCTTTTAGCAATTGTTTTTATAGGTCATATAAGTCCTATAGGACCTATATGACCTATGAGATCAGATCAGAACTCGAGTCGCAGTCCGACTTGTCCTTCTCGGCCTGGCAGCACCTGTATGATCGAGTTGAATGGAATGTTCGCAACCCCCGGTACCTGCTGCACCGCGGCCGGGTTCTGACGATTGAACACATTGAAAAACTCGAACAACGCGTGTAGCTTGACGCGCTCAGTGATGTTAAATCTCTTCGTAAAGCGTAGATCGAGATTCACGAACGGAGGACTGGTGAAAGCATTGCGTCCTGGCCCATGGTTGATGGTGTTGAATGTCCCATCTCCATCAGGATCCTCCTGTGCACCCAGTTGACTGAAATGATAACCACTCTGCGCTCGGAAGAGGCCGCTAATTTGAAACTGCCACGGCAGCTCCAACAATCCGTTGAGCTGAAAGGTGTGGCTCACGGAAAGATCCGATGGCCCTTTATCAAGATCCGGTCCGTTGACGAACGAGCCTGCCTTCGCCACAAAGCGACCGTTAGCACGCGTGAACGAACTGTTTTCGTTTGTTCTTCCGGTGGTTGACTCTGTAACGATGGGCGCCACTCCAACAAAACTATCGGAAGGCAGCGTGTCGATGCCAAGCTGGTTGTCGCTTTGATCGGCGAAAGCATAGTTGCCACTCAAACTGAACCGTCGCGCGAACCGTCGCGTAAAGCTGACCACAAAACCGTCGTATGTACCGTGATACCATGGGCCAAACGTTCGGATTGGACCAGCGGTGAAGGGCGGTAAGAACTGCCGGTTCGACGCTCTTGAAGCGAACGAAGTGTTAGTCTGGCGAATGCCTAACAAATGATTCATTTCCCGATGATAGTAATCTGCTTCAATCAGAACATTCTTGATCTCCTGTTGCACGCCGATGCTGACGCTGCGCGTAAATGGCGTCTTGAAACCGCGATCGATGTCTGTCGGAAAGAGCTGCGCGGGTATGGCGGCATGGGCCAACGCGCCGAACGGCCCCCAGAAAAAGAACCCCGGCGCTTTCCCGACGGCCGCCGCCGCCGCCGTCAGATACTGATCCGGAGTCAACCCGCTGAGTGACTGTATGTTGTTGAGGTTAATCACTGCGTTGGCCGGAATCACCGCATGGCCCGGTGCGACCACGCGATTGAGCCTGTCAATACCGATGAAGAGTCCGGGCGAGAATGGGCAGGCGACATTGCCCGCAGTGATCTGCGCATCAGTAAGATTTGGGGAGACGCAAAGGCCGCCTGGGAAGAGTGTCGAATTGATGAATGCGGGCGCCAGAGTCGGGACGCCGTAGAAGCCACGCGGATAAGAAAACGGTTGGACCACTCGGCGATCTGCGCCGCCAAACGCGGGCACATCGCGAACCAGATTAAGCCGGAACTGATCGTAAAAGTCGCCGAAGTGTCCGCGCAGAACTGTCTTCGATGTTGCCGCCCACGCGAAACCTACGCGCGGCGAAATGTTTCTCTTGGTCTTGAATTCCGAGTCATAGTCCCAACGCATACCAAAATTCAGAGTGAGTTTTGGATGGAACTTCCAGTCGTCCTGCGCAAAGACGGCGTTGTAATTGTTCCGCAAATGGATCTCGTCAGCCGCCGGTGTCAAACCGCCGGCGGTGGTGACAGTAAAGAACCCTGCGTTGACAGGTCCGAAGGTGATGAAGTCGGGGACAGTGGCGAAGAGTTGCAGATTCTGAATTCGCGACTCATTACCGTCGACTATCGTGCGCAGAAAGTTCCAACCAAACTTGAGACTGTGATCGCCGAGGAGCTTAGCTGCATTTGCCGAGAGCGACGTGTACTTCTGGTCCAGCGCCGTGCGTGTCACCGAATTCCCGAAATTAAATGAACCGAGATCTCCAAAAAGGCCGCCCGTATTATTCGAGCTAAACATATTGAGGGTGGTGCCCACTCCCGCCTCAGGATGAGCGGGTCGTGTTTCGGACGTATCGCCTCGATAACCACCACGCAGCGTCAACACCCACGGATTGCTGTGATCTCCGGCCAAGGCTGTATCGCTGAACGCCAGCAACAAGTGACGCGCACCGGTATCGTTTCTTCTCGACGGCAGGGCCGTGGCGTTGGAGAGCGTAAGAAACTCTCTCACATTTCCGTTCGTGTAGTTGACCGATTGACTCAGATTGTGACGTCCGAGCAACTCGTCGAATTTCAAAAACCCGCGCGTGTCGAAACTGCGCGACGGATTGTCAAACTGAGTTTCAAAGTCTCGTGCAATCTGTGGAGTGCCTGCGGGAAAGTTGAAATCCAGCTCGCGGTTTTCTCTTATTCTCTCAGCCGAACCGAAGAAGAAGACCTTGTCTTTGACAATCGGGCCACCGAGGGCGACGCTGCCATCCCAATGCTGGAGAAACGGCACATCAGTCTGGTTTGCATTGAGCGTATTTGACGAGTCAAAAGCATTGTTTCTGAGAAATATCGAGGCGACTCCGTGATAGTCGTTGCCGCCGCTCTTGGTGATCACGTTCACGATCGCGCCCGAGGCCTGTCCAAACTCAGCGCGGAAGCCGGCCGTCAGCACCTGAAACTCTGCGATAGTCTCCTGATTGAATTGAGAGGCTGCGCCCCCCATCACCGTGTCTTTGTTTGGCTGACCGTCGATGAAAAAGTTGTTGTTGCCCGAGCGCTCTCCCAGCACCGGCGTTGCATTATCGCTGCCCACGTCAGCTCTTCTGTTGATGACAACGCCTGGCACGAGTTGCAGCAGGTCCAAATAGTTTCGACCATTGGTGGGCATCTCTCTGATCTGTTGCGGTGTGATCGTCGCACCCGTGGAAGGCGTGGTCGGCGTCAGCAGTTGCGCATTTTCCACCACGTCGACCTGCTCCGAAACGGCGCCGACTTCGAGTGGAATGTCGAGCGTCAGAGTTCGGTTCACCGTCAGCTCGATGTTGTCGAAGGTCCGGTTCGCAAATCCGGTATGCGAAACTGCGAGTGAATAGATGCCCGACGGCAGCGCAGTGACGCGGTAGAAGCCTTCAGCATCACTCGTCACGGTTCTTTCGAGACCGATTGCGGCCGACTTGACAACTATCTGAGCACCGGCGACCGCAGCTCCCTGCGCGTCCTTGATGGTGCCTTCGATGGTAGAGACCGTTGTTTGGGCCAACGCCGAATGAGACAGGAATAGAAGACAAAGGACCACCGGCAATGAGCTGTATCTCATGATCCGCCTCCTCAGGAGCGATATTCAAAACCACAGTTCTGGGCTTGTTAGTGCAGTGTTCGATCAGCGTAGCGCTATATAACATCGACCGTTGCATCGTGTCAATTCTTCTACAACATCTGTTGCACGACGGGCACTGCTGTGCTATTTTCTGCCGCGCCATGCAGGGTTCCTCCAAAATTCTCGATCACCAGCCAAAGACGCTCGCGCCCGGAATAAAACTCGAGCGGGTCCAGATTCGCCTGATCCGTTTGCCGCTGATCGAGCCTTTCGAGACCAGCTTTGGAAAAATCGATTCGCGACTGATTTTTCTGGTGTGTATTGAGGCTGAGGGATTGCGCGGCTGGGGCGAGGTCGTCGCGGCGGAAGAACCGCTTTATAGCTATGAGACTGTCGGCACCGCGCTGCACGTGATTCGAGATTTTCTTGGACCGGCACTGCTGACGCGCCCGCTTGCGAGTCTGGACGAGCTGGCGAAATGTTTGGCGCCGTTTCGTGGACACAACATGGCCAAGGCGGGCCTCGAACTCGCCTTCATGGATCTGCTGGCCCAGTTGCATGAGCAATCGCTGTCGGCGTTGATTGGTGGCGAGTTAAAACGCGTCGCAGTCGGTGTGAGTCTCGGAATTCAGCCGAATATTTCGCGACTGCTCGAGCGCGTCGAACGTTATCTCCGCCTCGGTTATCAGCGCATCAAGTTGAAGATTAAACCGGGGTGGGACATCGACGTAGTCGATGAAGTCAGGCGCAAATATCCTGACATTCTGTTATCAGTCGATGCGAACTCGGCGTACACCATCGACGATCGGGAACACTTGCAACGACTCGACGATTTCAAGTTGTTGATGATCGAGCAGCCGCTTCAGAACGACGACTTGATGGACCACGCGCGCTTGCAGGAGATCATGAAGACGCGAATCTGTCTGGACGAAAGCATTGTGAGTTTGCGACAGGCGAAGCTGGCCCTCGAGTTGGATAGTTGTAGAATAATCAATATCAAAGTTGGAAGAGTTGGCGGCTATTCAGAAGCGCTGGCGATACATGATTTATGCATCGGGCGCGAGATTCCCGTGTGGTGTGGGGGGATGCTGGAGTCAGGTATTGGCCGCGCGCACAACATCGCGCTCGCGAGTCTGAGGGGATTTACGTTGCCGGGTGATATCTCGGCGAGCTCGCGTTATTTCGAACGCGACATCATCACGCCTGAGGTTACGGTGCACGCGGATGGCACCGTGGCTGTGCCTGATGGCAAAGGTTTGGGATTCGAAGTCGATGTAGATTATATCGAGCGACTGACGGAGACTCGCGTCTCGATCGAATGAACTGTAGGGGCGGTCCTCTGTGGCCGCCCGTTCGTTGAACGATGCGCCAGACGGGCGGCCACAGAGGACCGCCCCTACAGTTCATTCAAGAAGGACATAAAATATGGCTGCGGGAAATGTGGCTAACAATAGAGGAGATGGCAACTCGCTCGAGGTGCGTTTTGCAAAGTCACCCCTGAGCGGTAGCCGGCGTCGATTGATCAGAGAGATTCTCGATAACCACGAACAGACGTTCTTCCTCTCATCGCGCGAGATGGCCAAGCGTTACAACGTCGACGCCGCCACGATCGTGCGCACGGTCCAGGCGCTCGGCTATGAGCGCTTCGCAGACTTCGCCGCCGACCTACGCCAGCACTTCGTCGACCACATCACACCGTACACAGTATTGAAAGCGGCGACGCAGCAGAAGCGCAGTGTCACCGATCAGGTGCAACATTGCCTGGAAAGAGACGTGGAGAGTTTGAGTGTGCTGCGTTCGAGCGTGGAGGCCGATCGCGCAGTCGAACTTGCGAAGCGAATTCACGGGGCGAACCGGATCCTCGTCGTCGGCGTCGATCTCGCCGCTTCGCTCGCGTGGTTTCTGGCTTATGGTCTGACACCGCTCGGCTTCGACGCTGAAGCGCCGGTTGGCAGCACTGGAAATCTGCAACACCGGATCGATCTGCTGACTGAGAAAGACCTCATGGTCGCGATCAGTTTTGGGCGGTGTCTGCGAGAGACCGTTGAAGCGGTCCAGCGCGCGCACGCTCGCGGTGTTCCGACGTTTGGCATAACCGACAGTAGCACGACTCCGATCGCACTTCACTGCGATGATCACCTGCTCGCCTCGACGAGCAGTCCTTCGTTCACCGGCTCTTACGTCGCGCCGATGGCGATCTTGAATACCATCATCGTCGCCTGCGCTCACCTGCGACCGAAGCGCGCCCTCGCGATGTTGAGTCGCACCGAACAGGAATATCGAACCGGCAGCCGCTGGTACCAGGAACCACCGCGCCGCAGCCGCACCACAACTGACGGAAATCACAAAACCGCTCGGAACTTGGGAAAGAAGAGATAACTTTACGCCCCGCCTGCTGAAGGTCCACCCGTGCTCGCAGCAGTGCGTTACGCTGAGCGACTGAGCTGCCATGTCGTTCGGCTCGCTGATCTGTTCTGGAAAACTAATCACAAAAGTCACACTAAAGAGACAAAGGCCAAGAAGAGAAAAGATTTTGGCCTTAAATTGCAGCTATGCTGGATGTCGGCCTGGTCCCAAATTGACGCGGACCTGCCTGAACAAGGAGGGAAAATGACTAAACGAACAATCTCGATCTTTTTATTAATGCTTTGTACTGTCGCGCTCTTTGCGACCTCGTCGAAGAGTTACGACGATGAACGACTGACCGTCACGGGCACAGTGGTTGGAATTGGCGGACAAATGGCCGGACGAACGCGGCAGTTTACGCTGACTGTCAGAAGCCTGACGCCAGCCAACCAGGTGCGAGAGTTGAATCAGGCGCTCGCTAGTGGCGGACAGGATGAGCTATTACGGTCGCTTTCAAAGATGGAAGCCGGACGAATAACTATCGGCACCGGCGTGGGCCTTGATGCGAACGCCGTGATCGCCGATCGCTGGGGCGACGGCGGCACGAAACTCACGGTATTCTATCAGCGCAATCTTCGCTTCTTTGAACTGCGTTACGGTACAAGGTCGGAGGACTATCGCGTCGGGTACGCAGAAATATTTCTGGACCGCAATGGTCACGGGGAAGGAACTCTGATTCCTGCCGCGCGCGTCAGACTAAAAGATGGGAACACGTGGGAAGTCGAAGACTTCGGAGTCTTTCCGGCACGTCTGATCGGTTTACGCTCGAGCGGAACGATTGTGCCTCGATAAGTTAGCGTATGGACCACGGAGGACAAGACTGTGAAAGTACAATGGCTGACAAATGCTGACGAAGCACTGGCCCAGGCCAAGGCTTCAAACAAACCCGTACTCGTGGATTTCAGCGCGGCGCCGGCCTGAGGGGCCTGCGCCCGGCTGGAAGCCGAGTCATACGATGACGATGAAACCGCTTCATTCATCAACAACTCTTTCGTACCGCTCGAAGTACACATCAAAGAACACCCGGTCAACTTCCATCGCTTCGACGCATTGTGGACTCCCACCGTTCTCATCCTCGATGCGAACGGCGTCGAAAGGTATCGCAACGAAGGTTACCTGCCCAACGACGAATTCCGGGCGCAGTTGGAACTGGGACTGGCCGCCGTTGCGTTCACGAACAAACACTGGGCGGATGCCGAAGCGCGATATGCCGCCGTGCTCGATCGTTATCCAAATTCCAAAGCGGCGCCTGAAGCGCTCTACTGGAAAGGCGTGAGCCACTACAAAGCGACGAACGATCACACGGTGTTGGGCGAGTTGGCAACGCAGCTCCCACAGCGCTACCCTGACAGCATCTGGGCCCTGAAGACTGCTGCGTGGGGTTAGTTTATTTATATCTCAAAGGAGACCTCAAACTGTGAAGCTGAAGAGATCGGTGTACTTCGTAGTCGTAGTATGTTTTCTTTTGACAGCCACAACCGCCACGGCACAAGACGACATTGAAACTAAAAACAAGCGCACCGTGCAGACAGGCTTCGACGAGTGGCGCCGTGGCGTCGGAAATTTTTTCAACCTGCTTGCTGCCGACGCAAAATGGACCATCCCCGGCAACTCCGCCGTGTCAGGAACTTATGAAAGCCGGCGCGATTTCATGGACCAGGTGGTTATTCCTTTCAACGCGAGATTGTCCACCCGCATGGTGCCGGTTGTGAAAGCCATGTACGCCGACGGCGACACGGTGATCGTGCTCTGGGACGGCGCCGCAATGGCCCGCGATGGCAAACGCTACGAGAATACCTACTCCTGGGTTTTGAAGCTGCGCGACAACAAGATCGTCGCGGCCACAGCCTTCTTCGATTCCATAGCCTTCAACGATCTATGGAAACGAGTCATACCAGGTCGTTAAACTCTCCCCAACAGCCCGCCTGCTCCCGCCTGGTTTTGCAGTCAGGTGAACCTAAACACCGCGGAAGTTCGCGTTAGTAAATAGATCAGGCTGCTCCCCGAAGCAGCCGGCAAAGCTATGGTACTTACCTTTTTCTTCCAAGGAGCCTCGAAATGAAGGTCAACTCGAAATACGTGGTGTTTTCTGCGATTGCCGTGATGAGTTTGTATGTGCTGTATCACAACGAACGATTTCTGATCGATTCGTCGCATCCGGCCTGGCAACACTATGAGCCCTTCAAGTGGTGGCTGCTGCCACACGGTATTTTCGGCACCATCGTACTGCTCGGTGCGCCGCTGCAGTTTTCCGAACGGCTGCGACAGAGATTCACAAAATTCCATCGAGTCATCGGCCGGCTGTTTGTAATTGGCGCGTTCGGACTCGCGCCGCTCGGAGCTTATATCCAGTATTACCAGGAGCGCATGGGCGCGCCGCGCTCGTTCACGGTGCTCGGAATAGTTGACGCCGCCATGCTCATGGGCACTGCTGGTCTCGCTTTTCTGTTTGCATACAAGCGCAAGATCGCAGCGCACCGGCAGTGGGCCACGCGCAGTTATGCCGTCGCACTGACGTTTATTACCGGACGGTTCTTCATGGGAATCACGGGTTGGGAAACGCTCGGAGTCGAGATAGTGCAGGCTGTGATCTGGTCGTGCCTGGCGCTGTCAGTTCCGGCCGCTGATCTCGCGCTGCATTGGAAAGACCTGCGAGCTTCGGTGTGGGCACCGGTGAAGTCAGCCACACCAAGAAAACAGGAAGTCGCGGAGACAGTCGCCCGCGCTGCTTAAGTTAGGGCAAATGAAAACACAAAAGGCGCAAAGTGTCTTTGCGCCTTTTGTGCTTTTTGTGGCCCACTAAATCTCCTCCCATTCGGAGATGACGTAAGTGTCCGTCAATCCTCAGGATCAAGCGGCTCGTTTTGGTGGGATGGATCGTTAGCTGAGGGGCTCTCCCCTTCAAACTCTTCGACGCAGGTCTTATTTGGTCTGACGCCAAGCGTCCACGATGGTGGATCGCTGGCGGGAAAACTTCCCATCAGGTTGTAGTCAATTTCGGCTTCACTAACGCAGTCGCCGCCGTGTCGCTCTTCGCCCTCTTCCTTTTTCTTTGCCATGCATCACATGGTATCAAACTGCTCGCTTGGGTTAAAAAGTAGAGGAACGGAACCTAGAGGATGTTCACCGCGCGGCCGGCCAGCAAGGCGAGGACCAGCAAAGAGATCATCGCCTGAATCATCATCAGAAGCTTGGCCCAGCGTGAGAGGACGGGGACGTCGGTCGGGGAGAAAGCGGTGCTGGTGTTGAAGGCCAGGAAGAGATAATCGACAAACTTTGGTTCCCAATCCTGCTCGCCAGCGGACATCTTGATCTCGGGTGGCATGGTCATTTGTGGGAAGAGGAACGCGCCGTCAGTGTGACCCAGCGTGCGCGCTCGTTTGTGTGGTCCACCTGCGTCCAGGCGCCAGTACCACGACGCGAAGATCAGGAAGTTTGATACCCACAGTGAAGCAGCAGACCACAAAAGCTGCGGCGGCGTCACCTTGTGTTCCGTCACGTTCTCGATCAGAAAAGCAAGCGACACGATCAGAGCGACCGTGACGATGCTATTGAGAACATAACCCAGCACCTGGTGCAGAAAATGATTACCGCTGTAATGGGAGATCAGTAGCGACGCGATCAATGCCGCGACGATAGTCACAGGCACCCAGCGCGGCACCCCGCCGAGCAAGCTCGTCGGCAAGGCAGCGTATAAACCTCCGACAGCCAGCATTGCCAGAACCGGCGGCCAGAGCGGTTCAGCGAGTTCGTTGTGCTTTCGGCCTGTACCGACGACACCGGCCGCAGCTCTACTCATTTACATCAACCTCTCTGTCCACAAGATGCCACAAAGAAGCACAAAAGGCACCCAAAGATTCGTGCTTACTTTGCGCACGTTTATGCGTTCCGCGGATGACTCTTGCGCCATCTCTCTTGAAACCTCATATCATCTTCATTGCGCGCGACAATCGTAGCCGAGCAATGACGTCGGGTACGAACTGATTTCCGAGAGTGACCGCCTTCAAGAATTTCCAGAGTTCGGTCGTATTGTTCCCGAATATACAAATCACGACATTCGCGAGATCATTTTCCGGCCATATCGCTTTATGCGCGTCTCTTCAGCGATAAGACAGCACCCGTGGTTAACCAACCCACTCTGGCGTCTCTCAATTCAACCTCAGCACCCAGCTCGTTACCACCCGCAACGAACATGCCGGCGCCCGACATTCGCCGCCAGCAAGTGAGAACGAACGAGTTGGCCCAGCCACCGAGTGTCACCGAAAACACTACCAGGCTGCTCGATAACGAATAGCATCTACCTGATCACGGTGATCTTCGTAACAGGATGTAGCTCCCATGCGGTTGCACGCCAGTTCTCTGTGTTACCCGGTGCGGTGTTTTCCGCTTCCTCTGCGTGACCGACGTCGAAATACAGCCAGCCCTCGAATTCACACCAGTGGCCGACTAAGCGTGCTTGTAAAGTTTTTTCAGACCAATCGTGGCCTTGTTGCGTGGCCCAGTCGTCGAGATTTGGCGTGACTTCAACTATGACCTGCTCGTTTTTCGGCGCCTCTTTCCGGTTAGCGATCACGATGTGGATATCGCGACGGCACGGGTTGTAACAGTTTGTTGCTTCCATGCGCGAGTATGCGACGTCGAGCACCTGCCCCTGAATCCTGGCGGCACGTTCATTCAACCAGCGATCGCTATCGTCGCCTCGCTCGAGTAACGCATCGAGCGTGACGCCTGGATCAAAATCTGTGGCTTCTGGCAACTTGATCCTGTTTTTTAAATAATGAAGATGCCGCGCCCTGCGTGTGAGACCGATTCCGGAGTCGGGGCAATTGAGTGCGAAGATGACCCACAAGGCGAAGACGACACCGATCAGCGAAGCGACGATTGATACTTTTGTGCGGCGCCGCATCTGAGAAACGATCTACAGCACTGCTGCGTTGTATGCGTACCAAATGCCGAAGCAGATGCTAAACACGGCGGCGAGTGTTTGTATTCCCTGATGCAGGTGCGTCAGTTTTCGTGAGGTCAGCGCGAACGGCAGGCCAATCATTCCCGACATCAAAAGCATTCCAACGATGGAACCAAAACCAAAAGTCGCCACATACAACAAACCCACTAACGACGAACTGATTTGCGTTAGCACCAACAGCGTCAACGCGCCGGAACCTGCCAGCCCGTGCATCATGCCAATCAACACAGGCTTCCATCCGAGTTGCGACACGACGTGCGAGTGTTGCGCGCGCGCGGCCGGCTCGTGCTTTGTCTCGTTTTCATGAAAGTGAACGTGCGTGTGTGACAGGCCGTCGTGACTGTGCTGGTGCACGTGCACGTTTGTGTTTTTCTGCAACGCGCGCCGCAGCGCACTGCAGCCCAGACAAATGATCATGACCGCCACGCCGAGCTCGAACCAACTGCTGACACTTTCCGGAATCGCAACTCGCAGCGACAGAACGATCGCGCCAATCACCAGCAGCGAAAGAGTGTGTCCAGCACCCCAGAGCGCGCCGACGAGCGCGGAATGAAAAACGTTCCGGTGCTGGCTCACAATCGTCGACACCGCCACCACGTGATCGACTTCCGTCGCGTGTTTCAAGCCAAACACCAAACCAATACCTAAGACAGCCAGTGCGCTGAGTGAGCCGACGTTCTCTAACATATTCGTAGCACGAGCATATCCACGATTCTCATTGCGTGCAATCATGAGCACTCGTTGAGCAGCATGAGCGCAACCAGAGCGGCGTCTTTCTGGTCCTTTGCCCAACGGAGGTCCTGAGCTCTTTTGTGTTTTGTTTGTGCCTTTTTGTGGCCATTTCCGGTAATCTGTGGCACATGACGACTAGCAACACAGTGGGTTCGGTCGCAGGCCTGTGGCGATTTCCTGTTAAATCGATGTACGGCGAGCAGCTCGAAGAAGCCGAGCTGAGTGGGCGCGGGATTACGGGCGATCGCGCTTATGCATTGATCGACTCGGAGACTGGCAAGGTTGTCAGTGCGAAGAGCGTCAAGCGTTTTCCCGGCATACTGAATTGCCGCGCTGAATTCGTTACGGCACCGAGCAATGATTCCGAGTCTCTGCCGGTGCGAATCACGTTGCCGAACGGGTCCACCATTTCAAGTGATTCCAACAACATAGACCATGCCTTGTCGGATCACTTCCAACGAAGCGTCATCCTGGCAAAGGCTGCGCCGAAGGATTTCACGATCGACATGTATCATCCGGACATCGAGGACTTCGATCCGAAGGGCCGTCGCGACGTGGTTCAAGATCAGAAACTCGGTGCAGCGCTGTTCGCCGAGCTTGGCCTTCCCTCACCGGTTGAAGCAGGCTCGTTCTTCGACTGTTTTCCAATCTCGGTGCTGACGACGTCCAGTCTCACCAGGCTCCACGAGCTACAGCCGCAGAGTCGCTTCGACGAGCGCCGCTTTCGCATGAACGTGATTGTGAATGCCAACGAAGAAGGATTCGTCGAGAACGACTGGGTTGGCCGTCAGCTCGCGATCGGCGAGACGGTAAAACTGCGTGTCGCAGTTCCCGATGCAAGATGCGTCATGACGACACTCGCGCAAGGCGATTTGCCAAAAGACAGTGACATCCTCAGAGCGTTGGCCCAACACAATCGCGTCCAGGTGGGCGATTATGCCAAGTACGCGTGCCTGGGTGTTTACGCCGTCGTCGAAGCGCCGGGAACCATCCGCAAAGGTGACATGGTAACGCTAACCTGAAATAGTCGGACCTCAGGTCAGTGCCGTCCTTGAAGCGATTAAGAGATAATTCAAAGGGAGGTCTACACGCATGAAACGATTGATCGCCGTGCTGAGCTTTGTGTTCATTGCAACCGGTATCAGTGCAGCTCAGGTGCGGCAGACATTTAGTGTGGGCACTGCGACCGCGACACGAGGACAGAAGGTTAATGGCACGATCGAAGTGCCTGCCGGAGTCGACGCTGGATTGAGCATTCCGGTTACGGTTGTCAATGGAGCAAAGCCTGGTCCAGTGCTGGCGATCGTCGCGGGCTCGCACGGCACTGAGTACACTTCGATCATCGCGCTGGAAAAACTGATCGCAATGCTCAATCCGGCGGACGTTTCTGGCACAGTCATTATCGTGCCGCTAATTAATATCCCATCGTTCGAACAGAAAGTTCCGCATCTGAATCCAGTCGACAAGAAAAGCATGAATCGTTTCTATCCGGGTAAGATGGATGGAACTCAAACTGAGCGTGCCTCTTTTCTGATCACAAAGCACGTGGTTGAAGTATGTGACCACCTGATCGATTTGCACGGCGGCGATCTGGACGAGAGCCTGCGCCCATACAGCTATTGGACCAAAACGGGAAACGACAAACAGGACCAGATCTCGCGCGAGATGGTGCTTGCGTTTGGTTTGGATCACATCATCATCTCGGCCGATCGACCGAAGGATCCGCAAGCGTCGCGTTATCTCGAGAACACGGCGACGACCCGCGGTAAGCCGTCAATCACGGCAGAAGCTGGTTACGCCGGTACGGTTGAAACGGACGATGTGAATGCGTTGGTCGACGGGTGTTTGAATGTGATGCGTTATCTGAAGATGCTGCCCGGTACGGCGATGAAGGTTGAAAATCCGGTCTGGATCGAAAAGATCGCAACGCTTGCGAGTGAGCAAACGGGAATTTTCTATCCGCTGGTGAAGCGCGGAACGTATGTGCAACAGGGTATGAAGATTGGCTACGTCACTGACTATCACGGCAACCCGATATTCGAAGCGCGCGCGCCGGCGAGTGGCATTGTTTTGTACATTTGTGCCGTGCCGTCGATGACGAAAGGCGCCACTATCGCTAACATTGGAATCACAAATCGCACATAGTAAGCACACAAAATGAACGCTACCCGGCACCGAATCCCCTGCGTGATATTAGCGTTGCTCTTGTTCGCGTCGAGCGCTGCTGCACAGACTGCTCAGCCGAAGGCCCAGCCAACACTGCGTTCGCTGGTTCGCCAGGCATCAGCTACAACCTACTTTGATTTGGTAAAAATGCTCCTGCCTGACTTGCAGTTTGACGCGAGTGAGCCGAACTCTGCTACCGCACATCGAACGATTCCCATCAGGAGCATCGAAGAAAAAGAAGCCGCAAGCCTCGAAGGAGATTTCTCCATCTCGACTTTTGGAACGCGCTGGACCATGAGCGATGGACTGCCAGTCGTACTCTTGCAGTTGGACCTCACGGCGGAGGGTCTCAACGAAGCGACACCGTACCAGGGCGAAGCATCGCTGCTCGCAGCCTTCTCGGTGCATCCAACCCCTAAGCTCCTCGACGTGATGGACGTCAAAACAGATCGATTCACTGACTTCTGGGAACAACAGCCAGTGTTCCCACTGAACTCTCAGAACGGCGCCTTTGTCATACACAACACGCACTGGAATTCCGGTGAAAGCTACAACGACATTCGCGTATTGTTTCTGCGCGACGGACGATTCGACACGATTACGAGCGTCTTTGTTTTGAACACGCTCGGCTGCGGGGCGGACATTACCGAGACGCCGAACTTTCGTGCGCTGCCCGATACACGCAAATATCCGAAGGTCCTGGTCAAGGTGACGCTGAAGAAAGAAGCCGACAAACCAGAATGCAGTCGCAGAACACCGGGCTACACCAGATACTATCAGGGAGTCTTTTACTGGAATCCGGCAAAGGGCGAGTACCAGGGCAACGCTCCTCAACTAAACGCGCTCGACAAATTCAACCGCGCACGGCTGTGAGGTAATCATGCAACCACCAAATCAGATGCAGAAAAGGATCGAGCTGAGACTTCGGACCATGCGTATTCTTTGGTTCGCGCTGTTGATGAGCGTCGTCATATATTATGTCTTTACGCTTATTGTGACGCGTACAAGCGACGCTCAACCGAACAGCACCTTGTTTCTCGTGCTGGTCGGTATCGCGTCATCCACAACGCTGTTTTCTTTTCTTATCAAGAGCAAATTAATCGATCGCGCGGTCGAATTGCAGCAGGCCGCTCGAGTGCAGCAGGCATACATAGTGGCAATGGCGCTGTGCGAGGTCGCAGCACTATTGGGAGTGCTTGACTACTTCGCAACTGGTGATCGCTACTACTATGTGCTGTTCATCATCGGCGTCTGCGGACAGTTGCTTCACTTTCCACAGCGGGACCATGTGATCAGTGCTTCATTTAAGCGCGGTATGTAAGTCCCACTTCCTGCATTAAGACGAATAAGAGGATCAAACAGGATGATTCATCACGCGGTGTCGCTCGCAGGCTTCGTGATCTTTGCCGGTGTGGCCTGGTTACTCTCCAGTGATCGACGACGGATTGCGTGGAAAACGATCGGCTGGGGTGTCGCACTGCAACTGATCATTGGTCTAATTATTTTTCGCCTGCCTGTTACACAGCGAGTGTTGCTGTGGGTGAACGAGGCGGTGGTAGTTCTGCTCAACGCGTCCAAGAGCGGTTCGGCGTTTCTGTTTGGACCACTGGCAGCAAGTCCCGGCGAGTCAGGCTCGGTGGGATTCATTCTCGTGTTCCAGGTTCTGCCCGTCGTGATTTTCTTTGCGGCGTTCACCGCCATGCTCTATCACTTACGTGTGTTGCAGGTGTTCGTCCGGCTTTTCGCCAGGCTCTTTCATCGCACGATGAAAATCAGCGGCGCAGAGTCACTCTCCAGCGCCGCGAACATTTTTGTTGGCATTGAATCCGCGCTGGTGGTGCGGCCTTATCTCGAACGCATGACGCGCTCGGAGTTGCTCTTGATTCTGACTACGGGCATGGGCACCGTGGCGTCGAGTACGCTCGGCGTGTACGTCGCCTTTCTGACCGGGGTCTTTCCCGAGATCGCGGGCCACCTGATATCGGCGTCTATTCTAGCGATTCCTGCGTGTGTCGTCGTATCGAAGCTGCTCGTTCCGGAAACCGAAACACCTGAGACGCTCGCGGCTGTGCCTGCGGAAGACGAGTCGAGCCGATCGAAAACTCTGATCGGCGCGATTATCGAGGGCGCGATGGACGGCGTGAGACTCGCCGCCGGAATCTCTGCATTGATCATCGCGATTCTCGGAATCGTGGCGCTGGCGGACAAGATACTCGGAGTCGCAAGCTCGTGGTTGGGACTGAGCGAACCGCTTTCGATCGTGAGAGTACTCGGATGGTTGTTTTACCCGTTAGCGTTTCTGCTTGGGTTGCAAAGCAGCGATGTTCCGATCGCAGCGCGATTATTGGGTGAGCGAGTAATACTCACGGAAGTTTTCTCTTACAACCACCTGGCCCAGGTAATCTCGAGCGGTCAGATCACAGATCCGCGCACGGTGGTGATCCTGAGTTATGCGCTCTGCGGCTTTGCGCATATTGCGGCCATGGCCATCTTTGTCGGCGGCACTGCCGCGCTCGCTCCATCTCGCCGCGACGATCTCGCGAGTCTTGGATTACGAGCGTTGGTCGCGGCCACATTGGCGACACTGATGACCGGGTGCATCGCCGGGATATTCAGCAGCGGTGAAGGCGTGTTAATTCTTGGACCACGCTGACGACGGCGCGACTCACACAATTTCGAACAGCACCTGGTTCACCGCACTTGTATTTGCATTCCGATCATTAACGATGACCCTTAAAACGTATCGACCCGGCGGCAGCGTTCTGAGGGCCACACTTGCGCCGTAAGGAATGCGCGCAAGGTCGGTTTTATCATCGATCGCTATCGGGCGAACCGGACTCGCGATGATGCGCTGTCCACCGCGCAAAATCTCGATCTGAGAATCGAGCCGTGGCGCGGTGCCGGCGTTGTAGATCATCGTGAGAAAAGTCATTTGCGATCCCTGAGCAAAGCGCCGGTCGACGCTGAACACCATCTGTTCCTGAGCGGCGTCGCGACTCGCACCGATAAATTCCCCACCTACAAGCAGACTGCTGAGCGTGAGTTTCTTTGAACTCAAGTCAGGAATCTCGATCCACTGCGCCGCGCTGCCGACACGGCCGCTCTTATCGTCGCGTGCAGCCACACGAACCTGATAAATTCCGGGTTTCAGCGGAAGTTTGTGACTGTATTGGACCGTCGGATTTTGCACGGTGGCCGTTGCAGACAAAGGATTCACGTTGATTCTGGTTTTGAAGCCGCCCGCCTGCTTACCTAAATCGTTTAGGACCACGCCGGCAAGATCAATTGCCGCCGGCTGTTTCCCGTCAGCACCATAACCAAGAACATCGGTCGCCATCTGTGTTGCCGCAGTCATGACAGGACCTGAGCCAGGCACGTCGATAAAACTGACCGCGAGTTTTGTCGGAAGACCGGTGCGAGCTGTCGGCGCGGCCAACGCAGAAATCAAAGCAGTTTCCACAGGTTTTGAGTTCGCATTCGCCGCTTCAGCCGTTTCATTTCGCTTGTCGTCAGTTTTGGGCTCGACTGCAAAGAATCCACGCGGCAAGCGAACGGTCAACTCCGGACGGCCCACGATGCTGACTTCGATACGTTTGAAATTTGCCGACTTCTGGGCTTCAGTGTTGGGACGCCAGGCGACCAGATAGTAGTTTGACGTTTCCCTGAGTGCCTGATCGAGTGCGGAGGTGATTGGCGTGTTGGTAAACAATTTTCCGCCCGTGTTGTCGGCCAGCGCATTCAACCCGGCTTGCGAAGCTGCGAACTCGCCTACATTTGCGCGCGACAACTGGCCCAACGGATCAGTGCGGTTACTACCAGCGTCGATCATACTGATCAGGCCGCGCGCATCCAGCGAGTAAACGATCACGCCACCGCGCACAGCGGCATCGGCGATACGGTGAATTTTCTCGCCCATGCCCGTGCTGCGGTCGTTCATGAAGAAGCCATCGGAGATCAGGAAAACAAGTTTACGGCCCGGCGACTGGCTGACTGAGCGCATCAGACTCTCGAGCGAACTCAGCGTGCCGGTTGTAACCGATTCACTTTGCCGCAGCAGAAAACTCGCGCGGTCCTTGACAACTCTGCGCGCAGCTTCGGGTGTCATCCCCGACATGTTGGATTTCTGTTCTATCGGTCTACCCGTAGGACCACCGGTCGGCGGACCCAGGCCACCCGGGACTTTGAAGTTATTCGCCTTCATCATCTCGGTCACAAAATAGTCGGAAGCTGCAGTATCGCCCTCCTCGATGCGCAGCGCCTGAAATTCACTCATAGGAATCTGTTCGTGGTCACGAACGGAATACGGCTTATGATTGAGACGATTCACAGCCGCGCGCACCACTCCCTTTACGTCCGATAACCGTTCCAGGAAGCCAATCTGTCCGCTCGGCGAGGCAACCGCGACCTGATCTTCGATCGACATTTCGTTCTCGACGAATTCCAAAATGCCTTTGCGTGTGCGCTGGACGCTGTCTGCACTCAAATGCAGGTCGTCGATGAAGAATATAATTGTGCGACCACGGTACGAGGGACTTGATGCTGTGGGTGTGGCGGGCGAATTCGCGCCGGATGTTTCCACCTTCTGCTCACGCGCGGTTCCGGCAATGACGTGTTCCACAAAAGATGGCGTCATCGGCTGGCCGTCAACTTTGAGTAAGAACTGTTCCGGCTTTAGTCCTTCCACGAACTTGCCTTGCTTATCGACGACTATCACCCCTGTTTGGACCAGTTCCGTGGTGATCCGTATTACGTCATCCGCCGGCTTTTGCGATTCCTGGCTGAAGGTGACCGGCGTCAACAGAAGTGATGAGACGAGCGCGAAGCAAATGATTGGACGACTACTCACGAGACCCCCCTTTACTGCCACTTAAAAATCTTCAATGCCACAACAAAACTGATTAAGCACCAGGCAAGCAGAATGGTGATCGAAATCCAATTTGACGAAAGCGCGGCGCCTTCGTTCATCACCGACCGGAGCGCGTTGTTGAGAGCAGTCAACGGCAACGCTTTGATGAACGGTTGCAGCACCTGTGGAAACCGTTCCGACGAGAAGAACGTGCCTGACAACAACCACATCGGCAGCATGATGAAGTTCATCAGGCCGGAAACGCCTTCGATTGTCGTCGGTCGAGACGCCACGAGCAATCCGATACCGGAAAAAGTAAAGCCTCCGAGCACTGTAATCAACACCAGACTCAGCCATGACCCTCGCACTGTAAAACCAAAAACAAGCCACGCAAAGACCACGACTGCCGCGACTTCAAGCACCAGAAACACGAGGCGCGACAGCATGAATGAAAACAGGTAATGTGAACGCCGCATCGGCGTGGCCGCAAACCGCTTCAGAATTTTTCGCGAGCGCGCGATCACAACGGTGAATCCCAGTCCCCACAAGCCGCTGCCCATCAGGTTCATTCCAATCAAACCGGGAACGAGAAAATCGACGTAACGCGCGCCTGGTTCGGTGACCTTCTGTTCGGCAGTTTTCACCACGTCGGTGCGACCTTTACCACGCTGCAAGACGTCATCAATCATGAGCCGTGCGGCGCGACTCTCGGGCCGTGTGGGATCGAAACGATACTCGAAAGAGTCGTTCTGCGGTATAACGACAATCGAAACCTTCCCACTTCTCAAAGCCTGTGCTGCTTCATCAGGACTCATCAACGTGGCTGTAACTTCACGAGAGCCAGACAACAGTTGCGCAGTCTCATTTGCCTTCGCGTCCGTCGTGGCTTCGATCGCAACCGGCGTTTGATCCGGCGCCGTATTGCGGAACGCTACGCCGAGCGCAAACGTCATTAACACGGGAAAGATAAAGACCCAGAACACAGCCTCCTTTTCGCGCAGGAACTCGCGCACGCGCGTCGCGGTCAGCTCAAACAGCGGGTGAAACGATTCTTCAGGCATCGCGCAGCATTCTTCCTGTCAGACTAACGAATACATCTTCGAGTGTCGCCTGATGTGTGGTGAGCGTCACGACTTCTGATTGTTGTCGTTTGATTTCGGCAAGCAATGCCGGCAATGCGACGCCGATCTCTGAGACGGTGAGAGCATATATCTCACCGCGTTTGTGCAAATGCTTCACGGCGGGAAGGCGCGTTAACGCATCGTCGTCTTTGAGTGCACTCGCGACGCTTAATTCGATAACCTGATCGGCGCCGAGCGATTCGATTAGTTCCGCGGGTGTGCCGAGGGCGATCACTTTTCCATGGTCCATGATGGCGACGCGGTCGCAGAGACGTGCCGCTTCTTCCATGTAGTGCGTGGTCAGGAGAATGGTGCCGCCTCGGGTGCGAAATTTTTCGACGATGTCCCAGAGCGAGAGACGCGCCTGCGGATCGAGTCCGGTCGTTGGCTCGTCCAGGAACAGCAGTTCCGGATCGCTCACGAGTGCACAGGCAACGGCGAGTCGCTGCTTCTGTCCACCGGAGAGTTTGCCGACGCGCGCGTTTCGTTTTTCTTCCAGGGCGACTGTGCGAATAACTTCATCGACGCTATGACCGCGTTTGTAAAAACTGCGAAACAGCCTCAAGGTCTCGACCACCGTGACCTTTTCCGCGAGTTGCGTTTCCTGCAACTGGACACCAATACGCTCGCGCAGCGCCCGATCGTCACCATCATTCCAGTGCTGCCCCAGCAACTCGACTGATCCCTTGTCCGGGAACGTCAGCCCCTCGAGTATTTCAACCGTCGTCGTCTTCCCCGCCCCATTCGGCCCCAGCAACCCAAAACACTGTCCCTTGAACACCTCCAAATCCAGCCCATCCACCGCCGTCACATCCGCAAACCGCTTCACCAACCCCTCACACCGCACCGCCACGTGTTGCGCGACGCGCGCCGTTGCCGGCACTTCCATTGATATCTGCGTTGACATAAAGGAGATCAGATTACCCTAACCAACTCGTCTCTGGAAGCTCACTTCTTAACCGAACGCGAAGGGACGCCCATTTCTTTCCGGCCCTCAACAGGCGTGAACATGGGACTTAAGCTGACCCGATCACATTTTGTGATCGGTTCAGCCTTGAAAGTCTTCAGGGAGTTTTTGCGGAAAAAGGCTTTTCGGAGCGCGAATGAAGCGGTACCCTGTTGTCTAGACCATGACGCAGGCGTTATGGGATCGAGACCATGAGAATTAGGCAGACAATAGTATTCGTTGGCATCATCCTCACGCTGCTCTATTCCTACACTCGACATCGCACCCCGCACCACGATCCACCAAAACCGAAGCCGTGGGTGATCGCGTTCGAGCAGCCGTTCGAGGCGGCGCACCAGTTCTCCGAAGGATTCGCTGTTATCGAATCAGGCGGTAAATACGGATATATGGACCGGACCGGCAAAGTCGTCATCCAACCGCAATTCGACGAAGCCGAGGATTTCTCCGAGGGAGTGGCCGCCGTAACGGTCGACCGTAAACACGGCTACATCAACCAGAGGGGCGAGATCGTCGTCAAGCCGCAATTCGAATATGCGCATGATTTTTCGGAAGGACTCGCTCTGGTCAGTGCTAACGAACGAAGCTCGAGCTACATCGATAAAACCGGGAAGGTTGTAATCAAGAACCGGCTGAGAGGGTCAATGGACTTCTCAGAAGGTCTTGCCGCGGTAAGTGGTCCAAGGCGACACGATCCGTATGACACATCGATCAAACTGGAAGGACCGTAATCAGGACACCCTTCGTGGAAGTCAGACCGTTTTACGACGGGTTGGCCAGAGTGCTGATCGAATTTCAACCAATGTCCAGTCGAGGATTTGGATTCATCGACCGCACTAGTCAAGTCGTCATTTCACCTTTCCAGCACAGTGGGATCCGAAGCTTGGAATTCACGTGACTTGAAGTCGCGG
>JADMIO010976129.1_pt1 | contig 51675 bp, 35 predicted proteins | sample 8958161 | NCBI WGS metagenome assembly JADMIO01 (sample SAMN16585339, study PRJNA669376) | soil metagenome | isolation source: Crop rotation soil | place: USA: Cullars Rotation, Alabama | collected 2011
GCGACTTCAAGTCACGTGAATTCCAAGCTTCGGATCCCACTGTGCTGGAAAGGTATAAATTTCTATACCAACAACGGAATCTCTACCGGCAGTCCGTTTACGCCCACGAACCGGATGACTGTGAATTCGGCGGGAGTTGGCATCGGCACAACGACGCCGCAAGACGCACTCCATCTGTACAGCACGACAAACACGGTCGGAACGATGCGTATCCAGGGTGGTAGCACGAAGGCCGCGTTCATCGGCATGTGGGAGTCGGGGCAGATGTTTATCCTCTCCAACAATCGCCATCCCGGCACCGGTAATAATTTCAACACATCGGCAGCGGGCGCCGAGATTGCGATCGGTTCCTCGTCGAGTCCCGGCGACATCGCTTTCTACACGAGTTCGAGTGGCACTGTCGGAAACGCGACCGAGTTAATGAGACTCAATGCCAGTGGCAAGCTGGGCATCGGCACCACTGCGCCTGGCTCGCCGTTGACCGTCATTACTCCCACCGGCGCGCGCGAAGGAATTCAACTCGCTGGTACCGGTAACACCTGGATTTACGGCGATTTCAGCATGACACCGATCGGGACCATCGCGACCGGCAAGCCGACGAACTTCGCGTGGTCCATGCGTAAAGACGCTTTCTACGGTAACGATTCCTCCGGGCCAAGTCTGGTGATGGAAATCTGGCGCCAGGGCGGCGGCGTGTACGTTCCGTTCATCATCAATCCGAGTGGCAACCTGATACTGGCAGGCGCCTTGAATGCGACCAACGCGAACGTCGGTGTCGGCACCACGACTCCGGGTTACAAACTGGATGTAGCAGGCTCAGTCAATTCCAGCGGTGGCTTGTGTATCGCGGGTGATTGCAAGACCGCGTGGTCGCAAGTGGGAGGTTCGCAATGGACCACGAGCGGCACGACGATCAATTACAGCACGGGCAACGTCGGTATCGGCGTCGCTTCGCCGGGGACGAAGCTGGACGTTAACGGCACGGTCAACGCGACCGGGCTCACGGTAAGCGGCTCGCCCGTCGTCAGCAGCCAATGGGCCACGAGTGGTACGACGATCAACTACACGACGGGCAATGTCGGTATCGGCGTCGCGTCACCAGGGACGAAGCTCGACGTTAACGGCACGGTCAACGCGACCGCGCTCACGGTAAGCGGCTCGCCCGTCGTCAGCAGCCAATGGGCCACGAGTGGTACGACGATCAATTACGCGACCGGCAATGTCGGCGTCGCTACGCCGAGTCCGACGGAGAAACTGCACGTTACCGGCAACATCAAGGTTACGGGCAATATCGACGTCGGCGGCAACATCAATGCGAAGTACCAGGACATGGCCGAATGGGTTGACTCTCCACAGGACCTCGCGGCAGGCACCGTCGTAGTTCTCGACTCCACCAAATCAAACCAGGTCGTGGCCTCGAATCAGTCTTACGACAGCCGCGTTGCGGGCGTGATCTCGCTGCGGCCGGGTCTGGCGCTAGGCGAGCGTGGCGAAGGCCGGGTTCTGGTTGCGACTACCGGACGCGTGAAAGTGAAAGTAGACGCGACGAATGGACCAATTCAGATCGGCGACTTGCTGGTCACCAGCGACAGGGAAGGCGTGGCGATGAAGTCCGTGCCGGTGGAGCTTGGCGGCGTGCGCATTCATCGACCGGGAACGTTGATTGGCAAAGCACTCGAGCCGTTGGCCCAGGGCACGGGCGAGATCCTGGTGCTGTTGAGCCTGCAATAGACCACCACTCACGCGAAAAGAGGTTGCGATGCGCAAGAAGAAAATTACACGACCGAAACAGCGCCGGCGCTTCGCTCGGCGGCAGACGCGGAAGTTCACGGTGGTGGGCACCCTTTGCCTGATTGCGATTCTCGGTCTCGCGACGGCGGCGGGACCGTGGCGATCGTCTTTCAGCAAGACGAGAGTGGGAGCGTTGTTCTTCTCGCCGCCGCCGCCGCCAACCATTCCGGCGCCGAACAGTCCCTCGAAGGAATACATCTACGCGGGCGATCGTTTGGTGGCGACGGAGGAACCGAACCCGCTGCTGGCGCCGGCGAACCTGGTGGCCGACACCTTTTCCAGTGCACGCATTGACCTGACCTGGACCGCGGCGCCCGGCGCGCATCATTACCAGGTCGAACGAGCGAACAATCTCGGCGGCACCTTCAGTGTGGTGAATTCCAACGTCACTACGACGAGTTATTCCGATACGACAGTGACGAGCGTCAACGCTTATCTCTATCGCGTGCGCTCGGCTGATGCGAATGGAAATCTGTCGTCGCCGGGCAGTATCGATGTTGCCACGGCGATTACGTTCACTGACAACCCGCTGACCGCGGGTACGACGCTGATCAAAGCGCAGCATGTGACGGAGTTGCGCCAGGCTGTGAACGCGGTGCGCGCGGCGGCCAACTTGAGCGCCGTCACCTGGACCGACGCTTCGCTGACGAATGTCGCGATCAAAGCCGTGCACATTCAGGAGCTGCGCACCAGTCTGGACCTGGCGCTGAGCACGCTCGGTTACACACCGGCGCCCTACACGGACAGTTCGTTGGCGGGATTACCGATCAAGAAGATCCACGTGGACGAACTGCGCCAGCGCGTTAAGTGACCATTCGCGGCCATCACCACTGTCATCAAGAGCGATTTGTGACCGGAGCTAAAACGATGAAAAGACTCATTGCCCGAAGCATCTCCGCGGACGTACTCAAAGTTTTCGGCTGTGTTTGCCTCGCGATCTTCTGCCTCGCAAACACTTCGAGAACCGTTCAGGCGCAGACGACCGAGCTCACGCAGAACGCGCCCCAGAGCCACAATGTCACATTGGACGTCCCGCTCGCTAATTACGCGGGACGCGGCGTTGGCGTACCCGTGAAATTGACTTACTCCACCGAAGGATTATGGCGCATCGGTTTCATCAACTCCGTGCAGTTCGGAACAAGCAGCCGGCGCAGTATCACCGAAGCGATCTATGCGGAGCATACAACTGCCGGTTGGACCACCAGCCTCGACGTGCCGAAGGTCGAATGGCCGAGACTAAACGACATTTACTGGTACACGGGCACGGTATATACGCAGGGTACGTTGCAGCCTAAGACATATCGTGTGGCCCAACTCTTCATGCACATGCCCGACGGCTCGACGCATGAAATGCGCAAGACGGACGTTGTCTACGCCGACACTGGCTCGATCAACATGACGGGAACGTTCTACTCGGTCGACACTTCGCGCATGCGCTACGACAGCAGCGGGCAGAATACGGGAATACTCTATTTGCCGGACGGCGCGCGCTACAACCTGGGCGCGAGTTCCGTGCAATACACAGATCGCAACGGCAACACTCTGAACTTTGACATCAACAGCCGCCAGTGGACGGATTCGATGGGGCGTGCCTTCAGCATGCCCTGGCCGGCTAATCCGGGTCCGGGCGATTACACCTACACACTGCCGGGAGTTAATGGGTCGAGCAGCGTCTACACTGTTAAATTCCGTTCGCTTTCCGACGCGCTGACGCCGGGCTCCGGGAATTTAAGAGTGATGGCGGATTATTTCCTGTCGTTTCCCAACCAGGATCCTACGGGTACGGGTGGCATTAACTTTCCGCAACCCAATTCGAACGGCGCGCTATTCACGTCTGCGTTCAGTGATCCCGATCAGAAAGCGGCGAGTTTCACCTACGTCGTTGGCCGCGGACAGCAATCGGCCGCCCCGTTCAATCCCACGGTGCTTGCGGAAATCGCGTTGCCGACGGGCCAAAGTTATAAGTTCTCTTACAACGTTTACGGCGAGCTGGATAAGGTGATTTATCCAACCGGAGGATATCAGCGTTACCAGTATGGAACGGTCGCTTCGGTCGGCATTCTCACGGATCCTTACACGGAAGGCAGCCGCGGCATGACTTCACGTTGGGTCAGCGCCAACGGAACGGGCGGTGCGGATGAAGCCCAATGGCAGTATTCGACCGGCTTTAGTCCGATGACGATCACAGCTCCGGACGGTACTCGCACTGAAAACTATCTCTTTTATCCGCTTACAAACTTTCTCGATCAATTTGGCTACCACGATTCTCGCCAGGGCTTGTTGGCTGAGCAGCGTGTGTACGCGCCGGTAGCGCAAGGCGGAGCGATGCTACGGCGTACGCTCTACCAATACGGCCAAACTTCCTCGGTCAACGCCAAACCCGTACCTCCGGGAGTTTCTAATTCCGGTAACTACACAGCCTATCGTAATCCGCGACTCGAAAAGGAAATCCAGATCATCCTCGACACCGGCACCAGTAACGCTCTGGCCAAGACGACGATCTACGACTACATCGACAACACCTATCAATTCTCAACCGGACTCGATCGAAACTTCGTTACGGAAACTAATTTTCAAACCATCACTCAGAGCATCGGGCAAACGGGAACGATTGCGGACATTACGCCGGGAACAACGGCGAGCAAAATCCAGACGATCTACCTGGACAATGCTACCTACCGCAACCGGAACATTCTTGGCTTAGCTACGTCGGTCATCGTCCAGGGGATTGTTCAGGGAAGTCTAACGTCAGTTGCGCGGACTGACTATGCGTACGATGAAGCGGCCTATCCGTTGCTGACCTATGCAGACCTGACGGAGTACACGGATCCGCTGACCACCGCCAGGGGCAACGTTACTACTACGAAACGTTTTCTCAACCTGACGCCTGGCGCGGAAACTTTCCTACAGACCCACGCTCAATACGATCAGTGCGGCAATGTGCGGAAGAGTTGGGACGAACGCGGCAATCTCTCACAAACGGATTACTCATCGACTTACCATCACGGTTACGCCAACCAGACCACTACCGCCGTGCCCGATCCTGATGGTAACCACGGCGCCAACAGTGCTTTCGTCACAACCAGTACTTTTGATTTCACCACTGGCCTGTTACTCACAAAAACAGATCCCAACGGACAGGTAACTACCTACAGTTACCAGGACGATCTGACGAACTACGACGTCTTGAACCGGCTGCGTAAGGTAACTCATCCGGACGGAAGCTGGACCAAGATGACTTACAACGATGCTGTCGGGGATCTATATATCCTGACGGAAAAGACGCTGGATGGCGGGCGCACTACAAAAATGTATGAGTATGTAGATCCGATGGGCCGTCCGAGCCGGACATTCACCAGCGAAAACGCGACCAGCTACATTGTAACCGACACGCTATACGATCAGATGGGGCGCGTCTTGCAGTTCTCGAACCCCTACCGGACGACGACACTAGGCGGTGTCGCCGACCCGTTGCACACCGACAATTGGACCATCTCGGAATACGATCCACTCGGCCGGAAAAAAACCATTACCGGACAGGACGGATCGCAGGCCCATACGGCTTATGACGGCGTCTACACGACGGTCACCGATCAGAGCGGGAGACAGAGACGCCAGAAAGTGGACGCGTTGGGGCGAATCATACGCGTCGATGAGCCGGACACCAGCGGCAACCTGGGCACGTTCGACATTCCCACGCAGGCAACAACCTACGAGTATGACACGCTCGGTAACCTGGTCCATGTAAAGCAGGGTTCGAGCCCGATCCAGGAACGCTTCTTCAAATACGATCCGTTGAGCCGGCTCATTTACGAACACCAGGTCGAACAGGCAGGAACGTTTTCACTGGTAGATCCCGTCACCGGGCACGGTAACTGGTCGCGCAAGCTGGTCTACGATGAAATGTTTGATACCGTCACCTACTCGGGTCTGCTCACCACCGTCACCGACGCACGCGCGGTCACGACCACGTTTCGTTACGATAATCTGAATCGCGCTTTCCAGATAAACTATTCCGACGGTACGCCGGCGGTCACCAACAAGTATGACCAGGTGCGGCAGCCTTACCTGAACAAGGGCCATTTAACTGAAGCGCTGACCGCGGCTGCCGGCGTGATACCGGCTACCAGTCAGCGTTACAACTTCGACAACATGGGCCATATCGTCACCAGCGAGCAGACTGTGGGTGCGACGACCTACACACTGTCCTATGGCTACAACCTGGCAGGTTCCTTAATCAGCGAGACGTATCCCTCGGGGCGCACGGTTAATTGTGCTTACGACGACGGGTCCCGACTGCTACAGGTTTCGAGCGGTGCGACCACTTATGCCAGCGGGTTTGATTACACTTCCGCAACCGGCCAACTGAAATCGGTGGCGCTCGGTAACTCCGCGGTTGAAAGTTACACCTACAACTCGCGCATGCAGCTTCAGAGTCTTGACTTCACCAGAAGCGGCAACCAGCTTCAACACTACAACTACAAATTCGGTGTCTACAATCCCGGCACGAACGCGGTGGACGAAAGTAAGAATACCGGCCAGATTGCGCAAATCGAATCATTTGTAAGCGCGCAGAAAAAGTGGACGCAGGATTTCATTTACGACACCGTGGGCCGCCTCTCTTCCGCGCGCGAATTTCGCGGTGACAATGGCGTGCAAAGTTACCTGGTCCAGTACGATTACGACGTCTTCGGTAACCGCTATCAGAAGCAGTCACAAAATCCGGTTAATCCGTTTGCCCAGGTCTGGGTGGAAGACAATCAGATCGACAAAGCCACTAACCGGCTCAGTGTGGGTGCGGCTTACGACAACGCCGGCAACGTCACCAGCGATTCCAAGTTTCGTAATCGGAAGTTTCAGTACGACGCCAACAACCGGCAAAAGCGAAGCACGAACCTCGACGACACGAACCCGGTCGACAGCGTTTTCGATGCCGGCGGACAACGTGTCGCGATACAGGTCGGCGTTGACTTGATCAACGTGCTTGTTTACGACGCGATGGGAAAGCTGGTCGCGGAGTACAACTCCACCACGATCTCGGGTGGTACGCAGTATGTGATGTCCGATGCTCAGGGATCTTCGCGGCTGGTCACCAGTCCTCAGGGCGTAGTCCTCTCGCGTCATGATTACCTGCCGTTCGGCGAAGATTCATTGAACGCAGTGGGCATGCGCTCGTCTATTTCGGGATACGGTGGCACTGACGCGCTGCGGAAGAAATATGCCGGAATGGAGACGAACGATGCCACCGGCATGGCCCACACGCTGTGGCGCGAGTACGACTCGTTTAGCGCGCGCTGGACTGCGCCGGATCCTTATAACGGGAGTATCGACAGGAACAGTCCGCAGAGCTTCAATCGCTACTCGTACGTCGATAACGATCCGCTCAATAAAGTAGACCCGAGTGGTCTCATGCTTTCCGATATCGGCGTCTACCAAACGAGCAATCCTGAGGTAGCCGCGAAAGTTGAACGGGCCCTCGAGCAAGGCATCAAGAACTGGGTGGCGCAGCGGAATAGTTCGACCGATATAAGAACGTCGACCTCCATGGCGTGGCTTGGCCGGGCAATGGCTGCGGGGATTGACCGAGCGACGGGGCACTCCAGCGGCACTGTGACGGTCACCGCTCAAGTGACCAGAACAATTCTCATAATCGTAGGCGACCCAGGGTTAGGAGAGCACAATCAAGGCCATAACTTCGAGCGAGTAGCCGAAACGAAACAAGCCGAATTGGAAGCTCAGGGCTTCACCGTCATCGTGCGGCGCGCCTCGTCGGTTGCGGACTTCAACCTTGCTTTAACCAGTAACGGGCTACTTTCGGGAGTCGAATACGTCGGCCATGCGGCCGGGAGTACCCTTTTCATCGGCGAGAAACATGAGCCCGGGACAAATCTCACGCTCGAGGATGTGACCTCGCTCTCGGGCACCAACCTTGCTCCGGATGCATATATCAAACTAAATGCGTGTTTCGCGGGGGCCGGCGGCTGGAGAGTGTCGATTGCGGGAGTGATGGCGAATTATTTCCGCCGACCAGTCTTTGCTTTCAATGGGCCAACCCTGTTTTATAGTCAGCCTGATCCGGTTCGTGGCTCAGGTCCAAAAATACCCCCTGAAACCGGGCGCCTATACCTTCTTGAGGATCGCGGCACTCGGTTGGTAGAGTACAGGCCGTGAGGAGAGCTGGCGATGCAAGTAAAAATGCTTACGACATTGGTATTGAGCCTGGTGATCTTTGTTGGCTGTTCCGGTAAAGCCCAGGTTCGCCCGGCGGCACAGGCGGCCAAGCCCTCGCCTTCGGTTGAGCCGAGTCGGGACTTAACAGCGGATGAAGTTCAACAGCTCTGTAATCGAGTGGCAGAGATCAAGGTGCTGCCAATGAAGGAGGAAAGGGGCGTCGATTCGACGTATGACGCCTTCATGACCGCCGGCGTGCGTGTGGTCCCGTGTCTCATTGAGAAAGTGACGGACGAAACGCCGATTAAAGATCCCAGGCAGGCACCGACGTACAGTGATACTCGCTTAGGCGACATAGCCGTATTCCTGATCGGCGATATCACGCAGCTCGACTTCTTCACGCTATTGCCTTTGGAGGTACAGGCGAAAGTGCCTAACCAGGGTGTCTACGCTTACTTCGCTTATGTCGAAAAGCCGAAGCATCGCAAGACACTCCAGGATAATTTACGGGTGTGGTTCAAAGATAATTTTGCTGACGCCGCCGCGCAGAAAAGCGCCGCCGGCGGTCATCAGTAATTACTGCTTCCGGCCAATCGCGAAAACGCTCTGCGCGGTGCGCACGTACATCACGCCTTCCGATAACGCCGGTGTTGCCATCAACAACTCGCCCATCGAGTTCGTGGCGAGGTGCGTAAACTTCTCACCCGCCGCGACGACCAGGATCTCGCCGTCTTCATTCGACAAGTAGATCTTGCCGTCAGCCGCGATCGGCGAAGCACTGAAACCATCGCCCACCAGCGGCAATCGTTGCCGATATAGTTCGGCGCCGGTTTTCAAGTTGTACGCGTCGAAAACGCCGCCGTTGTTCAGCACGTAAAGGGTGCCTTTGTAGATCAACGGCGTCGGCATGTACGAGCCGCGGCCGGTGCGGCTCCAGGCGATCGCGTCGCTGCTCGTTTTGCCGTCGGGCAGCGTCAGATCGCCGCGTGCGCCGGCTTTCACCACGAAGATCGGGCGTTCTGGTCCACGTCCACTCGCCACCACGACCAAGTCATCAGCGAACACCGGCGTCGGCGCGGTGAGTTTCGAACTCTTGCCGAGTCGCCACAACTCTTTGCCGGTACGCGGATCGTAGCCGCGAATAAAACGCGACGCATTCGCGATCAGCTCTTCACCTTGCGAAGTGACGGCGATCGTGGGCGTGCCCCACGACGGCAATTCGTCGCGCTCCGTTTTCCAAACCGTCTCGCCGGTGTTTGCATTCAACGCGACGATGAACGAATCCGCTTGCGTGTCGCACTGAAGAATGACGAGGTCTTTCCAGATGATCGGCGAACTGGCGGAACCCCATTCCACGGTCGGAATGTCGTAAGCGCCGAGATCGAGACGGCCAAGATCGACTTTCCACAGAAAACGACCGTCGACGTCGTACGCGTAAACGCCCTGCGAACCGAACCACGCGACGACGATGCGGCCATCGGTCGCGGGCGTGGAGTTGGCGTAAGTCGCTTTGATGTGACGCCTCTCGCGCGGCTGGCCTTCGAAGGCCACGCGTTCCCAAACGATCTTGCCGCTGTGCTTGTCGAGCGCGTAGATCATCCACTTTTGCACCGAACGATCCTGCGAAGCGTCGCCGTCGCCATAGAGTCCCGGCTTGAACGTGGCTTTCGCATCGCTGCTGATCGCGGTGGTCACGTAAATGCGATCGCCCCAGACGATGGGACTCGAGTGAGCCAGGCCGGGAATCGGTGTGCGCCAGAGAATGTTCTGACCTGTTTTCGCGTTCCACTCGTCGGGAAGATTTTGTCCATCAGCGATGCCCGACGCGTTTGGACCACGAAACGACGGCCAGCTTCCGGTCGCGGCACTTGCATGCGCAGTGGGACGCGCGCTCGCCGTTCTGACGAACATGCGCGCAGGTTTCGGTGACGCTTCACCGGCCGGTAACCACGTGCTGCCGTCGAGCATGATCTGCCGCAGCTTGCACTCATCGGCAACGCGCGCGAGCATGACGCGCTGGCCGTCGGTAGTCACTCGATATTTGCCCGGCTCGTCGCAGCCGCCTGGTCCATTGGCGACGCCGTCGACCACGAGCACGATCTCGCCGCCCGTGTTTTTCCAGTTGCCGCTGAGCTTCGGCCATTCCTGACTCTCGACGCCGAAACTGCCGCTTTGATCGAAACGAGCGTTGAGCAAACCGAACGACAGCGGCGTTGACGGCAATGTTGCCACAGCTTTTCGGTGGCTCTCGATGTACTTGCGCGCAAACTCCACGAGGTGCGGGCTCTCGCGCAAGCCGATCTTCTCCGCTTCGGCCTGGGCGTCTTCGACCTTCCAGCCGTCGCGCAACACCCGCCTGATCATCCAGAAAGCGCCGACGCGAATCGCTCCCGTGCAGTGAATGAACGCCGGCCGGTTTTCCGGGTCGTCGGTGATCTTTAGAAACTCATCGACCTGTTCGTCCTTCGGATCGGCAAACGCGACGGGGATGTTGAAGTAGCGCAGGCCTAACTCCTTCGCTTTCGCTTCCTCTTCAGCCGCGCGATGCTCGCTTGGTTGGCGCAGATTGATGATGGCCTTCACGCCTTCGGCTTTTAGTTGTTGGAGATGTTCGAGCCGCGGCTGTCCGCCGGTGCAGAAGTCTTTATTGACGCGCAGGAAATTTCTGATCGACGAGAGGTCGTCCTGAGCGACAGCAGTAACGATCAACATCAGGACCGCAAGAAGGACGTACGAGATTTTCATGCGCGACATATTACGCTAACAAGTCAGGAAGGGAACAAGTCAGGAGGGGAACAAGGCAGAAAGGGAACAAGTCAGAAAGGTAACAAGTCGGGAAGGGAACAAGTCAGGAGGGGAACAAGGCAGAAAGGGAACAAGTCAGGAAGGGAACAAGTCAGGAAGAGAACAAGTCAGGAAGGGGGCAACGCCCCCGCTGGTTGAGCGGGGCGTTGCCTCATTCCTGACTTGTTCCTTCGGCCTTATTGCCACTCTTTTGTGCCGATCAGAACTCGCACGATCACCGGCGAATTCGCCAACAGCATCGTTAGCCACGTGCGCGGGCGATCGATGTCTTCGGCCAGGTAAAACATGCGCGGCGGGAAATAGATCAGCAGCGCGACGAAGCACAGAAAGAAGAGCCGCCCGATAAACTCCGCGACGCCGGAGGGCCGGCCGAGATCGGCGAACGCGAGAAAGTTCCACACAATCTGGAAGAGGATCATGTTCAGAAATATGCAGACGTCGCCGAGCGTTGCGCTTTCGGGCCGGCGCAGAAACTCATAGCGCGGCGGTTTCTTCGGCGGCGAGAAGTAACGATAGATCAAATACGTCTGCATGATCGTGGCGATGAGCCCGAGCAGAATCGAAGGCACAAAGATCGCTGCGCTTTGGTCCAACCGATTCCCGAACAGAAACTGACCGCCCGCCGCGATGATCGCGGAAACGAGCACGAGGTTCAGGCAAAAGTAGAAGAGCGGATTGAACAAACAACCGGATGCCTTGGAGTCGAGTTCAAATTTCTTTCCCTGCGCTTGCAAGCGACGATGAAAATGCCAGCGCTTCAGCACCGCGCCGGCCGCCGGCAACGCCCACATCGCGATGCAGGCCAGCAGAAGCGTGAATCGCGCGAACGGCTCGCCTTCGTCGGCATAGCGAAACAACTCGAGCGTGTAGCCCGTGAGCCGCTGCATCAGCAACAAGTTGAGAACGAACACGACGAGGTCGAGCAACAGCCCGCGATTCTCGGCGGCGAGAAGTCTTTTGGGGGAAGGGCGGTGTTTGGTTTTCACCTGGTGAGCTGCCGGTACTTGATGCGATGCGGTATTTCCGCGGCCGCGCCGAGGCGCGTCTTGCGGTCCGCTTCGTACTCGGAGTAGTTGCCTTCGAACCACGTCACTTTGCTGTCGCCTTCAAACGCGAGCATGTGCGTGGCGATGCGATCGAGAAACCAGCGATCGTGCGAGATGACCACCGCACAGCCGGCGAAATTTTCGAGTGCTTCTTCGAGCGCGCGCAGCGTGTTCACGTCGAGATCGTTCGTCGGCTCGTCGAGCAACAAAACGTTCGCGCCCTCTTTCAACATCTTTGCGAGATGCACGCGATTGCGCTCGCCGCCGGAGAGCATGCCGACTTTTTTCTGCTGGTCCGAGCCGGAGAAGTTGAAGCGGGCGACGTAAGCACGGGAGTTGACCTCACGCGTACCGAGCTTCAACGCGTCTTCACCACCGCTGATCTCCTGCCAGATCGTCTTTTCCGAATCGAGCGTGCGGCTTTGATCGACGTAGGCCAACTGCACGGTGTCGCCGATGCGGATGGTACCTTTATCCGGTTGCTCCTGATTGGTGATCATGCGAAATAGCGTCGTCTTGCCGGCGCCGTTTGGTCCAATCACGCCGACGATGCCGCCCGGCGGCAGGGCGAACGTCATGTCTTCAACCAGCAACTTGTCGCCGTAAGCCTTGCTTACATCATTCACCTCAATCACTACGTTCCCTAACCGTGGCCCAGCGGGAATACTTATCTCCAGATCTTCGCGCCGCTTCTCCGTCTCCTGTCGCAACAGATCTTCGTAGGAGCTGATGCGCGCTTTGCCTTTCGCGTGACGCGCTTTGGGCGACATGCGAATCCACTCGAGCTCGCGCTGAAGAGTCTTCTGCCGCTCGCTTTCGGATTTCTCTTCGCGGCGCAGTCGCTCCTGTTTTTGTTCGAGCCACGACGTGTAGTTTCCTTTCCACGGAATGCCCTGGCCGCGATCGAGCTCGAGAATCCAGCCGGCGACATTGTCGAGGAAGTAGCGATCGTGCGTGACGGCGATGATCGTGCCCGCGTAGTTTTGCAGGTGATGTTCGAGCCACGCGACTGATTCGGCGTCGAGGTGGTTCGTTGGTTCGTCGAGCAGCAGGATGTCGGGCTTTTGCAGCAGCAAACGGCACAACGCGACGCGTCGTCGCTCGCCGCCGGACAGGATTTTCACGGGCGTTTCCGGCGGCGGACAACGCAGCGCGTCCATGGCCATTTCGAGTCGCGAGTCGAGGTCCCACGCGTCCTGCGCGTCGAGTTTTTCCTGCACGTTGCCCTGGCGTTCGAGCAGCGCCGACATCTCCTCGTCGCTCAGCTCTTCGCCAAACTTCGCGTTGATCTCGTCAAACTCCTTCAGCAGATCGACGGTTTCCTGCACGGCTTCCTGGACCACCTCGCGCACCGTGCGCGCGTCGTCGAGCAACGGTTCCTGTTCGAGATAACCAACCGTGTAACCCGGCGAGATCACAGTCTCGCCGTTGAAGTCTTTATCGACGCCCGCGAGTATGCGCAGCAGTGACGACTTGCCCGATCCGTTCAGGCCGATGACGCCGATCTTCGCACCGTAGAAGTAGGACAGGTAAATGTCTTTGAGGACCGGCTTCTTGTCGTAGAACTTGCTGACGCCGACCATCGAATAGATAACTTTATTTGGTTCCGTGCTCATTTCTTCTCCCCTTGATTAATGCTTGAGTAGTTCGCGGGCGTGACGGCGGGCGCTGTCAGTGATTTCGGCGCCGGTCAACATGCGCGCAAGCTCTTCGACGCGACCGGCGCGATCGAGTTTGTTAACGTTGACGTGCGTGCGCCCGGCCGCGAATTCTTTTTGGACCACGAGGTGGCTATCGGCGAAGCGCGCGATCTGCGGTTGGTGCGTGACGCACAACACCTGATTCGTCTTTGACAGTTTCTTGAGTTTCATGCCGACTGCTTCACTGACGCGCCCGCCGATGCCGGCGTCGATCTCGTCGAACACGATCGTGCGCGGAAATTCGAGCGAACCCGATACGGTCTTCAACACGAGCATCAAACGCGAAGCCTCGCCACCAGAAGCGACACGCGCCAGCGGCTTCACGTCTTCACCGACGTTCGCCGAAAAGTAAAACTCAACACGATCGATCCCGGTTGGTTTTAAATCGGTGTCATCCATGCTCAATTGGACTTGAAACCGGGCGTTCTCCATTGCCACTTCAACCATTCCTTGCTCCACCGCTTTCTCAAGCAGCTTCGCCGCCCGCACACGTTGCTTGTGGAGCTTGCGCGCCCGTTCGAGATATTGTTGTTGCGCAGTTTGCACATGCGCTGTCAGTTGTTGCTCGCGTTCATCCGACGTCTCGATCTGCCGCAAGCGATCATGCGCCTGCGCCAGATGCGCGAGCGCCGCCTCAATCGATCCACCATACTTCCGCTTCAACCGCGAAAGCTCTGCCAGTCGATCTTCGATCGTTGCGAGACGCACCGGCGAGAACTCCAGCTTGTCAGCAAAGTCGCGCAACCCGAACGACAGATCCTCGAGCACCGCCCGCGCCGACTCCAGCCCTTCGAGATACTCACGAAAACCCGCATCATACTCGCTGAGCTCTTCAACTTCCTTCAACGTCTGCCGCACCCGCGCGAGCGCCGCATCGTCGTCCTCATAAATGCGGCTGTAGCTCGATTGGCAAAGCGTCGTCAGCTTCTCAACGTTCGCCAACCGCCGCCGTTCTTCTTCAAGCCGTTCGTCTTCACCAAGCGAGAGTTGCGCGCGCTCCAGCTCCGCGATCTGAAACCCCAGCGTGTCGACAAGCTGAAACTTCTCGGCCGAATCCTTGCGCAACGCCGCGAGCTCCCGCTGCAAGCGGCTCAATTCATCATAAGCCTCGGCGACTTCGGCACGCTGCGCATCATCAGCGGCGAAACTGTCGAGCAGTTCGAGATGCGTTTCCGGATCGAAAAGCGTTTGCTGATCGCCCTGGCCGTGGATGTCGACGAGGAACGGCCGCACGTCGCGTAACAACGACTGCGTTGCGAGTTGATTGTTGATGAAGATCTTGTTCCGTCCGTTGATCGCCAGCTCGCGCCGGATGATCAGCTCGTCGCCGTTCTGCAAGCCTGAGTTTTCCAGCAGCTCGGAAAGCTGCGGATTCGGCGTCAACGAGAACAAGCCTTCGATCGAACCGCGCTCTGCGCCCGACTTCAGCAGCTCGCTCGTGAACCGGCCGCCAATCAAAACACCAAGCGCGTCAACGATGATCGACTTGCCCGATCCCGTTTCACCTGTGAGCAGATTCAACGCGCCGTCAAATTCCACTCGCAGATCATCAATCAGTGCAATGTTGGAAATACTGAGGAGTTGCAGCATTGCGGGCCACAGATTAGCAGACCTGCACAGATATGCAATTGCAATCTGTGCAGGTCCAACTAAATCGCGGCTCGCTGTTAGAACGTGTAGCGCAGTGCGAACTGCATTACCCGTCCCGCTTTGGTTTCATTCAGCGGCGTCTGCGTGGAGGTGAAGCGGCCGAAGTCGGAATTCGGATTGCCACCGAGGAATGGATCCGGTCCCAGACTCAGGTCGGAAATCGTTAGCCCGTCGAAGCGCTGCGTGTTGGTGACGTTGAAAACTTCCCAACGGAATTGCAGCGCCTGATGCTCCGATAGTTTGAACGACTTGTAGAGGCCCATGTCGAGCGCGATGTAACCCGGCGCGCGCAACACATTGCGATCGCCGACCTCGCCCGGACGCGCCGGACGGAAGCTGCGATACGCCGCCAACGGATCGCTGAAGATGTTCGGCGTGCCGTTCGAGTCAGTCGCCGTCGGTGACGATTGGATCGGGCGCACGCGAACGCCGTTCGATTGCACGTTCCAGTTCGTGGCCCAAACACAACAGTCAAACGGCGTTTGGATCGGCAGGCCGCTGTTCCAACGGAAAATTCCCGTCGTCTGCCAGCCGCCAAACACTTGTTCGGTAATACCACCGGCGTTTCCGAAGAATCGCTTGCCGCGTCCGATGGGCAGCCCCACGACCCAGTTCGCGTTGACGATGTGTCGGGCGTCAAAATCGGAACTGGCGTAGTTGGCATTCGGATCCAGGGCGTTGACGATGAATCCGGTGCCGTAGCTCGTGGAGTTTTGCAGCCCCGACACGCTGTCGAACGAGTGACCGTAGGTGTAATTGAAATCAAACGTCACGTCGTCGCGCAGCCGTTGCCGCAAGCTGAGCTGTAACGAGTTGTAGTTTGAGCGGCCGATCGTCGAGAACGCCGAGAGCGCGCCAAACTGCGGGTTGAAGAACATGTTGTTGAACTTCGCTGGGCCGCCGCCGAACGGGCAGGTCGTGCAGTTCGGACTGTCATCCCAAAGCAGTTGCAACGTGGTGTAGTCGGAGATCTCTTCACCGCCAAGTGCTGCCGGCGCGACAAACGCGTAAGCCGCTTGCGTCGGCGTCAGCGAAGTGTCGCCCCACCATTCGGGCATGAATGGGAAGAGGTTGTTGAAGAACGCGATCTCGCCCACGTCAGTAATCGGCGTGTTTGCATAGCGCGCATCGAGGAGCTTGTTGATCGCCTGGTAGTAAGTCCAGCCCGACTGCGGATCGCGAATGTTGTTCAACTGCATGATGTCGCGCGCCGCGAGTATCTTGCGCGCAAAGCGCCCGACGTAACTCGCTTCGAACGACAAGCCCTTGCCGAGCTCACGGCCATACGAGAAGTTGAAACTGTAGTTGTATGGCGTCGTGATGCCCTGGTCCAAAGACGTCTCGATGCGCTGATCTTCATCCGACGGGACCGTCAGCGGAAATTGAAGGCTGGTCGGGATTGGCCCGGCTCCGGGGAAGGGCAACCCGCGAACGTCGGGATTGAAGCCGGTGAACTGCGGGCCGAGCTCGCCCGGGATCACGTCAAACGTGTTGGCGTTGATGTTCTGAGCGGCAGTGAAACCCGCGAGACTGTTGAGATCGAAATTGACAGCGAGAGCACTGCCGATGCGATCGTAAGTCATGCGGAAACCGCCGCGCAGCACGCTCTTGCCGTTGCGGCCGAAGACTTTGCCGAACATGTTCTCGCCAAAGTCAGGCGACCAGGCAAACGAGACCGCAGGCGCCCAGTTGTTCCAATCCTGTTTGTAATAACCCGGCCCGTTGTTCGCTTTGCCGCCGAGAACAAACGTGATCGGATCGGTGAAGGGAGCGCCCGCGTCGGCGCTGGCAACGCGTTGGTTAAAGTAGTCAGACAGGTTTGTGTTCGGCACTACCTGCAAGCCGTTCCGTTCGTACACCGGAGTCGAGGTGGACCAGCGCATGCCGTAGTTCAAGGTGAAGTTGGGCCGCATGCGCCACGAGTCCTGGAAGTAGCCTTCGTACTCCTGCGTAGCGAAGGAACGGTTGCTGGGAGTGCCGACGGGTTGCAGTTGACCGTTCGCGTCGTAGACGAGGTTCGCGTTGTATTGCGAATACCGGCCGATCACCGAAGCGAGAGCGTCACGCAGGTCGTTGCCGCTCTCGAAATCGCTGAAGGGATCGATTAACACGGCGCCCGACGCGGCGTAGAACGACGGGTTGATGATGGCTCGATCGAACGATGGTCCAAACGAGACGCGGTTATTTGTGATCAGGCGAACGTTGCCGCCGAAGCCGAACGTGTGCGTGCCGCGGACCCACGAAACGTCGTCCACAAAGTTGTGCACGGGTGTCGTGCGGTTCAGCGTGCGCGCGTAAGACTGCGGCGAGAAGATGAATCGGAAATTCACCTGGTTTTCATTCGAGTCGCCGTTTTGGGTGAATGCCGCGCGCGTCAAGCCGTAGTTGAAACGGTTAACGAGCGTCGGCGAGATGGTCCAGACGTGACCCACCGCGATACCTTTCGGATGGTTCCACGTCGTGAGCGGCGGCGTGTCCGGGAAACACTGAATGTTGTCGCCGGCCGTGCTGCAATCAGAGCTGAAATAGACCGCGCGGGTGACGAGGTCGTTCTGATAATTGCCGCGCACGAAGAGCGTCTGGTTGCTCGTCAGGTTGAAGTCGAAACGGGCGATGTAAGTATTCAACTTAGTCGGCGTGCGGGCGTTGAAACGAAAACCACTCGTGTTCAAGCCGTCGCCGACTGTGGTGTCGTTCGCGGGATAGCGCTGCGCCGCGGATGCGAGCACCGCGAGCGCCTGCGGGTTGATGCCGGGGCTCGAGCCGTTAGCCGCGGTGTAAGCGGCGTTGATTTCCGCGGGCGTGAGACAGTTCACGCCGGCAGGTGTTCCGGCGGGACAGCCGGGATCGCTCGCGCCACTCTCGGTGCGATAACGAACGATGCCCTGGCCCAACGTCGGCAGCGGTACTTCACGCACGACTGACGTTGCCGTCGCCTCACGAAAACCTTCGTACGTGAAGAAGAAGAACGCGCGGTCCTTCTTGATTGGACCACCAAGCGAGCCGCCGAAAATGTTTCTCAATAACTGCGGCCGTTCGACGCCCGCGGCGTTGTTGAAGAAGTCGTTGGCGGTGGTGACGGTGTTGCGATGAATCTCGAACAACGAGCCGTGCCACTGGTTGGAGCCCGAGCGCGTGACGAGTGAAACCTGCGCGCCTGACGAGCGTCCCTGTTCCGCGTTCGGGTTGGTCGTCGTAACGCGAAACTCCTGCAACGAATCGCGGGTGACTCGCAGTACGCTCGCAAACGCTTCGTCAGTGATCACGTCGAGACCGTCCTGCTGCTCGTTTACGTCGACGCCGTCGAGCGTAATGTTCGACTGGTCGGCGCGGCCACCGTTGACGAAACCACTGCGCGTGACGCCGGGTTGCAATGACAGTAAGCCGACGACGTTGTTTGCATTCAGCGGTAGCTCGACGATGCGTTTGCGCTCGAATGAATTGCCGATTGTGGCATCGCTGGTGTTGATGGCTGCTTCGGCGTTGGAAGTGACGTCAACTGTTTCCGAGACCTGGCCGATCTCGAGTTGCACGTCACGTACGGTCGGCGTATCGACGAGCGCGACGAGACCGGAAGCGGAAGCGGTTTTGAAACCAGGCGCCGTGATGTCGAGTTTGTAAGTGCCGGGAGGAATTGCGGTGAAGACGTAGCCGCCGTCCTGATTAGTGCTTTGAGTGCGCGTGAAATTTCGCGCGGGGTCGGTGATGGTGACGCTCGCGCCGGCGATGACATTGCCGTTCGGGTCTTTCACCGTGCCGCGAATTGTAGTGCCGCCGGATTGCGCGTAACCGGTGGTTGAGAGGATTAGTAGAGCAAGCAACGCAGCTAGAGAAGACAAACGAATACTGTTGTTAATTCTCATAGCAAACTCCCTGGTTCTGTTCACAATCACGATCGGGGAGACGAGATGTGTTGAGTCGCCGATGCAGAAAGTGTTCCAATTGAATAAGCGCAGCTATTCGGAAGAAAGTTGCGAACGGCGATCGTTGAGCGCGCGTAGTGATCCAAGTAATGAGTCCAAAAACTCAGTAACATTGCCGATTTTGAACTGCGAAAGTTCGTACGCGTGGTTCGGTACTGTGGATGGTAAGCTTTAACCGTGACTATTAATGCGATCGATCTGCTGCTTGTCGCGGCGATCATTCTGAGTTTGCTCAACGGCTATCGTCGTGGCTTTGTGCACGGCGTGTTGGACCTTGCGGGTTGGGTGTTGAGCTTGATCGCTGGACTGCGTTACTACCAGCCGCTGGCGCGCTGGCTAAGCGCGCACGTCCAGCTTTGGTCTGAAGTTTGGGACCAGCCGATCGCGTTCATACTGATCGGCGTGCTGGTTTCGATCGCGGTTCATCTCGTCGGACACGCGTTACTCACGCGGCTGCCGAAAGACATTCAGGAGCGGCGCGTCAATCAGGTGCTCGGTCTGCTGCCGGGGTTTGTTAACGGTCTGATACTCGCGGCGATTCTGGCGGCGTTGTTGATGGCGTTGCCGTTGAGCGAGGGCTTGAGCGAACGCACGCGTGACAGTGCGCTCGCGAATGGTTTGGCGGTTTACGCTGAACGGCTCGAGGGCGCGTTGCGGCCGGTGTTCGGTGAAGCGATCAGCCGCACGTTCAACCTGCTCACGATCAAACCTGATTCGAATGAGCGCGTGACGTTGCCGTTCAAGGTAACGAACGTGCGTCCGCGTCCGGATCTGGAGCAGCGCATGCTCGTGCTCGTGAATCAGGAACGCGCCGCGGCGGGTCTTCGTCCACTCGCGGCAGATCCGGAGTTGACGGAAGTCGCGCGGCAGCATTCGACCGACATGTTTGCCCGTGGTTACTTCGCGCACGACACGCCGGAAGGACTCTCGCCTTTCGATCGCATGCGCGCTGCGAACGTTCGTTTCCTCACCGCGGGTGAAAACCTCGCGCTCGCGCCGACACTCTCAGTCGCGCATACCGGCCTGATGAACTCACCCGGGCACCGGGAAAACATCCTGCGCCCCCAGTTCGGCCGCGCCGGCATCGGCATCATGGACGGCGGCCTCCGCGGCCTGATGATCAGCCAGGAGTTTAGAAATTAAAGGGAAGTTTTTTCGAGGCGGGAAGTTTTTGCGGCCGCGGGAAATTAACGCCGAGCGCCGAAGGCGCGGCAGAAGGTAGCCAGTGGCAAGTGCGGAGCGTAGCGACGCACGCTGCCCCTGGATCCTTTAGATTAGGGCGACCAGCCCGGAACGGGCGATAGACACGTGGCGCGCTCCGTTTCCGTCGGCCCTTCGGGCCCGCAACGTTAATTGTGTGTGATCCACGGGCAGCGTGCTTCGCACTCGCCCCTGGCTATTTTATGTCGCGCCTGCGGCGCTCAGCGCCCGGCCTTATCACGAAACTCACCGCCGATCTACAAGGCGCGAGCCACGACAAGCACCTGCACGTGCGCTACTCGCTACAACCGCTGCCCGAACGTGGTCCACGCCGCGAACCAACCGCCGAAGAACGCGAACAGGAAAAGCGACGAGCTGATGGGTGTCAGTACCACGCTGCGGTAGCGAGTGGCTCTTCGCTTACTTTGCTTCGTAAAGGAGCACTCGTTTGTTTCCGCCTCTGCCCACGAGGTAGCCGACGAGTGCTCCTGATCCTGCGCCCACGATCGCCAGCGCCGCCGTCGCGACGTGGTCGATCTTGTCGAAGCCATCATCATCTTTTGCGCCGGCAATCCCGCCGGCTGCCGCGCCCACGCCTGCCCCAATCCCCGTACCGATCAGCGTCGACTTGGTCGCCGATCCTTTCTTAACGACCTCGTGAACCGTCGCGACGTCTTCACGTTTTATTTCCCTACTCGAGGAGTTCTTCACGTTCAACGACAGCGTGCTGTCAGAGACACTGTTCACGGTCCCATTCACGCTCTTGCCGGTTTTGAGTTTGACGGAAACATTAGCGCCCGCCGCGAGCGCCGTAACTCGCGACCAGTTATTCATCTGATCGTTCGTTTGGCCCCGGACCGCGATGGTCAGCGTGGAAAACACGAGTGCAGCGACAAGGACGTAGACGGTAAACGACTGCGGTTTACTTTGCATCGTAAGGTCTCCTTTGAGTGAGTCTCAGGTTCGCAGCTTACACGGGTTGAATAGCGGTGCTATTATGCGCTTCTCACGGAGGCCCGACAATGATCAGAACCCTTGCATGGCCCACATTGTTGCTCCTGATCGCGTTTACTTTTCCCGGTCGCGCTCTACGGCCGCAGGCCCAACAAGCGCCGTCGCCGCCCGCCGTGCAAACAGACGACGCGGCGTTTCAGCAGGAGTTAAGTAACGGAAAAGAATTGTTTCGCCAGCGCAAATACGACGACGCGCTCAAGAGCTTTCGGCGCGCCAACGACCTGCGCGACAAGAAGTGCGCCGTCTGTTATGGCTGGCTTGCGGAGACTTACCTCTCGCTCGAGGCTTACAAGAACGTCATTGCGTCCGCGGACAAAGCAGTGAGCCTCGCGCCCAACGACACGCAATTGCTCATCAAGGCTTACAACAACAAAGGCCTCGCGCTGCAAGCGCTGGCCGACAAGAAGGACCAGGAAAAACTGCTGGCGGCCGAGGCTGTGTTTCGTTTAGGGCTCGCACAGCCCAGCGCGCCCGCGATTCTTCGTTACAACCTCGGCGTCACGCTGTTGCAGGAGAATCGCGATCCCGAAGGCCTCGCGGAGTTGAAGCAGTACGTGCAGTCAGAACCGAAGGGTACATACGTCACGCTCGCGAAGAAGATGATCGACAACCCGCGGCGCGCGCGTGAGAATTTCGCGCCGGACTTTGCCTTCACTTCTTTGGACGGCGACTACGTGTCGCTCGACGATTTGCGCGGAAAAGTGATCGTGCTCGACTTCTGGGCCACGTGGTGCGGACCGTGTACCGCCTCAGTGCCCGACCTAAAAACCCTGCACAAGAAATACGTGGGGAACCAGTCGTTCGTGATGATCGGGATCAGCGCCGACTTCGACGATCAGGCATGGCGGGATTTTACGTCGCAGAACAAGATGCTGTGGACGCACTACCGCGATCAGGATCGAAAGATTCAGCGCGCGTTTGGGATCCACGCGTATCCGACTTACATCGTGATCGATCACGAAGGCATCTGGCGCTATCAGAGCATCGGCGCCGGTTACCGCAGTGCGATCGGTCTCGAGGATGCGATTCGCAAATATCTCGCGCTCGCCGCAAAGAGCACTGCGGCTCGTTAAAGCCGACGCAGCTTCACCAGGCGCAAACTGCGCCAGGTCTTCCTCATCGCGCAGATGGCGGTTTTCAAGACAGCCTCAAAGCTTAGCCACTCTCTCAGTCACACCTGGCTTTAGCTAGGTGTTCAGGCGTGGGTAAAAAAGAGAAACGGTTTCAACCGTTTACCCGGGTCAGAACGTGAGCTTCGCGAGACCACCGTTCGCGCCTGCGGCCCAGCCGGTTTGAGCGCCTGCGGCCTCAGAGATTTTTTTGCGAGGGACGAAGCTGAAGGTGTCGAAGCCGCGGCCCTCGATGGAAGACCACGTTTGCCCGTCGTCGAGCGAGTAGTCCGCGCCTGATGGTCCAACCGCCAGCAGCGCCGGCGTCTTCATGCCGGGCACGTACACGACGACCGAGCGAAATCCTGAAAGACCTTTCACGAGCCTCCACGTCGCGCCACCGTCGCTGGTGACCGCGAGGTTGTTCACCGCCTCGCGTTCCTTTTGATAATCGCCGCCGACGATCACGCCGTGCTTCGCATCGCGAAAAGCGATCGAGAAGATCCCGGTGGAAGGACCAGCCGCAAGCGGCGTATCCGCCACTTGCCACGTGTGTCCACCGTCAGACGTGCGCAACACGCGTGCTTTCGCCGCTGCTCCCGTGCCAATCCACGCGTGCGTTTTGCCGAACACTGCGATGTTCGTACCGCTCGCAGCAAACGCGCCTTCATTTCCGAGTGCGGGCGGCAGATTCGCGGGTGGCACGCGCCGCCACGTGGCGCCACCATCCTCGGTTGCCAAAATGTAGAACTGTAGGTCAACCGAATCGCCAAAGACGATGCCGTGCTTCGCATCCCAAAACGACATCGCATCGAGAAACGCTTTCGGATCGTCGTTCTTGAACTGCATGATCCAGGTCGCGCCGGCGTCAGTGGTTTTGTAGATGCGCGACGCCGGACCGTTACCGATGCTGAGCACGTACGCAGTCTGCGCGTCGATCGCGTCGATGTCGCGGAAGTCGAGCGCGTCACTGGTGACATTCAACTTGTTCCACGTCGCGCCAGCGTCCGTCGTGCGCAACACTGTGGCGCCCGAACCGCTGGCCCACGCGACACGTTCACTCACCGCACTAACACCACGCAAACGCGCCGTCACGCCGCTCGTCTGCAACGTCCAATGCGGCACGAAAAGCAGGACCAAAACAGGTAGAACGCCAATCACTGATTTCATCATCGGCGGCTCCGTCTCAAACACGCATTCAACTCCGGCGTTGGCGTAAAACCGCAATCGCCATTTGCCTGCCGCTCGCACGTCGCCTTCTTGTAGCACTCATATTCTGCCTTGTACTCGCACGTCGTCATCACTTCCTGGTCCGAACAAACCTGGCCCGAACAACCCGTCTTCATACATGGCTTCAGCGACGCCGACGACGTCTTGCCGGCGCGCAAATAAAACTGTGTCGCCTTCAGCGTCACCGAGCGTCCCGCCGGTCCGGTCACTGGCGCGTGATCGCCGCTGACTAGTATCCCATCTGTGGAAGTCATCGCCTGCGTTGCTTCACTCAACAGATTCTCCGGCGCGCCCGCGCTACTAAGATCGACGCCCGCTATTTCGCGGCTCTGCGTTGTATTGAGTCTCGCTTCGTGATGCGTCGGGCACGGCGCGGCGATGCATTTAATGCCGCGATCGCGCACGCGAAAGAACGTTCCCGAAGGTCCAGTCGCACTCGCCGCCTGCCAAACCTCCGTCACGCGCAACACTCCGAAGCGCCCGTTACGATTGCCTTGCAAACGCATCGTGCCACGCAACAGCGCGCGATCGCTCTCCGGCTCCGCTTGTCCGTTCCAATCGATGCTGGCGACGTAACATTCGGAGCCCCAGCGATTGTCGGCGCAACGCGTGCGCGTATCGTTGACGAGCTTCACGAAGTAACCGCCGCAACGTGGTGAAGCACACTTACGCAGATCGCGCCTGAAGCTGTAAAAGCTCGACGTGCTCGCAAGACTGTCGGGAAGCACCGCAACTGTTGCGGCAACAGTCGACGCCGCTTCAACGTCTTTCTGACGCGCCACGGGGGTAAACACGAGCGCTGCAACGACAGCAGCCAGCAGCGCAAACCGTAAAATCATCGCTCTGCCCTCCAGGAGTTAAGTTGAGTATAATGCCACGGCTTCGAATATTGTGCCGAACGTTTCGCTCTCCGGTTCACCTCCATGATCGGGCAACTTCTCCTCCAATACCGTATCGTCGGAAAAATCGGTGAAGGCGGACAAGGCACTGTCTATCGCGCAATCGACACGACGCTCGATCGATCTGCGGTAGTGAAGGTACTGCCGCCCGCACTCACCGATAGCCCCTCGAACCTGATCCGTTTCGAACGCGAGGCGCGGCTCGCGTCGTCGCTGGACCACCCAAACATCTGCACGATCTTCGGATTGCACAAAGTCGAGGACATTCATTTCATTGCGATGCAGTACATCGAGGGCCGCAACGTGCGCGAGCTCGTCGCCGGGCGTCCACTCGATCTGCGGCAAGCACTCTCGATCGCGATTCAAGTAACGAACGCGCTCGCCGCGGCGCACGCGCGCGGCATCGTGCATCGCGACATCAAAGCGCGCAACGTGATGGTCACGCGTAACGGCGCCGTTAAAGTGCTCGACTTCGGTCTCGCCAAACTGATCGAACCGGCTCACACGGTCGGCAGCGATCCGCACCTCACCGAAGTCGGCGTGCCGTACGGCACTTCAACTTACGCCGCGCCCGAACAGGCGCAAGGTCTGCCGGTGGACCATCGCGGCGACATCTTTTCAACCGGCGTGTTGTTGTACGAGATGCTCGCAGGCACGTGGCCCTTCCGCGGCAAGACTGCTTTGGACGTGCGTTACGCCGTCGTCTACCACCAGGCGAAACCGATCGCCGAAGCACGCAGTGAAGACTCGCCGTTGCTTCAACGCATCCAGCCGATTCTCGACAAGGCCCTCGCGAAGGACCCGAACGATCGTTATCAACGCATCGAAGACATGCGCAACGATCTACAGGACGTGTTGCGCGAACTGGAAGCGGATTCGAGCCTCGGAAACACGTTGACGGACGTAGCGCAATCGACGGCGCCGGCGTTGCTCAGGCCGCGCCGCATCTTCTGGACCAAGCCGCGCATCATCGCGGCGCTTGCCGTAGTCGCCGCCATTTTGATCGTGGCGCTCTCTCTAATCGGTTTTCGCGCTTCGCGATCCGCTGAATCCCCAATCAATTCGCTCGCGGTCCTGCCGTTTACCAACAGCGATCCGAGCACCGAGTATCTTTCCGACGGCATCACCGAGAGTTTGATCGAAAACCTCTCGCAGTTGCCGGACCTGAAAGTGAAATCGAGCAGCACGGTGTTTCACTACAAGGGCCGTGCTACGGATCCGAATCAGATTGGCCGCGAGCTCGGCGTACACGCGTTGCTCTCGGGCAGCATCGTGCAACGCGGCGATGAGCTCGACGTCAGCGTCGAGCTAATCGACGTGCGGGACGACAGTCACATCTGGGGCGAACGTTACGGCCGCAAGGTTTCGGAAGTCGTCGCGCTGCCGCAACAGATCTCGCGCGACGTTTCGCAGAAGCTGCGTGCGCGCGTGGACGGCCTCGACCATGCGCAGATCACGCGAAACTATTCGCCCGATTCGGAAGCGTATCGCTTGTATCTCCAAGGCCGTTACAACTGGAACAAGCGCACGGTCGAAGGACTGCGCCAGGGCATCGACTATTTCGGGCAGGCGATTCAGCGCGATCAGGATTACGGTCTTGCTTACGCCGGTCTCGCCGATTGTTACCTGTTGCTCAACGTCTATAACGTCGCTTCCGCCGACGATTCCTATCCGAAAGCCGAAGCCGCGGCGAACCGCGCGTTGTCGATCAACTCGAACCTCGCGGAAGCGCACACGTCGCTGGCCTTCGTGACCTATCGTTATCGACTGAAGTGGGACGAAGCCGAGCAGCATTTCAGAAAAGCGATCGCGCTCAATCCGAGTTATGCCACCGCGCACCAATGGTACGCGAGTTATCTCGTAGTGATGGGACGTATGAACGAAGCCGTCACCGAGGCGAAGACCGCGCACGATCTCGAACCGTTTTCGTTGACGATCTACAGCGATTACGTGCGCACGCTCTACTACGCGGGACAGTTGGACCAGGCGCAGAGCGAAGCGTCAAAACTGATCGAGATGGATCGCAGCTTTGCGCGCGGGTATTACGAGCTGGGATTGGTGCTCGAAGCGCAGGGCGCTTTGGATCGAGCGATTGATAGTTTTCGCAACGCGCTCAAGATGTCGCCGGACAACGTGACGGCGTTGAGTGCGCTGGGCCATGCGCAGGCGCTGGCCGGAAAGAAGAGCGACGCCGAGCGCGCGATTGCGCGGTTGCAGGAGCTGGCGAAGCAGCAGTACGTCTCGCCGTTTCAAACCGCGATAATTTATGCCGGGCTAGACGATCGTAAACTCGCGCTCGATTGGCTCGAGAAGTCGCGCGCGGAACGTTTCAACTGGCTGCCGTTCCTGCAAGTCGACCCGGTCTTCAAGAACCTGCGCGCTGACGAGCGGTTTGTAGAACTCTCCAAAAGCCTTGGTCTGCCAACAATCAATCACGGATAAACTAATGACACAGATGAGGCATTTCTCGCGGCGGCAATTCATGATCGGCAGCGCGATGGTCAGCGCCGCGGTGTTGCTTAACCCACGCAACTTGCTGGGCCAGTCGGCGGCGGTGCAGCCGCTGTTTGCGCGGCTCGACGAGTACATCGCGCGGCACATGCGCGAGGTCGGCGCGCCCGGAATGACGCTCGCCTTGGCGAATCGCAACGGGCTGATTCGCATCTCGACTTACGGCTTTGCCGATACGAAAGAAAAAGCGCGCGTGGTGCCGGAGACGATGTTTGAGATCGGATCGATATCGAAGTCGTTTGTCGCGCTGGCGTTGATGCAGTTGCGCGACGAAGGCAAGCTCGATCTGAACAAGCCCGTGGTCGAGTATCTGCCGTGGTTGAAGATCAGTACGAAGTTCGAGCCCGTCACGACACATCACCTGCTCAGTCACACGGCGGGACTGCCCGGCGCGCCGCTGCTGCTCGATGCGTTGCTGCGCGAGTTGTGGACCGGTTACGCGCCGGGCAAACGTTTTCTCTACTCGAACACCGGCTACAACATCCTCGGATTTCTCATCGAAGCGCTCGACAAGCGTCCGTTTGCGGAAGCGATGCGCGCGCGCCTGCTCGCGCCGTTGGATATGTCGGCCAGCGCGCCGATCATCAGCAACGATCTGCGCCGGCAAATGGCTGTCGGTTACGAGCCGCTCAACGAGAGCCAGCCGTTTGTCTATGGTGGTCCACTGGCGGAAGCGCAGTGGATCGAAGTCGACGTCGCGGCTGGCAGCATTGCTTCCACGCCCGCTGACATGTCGAAGTACATGCGCATGTTGCTCAATCGCGGCGCGTTGCCGAAGGGCCGCCTCGTTTCGGAAGAGTCGTTCAAGTTGTTCACGACGCCGGCGGTCGATTCGCCGTTTCGCGGCGAGCCGGCCGGCTATGGATATGGTGTCTGGGTGAATGACATTGCGGGGCAGACGCGTTTGCGTCACACCGGCGGCATGGTCGCGTTTAGTTCGTCGATCGACGTCGATCTGGGCGCGGGTGTCGGTGCGTTTGCTTCGGTGAACGCGAACCTTCGTGGTTATCGGCCGGTGCCGGTGACGAAGTACGCCGTCGACCTTTTGAATGCTTCGCTCGCGGACAAACCGTTGCCTGAAGCGCCGGTTTGGCCGCCGCTTGATGAAGTGAAGAACGCGGCGGATTACGCGGGTGTCTACACTTCGCCCGGTGGCAGGAAGATCGAGCTCGCCGCTGAAGGCGACAAACTCGTGCTCGTGCACAATGGCCGCAAGGTCGTGCTTCAACACGCGAGCGGCGGCGATCGTTTCGTGGTCAAGCATCCGGAATTCGATCGATACGTGCTCGGGTTTGTGCGTGAGAACCGGCAGGTGACGGAGGCGTATCACGGCGCGGATTGGTATGCGGGCGCGCGTTACAACGGGCCGCGTTCGTTTGAAACGCCGAAAGAGTGGGAAGGATTAGCGGGCCATTATTTCAACGACAGTCCGTGGTACGGCGACACGCGCGTCGTCCTGCGGCGCGGGCAATTATTTTTGGATGGCACCGTGCCGCTCGTCGCGCGTGGTGACGGGAAGTTCGGCGTCGGCGATCCCGAAGCCCCCGACTGGATCTCATTCGAGACGATCGTCAACGGCCGGGCCATGCAACTGAACTACTCCGGCATCATCTTCCGCCGCATGTTCACGCCGTGAGTTACATCAACAACGACTCGACGCGGTGGGCGTGGACCATCTCTTCGCACGGCGACCACGCGAAGACGGTGAAGCGTCCATCCTGGGAGGCGACGAGGGCGAGCGCGTCGCGGTGATCGTAGACATACTGCGCCGCAGACAAGTGGCGCGTGCCGCCCTGCTCGGTTGGTTGGACCACCACGGCGATGTTTCCGACCACCGGCTCCGTCACGACCCACTTATCCACCGGCAGGCTGCCTTCCTTGCGCCGGATCTTCGCGCCAAACGCGAGCACTTGATACTGATCGTTTATGACCGTAGCGCCGTCGACTGCCGTGAGCCCGCCGATCGTATCGACAGCGCGACGCAACGCACTCTCCCAATTCCGCCGATTCTCTTCTTCGACTTCCTGCCGCAGCAATTCAGACAGCGCGGAGAACGACGGCGTCACCGAGTAAAGAATCGGCTGCGCGATCGAGTTGCGCCAAACATCATTTCCGGTCGGCACGACGAGCAGAATGCCGCCGTGACCGTGCGCCCGCATCGAGGCCGCGAGTTGGACCAGCATGTTGAGCGACGGTTGAGTCGGCCCGGAAGTAAACGCGAGCAGCGCGCGCAGCAGTGAAGGACAGTCGGGCAGGCTCGTGCCGCGCTCGTCGATGATCTTCACGCGCTCGCCCTTGAGCACCGCTACGTTTGCGTATTTGCCAAAACCGTCGAGACGGCGATGCTTAATAACCAGCAGCCCGGGCTCGATGTCTTCGATCACGAAACAGAAACTCGGAATCGTGCGCGTCGCGCCCCACACGCGCAACTCGTTATCAAACTTCCAAACGCCGAGATGAATTTCGGGACGCTCGACGGCGGGCGCGAGTTTCATGAGCATACCGGCGGTCAAAGGCAACGGGCGTTCGAAGATCAGCGGCTGGCCCGCGTCTGCGGGCGAAAGATACGCGAGCGAGATCTTGGGAAAACGGCCTTCCTCGGGACGAAAGCTGGCCCAAAACGTGGCGTCGACGATCGCGGCGATCTCCGCTGCTTCAGGTTGCGGCGCGATCTGCTCTTCGCTGTCGATATCCGCCGCCGCGATGTGCCGCGCGAAGTGCTCGGCGACGATCGGCGCCGCCGTCACCGCTGCCTGATAAGTTGGCTCTCTACTCATTGGCCGCCGCCGTTTAACTTTTTCAGCATCTCGATCGCGTTTTTATTGTCCGGGTTCAGCTCGAGCGACTTCTTGTAATTCACAATCGCGAGCTCCTTGTCGCCATTGGCCATGTAAGCGTCGCCCAGGCTGTCGTAAACATTGAACGACTTCGGATAAAACTCTGCGTTCAACTTGAAATACGCGATCGCTTCCGGCAATTTCTTCGCGCGCAAAAAGCCGTAACCGAAGCCGTTGATGCGCGCCTCGCCGATCGCTGCGTTATCAGGATCGTCTTTCTTGATCTGGCGATACGCGTCGAGCGCTTTGTCCACGGCGCCCGTCATGAAGATCTCGAACGGAATCAACGCGTCGGCCGCGACTTTCGGCGCGGTCACAGTCTGGCCGCCCGGCAAAGTGACATGTATTTCACTGACGCCCTGAGCGCCGCGCACAAACTCGTACTTGATGTTCGCATCGCGGCGAATGAACGTGCCGTCGGCGATCGGCAACAGCTCAAACTTCACGTCAGCCGTCGGCCGCACGATCAAATGCCCCTGTTCGTTGGCGACCGTGAGTATGCGATCGGGATTTACTTTGAAGCGGCCGGTGTACTGATCGAGCTTCGTGCTATCGAGCGAGATGATTTCATTGACCGGCGGCAGAAACTCGTCCCAGTTGTACTCGCGCGCGATGCCGCGCAGCACTTCGCCCAGGATTTGGCCGTTGTCGGAATTGATCATGACCACCGCGCCGTAACCCTTGTCGCGACTCATCATCATCAACGCGCGGAAGCCTTCATCGGCCCCGTCATGCCCGAAGTAAACGGAGTTACCGCGCTTGTCGATAAAGAAACCCAGGCCGGCGGTTTCCATGAACGGCGTGACCATCTTGTCGATCAACTCTTTCGGCAACACTTTGTTCGAACGTCCGCCGTAGGAGAGTTGCACTTCGATACCAAACTTCGCGAGGTCGGTCGGCGTGGTCCATAAACCCGCGGCGGCCATCTCGGGATAGACGTGAATCTTGCCCGCGACGAGTGAACCGTCGGGGCGATGGCCCGACGCCGCCTTCGGCCGCCAATCGTCCGGCAGCGGTTGGCTGTAGGTGCTGTTGGTCATGTTGAGTGGGCCAAGCACCGTCTCTTTCGCGATCTGCGGATACGGTTTTTTCTCGATGTCCATGATCGCGAGTTGCGCGATGGTGACGCCGCCGCCGGAGTAACGATACTTCGTGCCGGGCTCGGTATCGACGCGCACCGCGGCCGTGTTTGCCGGTTCAACTCCGTCGAGCACCTGCGGCAGTGTGGGAATCTTTTCGCCGGGCGCGTAACCGGGAAAGCCGTGGACAGTAAGTCCGCCGGTGTGGCTCAGCAGGTTCGCGAGCGTGACTTTCCTGTGCGCGGTGAACTCGTTATCGGGAAGTTTCCAGGTCTGTAGTTTGTTATTGATGTTTTCATCGAGCGCGATCTTGCCTTGCTGCACGCGTTTCAACGCGACCATCGCGGCGACGGGCTTGCTGATCGAGCCCGCCTGAAAGAGCGTTTCGGTTGTGACGGGCTCTTTCGTTTCGCTGTCCTTGATGCCGTAGCTGCGCTCCCACTCGACCTTGAAATCCTTCACGACGGCGATACTCAGTCCCGGCACTTTCAATTGCTTCATGCGCTCTTCGAGGGACCACGCGGGTTCGCCTTTGATCAATACCGCCGGTAGCAATCCCTGCTCGACGCGTTTGATGCGCGCGTCCACTTCGGTTTGGCTGAGCACAGTGAAGGGAAACATATTGGCGACTAGCAGGAGTAGGCAGAGGGGTTTCATGATTAGCGTCCGGTGAAAAGCGTGTTTTCATCAACGAAGCAGAGGCCGTTGCCCCACGGATCGAAGGCGTAGAAGGAGCGTTCGCGCCAGGGTCGCACGACGATTTCGCCGGCGGGCTCGCCGTGTACGTCTTCGTTCGACAGACAATTCAACTCGCGCGCGCGTTGGTGATATGCCTCGACATTATCGACGGCGAAATACACGTAGTCGGGCAGTGGTTTGGGTTGCGCTTCGACCATGCCTTCGCCGGTTACGTCGACGAGCGCGACGATCACCGGGCCACAGTCGATGTAGTGGCGCGCGCCGCGCGGGATTCGCCGCCCGCGATCGCCGAGCAGTTTGCCGTAGAACTCTTCAGCGCGATCGAGATTGTCGACTTGCAGAATGATTCGGTAGAGTGTGGGGGCCATGGGCGCGGTCCTTTCGTTCGGGAAACTCGGCACAGATTAACGCAGATTCAGAGCAGATGAAAAAGGTACTCGTGATCGGGCCCGGGGGAGCAGGGAAGTCAACGTTGGCCCGACGACTCGGTGAGTTGCTCGATATCGACGTCAAGCATCTGGACCGATTTTATTGGCGCGCGGGTTGGCAGGAGCCACCGAAAGAAGAATGGCTCGATACAGTAAAGCAGTTGACGAGCGCGGAGTCGTGGATCCTCGACGGCAACTACGGCGGCACACTCGAGACCCGCATCGAGCACTGCGACACGATCGTCTTTCTCGATCTGCCACGACTCATCTGCTTATGGCGCGTCATCAGACGACGACTAACGAACCGCAATCGCTCGCGGCCGGACATGGCCGAGGGCTGCAACGAAAAACTCGACTGGAGTTTTGTCCAGTGGATCTGGAACTACGCGCAACGCTCGCGTCCGAAGGTAGTTCGCTTGTTGGCCGAACACGCCGCGACGAAGCAAATCGTTTGGCTCCGCTCTCGCTCCGAAGTAGAAAACTTCCTGGCCGCGCACGCCACAAACACCAAATGAACTATGACATCCGCGCACTCGCCGAAAAGATCTGGGACTACCACCGCATGAAACACGAACTCGCGCCGGCCGATGCGATTCTCGTGTTGTGCAGTCATGACGAGCGAGTCGCGGAACGCGGCGCGCAGTTGTTTCGCGACGGCTGGGCGCCGTTGCTGATCTTCTCGGGCGGTCGCGGCGCGATCACGGAAAGATTGTGGGACGAACCGGAAGCCGAACGCTTCGCACGGATTGCAATGAACCTGGGCGTGCCGCGCGAGCGCATCCTGGTCGAGCCAAACTCAACGAACACGGGTGAAAACATTCGCTTCACCCAACAGCTTCTCGCCGAACACGGAATCGATCCGCAGCGCTTCATCGTCGTGCAGAAGCCCTACATGGAGCGCCGCGCTTACGCGACGATTCGCAAGATGTGGCCCGAGAAGCAGGTCGTCCTGACCTCGCCACAGGTCAGTTTCGCCGAGTATCTCGCGCACTACACACACAGTTCGTTAACGCACAGCGACGTGATCGGCATCATGGTTGGTGATTTACAGCGGATCAAGTTGTACCCGGAGCTCGGTTATCAGATCGAACAGGAGATTCCGGAAGACGTTTGGCGCGCTTACGAAGAACTTATAAAAGCCGGTTACGACAAGTATCTAATTAACAAACCGTCGTAACTGCACGCTGATCGCAAACCCGATCGCGATGAAGGTGGCGACAAGGGAGGCGAGACCGGCGCTCATTAACGGCAGCGGTACGCCGATCACGGGTAAGATACCGAGCGCCATCCCGATGTTGATAAAGATCTGAAACGTGAGACCGCCGACGAATGCCATGATGAACAACATACCGGCGCGATCGGACGATCGCCGCGCTCCGGTTATCAAGCGCGATATCAGGACGACATAAGCAAACAACACGAAAAGACACCCGACAAAGCCGGAGTTTTCCGCCGTCACGGCGTAGATGAAGTCGGTATGCGGCTCGGGCAGAAACTTCAGGCTGCTCTGCGAGTGTTCGACTGAGGCTCGCGAGCCAAACAAGCCACCCTCGCCGACGGTCAGGATCGACTGCCACGTGTGATAACCGATACCCTTTCGATCCGCGTTCTCCGGATCGAGTATCACGTTGATCCGCTCTTGCTGGTAGAGTTTGATGGCTCCAGTCTTGACACCCACCACGTAGGCAAAAGGAATCATCACGACGGCAAGAACCGTCGCCGCGACTGCGAGCCGCAAGCGAATGGCCGAGAGAAACAGCACGACGGCTAGGATCGGTATGTAGGTCAGCACTGAACCCGCATCGGGCTCGAGCATGATCAAGGCGCAGGGCAAACCGAGAATGAAACAACCGGCAATCATCTCCTTAACGGCAAGCACGTTTACCCGATTCTTGCCGAAGTAACGCGCCAGCATCATCGCCGTCGTGACCTTCACAAACTCCGACGGCTGAAACTGCCCGATGCCCGGAACCTTGAGCCAGCAGCGCTGGCCGTTAATCTTCAGACCGATGCCGGGAACAAGCACGACGACGAGCAGCACCAGTCCGAACACGTAAAAGATGGGCGCGAGATTCAGCAGTTTGCGGTAATCGGTGAACGCGATCGCGAGCATCGCCACGAGCCCGATGCCGAGCCCGATCAGTTGTTTGATCCAATAGCTCTCGGTCGGTTGCGCGTTACGGATTTGGACCGTGCCGAACAGGACGATGGCAATCGCCGTGAAGGCGAGGATCCAGTCGAAGTCCCGCCAACTGCGTTTGTGAATGATGGCGACCATTAATGAATACGGCGAACTGCTGCTTGTTGCTGAGCGGCGGCTGTGGGCGCGGCAGCAGCGATCGGTTTTGGCTTAGCTGCGTCTGTCGATTTCGGCGCGGGAGAATCTTTCTTCGCGATCTGCGGCACCGCTCCCGGCGGTTCTTCGTGCCGGGTGTTGCGATAGTAGACGTTGTAAACGCCGCGCACCGCAGGCGCAGCGTTAGCGCCGCCGAAACCGGAGTTTTCGATCAAAGCGACCATCGCGATTTCCGGTTTGTAAGCGGGTGCGTAACTGACGAACCACGCGTGGTCCTTGTTTTTGCCGGTGTCTTTGCCGAGTCCGACGACCTGCGCCGTGCCCGTCTTGCCCGCAATGTCAAAGCCGGCCATCTTGATCGCCGCGCCGGTGCCCCCCGCATTGACCACGCCCCACATGCCGTCGACAACTCGCTGATGAATGTCTTCCGGAATAGGCAGCACTTTCGGATTGGGCCGCGACGGATCAAGCGGCGTAAACGTTACGGTGGGTTTGTAATCGGGCGTTCTGGGCGTGCCGAAGGCGCGCACTTCCTTGAGCAGGTGCGGGATGTACATGCGCCCGCCGATGCCTACAGCCGAGATCGTTCGCAACAACGAAATCGGCGTGATGATGTCGTAAACCTGTCCGAACGACGCGTAAACCGTGTCAATGTCGCGCCACTCAGGATCGCGCGGCTGCATACGGCGCTTGAACTCGCGCGAAGGCGTCCAACTCACCACTTCGTTCGGCAGATCGATGCCGGTGCGTTTGTTCAGATCAAACTCGTCGACCATCGAAACGATCCCGTCGATGCCCATCTTCAAACCGAGACGATAAAAATAGCCGTCGCACGAATGGATGATCGCGGTCTTGATGTCGGGCGTGCCGTGATTGCCCATGCAGCGCGTGAACTTGTTGCCGACCTGAATACCGCCGCCGCAAACCAGGTTGGAGTGCTCGAGCGTGATCGCGCCTTGTTGGAGTCCGGCAATGGACATCGGGATCTTCCACGTCGAACCCGGCGGATAACGACTCTGAATCGCGCGATTGAGCAACGGCGTTTCGGGATCGTTCAGGAGCGCTGCGTACTCGGCTTTACCTTCTTTGCTGTTGATGCGCTGCGAGAAGAGATTGGGATCGAAGGTCGGCGCGGACGCGAGCGCGAGGATCTCGCCGTTGTTTGGATCCATCGCGATGATCACGCCGCGTTTGGTCGAGGAGTTTGCGAGTTGCTCTTCGGCGGCGTGTTGCAAATCGAGATCGATCGTCGTTATCAAGTCGCGTCCGGGAATCGGCGCGATGGTTTCGATCTCGTCCTGAATGCGGCCGCGGCTGTCGACCACGACTTCGCGATAACCGTCAGTGCCGCGCAGGTAGTCGTCGTAGATCTGCTCGATCCCGCTGAGACCGATGATGTCGCCGGGTTTCAGTCCCTTGTCTTTGTAAACCTGTTGCTTGAGTTGTTCCGGACTGATCTCACCGACGTAACCCACGACGTGCGCGAGCGAGCCGTTCGCCGGATAAGTTCGCTGCGGCTGTTGTTCGACGCGCAGCTCGGGAAACTCGAGATTGTGTGCTTCGACCCACGCGATGTCGCCGGGTGACGCGTCCTGCTTCACGAGTATCGACTCAAACGCCGGCATCGACTTCACCATCTCGAAGCGGTCCGCAAGGATCTGCTGGTCGATGTCGAGACCGCCGGAAAGCGGATCGACGAGCGAGCTGAGGTCTTTGCCTTTGACGTCTTCGCGGGAAAGGATGACGTTGTAGATCGGACGCGAGTTGACGATGGGTTTGTTGTTGCGATCGAAGATAACGCCGCGGGGCGCGGGAATCGGCAGGCGCCGGCGGCGCTGGTTCTGCGCGATCTCCGCGTAGCGGTCGCCGCGCACGACCTGCAAGACGTAAAGCCTGATGCTCAGCAGGCCGAGCATCGCCACCACGAGGATCTGCACAAACCGGAGTCGCGCGCGCAGGTTTTGCGATGTGTCTTCGAATTTCATTGTGTGCCGCCTTCTGCTTAGTGCCTCGTTCCGTTTGCCGCGTTGTACAAAATCAGCGTCGCCGTAACGGTCCGGTCGACCGCCGCGCCACGCGCCGCCGCGTGGCGAATTGTCGCCGCTGCGATGACTGCGGCGACATCACCGAGTTGAGCATGTAAAGAACCACGGTCCCCACGATCGTCGTCGCGATTAGTTTATAAGACAACGTCTGCACGAGCGGAACGCCCGGCGCGTATCCGAGCAAACGGTGCCAGAAAACGTAAATCAGCGAGTCGAGCACGCTCGCCGCGGCCAGCACCGGAATGCGCAACAACGGATTTTCAAGGTTCACCTTCGTGGCCGCAAAGAAGATGATGTAGGCCGTCAGCGTCTTCGAAAAACCACCGGCGCCGATCAGGCCACCGGTCTGCGTATCGACGATCAGTCCGGCGAGGGTGCCGACGACCAAAGCCTGCCACGCGTCGCGTTGCAGCGCGATGTAAACAACCACGACGAGCGGAAAATCGATGTAAACCAGCGGCTTCCAGACCACGCGCAACGAGAGTTGCAGCACGATCGAGATGAGCAACACTGCGGCGATCTTAAGCTGCGACATTGACGGACGATAACGTTCTCACCGCGACTTTTCCGCGTTCGGCAAATTCTGTTGGGGGGTTGTGCGTTGCGGGGGATGGTACAAAAGCACCGCTACTTCTTCTAAATGGTCCAACTGCGCGCCGGGTTGAATCAAAATCTGGTGCGCCTGCGTCGCTGTTCCTTTCTTCACGTCGACCACTTTGCCGACATTCAAGCCTGGCGGATAAATTCCGTCCTGGCCCGTCGTCATCACGGGATCGCCGACGTCTACCTGCTCGAGTCCCGAGACGTAACGCATCTCGATTATGCTGACGCCGAGATCCGAGCGTCCGCGCACCGAGCCGAGCGCGCCCGACTGGCCCACCTGTCCGACCACCGCGCCCGCCCCCGCTTTCTCGTCCGTGATCAGCATCACTTGCGACGCCCACGGGCTGACGGTGATCACACGCCCCACGATCCCGCCGCCCGTAACGACCGGCATGTTGACGGCGACGCCCGAACTGCTGCCGCGATTGATCGTGATCGTGTTGAACCAGACCGACGGATCGCGAGCGATCACGCGCGCCGGAACACTCTCGATTTTAGTTTGCTCGTTGAGATTGAGCAGCGCTTTGAGACGTTCGTTTTCGGCCGCCGCCTGGCGCGCGGTGTTGAGCTCGAGCTCGGTCTTCGCGAGACGTTCTTTAAGTTGCTCGTTTTCCTGCGCAGTGCGGCGGAAATTGAACATCTGTTGAAAGAAACCACCGGTGGCGCCGCTCACTTTCGAAGACGCGTTTTGCAACGGGGAGGCAAACGTCTGAGTCCAGATGCGCAGCACCTTTTGCTCGCCCGTGGCGTCGCGCGCGTCGACGGCCATGATCACCAGATTGGCGACGAGTAAGCCGATGAGCCAGAGAGGGGCCCGTTGGCGAATTTCTCTTTGGGTACGAACTGAAGCCACTGCTAATGCCGATTACATCCCTGCGGTCATTGTGTTTTCCCACTTCACGCGTTTGAGCAGATCGAAGTCAGACAACATCTTTCCGGTGCCCAGAACCACGGAAGCGAGTGGATCGTCCGCCACCGTTACCGGCAAGCCGGTCTCGATGGTCAATCGTTTGTCGAGGTGTTTCAACAGCGCGCCGCCGCCAGTCAATACAATACCGCGTTCCACGATGTCGGCCGAAAGCTCCGGCGGCGTTCGCTCGAGCGCGACGCGCACGGCGTTGATGATCGTGGAAATCGAATCCGAAAGCGCCTCGCGTATCTCGTCGTCAGTAATCGTGATGGTCTTCGGAATGCCTTCGATCAGGTTGCGGCCGCGCACTTCGTACGAGAGCGGCTCGTCGAGCGGGTGTGCCGAACCGAGCTCGATCTTGATTGCCTCCGCGGTGCGTTCGCCAATCAACAAGTTGTACTTCCTCTTGATGTACTGAATGATCGCCTCGTCCATTTCGTTGCCCGCGACGCGCACCGCGCGCGAGTAGACGATGCCGCTCAAGCTGATCACCGCGATATCGGTCGTGCCGCCGCCGATGTCGACGACCATGTTGCCGTGCGGTTCGGTAATTGGCAGTCCGGCGCCGATCGCCGCGGCCATCGCTTCTTCAACCAGATAAACTTCGGACGCCTTGGCGCGATAAGCGGAGTCTTCCACTGCGCGACGTTCGACTTGGGTGATTTCCGACGGGATACCGATAACGACGCGCGGGCTCACCCACGTTTTGCCGTTGTGGGCTTTGCGAATGAAGTGCTGGAGCATCTTCTCCGTGACTTCGAAGTTGGCGATCACGCCGTCTTTCATCGGGCGAATCGCGACGATGTTACCGGGCGTTCGGCCCAGCATGTCTTTGGCGTCGCGGCCGACGGCTTCGACCTGGTTGGTGACTTTATTGATCGCCACGATAGAAGGCTCTGAAACGACGATGCCGCGACCCTTGGCATAGACCAGCGTATTTGCCGTCCCGAGGTCGATTGCCAGGTCGCTCGAAAACAGACTGAAAATAGATTTGAAAGCCATCTAGCTTCTATTCACTTCCCGTGGTTGTAGTATGGAACTTCGGGTGGGATCGGCGACAATAAATATCAGTAGGGAGAGAATCCCCTTCGCTCCTTACCTCTTTAGACGCACCAAACACGTCCGACCTCCTAAGATACACCGTTAAGGCTCGCAGCGTAAACTGGTTTGTTTTTTGAACTTCGTTCGTGGTTCTTTGTACTTCGTTTTTGTCAGTTGTCGCTGGCTACGAGTTCGGCTTCGACGCTCTCGATCAGTTCCTGCAAAGGTTCTTTCGCGGCCAGGTCCGCGGCGAAGCGCACACAATTTTTGTTCGCGGCCTTCGCTTCGTACATCGCGGTGTCGGCGCAGGCGATGAGTTGTTGTGGCGAGGATGCGTGTTTCGGGAAAGCCGCCACACCAAAACTCGCCGTCAACGAAAGCTGTAGCCGCCGTCCGCCGGTGAATTGATGGCGCAAAATCTTTTGCCGGATGCGTTCGGCGACGGTACCAGCGAGTTCGGTGCCAGTGTCGGGTAAAACGATCACGAATTCGTCGCCTCCGTAACGAGCCACTGCGTCGGTGTCGCGGATCGAGGAGAGAATCACGGCGGCCATTTCCATCAGCACGTGCGAGCCGACGAGATGTCCGTGTTCGTCGTTGATGCGTTTGAAGTCGTCTAGATCGAGAAACAGCGCGGCGACGCTCGAACCGTAACGGCGCGCACGGCGGATTTCGTTAAGCAGAAACTGGCGCAGGTAGCGCGCGTTGTGCAGCTTGGTTAAATCGTCGGTTTGCGAGAGACGTTCGGCTTCGGCGATGCGCACCGCGTTTGCGAGCGCCGACGCGATCGGCAACGAGAGCGAGTCGAGCAGCGCCACGTCTGTCTTCTTAAACGCGCGCGCTCCCGAGCCTTCGCGAATCCCTTCGATCACGCCGAGAATTCGTTCACCGCAGATCAGCGGCACGGCGAGCACGAATTGTCCGCGCTCCTTCTTTTTGATGATTCCCATTCCCGCCGCTGCACGTTTCACGGCTTTGGTCTCAGAGCCGATCGGCAGATCGGCTTCGCCCGTCAACACGCGGCGCCATTCTTCTTCAGTCTTGCCGCTGTTTGGCTGGCCCGGCCGTCGCACCGCGACAGCTTCGAGCGTTGCGCTTTCGACGCCTTTCTCTTCCGAGAAAAGATAGATGGCCCAACGGTCCGCGTCGATGAGCAGCTCGAGTCCCGCGAGCGCTGTGTTGGCCGCGCCGATCTGATCGCTGATGAAGTGGAGCGAAGCGACGAGATCGAATGCTGCGCGTAAATCGTTGAATTTGATCTTCGGCGGCAGTGAAGAGCAGCCGCGTCCGGTTCGGCGTTCGACAACTTGCGGCAGATGCAGTTCGCCCGACACCCCGCGGGCTTCGATGTCACGCAGTAGCGCGGGCAGTTGCGCCGACTTGTCGGCAATCGCGACGAAACCGAGTCGTTTCAGTGTCGCGCCGTCGACACTGCGCAGGTTGAGACTTTGATAGCCATTAGTTTGCCGGCGACAGGCGACGAGCGGCGCGCCCGGCCAAAAGGCTCGAGCGTGATTGACGGCGGTGTGCAGTTCGACCATGTCCGCGCCCGGCACGACTTCATAGAGCACTGCCAGCGGGCGATCCAGATCGGAGACATTTTGCTCCTGCTGTTGTCGCGTGAGCGCGACTTCCACTTCCACTTCGCGCAGACCTTCGATCAGAGTCTTCAGCCCCGCCGCCCGCAAAGCCTCGATCAGCTCGTAGGCCGGCGCTTCGTGAGCATCCGTCAATAGAATTACGTGACTCGACACGATCGTTAGATCTCCGCCCTCAGGTTCTGCCGCGCCCGACGCGGCCGGAAAGTGAAACTTTGTATTGACTGCTGTTGCCTTGCGGGTCCTGTGCCTCGACGGTGATGTCGCGCGAACCCGCGGGTACCACCAATTGAATCTGGAACGAACTGTCGGGATTAACGATCGTTTCGCGCCCACTGATGCGGATCGTCGTGCCGGGTTCGGCACGGCCGCGGACTAAATAAAGACTGCCGCCGAGGAGTTCGGCAGTGAGGTTCGAAACGGAGACTTGCGATCCGTTACCACGCGTCGTGACGATGAACTTCAACGGATCGCTCCAGTCGCTCGCCTGGCCGCTCGCTGCCGTCGCGCGTACGCGCCAGAAGTAAACGCCGGGACGCAGATCGCTGGCGGCAAGCTCCGTCGCGACCAACTGATCGCGTTCTATAACTTTCCCATCCGCAACGAAGAACGGCGAGGTCGCGACTTCCACACGGTAGTAAGCAGGTGTGCCCGACTGCGGCCGCTGCCATTTCAAACCCACGCTTGCGGCGCCGTTTGGACCAACAAAAACTTTTTCGAGATCGTGCGGCGTCGCCGGCTGCGGCACGTCGAGCAATCGTTGCGCGGCTGAGAGGCGGCCGGAGTTGTTGACGGAAACGTACTCGCCGCCACGAATCGAGGTCTTCTCGCCGGAGCTGTTGGTAGTTTCGATCGCGCCGGTTGAGACGCGAATTTCTTCGGTGCCTTCAGAATTGACGCCGAAGCTGGCGTTGGTCTGTTCACCGACAGTGCTCTTCGTCTTGGGCGTTTCGACTACGTTTGTCGTGCCGGCAGCTTGCTGGTCGGTGCGGACCGAGAGTTGGCCGCTATCGACGCGAACGCGAACGTTGGTGCGTTTGCCGTCGTCGGCGCGCGCGTTGTCGCGAATAACAATCGTGCTGTTTGGCTTGACGACAAGTGTCGAGCCGTCAGCGAGACTGATGCGCGCGCGGCCGCCGTCCTGCGTCTGGACCGTGTCGCCGGGATAGAGCTGCGTGTCGGCGTTGGCGGGAATCGTCTCGCGCGTGGCAGCGCGGACGACACGCACGTCGCCTTCAAAGGAAATGAAGCGCGCGCCGGCCGGAGAGTTCAGTTGCGCGACGTTTTTGAAGGGATTGCCGTACTTCCAGACGTAAATTGCCGCGCCCGCGGCGACGCCGCAGAGGACAAGAATGGCGATTACCAGATAGACGAAACGCTTCTGAATAATCCACCAATCAAACGCGAAGTGACTGGTCTTATTCGCCGACATTTTCTAAATCCCGGAGGGGGTTAAGGTGTGGGTCCAAACGGTCCGGCGGGTTTATCGCCGCATTCTGGCAGCAACACTTCCAGTTCAGGAATTTAACACACTTGAGCGGAAGCGTTCAAGCACGTTTAATCTGAGGCGATTCTCCCTGTTCTTCGGGCTTTTGGGGAGGTTCGGGAAGTTCTTCGCCGATGTCCAGGTTGTAGTCGGGCGGCAGGTCGACCTTCATTGTCGTGTCGGGCTTACCTGGGATCAGCAACGAAGCGGCCACGGAACCGAGCAGCACGAGCGCCACGAACGCCAGCGAGAACCAGATCGGGATGTGGAAACCGAGGGCCACCACCAGCATCTTTATCCCGATGAACGTGAGCACGATGGCCAGGCCGGTGCGCAGGTAACGAAACTTCTCGACCACGCCCGCCAGCAGGAAGTACATCGAGCGCAGACCGAGAATCGCAAACACGTTCGACGTGTAGACGATGAACGTGTTCGTCGTAATGGCGAAGATCGCCGGAATGGAGTCGACCGCGAACACGAGGTCCGTCACTTCGACGACCATCAGGACCAGCAACAACAACGTGCCCGTCCGTTTGCCGTTGATTTTCGTAAAGAACTTCTCGTCTTCGTAGTGACGCGCAATCGGCAAAAACCTCGTCACGATGCGCACGGCGATGTTCTGGTCCGGTTGAATATCAACCTCTTCGTGCCGAAACATCTTGATGCCCGTGTAAACGAGAAACCCGCCGAAGATGTAGATGATCCATTGAAAGCGATTGATCAGCGCCGCGCCGACGAAGATCATCGTCAAACGCATGACCAGCGCGCCCATCACGCCCCAAAACAGCACCCGGTGCTGAAACCTCGCCGGCACCTTGAAGTAAGAAAAGATCAGCAGGAACACAAACAGGTTATCGACCGAAAGCGATAACTCGATGAGGTAGCCGGTCAGAAATTCCAGCCCGCGAACGTGGCCCTGATAGTGAAAAACGAGCGCGCAGAAAATCAGCGCGAGCGTTACCCAAACGCCGCTCCAAATCCACGCCTCTTTGTAACGGATGGTGTGAGCGTTGCGATTGAATAAGCCGAGGTCCAGGCTCAACATTGTGACAATGAAGACACTGAATCCCAGCCACAGCCACGTTGAGCTGCCAAATGCATCCATGCAGGGCAGTAAAATAGCATCTGGAATTCATCCGAGCAAACAAGGGTTTGTCGGTTGTCAGTTGTCCTTCGCGTCCCTTACAATCCGCGGTTCGCCCTCGAAAGGTAATAATTAATGCTCAAACAACTAGGACGTCTCGAACGCACCCGTAACATCATCATTCTCGGCTTTGTGGTCCTGATGGCGGTCAGCTTGATCTTCTTCTACGCTCCCGGCCGCAGCGTCACGACCGTCGACCCGGCGAAGAGCACGGAAGTCGTGGCCAAGGTTGGTTCTCATAACATCACGGTCGCCGAGCTCGCTCGCATGCGCGACAACATGAACCAGATGTACGGCGGGCGGATGAACCTCGCGGCCCTCGGCGGCAGCCGTCGCATTCTCGATATTCTGATCAATAAAGAGGTGCTCGTGCAGGAGGCGGAGCGACTCGGTTTCGGCGCCAGCGAGGCAGAGCTCAAAGAGAAACTGATGAAACAGTTCTCCGATGCGTCCGGTAATTTTGTCGGCTTCGATCGTTACAAGGAGTCGATCACGGCGCGTTACGGCGACATCGAGACTTTCGAAAACGAGATGCGCGACGCGATCGCGCAGGAGAAGTTGCGCGCCTTCGTCACTGCGAGCGTGAACGTTTCCGACGATGAAGTACGCGAAGAGTTCAAGCGCCGCAACACGACTTTCGATGTTGGTTACGTTTCCGTCAGCGCCGACAAGCTGGCCTCGAAGATTCAACCGAGCGACGAGGAGCTGCGCAGTTTTTACGAGAGTCACAAGACTGACTACCGCTATCTCGAGCCGCAGAAGAAAATAAAGTACCTCTTTATCGACACTACAAAAGCCGGTTCGAAGCTCCCGATCTCCGACGCGGATCTGAAAGCACGTTACGATCAGACAGACCCGAAATACAAAGAAGCAGGTTGGAAGATTCAGCAGGTCATGTTGAAGGTCGCGCGCAAGGATCTCGATGCGCAGGTCGAGCAGAAGGCGAAAGACCTGATCGCGAAGCTCGCCTCCAACGGCGCCATCGTGTCCGAACAGGCGTTTGCCGAGGCGGCGAAAGGAAACTCCGAAGATCCGGCCACCGCGCAAAACGGCGGCTTTCTCGCGGCGCCGTTCAAGGACGATCCGAACAAGCCGCATGGTCTCTACAGCCGCACGGCCACGATGGAAGTCGGGCAAGTCACAGACGTTCCGATTCGTTATGCCGGCAACTTCTATATCCTGCGTCGCGGCGAATCCGTGCCGAAAACATTTGACCAGGCGAAGGCCGAGTTGCTCGTTTCTTTGCGTAACGAGCGTGGCTACAACGCGGCTTTCGAGATCGCGAAGAAGGCGCAGGCCCGTTTGCAGGAGACGAAGGATCCGCAGAAGGTGGCCCAGGAGTTTGCGGCGCAAGCCAACATGACGCCCGCCGACATGGTGCGCGAAACGCCTTACATCAAACCCGGTGACGACGTGCCGAACGTCGGTGTCAATCAGCAGTTCGAGCAGGCGATCGCGTCGCTCAATAATGTCAACGACGTTGGCGAGGCCACCGGTATCAAGAGTGGTTTTGCGATTCCGCTGCTGGTCGACAAGAAAGAGCCGCGCATTCCGGACTTCGACGAAGTGAAGTCGAAGATCGCGGACGCGATGAAACAGCAGCGCGCTAAAGACCAGCTCGAACAGAAAGCGAAAGACCTGCTGGCGAGTGTGAATAGTCCCGACGCGATCAAAGCAGCCGGCGAAAAAGAAGGTTTTGATGCCGGGCTTGAAGAAGGTTTCAAGCTGAACTCGTCGCTCGGCAAAGCCGGCACGAGCGCTGCGCTCGACGATCTAATCTACGGTCTGAAACAAGGCGAGGTTGCCAAGGCGCCGATCAAGATCGGCGAAAACTGGGTGATCGTCGGCGTGGTGAAACGAAAAGAGCCTGACTTCACTTCGTTCAATGCCGGCGAGCAGGATCGGCTGAAACAACAACTGATCAGCGAACGCGAGAACCAGCTCTTCGAAGATTACATCGCCGGCGTGCAGCAACGGATGAAGAAGGACGGCAAGATCAAGATCTATGACAAGGTGCTCGATCAGCTCGATGAATCCGAAAACGCCGCCGAGCCGGGTTTACCGCCAGGGCTGAACTTCCCGACGAAGTAACTCCGCAGACGGCTTTGCACAAAAAGCGGAACGCCGAAGGCGTTAGCTAGCGCCAGCCCAGGGTAGGAGCGTAGCGACACCCTGGGGAAGCCTCATCAAGAGAGGCTGCAAACGCTGAAAGCGTTGGCTAGGATCTCGAACGGATGTTCGCCAACGCTTTCAGCGTTCGCAAGCGCTTTCTTTTTGGTACCCACGGTAAAAACCCTGGGCTGAAATTCGCCAACTCCTTCGGAGTTGAACCTCCAACACATGCGGTGGCGAGTTTTTGTGCAAAGCGTCCGCAGACACAAAAACACCCACAGATTACACGGCCAGTGACTTTGTAATCTGTGGGTTAGTTTTTACTTACCGCCCATCAATGGTCCAACATCAGCCTGCGGTACCGCCGTGCGGATTTGAAGCTCGTTCGCTGCGGTGACGATCTGCATATTCGCAAGCGCACTCTTCGCCAGCACGCCCTTCGCTCCCGACAAACGTCCGACGAATAACGAACCGAGCTGCTTCAGTCCTTCGAGGGTATCGCCGAGGTTCTTCGCGGCGTCCGCATTCGTCGCCCGCGCCGCGACAAACAACTGGAGATCCGTTGGCGTTGTTCCCACCGATCCATAAACCTGCCTGAGTGTCGTGAGATCCGCGGCGATTGCCGGATTGACGTCGAGGTTCTTGATCAACTGCTCCGACATGTTCGCGCCGAAGCCGATCACCGCATTCGGATCGCGACTCGCCAACGCGATCAGTTCCGCATTTCCACGCTTCGGCGCACGCGCAGCGTCGATCACCGCACGCACAGCCGCTTCATCGCCGAGCGCGAGCACATTCGCATCGAGCGGCGTCGCGGCGAGCTCGTTGATGCGGAAATCGAACAAGCCGAGCAGACGAACGTCCTGATCGAGCTTGAAGATGTAGATCGTCTTGCCCTGATACTTCTCTTCGCGATAGTTGCCGCTCGTAGCAATTCTGCCGGCCGCAACCATCGCCGCCGGGCTGAACGATCCGTTTGCGAGGGCGACCGTCTGCACTTTCGTCACGCCCTCGGCGGGATAACTGAAGCGCGCGCCCAACGCGATTTGCTCAAACATGCGCGGGTCGAGGCCGGTGCGCGTTTTGAACGACTCGATGCTCGTGTTGATTTCGGCGAGCCGCACCGAGTTGTTGGCGAAGATGCGCGGCAACGATTCGTTTAGCAGTTGGCGCAACTTCACCTGGGCCACAGCGTCCGAATCCGGCAACTGAGCCAGCAGGCCGGCCGGGGCCGGCGCCGCTGTGTTGCGCGTCCGGGTTTGCGCGGTGAGCACGTGGGCGCTGCACAACGCCAAAACAACAATCAAGAGGTTTGCAAACTTTCTTTTCACTACAGAAAACCTTTCTGGAAGTAAGTGCGAAGCCGGGACTGCGATGCCCGCATGCCGGTTCAAGGTTGGTTGAAATTCAGCCGCTCGCGCAGCTTGTTGAATTCGATTTTTTGAAAATCCTTGGGTATTTCAAACAGTTTTGGGTCGACGTTGAGCACGACATCCGAGAGTTCGGTGGTGACGCGCGGGCCATTCGGGGAGCTGATTTCAGTTCTTACGGGCATGTGCAAAGCTTCATCAAACCAGAGCAACGTCTCACCAACGCTGACGTTCTCGCCCGCGGAACTGTTAACAACGACGCGATATTTTTGCAGGTTGCGGCCGCCGATTATCTCGTCGCCGAGCTTCTGATAACGAGGCGTGACGAGCTCGGTGTGCAGCAGGCGATCGGGTGAGCTCTCGGCGTCCTGCTCGCCGGTGTTCGAATCTTCATTCGTAACGGCGGCGTAGATTTTTTCATCGGGCAGCAGGACGAACCTTTCGCCGGCGAGCGTAAGATAGACCACGCGATGCGCGGTGCTGTCGGATTCATCGCGACGTTGTTCGCCGTCGCGCGCGATCGAATATTTCGTGACGAGTGTCTGTCCGTTGGCGGCTGTGGTCGTAATCGTTCGCGTGGCGCGATAGCGTTCCGGCTCTGTTGTTTCGAACGGCGGCGTTGAGGAGATCGTGTTGGCGTTTGTTTCAGTGGTGACTCTTTGGTTCTGCGCACATGCGACGCCGAGAAGCATGGCGGCGGAGGTGAATGAAACTAACGCTGTGCGGCGCGCCCGCATCCGGCTCACACTCGCTCCAGCAACAGGGCCAGACCGAGGCCGCCGCTGACGCAAAGAGTTGCGAGTCCGAGTTTCGCGTCGCGCTTTTGCATTTCATGGACCAGCGTGGTCGTGATGCGCACGCCTGTGCAGCCGATCGGATGGCCGAGGGCGATTGCGCCGCCGTTGACGTTCAACCGATCGGCGTCGAATTTCAGTTCGCGATCGCACGCGATCACCTGGGCCGCGAATGCTTCGTTGAGCTCGATGAGATCGATCTGATCGAGAGTGAGATTCTGGCGTGCGAGCAACGCGCGCACTGCGGGCACCGGGCCGATGCCCATGATGTCGGGCGCGACACCCGCGATCTCGTAATCAACAATGCGCGCCTGAGGTGTGACGCCCGCTCGTTTCAGACCTGCTTCACTCAACACCACGAGCGCCGCCGCGCCGTCAGTGATGCCGGAAGAGTTTCCCGCCGTGACGCTGCCGTCTTTATAGAAAACGGACGGCAGCTTCGCGAGCGCGGCGAGAGTAGTTCCCGCGCGACAGTGCTCGTCCTGGGCGAAGATCGTCGTTTCATTTTTGCGGCCGGTGATTTCGAGGCCCACGATCTCGTCTTGGAAACGGCCCGAGTTGATTGCTGCTTCGGCCTTCTGTTGTGAGCGCAGTGCAAATTCGTCCTGCTCGTCGCGCGAGATTTCATACTGGCGCGCGAGCTTCTCCGCAGTTTGGCCCATCATCAGGCCCGACAGCGGATCGTTGAAGCCGTCGCGATACATGCCGTCCACGAGTTGCATGTTGCCCATGCGCATACCCCAGCGCGCGCCTTCCGCGAAGTACGGAACGCGCGACATGCTTTCCGTGCCGCCCGCTAGCACCGCGTCGGCGCGGTCCAACATGATCTCCTGCGCCGCGAGGATGATGGCTTTCAAACCCGAGCCGCACGCCTGGTTGACCGTAAACGCCGCAACCGTTTCGGGAACACCGGCGCGGAAAGTGATCTGGCGCGCGACATTTGGACCACCACCGGCCTGGCGCGCGCAGCCCCAGATCGAATCTTGTATTTGCTCCGGGGTCACGTTGGCGCGACGCAGTGCTTCCTGCGCGACCGCGACGCCGAGGTCCGCCGCCGTCCACGACTGGAGCGTGCCGCCGAATTTTCCGATTGGTGTTCTTACTGCGCCTGCGAGATAAACGTTCTTCATTTCAGTTGCGAAAAATGGTAGCACAGGGTAGAAGTATCGCCGAACTACGCCTCACAGCATGTTTCAAAACCTCACTTCGCTTTCGTCGATCGAAGCTGCACGACAACAGATCGCGGCGCTGCTGCGCGCGCATGCGGAGTGGTTTTGCACCGCCGGCCGTGGTGAGACGTACGCGTTGCGACGCGACGAGATCGAAGTCTCGATCGCTTTTGAACGGTTACTGCTCTCTTGTTGGAGGAGCGAGGAAGCCGCTCGTGGCGCGTGCTCGGCTGGGATTGGGACGGACGGATGCTGTTGCTGCAAGCGTCGCGCAGAATGGGCGCCGAGTCACCGCTGATCGAGTTGGTACCGCGCGCTTCGGCTCATGCAGTTGCCGCGACGATTCGCGCGGCGCGGCAGGTTCGCTGCGATCGCTTGGCGCGCGTGGCGTGTGCTTCGGTCGCGGATACACGGATCGAGCGTTGCGCGTTGAGTCCCGGCGCGAGACTGGGCCAACCCGGTCGCTATGCACGCATCCTCTTGCGTCGCAAGCAAACGCGAATCGCAGTTTGCGGTCCGGTGGTGGCGAGCCATCCCGCGACGGTCGATGCGTTCTTGTCGGCGGCGCTGCTATGGTTCAAACGAACCGCCGATCGCATCAAGCCGCCGTATATCGAACAGCTCTGGCTCGTCGTTGCGGCAGAGCTGCTGAAGCCGCTGTTGTATCGCGTCGCGTTGTTGCGCGAGAGTTTGCGCAACACGATTCGCGTGTTCACGGTTGATGACGAGCTTGCGAACTTGCAGAGCGCCGTGTGTCTTGAGCGGCGCGATTTGTGGAGAAAGAAACTCGCGCAGTTCCCGCCCGTCGCCGCGGCTGAGATGAGTGCGCAAACCGCTGCGATCGTCGCGATAGCGCCGGAAGCGATTGACGTGGTCCATGCGCGTCACGGCCAAACGCTGCGTTACTTCGGACTGCCGTTCGCACGCGTCCGCTCCCTCCTCGGTGTCGAACGCATTTGGTTTGGACTCGACGCCGCGCGCCGCCGGCTGCTCGATGAGTCGACGCGACGCGATTGGGAAAATCTGTTACGCGATCTGCGTGAGTATCGCTCGGCGAACGCCGCCGATCATCGTCACGCTTTTTATCGTTCGGCGGCGGAAGCGTGGCTCGAGTCGTTGCTCCGGCGCGACATCACCAGACTCGATCCGGGTCTGATCATCGCGCCGTTGCACGCGCAGTTTCGCACCGCGCGTGGCGGCAAACTCGGCATCCGGCCGATCGACTTGCTGGCTTTGCGGCAGGATGGCAGATTGGTAGTGATCGAGTTGAAGGTCTATGAAGATCGCGAGCACGTGTTGCAGGGCGCTGACTACTGGCGGCGTGTTGAAGGGCATCGCCGCCGCGGGCACATCGAGCGTGCGAAACTGTTCGGCGATTTGCGAATCAAAGACGAAGCACCGCTCGTGTATCTCGTCGCGCCCACGCTCCGCGTGCATCCATCCTTCGCGACGCTCGCCAGCTGCATTGCGGGGGACGTCGAGATCTATCGCTTCGACATCAACGAAGACTGGCGTTCGGGCGTGCGCGTGATGCGCCGCATGCGGGTGAATTAATACTTCGCGAAGATGCTCTCGGATTCGGTAGTGGGCGAGGGCGGCACGGGCGGCGGCGCTGTAATCGTGGGCGTGGTCATGTGCGCGAGTGTGTCGTCGGCGGAGTAGATGCCCTGCACGCGCATCTTGAATTCGTCAGGATTGCTCGCGTTGTGCAGCGCTTCTTCCTGCGTGATGAGTCGCTGCTGAAGTAAGTGAAACAGCGACTGGTCGAACGTCTGCATGCCGTACTGCGAAGTACCCGCAGCGATCGCTTCGCGAATCAGGTACGTCTTTTCTTCGTTGATGATGTGATCGCGAATGAACGCGGTGGAGACCAGCACTTCGATCGCGGGCACTCTTCCCGCGCCTTTTGCCGCGCGCACGAGCCGCATCGAGATCACTGCTTTCAATATGCCGGCCAACTGGATGCGCACCGATTTCTGCTGGTGCGACGGAAACGACGAAACGATGCGCGTGATCGTTTCGGTGGCGTCTAGTGTGTGCAGCGTCGAGAGCACGAGGTGGCCCGTTTCGGCGGCGGTCAAGGCGGTTTCGATCGTTTCGTGATCGCGCATTTCGCCGACGAGAATCACATCCGGATCTTGTCGCAGCGCGCCGCGCAGTGCTTCCGCAAACGAACGCGTGTCGACATCGACCTCGCGTTGCGTCACAAACGATTGCTTGTCGCGATGCAGGAATTCGATCGGGTCTTCGATCGTGACGATGTGACCGCTACGGGTTGAGTTGATGCAGTCGATCATCGCGGCGAGGGTGGTTGACTTACCCGAGCCGGTCGCGCCGGTGACAAGGATCAGACCACGTCGTTCTTCGGCGATCTTGTCGATGACGGGCGGCAGGCCGAGCTGGGTGACGCTTTTGTTGTGGTCGGGAATGACGCGCAGCACGATGCTGACGGTGCCGCGTTGCTGAAAGATGTTGGCGCGGAAACGGCCCAGGCCGGAAACGCCGTAGCCGATATCGACTTCCGAGACTTCCTTGAACCGCTGCTTTTGCCGGTTGGACATCATCGAGAACGCCATGTCGAGGGTGTCTTCGGGTTTGAGCCGCGGCGCGTCCTCGACCGGGTGGAGTTCGCCGCCGATGCGCATAACGGGGAAGGCGCCGACCTTCAGGTGCAGATCGGAAGCAGCGTGACCAGTTGCGATGCGTAGTAGATCGTCGATTTTAACGGCCATGAATGTAATGAGAACGTTTTGTTCTGCAACCTTATGAACTGGAACCTTATTGATCTGGAACCTTATGATCTGACCTTGGAACTGCGAAAGGTTGGGGTTTTGGAAGCTTTCACGCGGTGGAGCGCGGATTCACTATAGCGTGGCGCTCTTTGGGCCGTCAATATAATTGCGGGCAGCGAACCGCAGGCGACAGGTAACCGCAGGTAGGAAGACAACGGCAGGTAGCGCGACAACGGCAGGTAGCGCGACAACCGCAGGTAGGAAGACAACGGCAGGTAGCGCG
>JADMIO010957433.1_pt1 | contig 51667 bp, 47 predicted proteins | sample 8958161 | NCBI WGS metagenome assembly JADMIO01 (sample SAMN16585339, study PRJNA669376) | soil metagenome | isolation source: Crop rotation soil | place: USA: Cullars Rotation, Alabama | collected 2011
CGTACATTGGCCCCATCGGTGACGAAACGACGTACGATAGCGGCACCGATACCACGACTGCCCCACCCCAACCTTCGGCACCGGACAACCGCCTCGGTCGGCTGAGCCGAAGGATCGGACGTCGAGCGCTCCTCCGTCGACTCCAGCCGCCCCGCCCGAGGGTCGCCCCAGCCCCACCTTTCGGCACCGGACAACCCCCTCGGGCGACTCAGCCGAAAGATCGGAGTCGAAGGTCTCTCTCCCGCCCTCCGTCCGACTTTGGTCCCCCCGCCCCCGACGCGAACCTTCGGCACCGGACAACTTCCTCGGTCGGCTGAGCCGAAAGGTCAGACGTCGGGTGGTCAGAGGGGCAGGTTGTCGTGGCGGCGGGGGCGGAGCTCCTCGCGCTTGGTGCTGAGGACCTCGAGGGCGGCGGCCAGCTCGCGGCGGGTCTCGGCCGGGTCGATGACGGCGTCGATGAAGCCTCGCTCGGCGGCGACCCACGGGTTGAGGTACTCCTCCTCGTAGGCGGTGACCAGGCCGGCCTTGGCCTCGTCGTCCTCGCGGCGGTGGAGGATGCCGACCGCGCCCTCCGCCCCCATGACCGCGATCTCGGCGGTGGGCCAGGCCAGGTGCAGGTCGCAGCCCATCGTCTTGGAGTCCATGACGATGAAGGCGCCGCCGTAGGACTTGCGCAGGGTCAGGCCGACCCTCGGCACGGTGGCCCGGGCGTAGGCGAAGGCCAGCTGGGCGCCGTGGCGGATCATCCCCCGCCACTCCATGTCCTTGCCCGGATAGAAGCCCGGGGTGTCGACGATCGTCACCAGCGGCAGGTTGAAGGCGTCGCAGAACGACACGAAGCGAGCGCCCTTGTGGGAGCAGGCGATGTCGAGGGTGCCGGCCAGCTGCTGGGGTTGGTTGGCGACGATGCCGACGGGTCGGCCGTCGACGGTGGCCAGCCCCGTGACCAGGTTGGGGGCGAACTGGTCCCGCAGCTCCAGCAGCTCGCCGTCGTCGACGATCGAGCGGATCACCTCCCGGCCGTCGTAGCTGGCGGTCGGGCTGGCGGGCAGGAGGTCCCCGGCCTCGCGCGTGGACCGGTCGACGGGATCGTCGCAGGGCCAGCGGGGCGGCTCGTCGTCCACGCTGTCAGGCAGGTAGGCCAGCAGGTCGGCGAGCGAGCCGTCGACCTCGTCGACGGTGGCCACGACCCGGGCGGCGACGCCGGTCGAGCGCTGGTGGGTGCCGGCGCCGCCAAGCCCGGCGGTCGAGATCACGTTGCCGGTCATCTGCCGGACCATGCGGGGGCCCGACACGTAGGCGTAGGCGTCGGCGGTCATCACGACCTGGTCGGCCAGGCCGAGCAACAGGGCGGGCCCCGACACGGCCGGACCGGTCAGGCCGGCGAGCACCGGGATGACCCCCGAACACTCGACGACCTCGTGGGCGGCTCGGCCCCAGCCCACCAGGCTGTCGATGCCCTCGGTGACGTCCGCCCCGCTGGAGGCGAGGATCAGGACCAGCGGCAGACCGGACTGCCGGGCCGAGCGGGCGGCGGCGGCGATGGTGTCGCCGTCCGACTGCCCCAGGGCGCCGGCCCGCCGGTCGCTGACCGAGCGCACGACCATCGCCGGGCGGCCTAGGCGGTCGTCCACCCGGGCTTCGAGGGTCCCGTCGACCGCCGCGCGGAGGGCGACAGCGGCGGGCATCACCGGTACGACCACGCCGCCGCTCCACCCGTTACCCGTTCACCCCCGTTCCGGGTCCGCCCGTGTGTCCTCCACGACACGGGGGCGTACCCAGACGACGAGGTCAGGTGAGGGGCTTGGCGAACCAGTGGTGGGCGTGGACCTCGTCGTTGAAGGGTTCGACCTCGACGAAGCCCGACGAGTGGTAGAGGGCGATGGCCTCGGCCAGCGACCGGTTGGTCTCCAAGCGCAGGAGGGTGACGCCGCGGGTCCGGGCGTGGTCCTCCAGCTCGGTGAGCAGGCGCCGGCCCAGGCCGAGGCCGCGGGCGTCGGGCGACACCCACATCCGCTTCACGTCGGCCACCCCGTCGGGGAACAGGTGGAGCGCCCCACACCCCACCGGCCGGTCGGCGAGGCGGGCGAGGAGGAGCAGGCCCTCGGGCTCGACCATGTCGGCCACGTCGAACGGCTCGGCGGCGTCGAACGAGAAGCCGCTCTCGAACCGCACGTCGAGCTCGGCGAAGTAGGCGTCGAGGCAGGCCTTGGCGTCCGCCGTGTGCGGATCCTCGACGGCCACCTCGATCATCCCCCGGGTCAGCAGGCGGTCGACGGTGGTCATCGCCTCGAGCAGGCGACCGCGGGAGGCTTCGTCGAGCGGGGCGAGGAAGGACCACGCCAGCTCGTCGCTCATCGCCTCCATGGCCTCGAACTCGGCCCGCCCGGCCGCCGTCCGCTCGACCCGACGGACGCGGGCGTCCTCGTCGTCGGGTACGACCGAGACCAGTCCCTCCTGCTCCAACGACCGCAGCAGCCGGCTGAGGTAGCCCGAGTCGAGGCCGAGGCGGGCCCGCAGGGTCCGGACGTCGAGCCCGTCGGCGCCCACCTCCCACAGCAGGCGCGACGCCGCGAGCGGGCGGCCGCGGGCGAGGTACTCCTCGTCGAGCGCGCCCACCCGCTGCGTCACCGTGCGGTTGAACCGCCGGACCTGGGCGACTGCGGTGGGATCCACTTCTCTGACCTGAGTCAGAGAATAGTCGCAACTACCGTGCCGCCATGCCGTTGCCCGACGATGCCCGCCAGCTCTGGATCACCACGCCGACCCGAGCCCGGGGTGCCCGGGCCCAGAAGCACATGCTGGTCGAGGAGGCCAAGAAGGTGGTCGAGCGGGTGGCCCTGCTCGACACCGACCGGGTCGGCGAGGACACCTTCGCCGAGCTCATCGACCTCACCGCCCGGCTGGCCGAGCGCCTCGACGGCCCGCCGTCGGTCCGGGAGCGGGGCGGCCTGTCGGCCTCGGGTGGCGACGACGCCATCCTCACCGAGCGGTCCGGCATCAGCGGCCGCAGCAACCCGCTGGCCCCGCCGATGGAGCTGTCGCTGGAGGGCGAGGTGACCAAGGCGCACGCCATCTGGGGCGCGGCCTACGAGGGCCCCCAGGACTGCGTCCACGGCGGCTTCGTGGCGGCCGCGTTCGACGACCTCCTCGGCTGCGCCCAGATGGCGTCGGGCATCGCCGGCTTCACCGGGACGCTCACCGTGAAGATGGTGAAGCCCACCCCGCTCTACCGGCGCATCGACTACGCCGCGGGCGTCGACCGGGTCGAGGGCCGCAAGATCTGGTGCTGGGGCACCGCCCACGACGGCGACAAGCTCCTGGCCGAGGCCGAGTGCGTCTTCATCTCCCCCGCCGGCGGCCCCGCCTCCCGGCCCCCGGCTTGAGCCTCGATCAGGTCCGGGTGATGCCGTAGGTCCGGGTCGGGCGGACGAGCACGGCGGCGCGGCGCTCCTCGGCCATGGTGCGGTCGTAGGCGTCCCAGTCGTCGTGGTCGCCGCCGGCCGCGACGAAGACCTCCCGCAGGAGCAGGCGCAGGCGCTCGCCGTCGATCTCGGGCCGCGGGTCGTCGGGGCCGATGATCTCGGCCTCGCCCTCGACCGTGGCCCACTCGAAGCCGTCCCGCACGGTGACCGTGCAACCGGGCCGCTCGCGGAGGAGCCGCAGCTTCAGGGCGTCACCCCGGACGACGAAGCCGACGACGTCCTCCTCCGTCACCGGATGGGCCAGCACCCCGGCGTTCACGACCGTCGCTTGGACCGACCCGTCGGACCGCGTCGAGGTCACGACGCAGAGGCTGTCCCGTCCGATCAGCTCCCAGAAGGCGACGAAGTCGGCCACGGGGCCGAGGTTACGCAGGCTTCCAGAGCGGGATGTGGGCGCGCTCGCCGGCGTCGGCGAACCACACCTGGACCTTGTCGCCGATGCGCACGGTCTCGGGGTCGACGTCGGTGACGTTGCCCATCATGCGGACGCCCTCGTCCAGGTCGATCATGGCCACGACGTAGGGCAGCTCGTCCTTGAAGCCGGGCCCGCCGAACTGGCGGATGACCGTGAACGTGTGGACGGTGCCGGTGCCGGCCGCGTCGACCAGCTCGGGGGTCTCGCCACAGGCTGTGCAGATCGCCCGTGGGTAGAACTGGCGGTGGTGGCAGGCCGGGCACTCCTGGAAGGTCAACCGGCCCTCGACCGTGGCGTCCCAGAACGGCTTGGTCACCGCGTCGACGTACGGGACCGGCTTGACCCAGTCGCCCGTGTCCTCGCTCATGCCGGTCGGTCCTTGCCCAACAGCACCATGCCGATGCACGACAGCCAGCCGCCGGAGCCGGCGCACAGGGCCACTTCGGCGTCGGGCACCTGGCTCTCGCCGCCCTGACCCCGCAGCTGCCGGGCCGCCTCGATCAGCAGGAAGATGCCTCGCATGCCGGGGTGGTTCGACGACAGGCCGCCGCCATCGGTGTTGAGCGGGAGCTTGCCGCCCCGCCGGAGGTGCCCCTCCTGCACGAAGGGGCCGGCTTCGCCCTTGGCACAGAAGCCCATGTCCTCCAGGAGGACGGCGACCGTGATCGTGAAGCTGTCGTAGAACTGGATCGTGTCCACGTCGGCGGGCGTCAGGCCTGCCTCGGCGTAGACGTCGGCGCTGATGCGAGCGCCGGCCGAGGTCGTGAAGTCGGGGCACTGGCTGATGTTCCAGTGGGACTCGGCGCCGCCGGCCCCCAGGACGTACACCGGCGGCTGCTTGAGGTCCTTCGCCCGCTCCTCGGTGGTGAGCAGGATCGCCCCGCCGCCGTCGGTGATCACGCAGCAGTCCAGCTTGTGCAGCGGGTCGGCCACCATGCGGCTGTTGACGACGTCGTCGACGGTCAGGTCACCGCGGTAGCGGGCCAGCGGGTTGAGGTTGGCGAACTCCCGCACGCCGACGGAGATCTCGGCCAGCTGCTCGGACGTGGTGCCGAACTCGTGCATGTGGCGCTGGGCGACCATGGCGTAGGAGCCGACCAGCGAGTTGCCGTACGGGGCTTCGAACTGGTTCGGTCCCGGCACCGCCCGCCCGCCTTGGCGGAGGGAGCCGGTCCCGAGCGTCCGGCCCATGCGGGTCAGCTGGTCCGAGCCGTAGGTGACCACGATCGTGTGGGCCCGCCCGTCCCGGATCGCCGCGGCCGCGTGCTGGACGTGGAACTCGAAGCTCGACCCGCCGGTCATCGTCCCGTCGATCCAGCGGTGGTCGATGTCGAAGTACTCCGCCATCGTCACCGCGTCGTCGATCATCATCCCGCCGCCACCCGCCGACACGTAGCCGTCGATGTCGGCCTTGGCGACGCCGCTGTCCTCCAGCAGGCGCTGGAAGGCGAGCGAGTGGTGCTGGACCCCGTCGAGGTCCGGCGCAATCGGGTAGTCCGACAGGGCGATGCCGGCGATGACCGGCGTGCGATCTGGCCCGAGCCCCACGGGGCCGGACCGTAGCCGGGCCACAATGGGCCGCTGAACGGCGGCGAGCGACCGGGGGGACACGATCTTGAGCGAGCAACCGGAGCGGCAGTACCCCGGCACCTGGGCCGAGCGGACGCCCGACCACCCGGCGGTCGTCATGGGCGGCACCGGCGAGGTCGTGACCTACGCCCGGTTCCACGAGCTGGCCTGCCGGGCGGCGCAGCTGTTCCGGTCGCTAGGGCTGGAGCCCGGCGACCACGTCGCCCTCTGCCTAGAGAACCGCGCCGAGTTCCTGCCCCTCTGCTGGGGCGCCCGGTACGCCGGGCTCTACTACACGGCGGTCAGCTCGCGGCTGACGGCCGACGAGCTCGGTTACATCATCGAGGACTCCGAGAGCCGGGTCTTCATCACCTCGCCCCACAAGGCCAACCAGGTCGCCGAGCTGATGGACCAGCTCGGCGGGCTGGACCTGCTGGCCTCGGTCGGCGGCCCGGTCGACGGCTTCGAGCCGCTGGAGGACCTCCTCGCCCAGCAGCCGGCCGAGGAGCTGCCGGGCGCCGTGGAGGGCCAGGCGATGCTCTATTCGTCGGGCACCACCGGGCGGCCAAAGGGGGTGAAGGGCCCGCTGGCCGGCCACCCGCTGGGCACGGCCGAGGCCATGACCACGCTGGTGACGCTGGTGTTCGGCGGCAACGAGTCCTCCGTCTACCTCTCCCCCGCCCCGCTGTACCACGCCGCCCCGATGGCGTTCTGCATGAACTTCCTACGCATCGGGGCGACCATCGTCGTCATGGAGCACTTCGACGCCGCCGAGGCGCTGGCGCTCATCGAGCGGTACCGGGTGACGCACAGCCAGTGGGTGCCGACGATGTTCAACCGCATGCTGAAGCTGCCCGACGAGGTGCGGTCGGCCCACGACCTCAGCTCGCTGCAGGTCGCCGTCCACGCCGCTGCGCCCTGCCCGGTGCCGGTCAAGGAGCGGATGATCGAGTGGTGGGGCCCGGTGATCCACGAGTACTACGCGGGCACCGAGGGCAACGGCTTCTGCTACTGCAACAGCGACGAGTGGCTGACCCACAAGGGAACCGTCGGGCGTCCGCTGACCGCCCCGGTGCTGATCCTCGACGAGGAGGGCAACGAGGTCCCCGTCGGCGAGGAGGGCACGGTCTGGTTCGCGGCGACGGCGGCCGGGCGCGTCTTCGAGTACCACAACGACCCCGACAAGACCGCCGGCAGCTACCGGGACGACGGGGCCAGCACGCTGGGCGACATCGGCAAGCTGGACGAGGACGGGTTCCTCTACCTGACCGACCGCAAGGCGAACATGATCATCACCGGCGGGGTGAACGTGTACCCGCAGGAGACCGAGAACGTCCTGATCGTCCATCCCGACGTGGCCGACGCCGCCGTGATCGGCGTGCCCAACGAGGACTTCGGCGAGGAGGTCAAGGCCGTCGTCCAGCTGGTCGACCCGACCGCCGCCGGCCCGGAGATGGAGCGGACCCTCATCGCCCACTGCCGGGAGCACCTGTCCGACATCAAGTGCCCCCGCTCGGTCGACTTCCGCGACGAGCTCCCCCGCCACCCGACCGGCAAGCTCTACAAGCGGCTGCTCAAGGACGAGTACTGGGCCGGCCACGAGAGCCGGATCTGAGGAACCAGACCCGGCCGTGGCATCGTCGGAGGGACATGCGCCGCCTCCCCCACCTGCTGCTGGCCCTGCTCCTCGCCGTCACCCTCGTCGCCTGCGGTGACGACGGCGGCTCGACCCAGGACGAGGACGAGGGGTTCGACCCGCCCTCGACCACCGAAGCCCCCGGTACGACCGACGAGAACACGGTGATCTTCTCCACCGACGAGGTCGACACGGACGCCCGGGGCGAGCCGACCACCTGGACCCCGTCGCCCGACGATGTCGCCGCGGCTGACGAGCTGCTGCAGCAGTACCTCGAGGACCACCCCGAGCTGGACCTCGACGACTTCGACACCTACCGCCGCCAGTACGTGGGCACCGGCCCTGACGACGGCGAGCTGGTCTCGGTCAACGCCCTGTGCGAGAGCTCCGGCCTGGACGACTGGCAGGACGACCTGATCGTCGTCAGCGACGGTGGGACCTGCTTCTGGCAGGCCGACGTCTTCGTCCCCAACGGCATCGTCAGCAACTTCGCGGTCAACGGCTACGCCTGACATTCATTGGAAGCCCCAGACCCCAGCGGAGGAAATAACGGCGCGAATCAGACTGCTATTTCCTCCGCTGTGGTGTGGGCCCGCAGAGGTACCGTGGGCGGCGCTTCCCCGTAGACGTCTGTCGTCGCGGAGGAAGTCATGGTCGATCGACTCGTGGCCGAGTTGGCTGCTCGCCAGCTCGGCGTGTTCGCCCGGTTCCAGGTCCTGCGCGTCGGAGCGGACGACGGGCTCATCAGACGCCGACTCGGGTCGGGCGCCTGGATCCGTCTCGCCCCCGGGGTGTACAGCCTGCCGGGCCGTCAGCACGGATGGGCCCAGCGGCTGTGGGTGGTGTACCTCGCAGCCGGTGAATCCGCGGTCGTCTCGCACCAGTCGGCGGCCGCGTCGTTCCGGCTGCGCCAGTTCCCAGAAGGCCTGCTCACGGTGACGGTCCCGCACCCGCAGCACCAGCGAGTCGCGGGAGCGATCGTCCACCAGTCGCGTGTCCTGCGCCGACACCATTGGATCAACCTCTACGGCCGGCGCACGACGACCCTCGCCCGCACGCTGTTCGACCTCGCCGCCGAAGTGAGCTACCGGGACCTCGACCTCGCGTACGAGGACGCCATCCTCACCGACCACCTCACCCACGCGCAGATGACCCGCACCTTCCTGGAGCTCATGCACCCGGGCCGTCGAGGCATGGGCAAGCTCGGCTCGATCCTGGACCAGCGTGGTCCCGGGTTCGTGGCCGCCGCGAGCGAGTTGGAACGGATGCTGTTCGCGACCGCTGCGCTGGTGGGCCTCACGCCCATCCGTCAGCACCCTCACCCGGGCCGACAGATCGTCCAGGGCTGCGTCGATGGAGCCTTCGTCGAAGCGAAGCTGATCGTGGAGGCGGACGGCCGACGCTGGCACAACCGGGTCGCAGCTCAACGGCACGACCGGGCGCGAGACAAGGCAGCCGGACGAGCGGGTTGGCACACGATGCGCTTCGGCCATGAAGAGCTCGTCGAGGACCCCCACGGAGAGGCTCAGGCGATCCGAGAGACCTACGACGAGCGCTGCCGCCTCCTCAACGCGACCAGCTGAACCCAGCGGAGGAAATGGCAGCGCGATTCGCGCCGTTATTTCCTCCGCTGTTGTTGGGGCCGGTGCTGCGTCGGCTCGGCCTCAGACTGGAACGTGTTCTAGTTTGGGGGCGTGACCACGACGGGGGAACGCACCTTCAACCTGGCCGACCTGTTCGAGCAGACGGTCGACCGCTTCCCCGACCGGGAGTACCTGGTGGTCGGCGACCAGCGCCGCACCTACGCCCAGATGGAGGAGCGGGCCAACCGGCTGGCCCACGACCTGGCCGACCACGGCGTCGAGGCCGGCGACCACGTCGGGATCTACGCCCACAACTCGGCCGAGTGGGTCGAGACGCTGTGGGCCGTCTTCAAGATCCGGGCCACCTGGATCAACATCAACTACCGCTACGTCGAGGGCGAGCTGGCCTACCTGTTCGGCAACAGCGACCTGAAGGCGCTGGTCTACGAGCAGACCTTCGGCCCCCGGGTCGCCGCCTGCAGGGACTCGCTGCCGGACCTCCGCCACGCCTTGGTCATCGACGACGGGTCGGGCGCCGACCCCGGCCTGCCCGAGGCCGTGCCCTACGAGGAGGCCCTGGCCGCCGCCAGCCCCGAGCGGGACTTCGGCCCCCGCTCCGGCGACGACCGCTACATCCTCTACACGGGCGGGACCACGGGCATGCCCAAGGGCGTGGTCTGGCGCCACGAGGACGTCTTCATGGCCCTCGGCGGCGGCATCGACCCGATGACCAAGATCAAGGCCGACCGGCCCGAGCAGATCATCGAGAAGGCCTACGAGAACCCGATCACCTTCTTCCCCATCGCCCCCCTCATGCACGGCGCCACCCAGTGGGGGCTCATGAGCAACGCCACCACCGGCAACCGGGTCGTGCTCGTGGCCAACTTCGACCCCGACGAGTGCTGGGAGCTCATCCAGCGCGAGGGCATCAACTCGATGATGATCACGGGCGACGCCATGGGCCGGCCGCTGATCGAGGCCCTCAAGGCCAACCGGGACAAGTACGACGTGTCCTCGCTGATCTCGCTGTCCAGCAGTGCAGCGATCTTCTCGCCGTCGGTCAAGGACGAGTTCTTCGAGATCTTCCCCGATCTGATCCTGACCGACGCCATCGGCTCGTCGGAGTCCGGCAACAACGGCATGGTCGTCGTGGGCAAGGGCAACACCGCCATGAAGGGCGGCCCGACGGTCACGGCCATGCCCGACGCGGTGGTCATCGACGAGGACTTCAACCTCGTCGAGCCGGGCTCGGGCGTGGTCGGCAAGGTCGCCCGCAAGGGCAACATCCCCCTCGGCTACTACAAGGACGAGGTCAAGACGGCCGAGACCTTCATCACCGGCCCGGACGGGACCCGGTACGCGGTGCCGGGCGACTTCGCCACGGTCGAGGAGGACGGGTCGATCACCCTGCTGGGCCGGGGCTCGGTCTCCATCAACTCCGGCGGCGAGAAGATCTACCCCGAGGAGGTCGAGGCGGCGGTGAAGTCGCACCCGGCCGTCTACGACGCCACGGTCATCGGCGTGAAGGACGAGCGCTGGGGCCAGCGGGTGGCCGCCATCGTCCAGCTCCGGGACGAGGGCGAGCTGGCCGACATCAAGGACCTCCAGGTGCACTGCCGCAAGGAGATCGCGGGCTACAAGGTGCCCCGTCAGGTCCACTTCGTCGACGCCGTCACCCGGGCCCCGAGCGGCAAGCCCGACTACCGCTGGGCGGCCGAGATGGCGGCGGGCGACCCGGACCTGATCGACGAGGCCTTCGCCTGACCACCGTCCTCAACCAGCTCGGTCACCGCATCAGCGGGGAGATCGCCGAAGCCTTCCCCGACGTCGAGGTCATGACGGTCGGGACGGGCGACTCGCTGGAGGACGACGCCGCCGGCGAGGTGCTGTTGACCAGCCACTGGTTCGAGGTCGACCTGCCGGTGCTGGCCCAGCGTGGCGTGAAGTGGGTCCACAACTTCGGCACCGGGGTCGACAAGTTCCCCTTCGATGCCCTTGGCGACGGCCAGGTCCTGACCTGCTCCCGAGGCGCCGGCGCGGGGCCGATCTCGGAGTGGGTGATCACCCAGATGCTCGCCTTCGAGAAGCAGCTGCCGCAGTCGTGGATCACCGAGCCGCCCGAGAACGGCTGGAACCAGGCCGACCTCGGGACGCTGAAGGGCAGCCACGTCGGCATCATCGGCTTCGGGGGCATCGGCGAGGCCGTGGCCCGCCGAGCCCTCCCCTTCGGCTCGGTCGTCCAGGCCTACCGGCGGCGACCGATCGACCCGCCCGACGACCTCGCCGTCGAGGTCGTGACCGACCTGCTGGCCATGGCCGAGTGGTGCGACCACCTGGTCGTGACCGCCCCGGCCACACCCGAGACGCACCACCTCCTCGGGCCTGAGGTGCTCGGCGTGCTGGGCCCCGGCGCCCACGTCGTCAACATCGCCCGGGGCGCGCTGATCGACCAGGACGCCCTCCGCATGGCGCTCGACGACGGCCGGGTGGCCCTGGCGTCGCTCGACACCGTCGACCCCGAGCCGCTGCCCGAGGGCCACTGGCTGTACGAGCACCCGCAGGTCCACCTGAGCCCCCACATCTCGTGGAGCTCCCCCGAGCGCTACGACCGCATCCTCGGCATCTTCCTCGAGGAGCTCGCCCGCTGGGAGTCCGGCCAGCCGCTCGAGAACATCGTCGACGTCGAAGCCGGGTACTGAGCTGGGCGTGCTCCGCCGGCTCTGGTCGTGGCTGACGGCCGACAGGCGGGACGAGCTCCAGACGAATTCGCCGTGCCCGATCTGTGGTCTGACGGTCGCTGGCGAGGTGGGCAGCCACTTCCGGCTCGGCATGCGGGGCTACTGGGCGCCGACCCGAGAGGAACTGATCGCCCACTGCCCGGAACACGGGCGCGCGCCCTACAACTCGGTCTGACGCCGAGGACGACGGGTGGTCGTGCGACCGCGGTCGAAGACGGTGCACACCGAAACGGTGGGCTGGGTCCTCGACCTCGGGAAGAGCCGACCGGCCGCACGACACTGCCGTCTCCATTCTTTTAGCGCTAATCTCTGCTGGTGCTGACGCTCCAGGAGGCCGCTGATCGGCTGGGCGTCCACTACATGACCGTGTACCGGTGGGTTCGCACGGGACGGCTGCCAGCGACGAAGCAGGGCGCGGCGTGGGCCGTGCGCGAAGCGGACCTCGACGAGCTCGCCGAGCCGAAGCCGTCCTCCCGCCCCCGGCGCGTCGACCACGCCGACCGCCTCGCTCACCGCCTGGTCGCCGGGGACGAGCCGGGGGCGATGGCCGTGGCGGAGGCGGCCCTCGCCGGCGGCATGGAGCCCGAGGACCTCTACCTCGACGTCCTCACGGTGGCCATGGCCCGCATCGGCGACCAGTGGTCCACCGGCGAGGTGACCGTGGCCCAGGAGCACCAGGCGACGGCGATCATGCTCCGGCTCCTCGGTCGCCTGGGCCGCAACTTCACCCGGCGGGGGCGGTCCCGCGGGACCATTGTGCTGGGCGCCGCCCAGGGCGATCCCCACGGCCTCCGGGCGGCGCTGCTGGCCGATCCCCTGCGAGGCCGTCGGTTCACCGTCGTCGACCTCGGTGCCGACTGTCCGCCGGAGGCGATCGTCGACGCCGCCCTGGCCGCTGACGACCTGGTGGCGGTCGGCGTGACCCTGACCGCTCCCCCGCTGACACCGGTGCGCCGGACCATCGCCGCCCTACGGGAGGGCGGCGTCACGGCTCCCGTCCTCGTCGGCGGGGCGGCGGTCGCCGACGCCGTGACGGCTGTCCGCCTGGGCGCGGACCTCTGGGCGGCCAACGGTCGCGAGGCCCTCGCCGTGCTCACCCGCCTCTCTTCCGCGAACTGAACGCACCCCGGGTTGCGAAGTTGTTTAGTGCTAAATAGATTGCTTAGTGCTAAACACCCCCACTGGAGGAACGATGTTCGGAAAGACCCCCAAGCTGCTGGCGCTGATCGTCGCCGGCACGTTGATGCTCGCCGCGTGCGGCGACGACAGCGGCGACGACGCCTCGGCCACCACCGAGGCCGCCTCGGACGCCACGACAGCGACCACCGCTGCGCCAATGGACGACGAGGCCGCGGCCCCGACGGCCGACATCGTCGACACGGCCGTCGCCGCCGGCGACTTCACCACCCTGGCCGCCGCCCTCGAGGCCGCTGACCTCGTGGACACGCTCAAGGGCGACGGTCCCTTCACCGTCTTCGCCCCCACCGATGCCGCCTTCGAGACCGCGCTGAGCGACCTCGGCCTCACCGCCGAGGAGCTCCTGGCCGACACGGACCTGCTGACCTCGGTGCTGACCTACCACGTCGTCGACGGCCAGTACCTCGCCGCCGACGTCGTCGGCCTCGACGGCCAGGCCGTCCCGACGGTGAACGGCGCCGACGTCCAGATCAGCGTGGACGGCGACACCGTGAAGGTCAACGACGCCACGGTCACCATGCCCGACGTGCTCGCCTCCAACGGCGTGATCCACGTCATCGACCAGGTCCTGCTCCCGCCGGACGCCTGATCCCCCCAGCACGGCGCGTGGGGCGGGGCCACTGCGGCCTCGCCCCACCGCCGCTGCGCCATCCACCCACGTGCCGACACCCGCACCGGGTAGGAGGTCTCCATGGACGTGCGCCCCGCACTGGCCCGCGCCGCCGACCTGACGCTCGAAGCGACGGTCGCCGGCTCCTTCAGCCGACTCGGCTACGTCGCCCGGTCACACCTCGAGGGCTGGGACGACCCGCCCGAGGGTGCCCTCGACGGCCGACGGATCCTGCTCACAGGCGCCACCTCCGGCATCGGCAAGGCCGCCGCGGGCCAACTGCTGGACCTCGGCGCCGAGGTGCTTCTCGTCGGGCGGGACGAGCAGAAGACGATCAAGGCCCAAGCCGAGCTGACGGTGGCCCATCCCACGGGCACCCCGTCCGCGCACGTCGCCGACCTGTCGTCGCTGGCGGACGCCCGCAAGCTGGCCGACGCCCTGCTGGCCGCCGGTGAGCCACTGGACGCCGTGGTGCACAACGCCGGCGCCCTGCTGCACGACAAGACCCTGACCGTCGACGGCCTCGAGACGACGCTCGCCGTCCACGTCGTCGTGCCCCACCTCCTGACCGACGCCCTCACCCCGCTCCTGCGCTCCCCCGCCCGGGTGCTGTGGATGACCTCGGGCGGCATGTACGCCCAGCGGCTCGACGTCGAGCACCTGGAGATGCCCGAGGACGGCTACAAGGGCGCGACGCAGTACGCCCGCGCCAAGCGGGCCCAGGTCGAGCTGCTGCCGCGGTGGGCCGAGCGCCTGGCGCCGGGTGCCGTCGTCCACGCGGTGCATCCGGGCTGGGCCGACACCCCCGGCGTCGAGGCGGGCCTGCCCACGTTCCGCCGGCTGACCCGACCGATCCTCCGGGACGCCGACCAGGGCGCCAACACGCTGGTCTGGCTGCTCTGGGCCGACGAGCCGCTCACGTCGACCGGCGACCTCTGGCTCGACCGACGCCGTCGATCCGCGACCCACCTCCCCCGCACCGCCACGACCGACGCCGAGCGTCGCCGCCTCTGGGCCTGGGTCGAGGAACAGGCCCGGCGCTGACCGACGCGAGGCGCTTTCTCGCGCGCGAACGTCACGCTCAGGCGTGACAAGCGATGCTAAGAACGCGGCTGGACCCGGACGCGGAGCTCGTCGAGGCCCCGGAGCGTCAGGCTGTTGCGCCACGCTGGCTCGTCGTCGACCAGGTCGATCGAGTCGAACCGGTCGAGCAGGCCGCGGAAGGCGACTGCGCCCTCCATGCGAGCCAGCGAGGCGCCCAGGCAGTGGTGCACGCCCCAGCCGAAGCTGAGCGGCACGTTGTCGGTCCGGCCGAGGTCGAAGCGACCCGGATCGTCGAAGCGGGCCGGGTCGCGGTTGGCGGCGCCGGGGAGGATCACGACGGCGGCGCCGACCTCCATCGGCACCCCGGCGACCTCGGCGGGCTCGAGTGCGGTCCGGGTGTTGAGCTGGACGGGGCTGTCCCAGCGAAGCAGCTCGTCCACCGCGGTGCGGTCGAGCCCGGGGTCGGCGCGCCACCGCGCCATCTCGTCGGGGTGACGGAGCAGGGCGAGCAGGCCGTTGCCGATCAGGTTCCGGGTCGTCTCGAAGCCGGCGGCGAAGAGCAGGATGATCGTGCTGACCACCTCGGCGTCGGTCAGCCGGTCGTCGGACTCCCGCGCTGACACCAGCGCGGACATCAGGTCGTCCCGGGGCCGGGCCCGGCGCTCGGCCAGGAGCTCGTGGAAGTAGGCCCGCATCTCGGCCTGGGCCTCGATGCCCGCCTCGAAGGTGGCGTCGTCGACGATGGGCTCGAGCACCGAGGCGGCAGCTCGCACGAGGCCCTGGAACCGCGCCCGATCGGCCTCGGGGACGCCGACCAGGTCGCCGATCACGGCGACCGGCAGCGGGAAGCCGATCAGGCTGAGCACGTCGGCCTCGCCGGCCGCGGCCAGGTCGTCGAGCTGGCCGGCGACCGCCACCTCGGCCCCGGCCCGCAGGCGTTCCACCCGCTGCGGGGTGAACACCCGGCTGACCAGGCCGCGCAGCCGGGTGTGCTCCGGCGGGTCGAGGAACAGGAGGCTGGTGATCAACGCCTCCTTGATCTGGTCCCGGCGCTCCGGGGCGGCCTGGAACGAGGACAGCGACATGGCGTGGCCCTCGGGCGGGCGGAGGTTCAGCCCCCGACCGAGCCTCGGGTCCCGCAGCGCGGTCAGGCAGTCGTCGTACCGGCTGATGACGATCGGACCGAGCACGGAGCGGAACACCGGGAACTCGGTGCGCAGCCGCTCGTAGGTGGCGTACGGGTCGGCCTTGACCACCGGGTCGGCGATGAGCTGCATCATCAGCGCCTGGGCCTCGGCCGTCGCTTCGAGATCGATGTCGGTGTCGGTCACGGGAACCTCCGGGTCAGGGACTGAGGACCGGCTCCACGATCTCGGCCAGGAACGGCCGCAGCGGGCCGGGGGGCGGAGCGGCGATGAGCGAGAGGGCGATCCGAGCCAGCCAGCCGGCGACGACCTCGGGGTCCCGACGGGCGAGGAGCCCGGCGTCCATGGCCGCGCCGAGCAGCGGCGCCGCGCCGGCCGTGACCCGTTCGAGCAGGGCCGCGAGATCGGTGACCACGAACGGGCCGATGAGCTCGGGCTCGTCGTCCCGCACCTTCGTCAGGACCGGGTGCTCGGAGGCGAAGGCGATGATCGCCGCCATCAGCTCGACGACGGCCTGGGGGCCGGTGCGACCCTGGAGCTCGGTCGGCAGGCCGGTGAGCAGGCGGTGCAGCTCGCGGGCGAGGAGCAGGCGGACCATGGCGTCGACGTTGCCGACCTGGCGGTAGACGGTCGTCCGGTTGACGCCCAGCTCCCGGGCCACGTCCTGCACCGAGGTCCGGCCGACCCCATGACGGGCGAAGCAACGGGTTGCGGCGTCGAGGATCGGGTCCAGGGCGGGCGAGGGCGGGTCGGGAACACCGGTGACGACCGGGGCCAGCTCGAACACCACGCTCACACCATCAGCTTGCCACAATGCAACAGATCTGTCGATCTGTTGCAGCAGGGTCAGGGTCAGGGGCTGACGAGTCTGTACCCCTCCCCGTCGTGCTCGACGCGCCCCACACCGCCGGCCGGTCCCCCGACCAGGGGGAGGAGCAAGAGCCCGTTCCGGTCGACGAGCTCGTCCAGGATCGCCCGGCGCGTCGGCTCGAGGTCCGGGTCGATGCCGACGTCGAACTGCGAGAGCGACGGATCGGCGACCTCGAACACGTTCAGGAACAGGTGGCCGGGCAGCACGGCGAGCTCGCCGCCGCTCTCCACGCGCACGGCCAGGTGCCCGTAGTTGTGTCCGGGCGCGGGCTGGACGCTCACCTCGTCGGTGAGGTCGACCGGCGGGTCGACCGGCTCCGCCCCGAGGAGCTCCTCGTGCCGTCGGACGGCGGCGTCCTCGTCCCGGGCGATCAGGTGACGGGCGTTCGTGAACGTCCGGGACCCGTCGGGCCGGGTGAACCACCCCCGCCCGTCGACGTGGGAGAGGACGGCGACGTCGACCTCGTCTGCCGGGAAGCCCTCTGCTGCCAGCTCGTCGAGCAGGCGGGTCGACCGTTCGTGGGCATCGGGGAGCGACCGGGGGAAGTCGTTGGCGATCCACGGATCGACCACGATCCGGGTGTCGCCCGACCGGATCCCGTAGGCCGTGAAGGCGAGCGACGTGTTGCCCGTGTCCGGCGCCATGCCGGCGTCGACCGCCCACTCGGGCACCGGGACCGCCGACGGCAGGTCGAAGTCGTCGTCCTCGATCCGGACGACTTCGACCTCCCCCACGGTCCACCGGTGCACGCCCGGAACCTAACTTCCCTGCTGCCTGATCGATCGATAAGTTTCGGCCATGAGCGGGCTCCCCAGCTACGACGCTGACCTCTTCACCGACGAGGCCCTCGCCGAGCCCTACGGCCACCTGCAGGCGATCCGCGACGCCGGGCCGGTCGTCCGACTGACCGCCCACGACCTCCACGCCGTCGCTCGCCACCGCGACGTCCGGACCGTCCTCGACGACGACGAGACGTACCGCTCCGGCGAGGGCGTCGGCCTGAACGAGGTCGTCAACGAGCTGGGTCGGGGCACCACGCTCATGAGCGACGGCGACGAGCACCAGTGCCAGCGCGAGATCATCGGCCGTCCGCTCACGCCGAAGTCGCTGGCCGACCTCCAGCCGGAGGCGCAGGCGCTCGCCGACGCGCTCGTCGACCGCCTCCTCGAGGCCGGTTCGTTCGACGCCGTCGGTGACCTGGCCGAAGCATTGCCCGCCCGCTGGGTCCCGGACCTGCTCGGATGGCCCACCGAGGGCCGTGACCGCCTCCTGGCCTGGGGGTCCGACAACTTCGACGCCCTCGGCCCCCCGAACGGCCGGGCCAAGGCGGCGGGCCCCGGCCTCATGGAGATGGCCGCCTACGCGCAGCACCTCGCCGGCTCCGAGCTGGCTGAGGGGTCGATGGCGGCCCGCATCCTGGAGGCGGCCGACCGAGGCGAGATCGACCGATCGCGCTGCCCCATGCTGATCATCGACTACCTCGCCCCCTCCCTCGACACCACCGTGAGCGCCATCGGCAACGCCGTCTGGCTGCTGGCCACGCACCCGGACCAGTGGGACCTGCTCCGATCGGACCCGACGCGGGTCAAGCACGCCGTCAACGAGGCGCTGCGGCTGGAGAGCCCGCTCAGCTCCTTCACCCGGGTCGCGGCGACGGACACCGAGCTCGACGGCACCCCCGTGCCGGCCGGCACCCGCCTCCTGGTCAGCTACGCCTCGGCCAACCGGGACGAGCGCCAGTGGGTCGACCCGGAGCGCTTCGACATCACCCGGGACAGCGCCGGCCACCTCGCCTTCGGCCACGGCGTGCACGCCTGCGCCGGGATGGGCCTGGCCCGCCTCGAGGCCGCGGCCGTCCTCCGGGCCGTCGCCGAGCGGGTCGAGCGCCTGGAGCTGGCGGGGCCGCCCGAGCGCAAGCTCAACAACCTGATCCGCTCGTTCGCGTCCGTGCCGGTGACCGTCCGCCCGGCCTGATCCGACTGCCGTGGTGGCCCCGTAGGGGCCGAGGTGGGGCTAGATCCGCTCGATGATCGTGCCGGTGGCGAGGGCGCCGCCGCAGCACATGGACACCAGGCCGAACTGGCCGTCGGTCCGCTCCAGCTCGTGGAGGATCGTGGTGATGAGGCGGGCGCCGGTGGAGCCGACGGGGTGGCCGATGGCGATGGCGCCGCCGTTGACGTTGACCTTGTCCCAGTCCGGCTCGTGCTCCTTGGCCCACGACAGGGCGACCGAGGCGAAGGCCTCGTTGACCTCGAAAAGGTCGATGTCGGCCATGGTCATGCCGGACTTCTCGAGCACCCGGCGGGTCGCGGCCCGAGGCCCGTCGAGGTGGTAGTAGGGGTCGTCGCCGACGAGGGCCTGGCTGACGATGCGGGCCCGCGGCTTGAGGCCCTCGGCCTTGGCCCGGTCCTCGTCCATCCAGAGGACGGCGGCGGCGCCGTCGGAGATCTGCGAGCTGTTGCCGGCGGTGTGGATCCCGTCGGGCATGACCGGCTTGAGCTTGCCGAGGCCCTCCTGGGTGGTCTCCCGCAGGCCCTGGTCCCGGGTGATGACCTCCTTCTCGCCGGTCGGGTTGCCCTCCTCGTCCCGCACGTCGACCTCGACGGCGCAGACCTCACGGTCGAACCGACCCTCGGACCAGGCCCGAGCGGCCTTGCGCTGGGACTCGGCGCCCAGCCAGTCGACGTCGTCGCGGGTGATGCCGCGGTTCTGGGCGATGCGCTCGGCGGCTCCGAACTGGTCGGGCATGTCCCACGGGAAGTTGTCGGGCTTGGACGACCCGGGGCCGTTGTAGACGTTCGCCCCGAGGCCGACCCGGCTCATGGCCTCGACCCCGCACGAGATGCCGATGTCGATGGCGTCGGCGGCGATCAGGTTGTTGACGAAGTGGCTGGCCTGCTGGGCCGAGCCGCACTGGCAGTCGACGGTGGTGGCCGCCGTCTCGTACGGCAGGCCCGCGCTCAGCCAGGCGTTGCGGGTGACGTTCGACGCCTGCTCGCCGGCCTGGGTGACACACCCGCCGACGACCTGCTCGACGGCGCCGGGCTCGAGGCCCGCCCGCTTGACCAGCTCGACCTGGGCGACGGCCAGGAGCTCGGCGGCATGGAGGCCGGAGAGCCAGCCGTTGCGCTTGCCGATCGGCGTCCGGACGGCTTCGACGATGACAGGCTGACCCACGTGCTCCTCCAAGGAACGGTGACGACGGTGTCGCCGGCGGCTTCCGATTCTAGAACCGGTTCTAGTCTGAGGGCCACGTGAAGGACCACCGTCGGGCGGGGATGCCCTCTGCGTACCCGGCGGCCATCCCCCGTCGGATCCTCACGATCACCGTGACCTGGGTCGCCTTCGCCCTCGTCCTGGTGCTGACGCCGCTGCTGATCGTCGTGTGCGGCGCCACCGACCTCGCCCTGCGCCGCACGGGCTGGCCCACGTCGCGGATGGTCGCCTTCGTGTTCGTCGCGCTGTGGATCGAGTCGACGTCCCAGCTGCGGATCATCTGGTCGCTGGTGACCCAGCCGTTCCGCAGCCCGGACTGGACGCACGAGAACCACCGGCTCATGCACTGGTGGGTCGGTCGATTGGCCCGGGGGGCGGAACGGGTCGTCGGCGTGCGCCTCCAGGTCGACATCCCCGACGACCTGCATCCGGGCCCGTACGTGACCTTCGGCCAGCACGTGTCGATCGTCGACGCCATCGCCCCCGCCTACCTCCTCGGCACGCTCCGGGGCTGGTACGTGCGCTACACGCTGACCCGCGGCCTGCGCTTCGGGCCGTGCCTCGACATCGTCGGCCACCGCATCCCCAACCACTTCGTGGCCCGCGGCGCCAGCGACAACACCCAGGAGCTGGCCTCGCTGCGGACGCTGGTCACGGGCATGGAGGACGACGAGCTGGCCGTGATCTTCCCGGGAGGCGGTCTGTTCACGCCCCAGGGCCTGAGCCGCGCCGTCGAGAAGCTCCGGGAGCGGGGCTCGCCGGAGGCCGACGCGGCCGCCGCCTACCGCCACGTGATGCCGCCTCGGCCGGGCGGGGTCCAGGCGTTCTTCGACGGCGCACCGACCGCCGACGTCCTGGTCGTCGGCCACGTCGGCTTCGAGCCGCTGGCGTCGATCAAGAAGCTCTGGCGGGTCCTGCCGCTGGTCGACCCGGTCGAAGTGAAGGTCTGGCGCTACGACCGGGCCGAGGTCCCCCACGGCGAGGCCGAACGCCTGGCGTGGCTCTACGAGAAGTGGGCGCTCATGGACGAGTGGATCGACGACCGGGTGCGGAGCCGCTCCGGTCACGTGCGGGTGCCGGCGTGAACTACCTCGAGGTCTTCGCCGCCTGTGCCGGGGCCATCGCCGTCCTGATGGTCGGCACCTGGCTGGTGTCGCTGCCGCTGAAGAACGTGTCGATCGTCGACATCGTCTGGGGCGCGGGCTTCGTGCTCGTGGGCTGGGTGTCCTACGCCCTGGGCGACGGCGTCGACAGCCGGAAGGCGCTGCTGGCGGTGATGGTCACGCTCTGGGGCGGACGGCTGGCCGTGTACCTGTTCATCCGCAACCACGGCAAGGGCGAGGATCCCCGCTACGTCGCCATGCGCAAGCGCCGGGGCGACGCCTTCGCCATCCAGAGCCTGTTCACCGTGTTCGCCGTGCAGGGCGTCCTGATGTGGATCGTGAGCCTGCCCGTGCAGGTGGGGTCGGTGGCCGATCAGCCGACGTCGCTCGGACCGGTCGAGCTGGTCGGCGCGATCCTCTGGGCCATCGGCCTGTTCTTCGAGTCAGTCGGCGACTTCCAGCTGGCCCGGTTCAAGCGGGACGAGGCCAGCAAGGACCGGGTCATGGACCAGGGGCTGTGGCGGTACACGCGCCACCCGAACTACTTCGGCGACTTCTGCGTCTGGTGGGGCATCGGCATCGTGGCGTCGGCCACCGGCGTCGGCCTCTATGCCCTGGTCGGGCCCGTGGTCATGAGCTTCTTCCTGATCAAGGTCTCCGGGGTGGCCATGCTCGAGCGCTCGATCGGCAAGCGCCGACCGGGCTACGACGAGTACGTCCGCCGCACCAACGCCTTCTTCCCCGCGCCGCCACATTGAGTGGCTTCGCTCGCCATTCCTGAGCGGAGGGCGCTCGGAACCGATCCGAGCGGCCCGGCGAGAAGCGGCCCGTCGCTCGCTCAGCAACTCCGGCGTCGCCGTCGTGGGACCTCGGTGCCGCTGCTCCGCTCCGCTGCGCAGCCTCGCTACTCGCCCTCGATGCGCGAGAAGTCGGGCGGGCGCTTCTCGAGGAAGGCGGTCAGGGCCTCGAGGTTGGCGGGGCTGCCGGTCATGGCGGAGAACTCCCGGTCCTCCCGACGCCGGGCCTCGGCGATGGCGTCCACGTGGGCCGCCCGCAGGACCCGCTTGGTGCCGACCAGCGACGAGATCGGCCACACGGCGATCTCGGCGGCCAGCGCCAGCGCCTCGTCGAGCAGGCTGTCGTCGGGGACCTTGCGCAGGGCCAGGCCCGAGGCGACGGCCTCGTCGGCGCTGATCCAGGCGCTGGTCAGCAGCGCGGCGTTCGCCGCCTGCCAGCCCATCATCGCCGGCAGCGTGTAGCTGGCGGCCGCCTCGGGGACGACGCCGAGGGCGGTGAACGGCGGCCGGAAGCGGGCGGACTCCGCCACCAGGCACAGGTCGCAGTGCCCGACCATCGTCAGGCCGAGGCCGACCCCCAGCCCGTTGACCGCGGCGATCAGCGGCTTGGGGAAGCCGACGAGGGCGTCCATGAAGCGGGGGAAGCCGTGCGCAGCACCGTCGGCCCCACCGACGTCCTCGGCCAGCGAGGCCATCTCGCCGAGGTCCTGGCCCGCCGAGAAGGCCCGGCCCTCCCCCGTCAGCACCACGACCGCGACGTCGCCGTCCTCGGCCGCGGCGTTGAGCGCCTCGGCGGCGGCGTCGTACAGCGCGGTGTTGAAGGCGTTGAGCGCCTCGGGCCGGTCGAGGGTCAGCAGGCGGACCCGGCCGTGATCGTCGGTGCGCAGCATCGGGTCGTCTTACCATCCGGCCATGGACGGCCCGGACCCTGCGCTCCCGGGCCTCGACCCCGACCGGCTCGAACCGTGGCTGGCGGCCGAGGTGCCCGACAGCCCCGGCCCCCACCGCTTCGACCTCGTCGCCGCGGGTGGGTCGAACCTGACCTTCGTCGTCACCGGCGCCGACGGTCGACGGCTGGCCCTGCGCCGGCCGCCCGTCGGACGGGCGCTGGCCACCGCCCATGACGTCCTGCGGGAGTGGGACGTCATGTCGGCCCTGGCCGAGCACGACGTCGGCGTACCCGTGCCCGAGCCGGTCGCCCTGTGCGAGGGGCCGGAGGTCATCGGCTCGCCCTTCTACGTCATGGGGTTCGCGGACGGGACGATCCTGCGGACCGCCGCGGACGCCGAAGCGATGGATCCCGAGGTCCTCCGGGCCGCGGGCCGTTCCCTGCTCGACACGCAGGTCGCCCTCCACGCCGTCGACCCCGGCTCGGTGGGCCTGGCCGACCTGGGACCGCCGACCGGCTACGTGGAGCGTCAGCTCGACCGCTGGCGCCGGCAGTACGACGCGGGCCGGGTGCGCCGCGTCCACCTCATCGAGGAGCTGCACCAGCGCCTCAGCCGGACGGTGCCGCCGCCGTCGGGGCGACCCGGCCTGCTCCACGGCGACTACCGGTTCGACAACGTGGTGCTGGGGGACGACGGCTCGGTCATCGCCGTCCTCGACTGGGAGCTGTGCACACTCGGTGATCCGGTCGCCGACGCCTGCTGGTCGCTGCAGTACTGGGCCGACCCCGACGACGAGGACGCCTTCCTGACCTCGTCGCCGAGCCTCGCCGGTTCCCTCCCCCGCCGCCAGGAGGTCATCGGCCGCTACGCCGCCCTCAGCGGCCGCCCCTTGGACAGCTGGCCGTGGTTCGAGGTCTTCGGCTGGTGGAAGATGGGCTGCATCGTCGAGGGCGTCCACGCCCGCCGCAGCCGGGGTCAGGGGGCGGGCGCCGCCTCCGGCCCCCTCGAGTCGATCGCCGCCCGCGCCGACCGCTTCCTCCACCTCGCCGAGCAGAAGGCCCGCGCCCTGGGGATCTGATCAGTCCTGGGGGTTGCGGGGCACGCCGCGGCGCTCCAAGGCGTCGCGCAGGCCCTCGCAGTCCTCGACCGTGACCGTGCAGCCGGGGTGCTTCATGAGGTTCCCGGGGACCAGCGCCGGGACCGGCTCGGCGAAGAGGATGCAGACGCCCCGCTCGGTCGAGGTACCGAAGGTGACGCCCTTGTCCTTGAACGAGCCCCGGGCGCCGATGGCCTTGAACCACCGGTAGCCCTCCGTCAGGCAGGTCCCCGTGCAGTTCTCGAGGGGGGTCGACAGCTTCCAGCCGCCGAAGCGGACCCGCAGCTCGTCGTCGGTGACCGTGACCAGCGTGGTCTCCGGCGTCAGCCCGCCGAAGCGGAGCAGGCGGGCGTACCGGGGCTCGAAGGCGAACTCGAAGGTGTCGATCGCCACAGGGCGAACCTATTCGCCCGGGGTCGGCGGCGTCACGGCGAAGCGGTTGATCTCGGGCTGGTCGCCCTCGCTGATCGTCACGTAGCCCTCGGGGGTGAAGGCGAACGCCTCTCCCTGCAGCTCGACCGGGGCCGGGGCGTCGCACGGCGGGTTCTGGGCCAGCGCCTGCGTGACCGTCTGGCTCTCCTGGCGGGCGAACACCAGGATCCCGGCGTAGGTGCGCAGGGCGATGACCTGGCCGTCGAAGCCGATGTCGCCGCCGGTCGTGGCGTCGACCGGGCTGTCGCCCACCTCGACCGTGCCCTCCTGGACGAGCTGGGCGTCGCCGTCGGACCAGTCGGACTCGGGGGCCCGGTAGAGCTCGGAGGCACCGCCGAAGACCTTGTGGACGATGACCATGTCGCGGCTCACGGGATCGACCAGCAGGGTCTCGGCGTCGCGCGGCCCGTTCGGGTAGTGCAGGGTGATCGTCTGCACGTCGGCGGCGGGGATCGTGACCGCCCCGGTGGGCGGCGGGTCCGGGATGGTGATGTGGTGGACGAGGACCTCGGGGCGGACGGCGGCGTTGTCCCCGATGTCGCCGATGAACAGCTCGCCGGCCGACGGGCCGGCGCCACTGCTGTCCTCCCAGTCGGTGGCCTCCACCCCCTCCAGGGTCACGACGGCCTCGGTCGTGCCGTCCTCGGCCAGCCGGAACACGCGGGCGGTGTCGCCACTGTCGTTGTGGGCCCACCAGCCTGAGTCCAGGGCCGCCAGGCCGGACAGCTCCGTCAGCTCGGGATCGGTGACCCGGGCCCCGCTCGGCACCCGCTGGGCGTGGCAGACCGCGTCGGCCAGCTCCTCGGGCGCCGGCGCCGGGATCGTCGTCGAGGTCGGTGCGGCGGTCGTGGTGGCCGCCGACCCCCCGCCCCCGTCGTCGGAGGAGCACGCGGCGACCACGATCGCCGCCGCCAACACCGCCGCGGCCCGCTTCACGACCGCATCCTGCCCTGTGCGATGGTGGGGCGTGGACTTCGCCGTGACGGACGAGCAGCGCGATCTCCGGGCCGAGCTGCGCCAGTACTTCGCCGACCTGCTCACGCCGGAGGTGCAGGCCGCGCTCTGGGCCGACGAGATGGGCGGCCCGGTCTGGAAGGAGAAGGTCAAGCAGATCGCGGCTGACGGCTGGCTGGGGATCGGCTGGCCGAAGGAGTGGGGCGGCCAGGACCGCTCGCCGATCGAGCAGCTGATCTTCTTCGACGAGGCGCAGCGGGCCGAGGCCCCGGTCCCGATGCTGTCGATCAACACCGTCGGCCCGACGATCATGCGCTTCGGGACCGACGACCAGAAGGAGCGGTTCCTGCCGAAGATCCTGGCCGGCGAGCTCAACTTCGCCATCGGCTACACGGAGCCGGGCTCGGGGACCGACCTGGCGTCGCTCAAGACCAAGGCCGTGCGCGACGGCGACGAGTACGTCGTCAACGGCCAGAAGGTCTTCACCTCCCTCGCCGCGGCGGCGGACTACGTGTGGCTGGCGGTCCGCACCGACCCCGACGCCCCCCGGCACAAGGGCATCTCCATCTTCCTGATGCCGACGGACACGCCGGGCTTCTCGGTCGTGCCCCTCGACATCATGGGCGGAGCCGACACCACGGCGACCTTCTACGAGGACGTGCGCATCCCGGCGGCCAACCTCGTCGGCGGCGAGAACCAGGGCTGGTCGCTGATCACCAACCAGCTCAACCACGAGCGGGTCGCCATCTGCAACGCCGGGATCATCTGGCGCTACCTCGAGGAGGTGACCGCCTGGGCGAAGTCGACCAAGACGGCTGACGGCGACGCCGTCGTCGACGAGCAGTGGGTCCAGATGGGCCTGGCCCGGGTGCGGGCGAAGGCCGAGGTCCTGCAGCTCATGAACTGGAAGGTGGCCTGGGGCCTGACCGTGGGCGACCTGAGCCCGGCCGACGCGTCGGCCACCAAGGTCTTCGGGACCCACGCCTACATCGAGTGCCTCGGGATCCTCATGGAGATCATGGGTCCGATCTCGTTCCTGAAGGCCGGCTCGCCCGAGGCCCTGCTCCGGGGCCGGATGGAGCGCAGCTACCAGGGGATCCTCGTGCTGACCTTCGGGGGCGGGACGAACGAGATCCAGCGCGACATCATCGCCATGCTCGGCTTGGGCATGCCTCGGGCGCCGCGCTGATGGCCCTGCCCGCCGCGCTCGACTTCGGCGGCAAGCGGGTGGTGGTCACCGGTGCCGCCTCGGGGATCGGGGCGGCCACCGCCGACCTGTTCACCGAGCTCGACGCCGACGTGGTCGGGCTGGACGTGGCCGACGGCTCCCTGGACCTGCGCTCCCCGGAGGGCATCGACGCCGCCATCACCGCCCTGGCCGGCACCCCGATCTGGGCGCTGGTCAACTGCGCTGGCGTCCCACAGACCGCCGGGGGGACGACGGTGATGACCGTCAACTTCCTCGGCACCCGCTACCTGACCGAGGCCCTCGTCCCCCAGATCGTCGACGGCGGGGCGGTGGCGACCGTCGCCTCGCTCGCCGGGCAGGGCTGGCCCGAGCACGTCGACCAGCTCGGCGGGCTGTTGGCCACCCAGACCTTCGACGACGGCCTCGCCTGGGTCCAGGCCAACGTCGAGGGGATGGACGACCCGTACTTCTTCTCCAAGGAGGCCGTCATCCTCTGGAGCCGCCGCCGGGCCCGGGGCCTGCGACGGGACCACGGCATCCGCATGAGCACGATCAGCCCCGGACCGGTCGAGTCGCCGATGATGCCCGCCTTCCGGGAGGCGATGGACGAGAACATCCTCGAGTGGACGGCCCAGGAGGCCATCGGGCGCATGGCCCGGCCCGACGAGATGGCGCTGCCGCTGGTGTTCCTCTGCGCACCGGGCGCGTCCTACGTCTCCGGCGTGGACCTCGTCGCCGACGCCGGGTTCAAGTGCGACCTGGACGAAGGGCTGGTCGACTTCACCACGTTCGGCGGATGAGCGAACACGCGGTCGCGCTGGTCACCGGCGCCAGCCGGGGCATCGGCAAGGCGACGGCCATCGCGCTGGCAGCGAAGGGGTTCGACGTGGCCCTCGGCGCCCGGACGGTGCACGAGGGCGAAGGGCGCGACGACGCCCGGCCCGACGCCGAGCCCCTGCCCGGCTCGCTGGACGAGACCGCCGCCGAGATCGAGGCCCTCGGGGTCCGGGCCCTGCCGGTGCGCATGGACCTCCACGAGCGGTCGTCGCTGACCCACGGGGCCGAGGTCGTCCTCGACACCTGGGGTCGGATCGACGTGCTGGTGAACAACGCGGTCGACACGGGCCCCGGCTCGATGACGACCGTCGCCGACACGACCCTCGAGCACTACGAGGCGAAGCTGGAGGGCAACTTCCTGGCCCAGCTCGTGCTCATCCACGCCGTGCTCCCCCACATGCTCGAGCAGGGCGAAGGCGTGATCGTCGACATCACCTCCGCCGCCGGCATCAGCGACCCGCCCGCTCCCGCCGGCGAGGGCGGTTGGGGCCTGGCCTACGCCGCCTCCAAGGCCGCCTTCCACCGCGTCGCCGCCCACCTGGCGGTCGAGTTCGGCCCCCGCGGCGTGCTGGCCTTCAACGTCGAGCCCGGCATGGTCATGACCGAGAAGATGGAGATCAACCAGCGGGCCATGGGCCTGGAGAACAAGTTCCCGGTCGCCCCGCCTTCGGTCCCCGCCAGCGTCGTCGCCTGGCTCTGCACCGACCCCGAGGCCAAGGACCACAACGGCGAGTCCTTCACCGCCCAGCGGTTCGCCAAGGACAAGGGCCTCCACGAACCCTGGTGGTGACCGCGACCTACGCTCGGCGCCACCGGGCGTAGGAGGCGACATGGACTGCGGGCGGTGCGGGACCCCGAACCGGGACGACGCCCGGTTCTGCGCGGGGTGCGGCGCCGAGCTGGCCCGGACGTGCACCGAGTGTGGCCGGGACCTGGCCGACGACGCCCGGTTCTGCGACGGCTGTGGCGCCCCCGTGGAGGCTGCTTCGCCGTCCAGCGGCGCCGTCCGGAAGGTCGTGACCGCGATGTTCTGCGACCTCGGCGGGTCGACCGGCTTCGGTGAGCGGGTCGACGCGGAGTCGGCCCGGTCCGTCATCGGGCGCTACCACGCCCTGCTCCAGGAGGTGGTCGACGCCCACGACGGCACCGTGGCGAAGTTCATCGGCGACGGGATGCTGGCGTTCTTCGGCATCCCCGAGGTCGCCGAGGACGACGCCGAACGGGCGGTCGCCGCCGCGGCCGAGATGCAGCGGCGGTTCGGGGAGTTCGCGGCGTCGGTGGCCGAGCGCTACGGCGAGACGCTGACCTTCCGCATCGGGGTGAACTCCGGTGAGGTCGTGATCGCCGAGGGGGACGCCGACGTCGTGGGCGACGCCCTCAACGTCGCCGCCCGCCTCGAGAAGGCGTGCGAGCCGGGGCGGGTGACCGTGGGCGAGGCGACCTGGCGCCTGACCCGAGGGTCCTTCGAGTTCGAGCCCCTCGGCGAGGTGACGGTCAAGGGTCGAGCCGAGCCGGTGGCCGCCTACGTGCTCGCTCAGGAGGCGACGACCGAGCAGGCCACGCCCTTCGTGGGTCGGGAGCCCGAGGTCCGTCGCCTCCGCGCGGCCTTCGACGGTGCCGTGGCCGACCGCGCCGCGCACGTCGTCACGGTCATCGGGCCGCCGGGGGTGGGCAAGACCCGGCTGTCCCGTGAGCTGGAGGAGGCCCTGGCGGAGGAGGCCACGGTGCTGTCGACGGCCTGTGAGCTGGCCGGTGGGACGACCTTCGCCCCGGTCGTGGACCTGCTCCGCCCCCGGGTCGGGCCCGCGGGTGACGACGGCACCACCTCCCGCGAGCAGCTGGCGAGCCTGGTCCCGCCCGACGAGCCCGAGCGCGACCGCATCGTCGACGGCCTGGCGGGGCTGGTCGGCGTCGACGAAGCCCGGTCCACCGAGGAGACGTTCTGGGCGGTGCGGCGGCTGGTCGAGTCGATGGCCCGGGCGACGCCCCTCGTCGTCGTGCTCGACGACATCCAGTGGGCGGCCTCGCTGTTCCTCGACCTGCTCGAGCACCTGGCCGAGTGGGTCACCGACGCACCGGTCCTGCTCGTGGGGCTGGCCCGACCGGAGATCCGGTCCGTACGGCCGGTCCTGGCCGAGCCCGGTCGTCGCCGGGCCGACGTCATCGTCCTCGGCGGCCTCGACGCCGAGGCCACGGCCCAGCTGGCGACCCGGATGCTCGGTGGTGGCGGGCTACCCGCCGAGCTGCAGGCCCGGCTGCCGGCGTCCACCGACGGCAACCCCCTCTTCGTGCGCGAGCTGGTCCGGATGTTGGTCGACGAGGCGATCATCCGACAGGACGGTGACACCTGGCGACTCACCGTCGACGTCGAGTCGATCGAGGTTCCGCCGACGATCCGCTCGCTGCTGGCCTCGCGCATCGAGCGGCTGCCGGAGCCGGAACGGACCGTGCTCGAGCGGGCGTCGATCCTCGGCACCGACTTCACGCTCGGCGGGCTCCGGGCCCTGGTCGACGGTGGCGATCCCGTGGACCAGCTCGAACGCCTGCGACGGCGGGACATGGTCGAGCCGACCGGTGCCTACCTCGGCGACGAGCCCCTGTACCGGTTCCACCACGTCCTCATCCGTGACGCCGTCTACAGCCGCCTGCTGAAGGAGGCCCGAGCCGCGCTCCACGAGCGGGCTGCGACGTACACGCGGGCGGCCACGGCGGGCCTCGTCGGCGAGCACGAGACGGCGATCGCCCACCACTACGAGCAGGCCCACGACTACCTCCGGCAGCTCGGGTCCCTGGACGACCATGGACGAGACCTCGGCCGGCAGGCGGCGGAGCTGCTGACGATCGCCGCCCACCGGGCCCTCGACCGTGACGACCTCGTGGCCGCCGGCGAGCTGGCTCGGCGGGCGCTCGACCGGCTCGAGGACACCGAGCCAGCGACCCGAGCCGACCTGCTCCTGCTGGGGTGCGAGGCCCTCCTGGCCTCCGGCGAGCTGACCGCCGCCGCGGAGCTGGTCGACGAGCTCCGGGGGCTGGGAGCGGGCTCCCCGCGGCTCGCGGCCTGGGTCGACACGTACGTGGCCCAGCTGCTCGACCTCGCCGAGCCCGAGCGGTTGGACGAGGCCGAGGCCCTGGTGCTCGCCGCCGCCGAGCGCTTCACCGACCTGGGCGAACCGTCGGGCCAGGCCAAGGCCCACCTGGTGCACGCCGGCCTGATGGCCCGCCAGGGCCGGGTGGCCGAGAGCGAACGGGAGCTCGACCAGGCCATGGCGGCTGCCCGCGCCGCGGACGACCAGCGCCGGCTCGTCGCCGTCTTCGGCGAGACCCCCTCGGCTGCCCTGTGGGGACCGAGCCCGGTGCCCCAGGCCGCCGGCCGCATCCTCGACGTGATCCGGCTGGTGCGCATCACTGCCGCCTCCCCGAGCGTCGAGGCCACCTCGACCCGGCACCAGGCGGTGCTCGAGGCACTCCGGGGCCGGTTCGACACCGGTCGCACGCTGCTCGCCGACGCCCGGCGGACCGTCGAGGAGCTGGGCCTGCGCCGGGACCTGATGGAGGTCGAGCTGTTCGCCGGGATCATCGAGCTGCTCGCCGGTGATCCACGCGCCGCCGAGGTGCCACTTCGCGCCGCTCACGCCGGCCTCGACGAGATGGGCGCCGGCGCCGACGCGGCCCTCGCGGCGGCCCACCTGGCGCGCGGCCTCCTGGCCCAGGGCCGGGTCGACGACGCCGAGGCGGCCGCCGCCGCCAGCGAACGGGCGGCCGGTCAGGACCTCAAGGCGGGCATCGCGTCGAGAACGGTTCGGGCCCAGGTGCTCGCCCTCCGCGGCGAGGTGGCCGACGCCGTGGTCGTGGCCGAGGCGGCCGTGGCTCTCGCCGCCGACACCGACCTGGTCCTGGACCACGCCGACGCCTGGTCCGCGCTGGCCGAGGTCCGTTCCGCGGCCGGCGACGAGGCCGGCGCCGAGGCGGCACGCGGCGAGGCGGATCGTCTCCACGCCCTGAAGGGAACGGTCGGCACGGCAGGTCGAGGCGCTCGATCCTCGGCGCTGACCGAATCCGACGACCTCGGGAACATGGCCTCGCGCAAGGCGGTGCGGTTCGCCCACACCTGGACCCGCGTGAGCGTCGAAGCGGCCGGCGACATGGTCACCGACGACGTCGTGTGGATCGACGCCCGCACCGGCGTCGGCGTGGTCAACGAGGGCCGGGAGGCCGTGGTGGAGAACCTCCGGGCGATCACGGAGGTTCTCGGCGACGAGGAGTGGCGCATCTTCGAGGTGCTGGCCGAGCGGGGCGAGGGGCTGTCCCTCGTCCGGCAGGGGATCGACGGGGACGACTTCAAGATCCAGATCCTCACCGTCACGGAGTACGACACCGACGGCCTCAACTGCTGGGCGATCTTCCTGGACGACGACGCCATGCCCCGGGCGCTGGCCGAGCTCGAGCAGCGGCACCTCTCTCGCGGCGTCGACAGCGGCGAGAACCTCGCGCTCCGGGTGGCGCGGGTGTCGCTGGCCCGATGGATGGCCGGTGGGCCCGACGCCGTGCGTGACCTCTACAGCCCGTCGGTCCGCTTCGAGGACCGGCGGCTTGGCGTGGGCGGCGACTCCGAGGGCATCGAGGCGATGGTGGCGACGCTGCGTGAGGTCAGCGACCTCCTCGGCGACTCGACGTTCCAGCTCGAGGAGGTGCTGGCCCAGCGCGGCGAACGCATGGCGCTCGTCCGGCAGGCGGTCGTCGGCGAGGCGGAGCTGTCCATGCTCAGCCTCGTCGAGCTGAACGACACCGATCGCATCGGTCGGGTGGTCATCTTCGACGTCGACGACCTCGCGGCGGCGCTGGACGAGCTGGACGCCCGCCACGTCGCCCTCGAGGGCTGATCAGGTGCCGGCCGTACCGCGGTCGTCGAAGATGCCGACCTCGGAGGTGCCCATGAGCACGTCGTTGATGGCCTCGTGGGGGCCGATGTAGTCCCAGGCGTGGGCCTGCGGGAACGTGACGTACAGGCTCCGCCGGCCGCCGGCGCCGGCCGGGGGGCCGGCCCGGTGCAGGACGTGGCCGTAGTGGATCGTGACGTCGCCGGGCTGGGTGTCGATGGCGGCGGTCGGTCGGCCGTCGACGGCCTGCTGGTCGAGGGGCCACCAGGCCGAGGCGTGGGAGCCGGGCAGGAACTCGAGCTGGCCGGTGTCGGACGTGGCCGCTTCGAGCTGGATGCCGACGTTGAACAGCGGGCACATGATCGAGTGGCCGCCCAGGCCGCAGTCCCGGTGCCAGGGCAGGTCGGCCAGCCCCTCGACGATGCCGGGCGGCTTCATCACCACGCTGAGGCCGTCGAAGCGGTCGTCGGCCACGCGCACGGACTCCCCCATCGACCCGACCAGCTGCTCCAGCCGGCCGTCGCCGATGACGATCTCGGGGATCACCTCGGACCGCTCCTCGGTGTAGAGCAGGCGGCAGCAGACCTCGTCGCCATCGCCGGTGCGGGCCCACCACGAACGCTGGTCGCCCTGCCGGGCCAGCGGCGTGAGCCGGTCGACCTCAGCCCGCAGCGCCTCGACCTCGTCGGGCGTGAACACGTCGGGCACGTGGGCGAAGCCCTGGGTGGCCAGCTGCTCGTCGAGCGGCGTGTCCGGCCCGCACGGCTCGACCTCGGGCAGGGCCGGGTCCTGGCCGGTCCAGGCCGCTCGCAGGGTCGGCTCCCAACGGCTGAGGGCGTCGGAGCGACCGACGACGCACTCCAGCATCCCGGCGTAGTCGATCCCGAAGGTCGAACGGTGCTGGTGGGCGAAGTCGCTCCAGGCCTCGGGCGACAGCCGGACGTGGGTCCGGGGCGACTGCACGCCGTCGACCACCTCGACGCCACCGTCGGCGACCCGGTAGGTCACCGAGGCCCCGTCGACCTCGATGGTCAGCGGCGCGAGGTCGTCCGGCCGGTGGGCCAGCACCTCGGCGTGGTCCTCGAGCAGGCCGGGCAGCTCGTCGGCGTGGAACGCCCCGAAGTCGACCGCCTCGAACGGCGGGTGCCCGACGGTCATGCCGGGGTCCAGGTTCGCGCCGACGCATCGAACCGGCCCGCGGACGTCCCGCCGAAGTGGGTGCCGAGGAGCAGCGCTCGGCCGTCGCCGTACCGGTCGATCAGGGTGCGCCGGGTCGCCGAGCACTGCGCGCCGTCGACGTCCGCCGTCATCGTCCAGTGGGGGGCCAGGAGCTCGATCGGGTGGTGGGCGACGTCGCCGGTGATCAGCGCCTCCTCGCCGCCCGAGGTGATCTCGACCGACACGTGGCCGGGCGTGTGCCCGGGGGTCGAGACCAGCCGGACCTCGTCGGTCAGGACGTGGTCGGGGTCGACCAGGTCGACCTGGCCCGTCTCCACCAGTGGCCGGACGCTGGCGTCGACCGACGCGTACTGGTCGTCCTCCTCGTTGGTCGCCCAGTAGCCCCACTCGTCACCGGCCACGACGTAGCGGGCCGAGGGGAACGCGGCCGCGCCGTCGGCCAGGTGCCCGCCCACGTGGTCGAAGTGCAGGTGGGTGCTGACGACGGTGTCGATGTCGCCGGCCGCCCAGCCGCCGGCCTCGACGGCCGTCCGGACGTCGGGGTGGTGGTCGTCGATCGAGCCCACCGACCGCACGAGCCCGAGGATGCGGTCCGACGCCTCGTCGTGGCCCGCGCAGGTGTCGACCAGGATGCGGCGGTCACCCGACTCGACGACCAGGCCGTGCAGGGAGACCTCGACGGTGGCGTCGTCGGCCACCCAGCCCGGCGCCACCTCGGCGCAGGCCGCCGCCGTCGCCTCGGGGACCAGGCCCCAGAGCGGGATGTGCCACGTCATCTGCGGCACCTTGGTGATCCGGACGTCCCCCACCGTCCAGGTCGTCACAGCTGGTCGGCCCAGTTCTTGCGGAGGTGGTGGCCGAAGAAGCCGCCCTTGGGGCGGGCGTGGGCGTGGTAGTGGTCCGGGATGTTGCGCATGTTGTCGTCGACGTAGAACTCGCCGATCGTCTCCAACGCCACCCGGCCGAGCTGGTCGTGCAGGTGCTGCTTCTGGTCGGCGGGGACGTCGACCCCGTGGTCCTTCCAGACGACCATCGGCGTGGCGCAGAGCTCGCACTCGGCGATCCAGCACAGGTCGTCCTCGTGGAACCAGTGAGTGATCTTCGCCGCCTCGCAGAGGTCACAGTCCGGGTCGAGGGCCATGGGCGCGCACCCTACGCTGCGCCGCCATGAGCGACTGGGTGCGTGACCGGATCGAGATCCAGGACCTGATGACCCGCTACGCGACGGCCATCGACACCCAGCAGTACGACCTGCTGGACGAGGTCTTCACGCCGGACGCCGACTGTGACTACGAGGTGGTCGGCAGCTTCCGGGGCGACCGGGCGGCGTTCAAGGCGTGGCTGGCCGAGGTCATGGGGTTCTTCGAGTTCCACATGCACTACATGTCCAACAGCACCGTCGACCTCGACGGCGACACGGCCACCGCGGTGACCTACCTCTACAACCCCTGCGTGCTGAAGGGCGGCGACGGAACCGTCCTCACCGAGGGCGGCCGGTACCACGACACCCTGGCCCGCACCGACGACGGCTGGCGGATCACCAGCCGCCGCGAGGAGCCGGTCTGGAACGCCTGGCCCCCGGGGCTGCGCCCGAGCTGAACCTCAGCCCGCGGCGTGGATGCTCGCCGCGGTGGCCCGGAACATGTTGGCGGCCTGGCCGCGGGTGGCGTCGGCCGTCGGCCGGTACAGGTCACCCGGGAACCCGACGACCACGCCCTGGTCCTTGGCCCAGTTGACCGCGGTGGCGTACCAGGCGTCGTCGGGGACGTCGGTGAAGCCGGCGTCGGGCGAGTCCTCCGGCCGGCTGGCGGCGGCCCAGAGCCAGAAGGCGATCTGCGCCCGGTTGATCGTCCGTCGAGGGTTGAACCGGGTACCGGGGGCCGTGACGATGTTCTCGGCCTTCGCCCAGGCCAGGGCGGCCGACACGGTGGCCGACGGCACGTCGATGTACCCGTGCGGCGGCGAGCCGGAGGGCCGGCCGAACATGGTCCACAGCCAGGTCACGAACTGACCCCGGGTGACGGTCGCCCCGTTGCGGAACGTCCCGTCCGAGAAGCCCTCGGCCACCTGCCACGCCGCCACCCAGTCGACGGCGGCGACGTTCCAGGCGTTGCGGGCGACGTCGGTGAACGGGTGGTCGGGCACCACGTCGGGCGACGCGTCGGAGCGCTGACCCTGCTCGGCCCCGAAGTCGGCGGTGACCGCCACCGCCGTGTCCGTCGGCGGCGGGGTCCCGACTGCCACCGGGACGCGGTGGCCCGGGTCGGCGTCCTCGTCGGCCGACTCCTCGCCGGTGGGCAGGGCGATCACGTGGTTCCCGGTGACCTCGGGGGCCGCGGGCGCGGTCCAGTCGACGTCGATGCCCCGGTCGAGGTCGGTGGCCGTGTCCCCCGCGTCGATCACGCCCGTCACCGCCGTCGGCCGGGTCGACACCTGGGCCGTCCGGCAGGGCTGGCTGCGCACCTGGCCGCACGGGAGGAGGGCGGTCGCGGCGCCGGGGAGGGCGAACCCCGACAGGAGCGGGAGGTTGAGCTGGGACGGCCGGGCGACGGAGTGGCCGATGTCGTTGACCGTGTCGGGCGCGGCATCCACGCTGTCGAACTGCCAGAAGGGCCGGTTGCCGCCGGGGGCGGCGATGGTCAGCGCAAGGCGTGAGCCCGGCCGGACGACGTGGGCGAACGGGAACAGCTCGACCCGGGCCCGCACGAACTCGCCGGGCGGGAGCGGCTCGTGGACCAGGTGGGTGTGCACCGGTGCCAGTGCGGTGGAGCCGGGCGCCTCCTGGCGCTCCGATGCCCGCAGCCACCCGCTCTGGACGTAGGTCTCGTCGCCGTCGGGGCGCAGCTCGGTGAGCGTCACCTCGAGGTCGACGTCCTCCGCGGTCGAACGCAGCCAGAGGTCGACGCTGCCGGTCCCGGCGAACCCAGCAGCCGACGCGAACGGTGGGGTGACGTAGCGCAGCGAGTCGCCCTCGGGCGGACGGTCCCAGTCGTAGGTGGCCGACTTCTGCCAGATGTCCTCGGTCCCGCCGTGGAAGGTGCGCACCTGGTCGCGGGAGTTGTCGTAGCGGTAGCTCGACCACCCCCGGGGCTCGTCGTCGGGCACCGTCGGCGCCGCGTCGCCGAGGGCCCCGTCCGGCTCCAGGAACCAGGTCCGAGCCGTCCGAGGGGGCGGCCAGACCGTCGACGTGGTCTCGAACCGGGCGAACGGCGAACCGGCGCCCTCCGCGGTCGTGCACGGCCGCGGGTCGGCGGAGAGGTCTTCCGGCGACTGCTCGACGATGCAGCCCGGCGCGTCCTCGGCCCCTCGCTCCCAGAGCAGCCGGAACTTGGGCTGGGCCTCGTAGCTGGCGGCGTTGGTGATGCCGGGCCGCAGCGGCGGGATGGCGTACGGCTCACCGAAGACGCCGTCGAAGCCGAGCCCCGGCGCCGACCCCCGCAGGACGGCATGGTTCCGCGGGGCGAGGCCCGTCACGTAGATGTCGAGGAACTCCAGTTGGTCCCGCACGAGGTCCGGACCGAGGGCGTCGGCGTGGGTGCCGTTGAAGAGGACGGCCCGCTTCAACACGTCGGGGTCGAAGGCCGACAACATCGTCGACCAGTGCCCGCCGGTCTGCTCGTCCTGGAAGGACCCGGCGATGAACGTCGGGACCTGGATCTCGTCCACGAAGGTCGCCGGCGCGAGGTCGTCGCCGGGGTCCGGGGCGTACAGGAGGTCGTGCTCGAACCGGGCCAACAGGGGTGGCGCCTGGGTGTGCAACACCTGGTTGTCCTCGCACTCCTGGTCGCCGGCGTCGACCCGGGCCTGCTCCCAACCCTCGCCGTAGGGCTCGGCGTAGGCCTCCCGCTGGCCGGCCCAGTCGGAGGCGAACCCGTTGTTGAGGATGCCGCCGGGATAGAGCGTCGACCGGTAGGTGTCGGCGATGACCGACGTGGGCGCGATCGCCCGGAGGCTCGGCGGGTTCGTGCGGCCGACGAACAGCTGGCTGATGCCGGGGAAGCTGATGCCCACCATCCCGACCATCGGGTCGCCCCCCGGGGTCCGTCGCACCCAGTCCTGGGCGGCGATGGCCTCGACCACGTCGTAGCCGTCGAAGCCCTGGAGGCGCTCGAAGTACGAGTAGGCGCCACCGGAGCATCCGGTACCGCGCAGGTTGACACCGACGACCGCGTAGCCGGCGCCGCGGAAGAGCTGGGTGACCGGGTCCGAGTCACCGGGCTTGGAGGGCGTGTACCCCGAGTAGTTGATGACGACCGGCCACGGCCCATCGGTGTCGCCCGGGGAGAACGCGTCGGTGTGCAGGGGCGGCAGGACGTTGGCCGACAGGGTGGTGTGGTCCCGGGTCTCGATGTAGCCGAACCCGGTGACACCGGTGCCGTTGCCCATGTGCAGGTCCTGGTCGTCGTAGAACGACTGGTCGGGCGGGTCGGCCTGCGCCGTGGCGAGGTCGAAGACGTCGACCGCGTTGCTGACGTCGGTGCCCTGGTGGACCGTGTAGCCCGTCCCCGCCGGCACGTCGTCGGTCGACTCGGGGGCGATGCCGAAGATGTAGGCGCCGTCGTCGTCGGCCGTCCCCTGCACCGGCTGGGCCAGGGCGCCCCCGGTCAGCTCGAGGGTCGCCCCCGGGTCGGCGCCCCAGACCTGGACCTGGTTCAGGCTGCCGCGGGCGGTCAGCGTGACCGCGGCAGCGGCGGTGGAGGCGACCATCGGCAGCCCGGCGAGGAGCGCGACGACGAGCAGGAACCGGGCGATCCGCACGACGGTCGAAGGTACCGGACGGGCCTCGCTCGACCCTGGTCGCCCCAAACTAGAACGTGTTCCAGTTCTGTTAGCTTCGCGGGCCATGGAGTTCGGGATCTTCAACAGCCTCTACTGCCCGAAGCAGGCCGTGGAGGCGGGGCCGGACCCCGACCTGGTGGAGCACACCCGGCTGATGGACGAGGTCACCTGGACCAAGGCCGCCGACCGCTCCGGGTTCAAGTACACGTGGGCCACCGAGCACCACTTCCTCGAGGAGTACAGCCACCTCTCGGCCAACGAGTCCTTCCTGGCGTACCTGGCCGGCGTCACCGAGAACATCCACCTCGGCAGCGGGATCATCAACATCACCCCGCCGGTGAACCACCCCGCCCGCGTCGCCGAGCGGGTGGCCATGATCGACCACCTCTCCGGCGGCCGCTTCGAGCTGGGCACCGGCCGCGGCTCGTCGACCACCGAGCAGGCGGGCTTCGGCATCACCGACCCCGACCTGACCAAGGCCATGTGGGCCGAGGCGCTGCCCCAGATCGTCCGCATGTGGGCCGAGACGGACTACTCCTACGACGGCGAGTTCTTCTCGATGCCGCCCCGCAACGTCCTGCCCAAGCCCTACACCAAGCCCCACCCGCCCCTGTGGGTGGCGGCCGGGAACCCCGGTACCTTCGAGACCGCGGCGAAGATGGGCCTCGGGGTCCTCTGCTTCGGCATCTCCAACCCCGAGGCGCTCAAGCCGCTGATCGACCTCTACAAGTCGAACATCGGCGACGCCGAGCCCGTCGGCGGCTACGTCAACGACAACGTGATGGTCACGACGCAGATGCTCTGCCTGGAGGACGGGCAGCGGGCCAAGCAGATCGCCACCGAGATGACGACCGGCTACCACACGTCGAACCTGTTCCGGTACCTCGACACGTTCCCCCGCCCCGAGGGCATCCCCGCCTGGCCGACGCTCCTGCCCGAGCCGACGCTGGAGCAGATCGAGGACTCGGTCAGCCGCGGCCTCATGGCCATCGGCTCGCCCGAGGAGGTGGAGAGGTGCGTCGCCAAGTACGAGTCGACGGGGGCCGACCAGCTCGTCTTCGGCATGCTGTCGACCACCATGCCGATCGATGCCGCGGTCGAAGCCATCGAGACCTTCGGCGAGCACCTGATCCCCGCGTTCGACAAGTCACCCATCCATCGCACGACCGCCCAGCGCGAGGCGCAGGTCGCCCAGTCGGTCTGAGGAAGACTGCGGGGATGGCTGACGAGTTCCGCAGGGTCACTGACGGTCTGAGCTTCCCCGAGGGGCCCGTGGCGCTCCCCGACGGCTCGATCGCGGTGTGCGAGATCGGGGCCGGCCGGGTCACCCGGGTCCAGCCCGACGGCACCAAGGCCACGATCGCCGACGTGGGCGGCGGGCCCAACGGCGCCGCCCTCGGCCCGGACGGCGCGCTCTACGTCGTGAACAACGGTGGCTTCCTCTGGACCGAGCTGGGCGAGCTGCGCATCCCGCTCGACCTCGCCACCGGGGCCAACGAGCCCCAGGACTTCGAGGGTGGCTGGGTCGACCGCATCGACCTCGACACCGGCGAGGTCACCACCCTGTACCGGGGCTTCGAGGACCAGCGCCTCCACAGCCCCAACGACATCGTGTTCGACGCCGACGGCGGCTTCTGGTTCACCGACCTCGGCAAGATGCGGCCCCACGACCTGGACCGGGGCGGCCTCTACTACGCCCAGCCCGACGGGTCATCGATCACCAAGCCGGTGTCCGGCCTCCTCGGGGCCAACGGCACCGGGCTGTCACCCGACGGCGGCACGGTCTACGTGGCCGAGTCCTACACGGGCCGCCTGCTGGCGTGGGAGGTGACGGCGCCTGGCCAGGTGGCCGGCGGCATGGGCCCGGGCGGCGGGGGGCGCGTCGTGGTCGCCACCCCGGCGGGCTTCGACTCGCTGGCCGTCGAGGCCGATGGTCACGTCGTCGTCGCCGCCATCACCCACGGCCTCTGCGTCGTGGACCCGGCCTCCGGCGAGCACGACTTCGTCGAGATGCCGGACCCGTTCGTCACCAACCTCTGCTTCACCGGCGAGGACCACCGGACCGCCTACGTCACCATGTCGGGGGGCGGTTGGCTGGGCGAGGTCACCTGGCCCCGCCCCGGGCTCGCGCTCGCCCACTAGATGGCCGACCATGTCCCTCGTCGCCGCCTGCGCGGCTCCTGCTGCGTACGCAGCTACCGCACCGGCGGCGCGAGCTGCTTCGCTCCGACTCCGCAGCGTGACTAGGGGCCATGGCCGGCTTCGCTGACCTGCTCGCGGCCCGGGCGGACGACACCCACGACGCGATCCGGTTCCGGGAGTCCCGGGAGGAGCCGACCCAGACCTGGAGCTGGGCCGAGTACGTCGTCGAGTGCCGGGCCCGCGCCGCCCTCCTCGAGGAGCTGCGCCACGACGGGCCGTTCCACGTCGGCGTGCTCCTCGACAACGTCCCGGAGTTCCCCATGTGGCTGGGCGCCGTCGCCCTGGCCGGGGCCACCCTGGTCGGCATCAACCCAACCCGGCGGGGCGAGGAGCTGGCCCGCGACATCCGCCACACCGACTGCCAGCTGATCGTCACCGAGCCGACCCACCGGCCGTTGCTCCACGGGCTGGAGCTCGGGCTGGACGACGACCGGCTCCTCGACGTCGAGTCGTCGACCTTCGCCGACCAGGTCGACCACCACCGGGGCGCCCCGTCGGTCGCCCCCGAGGTCGACGACGCCACCCGGTTCCTGCTCCTGTTCACCTCGGGCACCACGGGCGACCCGAAGGCGGTCATCTGCTCGCAGGGCCGCCTGGCCCGAGCAGGCATCGGCCTGACGACCAACTTCGGGCTGGGCCCCGAGGACTGCGCCTACCTGTCGATGCCCCTCTTCCACTCCAACGCCCTGTTCGCCGGCTGGTCGCCCGCGGTCGTCGCCGGGATGACCATGGCGCTGCGCCGGAGGTTCTCGGCCTCGGGGGTGCTCGAGGACGCCCGGGACTTCGGCTGCACCTACATGAACTACGTCGGCAAGCCGTTGGCCTACGTGTTGGCCACCCCCGAACAACCCAACGACGCCGACAACCCCCTGCGGGTCGTCTTCGGCAACGAGGCGGCCGAGCGGGACACCAAGGCCTTCGCCCAGCGCTTCGGGGTGATCGTGGTCGACGGCTACGGCTCGACCGAGGGCGGCGCCGTGGTGAACCGCGACCCCGAGCAGCCCTCCGGGTCCCTGGGGCGGGCCGACAACGGCATCGAGGTGCGCGACCCCGAGACCGGCGAGCAGTGCCCACCGGCCCGCTTCGACGCCGACGGCGTCCTCCTGAACCCCGACGAGGCCATCGGCGAGCTGGTCTCGACCACTGGGCTGAGCAGCTTCGAGGGCTACTGGAACAACGAGGAGGCCAACCGGGAGCGGGTGCGCGACGGCGCGTACTGGACCGGCGACCTGGCCTACGTCGACGAGAGGGGCTTCGTCTACTTCGCCGGTCGCGGGTTCGAGTGGCTGCGGGTCGACGGCGAGAACTTCGCGGCCGCCCCCGTCGAGCGCATCCTGGCCCGGCACCCCGGCGTCGCCGAGGTCGCGGTCTACGCCGTCCCCGACGAGGTCGTCGGCGACCAGGTCATGGCCGCCGTCGTGCCCACCGCCGTCGGGTTCGACCCCCAGGGGTTGGACGCGTTCCTCGACGAGCAGTCCGACCTGGGGACCAAGTGGGCCCCTCGCTACGTCCGGGTGCTCGACGCCCTGCCCGCCACGCCGACCAACAAGGTCCTGAAGCGCCAGCTGCGCAGCGAGGGCTGGGACGTGGCCGAGCCGGTCTGGTGGCGGCCCGAGCGCCAGGGCCCGTACCGGCTGCTCGACGAGCGGGACGCCGAAGACCTCCGAACCCGGTTCGCGGAGCGCTGACGTGCCCGTCGACTGCTTCGAGCTCGCCTCCGCCCTCGCCGACGCGCTCGAGACCCCGCTGCCGAGCATCGGCCTGCCCGCCCGGCTCTGGCTGCTGGGCACCGGCAGCCACCACGACGCCGCCGAGCTCGTCACCCACCTCTTCGTGGGGACCGGCCGCTCGTGCCGGGCCATCGCCTCCGACGGCCACGCCCAGCTCTCGGGCCTGGTCGGGCCGGCCGACACCGTCGTCCTCGTCGGACCGCCCGAGGACGACTTCCTCCAGCTCGGTCGGCGCGTGGCCACCGGCGCCGGGGCGCTCGTGGTCGAGCTGCCCGAGCAGGACGCGGCCTTCACCGACAGCACCACCCGGCACCTCACCGCGGCCGTGCGCCTGGCCCGCATCGCCATCGCGGGCGGAGCCGTGGGCGCCACCACGGCGGACCTCGACCGCATCCCGGGCGCCGTCGCCGCCGTCGCCGTCAACCCCGACCTGCCCGAGCTGGAGCTGCCGAAGCGCGCCCTGCTGGTGACCGGCAGCGGGCCCGCGGCGGTGACGGCCCGTCACGCGGCCGTCGCCTTCCGGGCCAGTGGCCTGCCCGCCGAGGGCTGCGACGCCACCGACCTGTTGGGCGGCCTGGTCACCGACCTGGGATCGGACGACACGCTGATCATCCTCGACCCCAGCCGGGACGTGGAGAGCTCGTCCGCGTCCCTCAGCCGCCTGGCCGGCGCCCTCGGGACCAACGTCGTGAAGATGGACGGCCCCGCCGACCTCCCGTCCGTGTGCGCCCAGTTCCCGCTGGCCGCCCGCCTCAACCTGCTCGCTCGCTAGCGATCCCCGAGAGACCTGGAGACCCCATGGCCCAGAACGTGCCCACCTTCGAGTTCACCGAGGACGCCAAGCGCGTCCGGGAGTTCGTCTTCCGCTTCTGGACCGAGGAGCGCCGACCCCCGAGCCTGCGCGACGTCAGCCAGGCCCTGGACCTGACCCGGCTGCAGATCATCGAGGCCTACAAGGCCATGGACCTCGGGATCATCTTCACCGTCGACCTCGAGACCCAGAACGCCAACCTGCTCAAGGCGCCGCCGTTCAGCTCGTACCCCAGCCAGGTCGCCGTGTTCATCGACGACGAGTTCCACAGCTACGCCGGGTGCGCCTCGGAGTCGATCGCCATGTCGCACATGCCCGGCTTCGAGGGCAAGGAGCTGCGGCTGGAGAGCTGGTGCGCCTGCTGCATGGAGCCCATCACGATCGTCTCGAAGGACTTCGAGGTGCAGTCGACCAGCCACGAGGGCATCCACATGCACATCTCGATGAGCCCCCACGACTGGAACGCCGTCGACATGGTGAAGATGTGCGACTCGATGAACTTCGTGCTGGGCGCCGACCACGCCGAGCGCTACGAGCGCCAGGTCTGCCGCCGGGGCGTGCTGGTCGACCTGGACCAGGTCAAGAAGTTCGTGACCTACACGGCCAACGCCCGGGCCCACGACTACCACTGGCCGCCCCAGACGATGATGCCGGAGCTGGTCATCCAGATGTTCGACCACTACGGGGTCGACACCACCAACTGGAAGGGCTAGGCATCAGCGATGGACAGGCGGACGTTCCTCGCAGCACTCACCGCGACCGCAGGCGGGGTCGCCCTCGGCGCCACCCGCGCCTTCGGCGCCACGCCCGGCCCCAGCCCGTTCGGGCCCCTGGGCCCGGCCGACGCCCGGGGCATCCGGCTCCCGGCCGGGTTCACCAGCCGGATCGTGGCCCGCAGCAACCAGCCGGTCGGGGCCAACGGGTACATCTGGCACACGTTCCCCGACGGCGGCGCGGTCTTCCCACGGACGGGTGGCGGGTGGACCTACTGCAGCAACAGCGAGATCCCCTCCACCGGCGGGGGCGGGGTGAGCGCGCTGCACTTCGACAGCACCGGCCACGTCCTGCGGGGCAACCGGATCCTGCACGGCACCACCAACAACTGCTCCGGCGGCGAGACCCCCTGGGGCACCTGGCTCTCCTGTGAGGAGCACCCCAACGGCCGGGTGTGGGAGTGCACGCCCGGCGGGCCCAGCCAGGGCGTCGTCCGGCCGGCGCTGGGCAAGTTCAGCCACGAGATGGTCACCGTCGACCCCGACGACGGCAAGCTCTACCTCACCGAGGACCACGGGGCCGGCTCGGGCGACGAGTTCTACCGGTTCACCCCCACCAACCCGCTGCCCGACCTGAGCGCGGGCGTGCTCGAGGTCATGCGCTGGAACCGCCAGACCGGCAACGTCACCTGGGTGCAGGTCAACCCCAACATCGCCTCCCAGACCCGTCGGCAGAACGGCGGACCCAAGGGGACGCCCTTCGACGGCAACGAGGGGGTCTGGTACGACAACGGCCACGTCTTCTTCACCGCCAAGGTCGAGGACCGGGTCTACGACCTGGACGTCGCCCAGCAGAAGCTGCGGATCATGTGGGACGCCGACGACTACGCCTCACCCATCCTGAGCGGCGTCGACAACCTGGTCATGGACCTCGGCAAGAACCTCTACGTGGCCGAGGACGGCGGGAACATGGAGCTGGTCGTCATCTCCGCCGCCGGTGAGCGCGTCGCCCCGTTCCTCCGGGTCCTCAACCAGCAGGGCTCGGAGATCACCGGGCCCGCCTTCACCCCCGACGGCAGCCGCCTCTACTTCAGCTCCCAGCGGGGCGGCAGCAACCACCGCGGCATCACCTACGAGGTGCGCGGGCCCTTCCCCGCCGGACACTGACCTAACGTCGGCCTCGATGGAGATCGAGGTCGTGGTCGAGATCCCGAAGGGGTCGCGCAACAAGTACGAGATCGACCACGACTCGGGCGCCATCTGGCTGGACCGGAACCTGTTCACGGCCACGCAGTATCCGGCCGACTACGGCTTCGTCCCCGACACGCTGGCCGGCGACGGCGACCCGCTGGACGTGCTCGTGCTCCTCGACGAGCCGACGTTCCCCGGCTGCCACATCCGGGCGCGGCCGATCGGGGTGTTCTGGATGAAGGACGAGGCCGGCCCCGACGCCAAGGTCCTCTGCGTGCCCGCCGGTGACGCCCGCTGGGAGCACTTCGTCGAGCTGGCCGACGTCCACCCCCACCTCCTCGAGGAGATCCACCACTTCTTCGAGGTCTACAAGGCGCTGGAGCCCCACAAGGAGGCCGACGTGCGGGGGTGGGACGACCGGCACGCGGCCGAGCAGGCCATCGAGGAGGCCCGCCGGACGTACGCCGAAACCCACGCTGGATGAGGCTCGACTGACGCCTTAACGCCCTCTTAGCGGGTGGTCGTCGGGACGCAGGCGCGCCCGTAGGTTCGGCCTCGTGAGCAGGTATTCGACGGTGAAGCGGGTCATCGTCGGCAAGCCGCTGGAGTCCCACCTCGAGGCCCACCAGCGACTCGGCAAGCCGACGGCGCTGGCCGTCTTCGCGTCCGACGCCATCTCGTCGACCGCCTACGCCACCGAGGAGATCCTGCAGGTCCTCGTGCCGCTGGCCGGCATCGCCGCGCTCGACTACCTGATCCCCCTGTCGCTCGTGGTGGTCGTGCTCCTGGCGATCGTCGTCACCAGCTACCACCAGACGATCCACGCCTACCCCGGCGGCGGCGGCTCCTACGTGGTGTCCCGCGAGAACCTCGGCACCAACCCGTCGCTGGTCGCCGGCGCGTCGCTGCTCGTCGACTACACGCTGACCGTCGCCGTCTCCATCTCGGCCGGCGTCGCCGCCATCACCTCCGCCGTCCCGTCGCTGCGGGGACAGGAGGTCCTGCTCTGCGTCGGGATCATCGTGATCCTGACCCTCGGGAACCTGCGGGGGGTCAAGGAGTCGGGACGGCTCTTCGCCTTCCCCACCTACGGCTACATCGTCTTCCTCGGCGCGCTGATCATCTACGGGCTCTACCGCTCCTACACCGGCGACCTGCAACCGCTGCCCCCGGACCAGGAGTCGCTGAACCACTTCACGCAGAACGGCTCGCTGCTGACCGGCGTGACGCTGTTCGCCCTGCTGCGGGCCTTCTCGTCCGGCGCCGTCGCCCTGAGCGGGGTCGAGGCCATCTCCAACGGCGTCAGCGCCTTCCGCAAGCCCGAGCCCCGCAACGCCGGTCGGACGCTGACCGCCATGGGCCTGATCCTCGGCTCGTCCTTCTTCGGCATCTCGCTGCTGGCCCACCGGTTGCAGCCCACCCTGCAGGAGAACCAGACCGTCCTGTCGACCCTGGGTCGGACCGTCTTCGGCGACGGCCTCGCCTACTTCCTGCTGCAGGGCTTCACGGCGGCGATCCTGACCCTCGCCGCCAACACCGCCTACGCCGACTTCCCCCGGCTGTCGTCGATCATGGCCGGCGATCGCTTCCTGCCCCGCCAGCTGGCCAACCGGGGCGACCGCCTGGTCTTCTCCAACGGGATCCTCGTGCTCGCCGGCGGCGCCATGGTCCTGGTCACCGCCTTCGGGGGCGACACGACGGCGCTGATCCCGCTCTACGCGGTCGGCGTGTTCTGCGCCTTCACGCTGAGCCAGGCCGGCATGGTCGTCCACCACTGGCGGCTCCGAGAGCCGGCCTGGCGCCGCGGGATCGCCATCAACGCCACCGGTGCCGTCGCCACCTTCATCGTCCTGCTGGTGGTCCTGATCTCCAAGTTCACGATCGGGGCCTGGATCCCCGCCGTCCTGATCCCGATCATCGTGGTGGCGCTGCGACGGGTGCACCGGCACTACCAGCGGGTGTCCGACGCCCTCAGCGCCACACCGGCCTGGCGGGCGCCGAGCCGGACCCACACCGCGGTCGTCCTCGTCGCCGGGGTCCACCGGGGCTCGCTCATGGCCATCGACTACGCCAAGCGGCTGCACCCCGAGCACCTCCTCGCGGTCAGCATCGCCCCGGACGAGAAGGCCGAGGCCAGCCTGCGGGAGCAGTGGCGCCAGTACGGCCTGGACCTGCCGCTGGAGGTGGTCGAGGCGCCCTACCGCGACCTCGTGCCGCCGGTCCTGGCCTTCCTCGACGACCTCGACGCCCGCAACGGCGAGGACCATGTCACGACCGTCATCGTCCCCGAGTTCGTCGTGACCCACTGGTGGGAGCAGGTCTTCCACAACCAGAACGCCCTCGCCCTGAAGGCCCGGCTGCTGTTCCGACCGAGGACCGTCGTCACCTCCGTGCCGTTCCACGTCGGCATCGACGACCAGCCCGGCGAAGCAGAGCAGGCGCCCGCCCCGAAGCGGCGACGGCCACGCCCGAAGAAGCTGGTCGGCGTCGGGGCTGCCTCCGCCGGCGAGAACTAACGTCCGCGGTCGTGACCACGACTGCACCCACCGGCCACCAGGGCCTCCTCTCCCGCTGGAAGGAGGTGCTGACCACCACCAACCCGCCCGCCTCGGGCGAGATGGACGTCGTCAGCAAGTGGCTCTTCCTGACCCGGGCCGCCGTGCTGCCCATGACGGTCACCGCCGGGCTGGTGGCGGGCCTGCTCGCCGTCCACCACGACGACTTCGACGCCGGCCTCTTCGCGCTGGCGTTCCTCGGGATCATCCTGGCCCACACCGCCAACAACCTGATGAACGACCTGTTCGACAGCACCACGGGGCTGGACAAGGCCGACTACCCCCGGGCGATGTACTCGCCCCACCCGATCCTCGAGGGCTACATCACCAAGAAGGGCCTGGCCACGTCCGCCCTCGTGGTGAACCTGGTCGACGCGGCCGTCGGCGTCTACCTCTTCACCCAGCGGGGCGCGCCGGTCATCTGGTTCGCCCTCGCCGGCTTCCTGCTGTCGGCCGCCTACACGGCACCGCCGCTGCGGCTGAAGAAGCGCGGCCTCGGCGAGCCCGACGTGTTCGTGGTGTGGGGCCCGCTGATGGTCGGCGGCGTCTTCTACTCGGCCGTCGGCTCGATCCCATGGGAGGTCTACGCCGCCTCGGTCCCCTACGGCCTGCTCTGCACCACCGTGCTGATGGGCAAGCACGTCGACAAGGCGCCGTGGGACGAGCGGGAGGGCATTCGCACCCTGCCGGTCATCCTCGGCGAGCACCGGGCGCTCGCCGCGACCAAGGCGATGATGGTCGCCTACTACCTGACCGTGGCGGCCGACGTCGCCATCGGGGCGCTGCCCTGGCCGACGCTGCTGGTCGCAGCCAGCCTCCCGACCCTGGTGAAGGCCTGGAAGCCGCTCTCGGAGCCGAAGCCCGCCGAGCCGCCGAAGAACTTCCCCATCTGGCCCCTCTGGTACGCGGCCATCGCCTTCCTGCACACCCGCCGCGCGGGCCTGTTCCTGGTGCTCGGCCTGGTCATCGCCGCCGTCGCCGGCATCGAGCCCGGCTTCCTCAGCTGAGCGGGTTCTGCTGGAGAAACCGCAACACATTCGGCCGCTCGGCCCTACAGGTGGCTCGCCGAGCTGACGCTCGTCGAGTCTGAGGCTCTGCTTGCTGGTCGCCTCGGCTCCGGCTTCGGCTCCATGTCAGGTCCCGCCTAGTGTCGCGGGCCGCTCGACGCACACAGGAGAACTGTCATGGGAACGCTCGACGGGAAGGTCGCCATCATCACCGGCGCCGCTCAGGGCCTGGGGGCCGCGCACGCACGGCTGCTGGCGGCCGAGGGGGCCCGCCTCGTGCTCAACGACCTCGGCGACGGGGTCGAGGAGGTGGCCGAGGCCATCCGGGCCGACGGCGGCGAGGCCGTCACCCACCGCGACAGCGTCTCGGACTGGGACGCCTCCAAGGCGCTGATCGACCAGGCCGTCGACACGTTCGGCGACCTGCACATCCTGGTCAACAACGCCGGGATCCTGCGGGACAAGATGAGCTTCAACATGGACGAGAGCGACTGGGATGCCGTCGTCAACGTCCACCTGAAGGGCCACTTCTGCCCCTCCCGCCACGCCGGCACCTACTGGCGGTCGCAGTCGAAGGCCGGCAACGACGGCCCCCGGCGCATCATCAACACCTCGAGCGAGGCGGGCCTGTTCGGCAACGCGGGCCAGGCCAACTACGCCGCGGCCAAGGCGGGCATCGCCGCCCTGGCCATCGTGTTCGGCCGGGAGCTGGCCAGCTACGGGGTCACCGGCAACGCCATCGCCCCTCGGGCGCGCACGGCGATGACCGACTCGATGGACTTCTTCAACGCCCCCGAGGAGGAAGGCGAGTTCGACCGCTTCCTCCCCGACAACGTGTCGCCGGTCGTGGCCTGGCTGGCTTCGGACGAGGCCGGTGACGTCAACGGCCAGGTCTTCGTCGTCATCGGTGGCGACGTGTGGGTCATGCAGGGCTGGAGCATCGCCGGCCACCTCCAGAAGGACGGGGCCTGGACGCCCGAGGAGCTCGCCGCCAAGAAGGAAGAGCTCTTCGCCGACCACGACCGTGGCCTCCCGGGGATGGCCGTCCCCAGCTGGTAGCCCCAGCTACATCGGCATCGCCTCGTAGACGTCGACGCTGCCGCCGGAGTCCAGCACCGGGCACCCGGCCGCCAGCTCGGAGGCGGCGTCGAGGCTGCCGGCCTCGATGATCGAGTAGCCGGTCAGACCCGACGCGGCCTCACCGCCGCCGACCGACGTCGACGCGCCGAACGGGTTGCCGCCGTCGACCACGGCGTCACCCAGCGAGCCGAACCAGCCCATCCAGGCCTGCATCACGGCCTCCTGCTCGGCATCGGTCTCCGCCATCCCGCCGCCGCGGTAGGCCAGCACGAACTTCCCCATGTCGCTCCTCCTGTTTCGTTAGACAGCTAATTAGATCAGAGCCTAATTAGCCCGTCAATCCGGGCTAAGGTGCGGCCATGGCCGAGGAGCCCCAACGCCTGCTCGACGCCCTCGCCTCCCCCATCCGACGCGAGATCCTCTGGCTGGTCTGGGACCGGGAGCTGGCGGCGGGCGACATCGCGGCCAGCTTCGAGGTGGCGGCGCCGACCATCTCCCAGCACCTGGCCGTGCTCCGGGGCGCGGGCCTGGTCACCATGCGGGCCGACGGCAACTTCCGCCGCTACCGGGCCCGCCAGAGCGCCTTCCGGGGCTTCGAGGCGCTCCTGGCCCACACCGGACGGTGGGCGCCCCCGGACCGGCCCGCCGACGACCAGGTCGCCGTGACCGAGTCGGGCGTGGTCGCCCTGTCGGTCGAGGTCGACGTCGACCCCGAGGACGCCTTCCGGGCCTTCGTCGACCCCGCGCTCTACAGCCGCTGGCTCGGCGTCCCCGTGACGATCGACGACGGTCACTTCGCCTGCGAGACCGACCGCGGGATCCACGTGCGCGGCATCTACGACGTCATCGCCCCGCCGACGCTGCTCGCCATGCGCTGGGACTTCGACGCCCAGGACGTGCCCGTCCCGGCCGACCTCCGGACCGCCTACCTCCGGGTGCTGCCGACCGCCGCGGGCAGCCGGGTCGACGTCCACCAGTTCGTGACCGGCGAGGACGAGGCCCGGGATGCCCACGACGCGTGGGCCTCGGTGCTGACCCGCTTCCGCGAGGGCATCACCACCGCCCTGGACTGAGGCCCTCGTGGCGTCGGCCATGCTGGGAGGGTGCTGACGGGGCTGCGGGTGCTCGACGCCTCGACCGAGGTGGCCGGCCCCTACGCCACCAAGCTCCTGGCCGACGCCGGCGCCGACGTGGTCAAGGTCGAGGGACCCGACGGCGATCCGCTGCGGCGATGGACGGCCGCGGGCGTCGACCTGCCCGAGGGCGAGGACTCGGCCCTCTTCCGCTTCCTGAACACGTCGAAGCGGTCGGTCGTCGGGACGGTCGACGACCTCGCCGCCGGCGCCGACGTCGTGGTCGGCGACCGGGACCTGGACGTCGACGGGCTGCGGGCCGCCCACCCGCACCTGGTCGTCGTCTCGATCACGCCGTTCGGCCTCACCGGGCCGTGGGCCGACCGCCCGGCGACGGAGTTCACCCTCCAGGCGGCCTGCGGCTGCACGGGGTCACGAGGGCGCACGGATCGGCCGCCGCTGGCGGTCGGCGGGCGGTTCGGCGAGCACCTGGCCGGCGTCCACGCCGCGGTGGCGGCGGTCGCCGCATGGCGGGCGGGCGGCGGCGAGCTGATCGACGTGTCGATGCTCGAGGCGATGACGCTCGGCATGAACACCTACGGGGCGCTGTTCGCCGAGCTCTACGGTGTCGTCGCCCCGGTCGAGCCGGCGTTCCGCCACATCGACCACCCGTCGATCGAGCCCACGGCCGACGGCTGGGTCGGCTTCGCCACCATCGCCAACCAGCAGTTCAAGGACTTCCTGGTGCTGATCGAGCGCTTCGACCTGCTGGAGGACGAGGCGCTGGTCGACATCAACGTCCGCACGAAGCGGGCCGCCGAGTTCGAGGAGGCCGTCCAGGCCTGGACGACGCAGCACCCGACCGACGAGATCATCGCCCGGGCCTCAGAGCTGCGGGTGCCCGTCGCCCCGATCGGCGACGGGGCGACGGTCGTCGAGCACGAGCACTTCGTGACCACCGGCGTGTTCGTCGACGGCCCCCACGGCCGCCAGCCCCGCGTGCCCTACCGCCTCGGCCCGCACCAGGGCACCACGTTCCATCCCGCGCCTCGGCTGGGTGAGCACAGCGGCACCGTGGACTGGTCGGCGCGTTCCGGCTCCGTCCGATCCGACGACCTGCCGCTGGCGGGGGTGCGGATCGTCGACCTCACCTGCTTCTGGGCAGGGCCCTCGTCGACCCTGAGCCTCGCCGCCCTCGGGGCCGACGTGGTCAAGGTCGAGTCCGTCCAGCGGCCGGACGGCATGCGCTTCACCAGCACCAAGCCGCCCAGCACCGACTCGTGGTGGGAGTGGGCGCCGGTCTTCTGCGGGACCAACGCCGGCAAGCGGGCCGTCACGCTGGACCTCGGGCAGGACGAGGGCCGCGAGCTGCTGCTGGAGCTGGTGCGGGGGGCCGACGCGGTGATGGAGAACTTCTCGCCCCGGGTCATGGAGCAGTTCGACCTCGACTGGCCGGTCATCCACGACGCCAACCCCCGGGCGGTGATGGTGCGCATGCCCGGCTTCGGCCTCTCCGGCCCGTGGCGGGACCGCACCGGCTACGCCCCCACGATGGAGCAGCTGACCGGGCTGGCCTGGATCACCGGGTGGGAGGACCTCCCACCGATCCTTTCCAGCACAGTGGGATCCGAAGCTTGGAATTCACGTGACTTGAAGTCGCGGC